>OMCF01000723.1_pt1 | contig 12572 bp, 10 predicted proteins | sample 1673791 | NCBI WGS metagenome assembly OMCF01 (sample SAMEA103958127, study PRJEB25191) | human gut metagenome | biome: human-associated habitat [ENVO:00009003]; feature: intestine environment [ENVO:2100002]; material: feces | place: Germany | collected 2013/2015
ATGGGCTTGACGACGGTTATGGAATCGGGGTTGCGCCCTATCATATCCGCCGCTTTCTGACCGACCGCCAGGAGTCTGCCCGTATCGGTATCGAATGCGACGGCGCTCGGCTCGGAGACGACTATTCCCTTGCCCTCAACGAAGATGAGTATGGAAGTTGTGCCGAGGTCTATTCCGATGTTTGTTCCGAGCATTTTCCGTCCTCCTTTTTGGTTATCGCCGCGCTGACGCAATATACTTTATCCGCGCCGCGCAGAAGCAGGAGCTTTGCGCACTCGTTGAGTGTCGCTCCCGTTGTTGATATATCGTCGCAGAGCAAAACTGCGGCATTTTCTGTAATTTTATTTTCGGCGCAATCGAACGCGCCGATGACTCCGCCGAAGCGCTCGATGCCGCCCAATGTTTTCTGCTCCTTTCCCTGAAACGGTCGGGAGAGCAGTTTTTCTTCAAACGGCACGCCGAGCTCTTTTGCAATCTCGTTATAGGACAGCCCGCGCACAAGACAGCGCAGGACCTTCATCTCTCCTTTGGTGAACTCGGCGCTCATGGCAGTGCCGATCTCCACGCTGGGCGGTGCATCGGGGAAAATATGCTCCCCCGCCATCGTGCGGCGCACGACCTCCATCAGGGTCCCTTCATCGCCGTCCTTATACCACAGGCTGTCCGCGCCCACGGCCTTTGCGCGTGCCAGGACCTGTGTGTCAATAAGCGAGGTCGCCACCACGATCTTGATTGTGGGGTGCGCTTCTCGTATCTTTTTGGCGGCGGCCAAACCGTTTTCGCGGTGTTCGGTCTGCACATCCATCAGCACAAGGTCGATGTCCTCGGTATCGCACAGGATCGGTGCCTCTGCAGCGCCGGGGATAGACACAGCCAGTTGATACCCGTCCTCGTTCTGAATATAGCTTTCAAGCAGGCTCCGGACCAGCTTTTGGTCCTCAACGATCATAACGCGTATCATTAGTGCTCTCCTTATCGGGCAGGGTGACTTCCAGAACAAACACAGGCAGGGAGTGTACGGTTACCGTACCCCCTGCTTTTTCAATACGGCGGCGGAGCGAGGAAAGCCCGCCGCCTTCCTTTATCTCCGCCTTGGGTGGTGCGCCGTTGTTCGTGATGCAAAGGTGCCATGCCTGTGGCTGATGCTCGGAATCGGCGTACAATTCCGTGGCGCCCGCATGCCGCACACCGTTGGAGGTACACTCCCGCAGGATCAGTGCGTAGAGCTCGCGGGTGGCGCGTGCCGCAGGGTACGCACCGCGCAGCTGTACGGCTGCACCCAGAACAGCCGCCCGCCTTTGCATATAGCTCAGCGGGTCCTCTGCAGCATTCTCCTGCCGGGCGCGGCATAGCAGGGAGATGGAGCTTTCCCACTTCGCAGCTTCGCTCCTGAGCCGGGCGAGGTCATGCTCATGCCGCAGTGCGCGCCGTGCGGCAAGCAGGGTATGGCCGATGTCGTCATGCACCTGCATCTTCATTTTCAGGATTTCTTCCTCCCGCACAATGTCGGGCATATTGTCATATAAGCGCTTTGCGCGGCGGTTCGCATCGGCAAGGCGCTCGTTTTCCTGCTGCAGCGCAGCGTGCAATGCAGCCAGACGGCTGACATCGGTGGCCATCACCTCGGTGTACGGTATGCCGTATTTGTCCTGAACAGGGCGCACCGTGAAATGATATACCGTTCCGTCCGGGAATTCATAGATGCGGGCGGCCTCATCGCGTAGCCGCACACCGCCGCCGGGACTGCGCAGCGCCTGCTCCAGATCCGTAAGGGTCTGCAGATCCCGGCCACAGAGGACTGCGGCGATTTCCTGCATCCTGTGATTGATCAGACGCAGCAGACCATTGCGGTCAAAGTAGCAGATGGCCGCCGGCAGCGTGTCAAAGCCTTCCTTGACGGCGTTGCGGGAGATTCGGGGAATCATAGGCCGCCTCCTTCTGCCGGAAACATCGTGAAATACAAAAGCCCGTCATCATCCCGTTCAAGCTGCATCTGCGGCAGGCCGGGCAGCGCAGCGGGCGCGTCGGTGCATTGAACGCTGCAGCGCAGCCCCCAGCCCTGCGCCGTATGCTCGGCGCAGAAAAGGATCTCCTGCAATCCCGGCAGGGTCGCTTCTATGATGGCTTCAAAGGCGTCATAGATTGCCACGGCGGATGCAGGGGAAATCTTTGCTGTGTCGGCAATCTGTACGGCGCAGCGTATATCACTCAGGCGCAGGCTCTCGGCTGATTCAAACAGGCTCAGCCGCAGCTCCGTGGTGTCGATGTCCTCCGCCTTGTCGCAGACAAAAACAAGGTTGCTGCGCCGCTTGATATAGGTTCCCAAAATGACGATGTGCTTCAGCAGCCGCCGGGCGGTATCGACATCGTCCGTGGCCCTGAGCGCGATCAGATATTCCTGTATCCGTGCCAGCTGGCGGGCTGTGACGGTCTCGATCTTGTCATACAGCCGGTTCTGCTCGCTCAGCTTCAGCCATTGTGCCTTCTGGGCTGTTTCCGCCTGTATGACGTCCCCGATGTCATGCAATTCCTCCTGCGTGAGGCGCAGCTCCTCCAGCAGTGCCACCAATTCGGTGATGTCCTCCTGCCAGAAAATATACCCTTTCCGGATCGGGTGGCCGTGAAGCTGGGTCGTGGCGTCCAGCTGGACACTGCCGGTGAGCGCCTGACGCAGCTGCTCCTCGCGGAGCGGCGCTGCCTGCATCGAGGATTGCACAGGCACAAACGCCCGGTCCGTGATCAGACCCTTGGCCATAGATACCTCAAACAGCGTGGCATACCCCATGTTGGATTGGATAAGCCCGCACCGGATGCACGCCTCAAAGGACGCTGTAAAGGTCAGGCATTGCACCACGGTCATATCACCGGCGATCGCATGCATCCACGGCACATTTAAAATATGCTTGTACAGTAAAGCATAGAGGGTGGCAAAAAAAATCGGCACAAGCGGCAGCCAGAGGATGCGCTTTGTATGCGGAATACGGCAGCGCCGTACAAGGTACACCACCGTGAACACGGCACAGGAAAATATCCACAGCAGACAGAGGTAATATACGAACCGATAGGTGTAATCGGGGCTGCCCAGTACCTCCTGCCCGGGTGGGAACGCAAACGCAAGCTGATGACAGTCGTTTGTCAGCACCAGGCTGAACAGTACCACAGGAAATACAAAAATCACGTACCGGTACTTGTACAGCGGGGCGGACTGCCCCCGATCTAAAAAGAAAAGCGTATAAAGTGCAAGGGTCGGGATCAGCAGCATCGGGATATAGTACGCATACCACAATCGCCGCAGCATCTCCGGTGTCTGGGCAAAGTCATAGCGGATCAGGCGTATATCCAGCCAGAACAGCATCAGGGCGGCGGCGCCCAGCAGGCAGCGGCGGGTCTGTGCGTGCAGGATACGCCACCAGACCGATACCGCCCAGGAAAAGATCAGAATATTATACAGCACCGTGCGCCAAAAGCCGGAATACGGCATATAAAACGCCCGCATCAGGACAGCGCAGAGAATCACCCCTGCAACCGCAGCGGCTAACCACAAATTTCCAAGCCGTACCTTTGTCATAGCGCCTGTCCTTTCCAAAAAGGGTATCGTGCTGTCTTTTCACACTATTATTATGACGCAATCCGCCTTATTTTGCAATAGTGTTGAAAAAAGCAGTAAAAAGTTCAAAAAAACTATCCAAATGGTGGGGGCAGAAATCGTCCGATTCCTGTATGATGAAGTTGACAAATCGTATTCTTTGCAGGAAAGGAGGGCTACGCCGTGCGGAGGATCGTTTTGGACGCGCAATACTCTGTGATGACGAGCGCATTGACAATGGCACTGAAACAGGGCGGGCCGGACTTCCAGGTGCAAAACGCTGGTCCTAAGACAAAGGATATTGTAAAGCTATGCCGTTCCTGCAGGGCAGATGTCCTGCTGCTGGAGGTCTGCCCGCATCCGCCGCGCACCCTGCAGGACAGACTGCTGCTGGCAAACGACCTGCGGGATGTCTGCCCGCACTGCAAAACGGTACTGCTTGTGGATGAGGCCGAATATCCCGAGCTGGCCACCGCCGTGTGCCTGGCAAAAAAGGATCACATTGTCGATGATTTCGTCTACGCTTCCGTCTCGCCTGCCTATCTGAGCGCTATGATGGACACTTTATGACCAAAAGGAGGACAGCTATGAAAAAAGTACAACGAACGCTCGCTGCCGTATTGGCAGCCATGATGCTTATGGCTTTGGCCGGTTGCTCCAAGGGGGATGTGACCAAAGAGGTCAATTCCGGCTTATCCGACCTGAAAGCGCAGGCCGCCGAACCGGCTGTTGAACCCCAGACGGAGACCCCGGCAGAGCCCAAGACCGACGCGGCATCCGAGCCTGCATCCGAACCTGCATCGGAGCCTGCTGCAGAGCCGGAAGCCACCGCCGAACCGGCCCCTGCTTCCGCTCCTGCGGACAATCCCGATTATCCATCGGCTGCCGGCCTGAACACCCAGACGCTGGAGGCATTCGGCACAGACTATACGCTGGTGCTCAACGTGACCTGCCCCGACCAGGGCTGGTACAAGTCCGTTTCGCCCCGTTTCGCGGATATCAAGCTGTTCCCGACCAATGACCCCAGCCATATCTTCTCCGGAGACCCGCGCATAGTCTTTGAACTGCAAAGCGGGCTGGACAAGATCAACTACTATTACGACGACTTTGAAAACGTGGAGGAGCTTGCCCCGCGCACCATCGGCGGCGTGGAGATGGCCGGACGCACCTACAAAAACGTAGGTATGTTGTGGACGGAATACTACGGCGAGATGCCCACCGGCGGCTGGCTGGCCATCAAGATCTCCGGTGTAGACATCGACCCCGGCACCGAGGGCGACACCATTCTGAACAGCGTCACCTTTGGCTAAGCACAGGCAGTTTGCTGCACTCTCAACCGAAAGGCGGGTGAACCAACCATGAAAAGACGCTGTGCCGTACTATTGGCGGCGGCGATGCTGCTGTCTGCGGCAGGCTGCGCACAGGACAGCAAGCGGCCCGAGCCGAGCGAACCGGCTGCAAGCGCTGTGAGCGAGACCTCCGTAGAAAATATGGAAGCCGCGGAGGAAACCCCGCAAAAGCCGCAGTCCTCCCGCAGGTTTGATGATTCACGCATCTCTACGCTGTATGACGAGCGGTTTACCTACACCGACCCCTACGGCATCGAGGACACCTACTTCTACCAAGTGCCGCAGATCGACGATGACACCGAGGACGCCAAGCACATCAACGCAATAATCGACTACCGATACGGCTATCTGGTGGAGCGTGCCCTGGATGCCCGTTCCCGCAATGACTTTATCGATACAAGCTACATCATCTGGGTCAGCAACTGGAACGGCCCCGTGCTGAGCCTGCAAATCACCAGCTCCGACAGGATGTTCAACGACGATGTGGGCAGCTACCATTACAACTTTGCCACAGGGCAGGAACTTACCAATCTGGATTTGCTGGAATACATGGGCTACACCGACAGCGCAAAGACCTTGAACGCGCTGCAGCGCGCCACAGCGCAGTATTTTGACCTTCACTATGGCGGCAATGACCCCACCTATGCCGCCGAGCTGAACCAGATGCGCGCGCAAAGCCTGAGCGAGCTTGACAGTGTATTTACCTACTACTCCATATTTCCCCATTTTTCAAACGGTTTTGTCGTGACCGTACCGATGTACACCCCCGCCGGGTCGGGAATGTACTGGACAGATGTTCAGGTTGACCCCGACAAGCGGCAGGCCAGCGGCCAGATCCTGCACGGGCAGGATGAATGGTTTACCTGCGATGTGACTGCCACAGGCGAGGTGACGGTACGCGCCCTGACCGACTATGTTACCCCTGACGGCGCTATGACCTATCAGACCATGAAGGAATGGTACGAGTTGGGCGACAAGACCGAGTTCGCGGTCAGCGGCTGCTACGGCAACTATGTAAAGATGCTCATGACCAGTGTCGGCCAGGATTATGCCCCCTATGTGTTCCTGCTGACCGAGGACGGCAATGTCGAGTACATCGACGTCATCAGCGGCGCACAGTGCGGCACCATGGCCAACGGCGGCCCGCTGTACGGCGTCAACGAGATCGTCAAGTTTGAGATCGGCACCGCTTACGATGCGGATTTCGAGGCCGAGTATACAACGGTGTACGCTGTCTCCCGCAACAATGAAAAATTCAACCTGGTCGAGGCCATGCACAATGCCGACCCGATGGAACTTTCCAGCCTGATCGGCTCGTATGTAAGTGACTACACCGGTACCTGGTTTGAAATTTGCGAGGATCAGCCGAACTTCTACATCGGCGAATACCGAAACGAAAACCGAGAACCCGCCACATGGGACAGCGGCATCACCTACCTTGGTATGGATCACCGCGGCTGGATCTGCAGCATTTCGCTGTACCGCATGGATCTAGGGCGCGCACAGCGCGAAACCGTGGCCATGATGCCCACCGATTACGGCGGCTTTTACGTAAGGCATATCGGCGGGGAATCCCTGCTGAACCTGCCAAAGGACGAATCCGTTTGGTTTGAAATGACAAACGAATAAAAAAATCTGAAACGATTATCTTGTAAAGGAGGCAGACACTATGGCAACCTGTACGCAATGTGGTGCCGAGTTAAAGCCCGGTACTAAATTCTGCGAGAATTGCGGTGCAAAAGTATCCGTACCGCAGCCCGCCGCACAGCCCGCAGCTGTGCCCCCGCCCCCGGTTCAGCCTACCCAGGCTGCACCGCAACCCCCGCAGCCTGTACAGACGCCCCCGCAGCCGCAGGCAAGCGGCGGCAATCCCTATGCAGGCAGCGCACCTGCCGCCCCGCAGCCCCGGACGAACGCAGCGAATCCTTACGCAGGCAATGCGCCCGGCACACCGCCGCAGACCGGCGCAGGCGCACCGCTTTACGCCGGGAAAACGCCCCCGTCCGCACCGCCTGTCACGCCGCCGCCACCCGGCGGCACGGGCGGCAACCCTTACGGCAATGTGGCCCCCGGCGGCAAGCCCAAGCGCCCCCGCGCACCGATGTCCCCCAAGCGGATAATCCTGATCGCCATCCCGGTGATATTCCTGCTTATGATCATCGTAACAATGATCAGCGGCTCCATCCGCACCGGCAAGCCGAACGCCGGTGACCCGAATCAGGGCACCTGGGAAGCAGCCTACGCCGAGATCGGCGGCTCCGTGACGCAGGTCGAGGATGCCTTCGGCAGCGGGTTCCTGATGGACCTGAATGATAAGGGCAAGTGCGTTGTAACGGTGGACGGCACCAAGTCCTACGGCAAGTGGACGCTGAACGGCGGGGTCTTCCAGCTGGATTGCGGCGGCCTGAGCTGCACCGGCACCCTGCAAGACGAAATCCTGACCCTGAACGATGTGCAGGGACAGGGCGTGACGATCTACTTCGTCAAGTCCGGCAGCACCATGCAGCAGCCTCTGGACGGTGACAGCATGACCCAGGGCACCACCGCAGGCAGCGATACCGATGTGGGCATCTATGTGCTGGAATCCGCCTCCGACAGCGAGTACACCCTCTCCAAGGAGGAGCTTGCCCTCGTCGATATGGAGGACTTCTACATTGAGCTGCGCGCGGACGGCACCGGCGAAACCTACATGGAGGATTTTGTCACCTTCCAATGGAAGGACGGCAGCTTCTACGCGCTGACCGACCCCGATACCCCGGCCATGACCTACACCCGCGAGGGTGACCTGCTGACCATTGAGTTTGACGGTATGACCATGGTCTTTAAGCGCAGCGACACCAAGCCTGAAATCGACCCCGCTTTGCTGGACGGCGGCGAGGACGAATATGACGGCGACGGCTGGATCGACGGCCCGGATGAGCCTGACCCGCCCTACACCTACGACGACGGCAACACCTACGATGATTTGGGCAACACCAACTGGTACGGCTGGTTCCGGATGGAAAACTACAAGAATGTACCGAACCGTGATTACTTTGACACCGACACCTACGATTGCTGGGGCTACATCGGTGAGAGCGATGACGGCAGCCACTACTTTGAGGTTTACCGTGACGGTATGCCCGATGACCCGGTCATCACGATGTGGGTCAATGTCTATGATGACCATATCGAGCCTATCCTGGACGGCTACGACTGGGTGCTTGACCAGAACATAACCGAGAGCGATGCGTATAAGTTCAACCTGTACCCGTATAACGACAGCATCTCGCTGTTCATGTATGACTACGAGGGCGATGACGGTACAGCCTGTGCGGTCAGCTTCTACATGAGGTTGGACGGCACCGAGTGGAACGAGGAGCTCGAAGAGCTGCCGCCCCGCTATGAGGAGTACAAGGCCGCCTTGGCCAACAAATAACGAACTGATTTATCTGTACAAAATGGGGCGGGCCCTGCCCGCCCCTGATATAGGAGGATCATTATGGGACTTATCAGAGCTGCAATGGGCGCTGCTGGCGGCGTTATGGCCGACCAGTGGAAGGAATACTTTTATTGTGAAGCCATGCCAGCTGACCTGTTGGCTACCCGCGGCTGGAAACGCCAGAGCGGACGCAGCGCCAACACCAAAGGCAATGACAACATTATCTCCAACGGCTCCATCGTGGCCGTTGCCGACGGCCAGTGTGCCATGATCGTGGAGCAGGGCAAGGTCGTGGATATGTGCGCCGAGCCGGGTGAGTACACCTACGATACCGGCAGCGCGCCGACGCTGTTCAGCGGCGATTTGTCCGAGTCCATCGGCGCAGTGTTCCAGAACATCGGCAAGCGCTTTACCTTCGGCGGCGAGGCCCCGATGGATCAGCGCATCTATTACTTCAACACCAAGGAGCTGGTGGGCAACAAATACGGCACGCCCAGCCCGGTGCCCTTCCGCGTGGTGGATCAGCGCGCCGGCATCGACATCGACATTGCCATCCGCTGCTTCGGTGAGTACAGCTACCGCATCACCAACCCCATTTTGTTCTACACCAATGTCTGCGGCAATGTGGAGGAAGGCTACACCCGCGATGAAATCGACGGGCAGCTGAAATCCGAGCTGATGACCGCCCTGCAGCCCGCCTTTGCCAAGATCAGCGATATGGGCATCCGCTATTCCGCACTGCCCGGCCATACGATGGAGCTTGCCGAGGCCCTCAACGATGTGCTGAGCGCCAAGTGGGGCAAGCTGCGCGGCATCGAGATCGTATCCTTCGGCGTTTCCAGCGTGAAGGCCAGCGAGGAAGACGAGCAGATGCTCAAGGAAATGCAGCGCAACGCAGCCTTTATGGACCCGACCCGCGCCGCTGCGCATCTTGTCGGCGCACAGGCCAGTGCCATGCAGACCGCGGCCGGTAATCAGGGCGCAGGCCCCGCCATGGCCTTTATGGGCATGAATATGGCCGGTGCAGCAGGCGGTATGAACGCCCAGAACCTGTACCAGATGGGTGCCCAGCAGCAGGCCGCCGCACAGCCCGCCCCGGCCCCGGCCTCTGCCCCCGCAGGCTGGACCTGCAGCTGCGGCCAGACCGGCAACACCGGCAAATTCTGCGCAAACTGCGGCAGCCCCAAGCCTGCCCCGGCACCCGCAGCCGCCAGCTGGGTATGCAGCTGCGGCACTTCCAACACCGGTAAGTTCTGCTGCAACTGCGGCAGCCCCAAGCCCGCCCCGGCTCCCGCCAAGTGCAGCCAGTGCGGCTGGACCCCGGATGACCCGGCCCATCCGCCCAAGTTCTGCCCGGAGTGTGGTAAGCCGTTTGGCCAGTGATGCGCAAAAAAATCGCTGCGGTGCTTTGCGCCGCAGCCGCTTTTCTGACAATGTCCGGCTGTAAAAAAGCGCCGCCCGGCACACTGACCGGTATCAGCATCAGTTATTCCGGTATGTGCTATGACGACACCTATGGGTTCAGCATAAGAAATGACCCGGTTGACGGCTGCCTTTTCAGCTGCAATTACAAGGATGATGAATGGGTGGAGCTGGAAAACATCCCTGTTGAGGACACCCATTGGCAAGAAGCCCTGGCTCTGGCAGAAAAGCTGGGGCTGGAAAGCCTGCCAGACGAAAAGAAAAATTCTCCCGGCTTATTCATCACCGATGAAACGTTAGATAGCGTTTGCCTGATTTACAAGGCCCCGGATGGCGAGATCATCTACCGTTATCTGGATGCCGATGGCAATACGCGCAGCACCCTGCGTGATTTTTTTGAAGATCTGGCAGGGCAGCTGCAAACCGAAGGAAAGAGAGGTGACGCATAATGGCAACGCAGCTTACCAACTACCAATGCCCTGCCTGTACCGGTCCGCTTCACTTTGACGGTGCCAGCGGAAAGCTGGTGTGTGACTTCTGTGGCAGCAGCTACGATACTGCTGAGATCGAAGCGCTCTATGCTGAAAAAGAAGCCGCTGCCGAAACCGCGGCACAGAATAAACAGGCACCGCCGCCCGACTCCGTCTGGAGCGAAAACGAGGCCGCCGGGCTGCGCAGCTATTCCTGCCCGTCCTGCGGCGCAGAGCTGATCTGTGACGAGACGACCGCCGCGACAAGCTGCCCGTACTGCGGCAATCCAACGGTCATCGCGGGGCAGTTCAGCGGCATGCAGCGGCCTGAGCTTGTCCTGCCGTTTGTGCTGGATAAGAACGCCGCCAAGGCCGCACTGAAAAAATACTATCGCGGGAAGAGATTCCTGCCCAATGCCTTCTCTTCGCAGAATCATATCGAGGAGATCAAGGGCGTGTATGTCCCGTTCTGGCTGTTCGATGCCAACGCCTCCGGTTCGGGCCAATATGAAGCCACGACCAGCTCCAGCCACCGCAGCGGCGATTATGTCATCACCACGACCAAGCACTATGATGTCCGCCGCGCCGGTACCACGCAGTTCATGGGCGTTCCGGTGGACGGCTCGACCAAGATGCCCAACGGCCACATGGACGCCATTGAGCCGTATGACTACCGCGCCTTCCAGCCGTTCTCGACCGCGTACCTGCCGGGCTATATGGCAGACAAATACGACGAGGACGCCGACACCTGCCAGGCCCGCGCCCACAGCCGGATGCAGAATTCGGTCAGCAGCGAGCTTTCGGCCAGCATTACCGGCTACAACAGCGTAAGCACCCTGAGCGAGAACATCCATATTGATTACACCGCCAAGCACTACGCGCTGCTGCCGGTGTGGATGCTGCACACCAAGTGGCAGGGCAAGGATTATCTGTTCGCCATGAACGGGCAGACCGGCAAGCTGGTGGGCGATCTGCCGGTTGATAAGCGAAAGGTGGCCGCCTGGTTTGCAGGCATCAGTGTTCCGCTGATGATCCTGCTTGCCATCCTGCTTTGAAAGGGGGAAACAGAGTATGAAAAAGAAACTGTTTTCTCTGCTTACGGCACTGGTGCTGTGCTTGCTCTGCGCCGTACCGGCGTTTGCCGAAATGCCGCTGGTGATGGACACCTACGAGCTGTTCAAACCCGAAGCGACCGCTGAATTGGAACAAAAGGCGCAGGACGCCAGTGCCGGACACGGTGTCAACGTCTACCTGCTGACGGTGTCTGACATCGGCGGGCAGAACGTGCGCGAGTTTGCCAAGGATTGGTACCGCGACTATGACCTTGGCTACGGCGAGGGCAAAAGCGGTATCCTGTTCCTGATTGCGCTGGATTCCCGCGATTATGTGACCATCACCTACGGCGGCGGCGTGACCGCCTTTACCGACTACCGCATCGCCCAGATCGAGGATAAGATCGTGCCGATGCTCTCGGACGGATCGTATTACAAGGCCTCCGACACCTACATAGAAATGTGCGCTGACACGCTTGATTTCTATGCCGAAAAGGGTGCACCGCTGGACAGCGGCAACGACCCCGCCAAGGGTTGGATCAAGTGGGTGTTTGTGTTTGTCATTCCGCTGGCTGTAGCGTGTATTGTCTGCGGCATCTTCTATGCGCAGATGAAAACTGCCAACGAGCAGACCCACGCCAACGCCTATATGCCCGCCGAGGGTCTGGCGCTGTCCGTGGTGGAGGACACCTACACCCACACCACCGAGACCGAAAAGTGCGACCCCGTCAAGGACGACAGCTCGAGCGGTTCAAGTACCGACAGCGATGGTTTCGGCGGAAGCTCGGGCGAGAAATTCTACACAGTACCGCTTTCGCTGTCACATTTTATTTTTCTCTACGTTGAAAGTATGCTATCTGGCATGGTATAATCTTGTTATTCAATCAAACATATATCAGGAGGGCTGTTGCCATGGCTGCAAACGCCGTTGACTTTGCGGGCACCCTTTGCGGATGCCGGTACGAAAAAGAACTGGAAACCCATTTTCGGGACTGTCTGCTGTTTTACATTGACGGGCGCATTCGGTTTGAGCGCTATTGCTATGGCGAGGCAGCCTGCCTGGTGTTCAGCCTGTGGGCCAACGGGCTGGACGAAACCGGCAAGATTTTGTGGGTGAAGGAGCCGGAGTTTGAGGTAGACCAGAAAGCGATTCCCCGTGTGATTACCGATGTACAGGAAAACGGTACTGCCCTGCAGGTGGACAACCAGCGCAAGCGCTATGTAAAAACCGAAGAGTTTGACGAGGACAAGCCCAACGGATACGGGAAGTTT
>OMCF01000728.1_pt1 | contig 12500 bp, 15 predicted proteins | sample 1673791 | NCBI WGS metagenome assembly OMCF01 (sample SAMEA103958127, study PRJEB25191) | human gut metagenome | biome: human-associated habitat [ENVO:00009003]; feature: intestine environment [ENVO:2100002]; material: feces | place: Germany | collected 2013/2015
CGGAAGTAGATCTACATTTTCCTGGTGATGTAAGATACCATCTTCCAGATTGATTTCTTCTTCGTTGATGACATCCATCATGATCGTTGCCAGTGTGATTCGAAGATCATCCGGTTCCTCATATCCGAGACTTGCAGTTAAACTTCCCTGTGGATCCGCATCGATTAGCAACACTTTCTTGCCTTCTCTTGCCAGTCCAATACCTACATTTACAGTTGTGGTAGTCTTGCCAACTCCACCTTTCTGGTTTGATATTGCGATTACTCTACACATAATTTTTCTCCTATTTTACTGCCATTTTCTGCTGTTTCCATTGGTTTAACATACTCAGTATTTCTTCTTTCATTTCTGCCGGGGTATATGATTTTGGGAAATACCGATACAGTTGTTCGTTGTTAAACATCACTCTGGTAATTTCCCCTTTTTTGATCTCACCCATGATCTCTCTCATTTTTGTTCCCGTCAGCTTTTTCTCACGGCTTAATTTCTTCATTCTCTGTGCCTGGGAAATGGATGGGACTGCCTGTGTATACTCCATAGCATCTATAAATTCCTTTTGTTCCTCTATCGTTAAATACGAAAGTTCCACAGCCGGGTTAAATGAAAGTTCACCGTTATCCAGCTTTTCCAGTAACTCAGGAATAAGATCCGTCAACTTCAGATACCGCTGTACCTGTTTTGCGCTGTCACCAAATTCTTCACCAATGATTTCTACTGTCTTTTTTCCTTTCAACGGGTAGTCAGACTGGCTACTTTTTCTTCTTCCTCCGGTTCGCTTCATAGCTTCATTCTTCATCTTATAAGCAAAAGCCTTTTCACTGAATGTTATCTGCTGCCTCTGTAAATTGGAATCCACCATATTAATTACTGCTTCATCATCCGACATGACTCTGATGATGACCGGCACCTTCCTGTAACCAAACTTTTCAGCAGCTGCCTTTCTTCTGTGTCCGGAGATAATCTCATAAACACCATCTGGAATCGGTCGTACAATCAGTGGATTTATGATTCCGTATTTCTCAACACTCGCACTGAGCCGAATCATTTCCTGATCCATCCGAACCTTAAATGGATGGTTCTTAAAGGTCCGCAAACGTTCCAGCTGAATCTCTATAATTTTTTCGCCATCTTCTGGAACTGATGCACTTCGTGTATCCACTGTATCCATATCTTTCCTCCATTTCTTATCTGCAACAGAAAAAGCCTGTCCAGATAGATTTCTTTTTGAAATCTGATCCAAACAGGCTTACTGTTGACCTTAGTTCTCACTAAGCAAAGATTCTATTGTATTCACACCTAATAACTTACCGCCGGATATTTCCCTTCCTCTTTTTTCTTATCTGAGCTTGAATTTACATCCACTTTCTCAAATAAACAGCTGGCTTTTCTCTTTTATTAGAATTTCGATTTATTTCCAGCTATTATACCAGCAGTGCGTTTTATTAGACAGCGGCTAATAGGATTCTTTCCGTATTAGCTGATATTCCATTCCATTTTCTCTCTGAAAAAACAAAAAAGCGGAAATTATATTAGAAATTTTTCTAATACATTCCGCTTTTGATAGGACGTCCCGTGCGGGAATCGAACCCACATCTAGTGCTTAGGAGCTCGAGTCCCCATTGGAAACCTATATTATTTTGAGTTAAGATAAGTCAATGAAATCATTGATTTTTCTACCCTTCCTGTAAATCCATGTCAAAATAAGAAAACTGAAAATCATCTAAGTTAAGCACCTCTCGCTGACAAATAAGTGACACTGTCACCCTGAGGGTTCAACCATTCCGTTCCTACGAATCCATATTTATGGCTACCATTCTCACTCTGTATGCGGTAATGATAACACTGTTTTCTTATTAGATTACTTATATTATAGCGTGTGTAGGGTCGGATGTCGATTGTTTTTTGACCAGTATTTATCCATATGGTCCTTAATCATATTTTTCACATACTCCATACTTGAATCATGAGATATAAAGTAGGTTTATTAATAGGTAAACCAATTTAGCGCTCTTAATAATTTTGTTTTCAGAAAAGTGCAAAGAAATCTCCAATATCTTTTATTGTACATTTATTTATAAAAATCGATGCCCCCACAATAGTTCTTATACAGATCTCCTACTGATACAAACCCACATTATCTAGCATAAATCCTATCATATATGAAGAGTTCACAACAAATAAGTCCTTACACCTACTTGTTGTGAACTGTACAATGCTCTATTTATTTTTTATAATCGTCACCAGTTACTTAATAAATGCAACTGCCATATACATTCTTCTTAGCATACTAAAATGACCATTTCTCATATGATATTGCATATCATTCTTTACTGTGGAATCCATTTGATTTATATATCCCTTGATTGCAATCTTTTTTTCAGAAGACAAGTCACTATATTTAATCCAAGTATCTAAATCAATATATTGATCATAATAATGTCGATAAATTTTTAGAACAGAATTATTCTTCATCAAGAGTTTATCAATTGTTTCTGTTGTATAAACACTCTCTTGCTTCCGACCACTTTCCTTTTCTGTAAGCAACTTTTCAAGAAAAGGAATCGTATTTGAAGTAGGTGCAACAACTTCAATAATTGCTATTGCCTTTGATGCAACCCGCGCCATTTCATCTATACCTAAAGATACGTTATTGAAATGATGAAATGAACTCTTTGAAATAGCTATATCAAAGCTTTTTGACTCAAATGGAATTTCTTCTGCATACGCGACTCTAAAATCCACCTTGTTTTTCTTCGCCCTATCACATACTTGATCTTCAAATGTTCTGCTGGGATCAATTGCAGCCACTCTATCAAATGCAGACGCATAAAAATCAAACATATATCCATTTCCGCATCCAACATCAATAATCGTTTTTCCATATGCGCTCAATATTTTTACTATCCATTCTCCAAAATTCGAATCGCATAACCATTCATATCTATTGAAATTGTCAGCTCGCCCTTTTGAAATCAAATTCATATTATCACTTCCTTAGATGCATTAAATAAATACTCTGCGTGCGTATATAGACTATCAAACATTTTTGTCGTTTTTTCTTTTTTTATATTAAACAATGGTCTCTCTTCTCCACAATGATATGTAAAATATTCAACAACCATTTCCGCATTTTTTGTTTGTGGATCAATAACCACCATACTCATGGTTGGTGGGGCTGTATATGTTGACAAAGTAATTCTATTTTTCGCCTTAGGATTATTATTATGATCTTCACAAAAAGCCTTCAGTGATTTAAATGAAAGCTTTACATATTCAGCAAAGTCTCTAATTCCAAAAAAATCTTCTAATAGTTTTGCATATTCCTTATTATTCACCAAATAATCTGGATCCAACATATAAAGGTGAACTGATACTGCTCTCAATTGATTTTCCAATGAATTGGATGCCAACCTAGCCAGTTTCGACATACCCGCACCAATAATATAAATTTCAGACTGAGCACGATCCCTAAGCAATCTAAACTCTTCATCACGATCCAAACCAATTGAAGCCCTTTTCACACCTTCATATTGAGATAATAATGCTTTTTCTGATTTTTTAAACTCTCTTCCTGCAACCCAACCAGAACATTTTTCAAATTGAGCCGCATTATTCGCGAATATTCGTGATATTGCTGCAGAAACACCACTAATTTCATGATACTCTCCTGACATTTTTGATTGAATTGCACGCTTTAACTGTTTATAACGTTCATCCTCATTTTGCACTGGAAATTTTGCTGAATAAATACCATCGGCAATCTTTTTCTCCAAAAAATCCTGACCTATTATAACAGAAACTATCGGCTTCTTTTTTTCAACAGCATATTCATATTCTCTATGAGTATAACTTTTTTGACTAGTCGGTTCAATACTTCCATATCGTCCACCAAGTAGAATCAAAAATACATCAGATTCTCTAATCCATCTTTGAATTACTGTCCACTGCTCAGCATTTTCAGATGCAAATAATTCCATACCGGCCGGAATATGCCCAGCTGCAAGGATTGCCTCAACAGCCTTTTGCCTTTCCTCTTTCATATCTTCATAGGTTGAAGATATGAACACTTGAAGCTTTTTCTTCATTGCTGTACACCTCCGCATTCATCTTTCAAACAACACAGTATATTGGTACCATGATAATAAATAATTATGATTATAACTATCAATAAAAGTATACCATAGCCCATCACATTACACTAGATATTTTACAACCTTATTTACTTTTTATCTCCAAATACCTTACACAAATTTTATAACTGCCACAAAAATTAAACAAATATATACTTTAAATCCACTGCATAGACTCTAATCTACACAGTATCGTCCTTCTACCTATTATTATACTTTCATTGTCTTTGCCAGTGATGTAAGTAATGCTGCCATCTCCGGATTCCCCAGCACTTTCATCAGCAGCTCTACATCCACTCCATCCGGCACCGTAATTGTACTACTGCCTTCATCCTGTTCTTTCATTTGTGGATTAAGATTTTCCTTATTATAAAAGGCATTCTCCATAAGTTCTGCATTCTTCCTTCGGTCTTCATCAAGGATATGTCCATATACTTCCGTTACCATATCCGCCTGAGCATGGCCGGAGTCTCCCTGGACTGCTTTAATATCTCCACCACTTAATTTCAGCTTGTAGGTGACGCTGGTATGACGCAGACTATGAAACACTACATCTGGCAACCCTAGTTCATCTATGATTTCCTGCATTTTTGTCCTTAGATAGCTGTCTCCTATAGGAAGACCAAATGTTGTCGCCATTACCAGATTATAATCCTGATATTCATTTCCAAGCACTTCCTTTATCTCATCCTGATCTGCTTTCAGATCAATCAGACATTGTGCTACTGATTTTGGAATAAACACCTTCCTGACACTGCTGTCTGTCTTCGGTGTTTTCAGCACTCTGACCGTCCTGTTATTTTTCTTCTGGCTTGGAAATATCATGATAATTTCTTTTGAATTGAGTGCTTCTATTGCATCCTTTGATACTCTCTCTACCTGTTTATTGATGATGACATAGGCTTTGTTATCTGCAATCGCCTCTTCCGAAATATCCATATCATCCCAGGTCAGTCCCAGAAGTTCACCGATACGAAGTGTTGCCGTAAATGCAAGGTGAAATGCTATTTTGAGCATTTTGTTATCACAGGCTTCCAATGCCTGCATAAGCATCTCTGCTGTCCAGATCTCACGCTCCTGCTTCTTTGCTTTTGGAACGGTTGCATCAACAGCCGGGTTCTTTTCCATCATATCCCACTTTACCGCCTGGCGGAAACAGCTCCTTAATACCTTATGTATCTCATTTACTGTACTTTCCGTGATTGTTCCTGTACCATCCGGATTCTTTGTACTCTTTACCGCCGGCATTTTAAGAAGATCCTTATAATACTTCTCCATAAAATGTGTATTGATGCTTGCAAGCTTGGTATCTCCGATTGTGGGAAGAATGTAATTATTTATCAGAGCCACATTACCAGAGTAAGTGGAAACACCCCACTTGTCATGTCCATATATCTGCACATATTCTTCTATCAGTTCTTTTAATGTTGCACACTTTTGAACCTCAAATTTTCCGATAGACTGCTTGTACTCAATTTCTTTTTTCCGTTTATCTGCTTCTTTCTGCGTAGCAAATGTTTCAGATGTTGTATGTTCTTCTCCATTCTCATCCAGAATTTTATATACCACAGAGTATGTCTTTCCCCGGTGCCTGATAAATGCCATGTTATATCACTCCTTCCCTGTGCTCATTCAACCAGTTCAGGAACTGCTGCCTGTGAACCCTCAGAACCTTTCCGGCCCCGACACACTGGAATTCTCCGGACTGCATCCATTTGGTAACTGTCGATACACTCACTCCAGCCAGCTCCGCTGCATCCTGTCTGGATATATATTCCTTTATTTCCAAAGACAATGTCTCATTTTCCTGTAACAACTGACTCTCTTCCTGTTTATCCCCATCATTCATGATGTAATATACATTCTGAGCATTAAGAAATAACTGAAAACTCTTTCTTGTGATCCACCTTTTATTATTGCAGATAGTTGAATCCAGAAGCCTTCCTATTTCTTCTCTTCTTGCAATCTTTGCCAGCTTCTCTCGCGAAATACCCAGCAAATCCGCCGCATCCTGCAAACAGATGTAATCATTCTCCAGCTCCTCTGCTGTTGGAATATGTGTGACCTTGCGGTATACATCCTGATCTGCATACCACTTTTCAAATATATCAACCGGAATGCGCCTCACAAAATCCACTGTAATATACTCCAGCTTTTCATTTTTCCAAATATCGTACAGGTCACAGTCATGTATTCCCAAAATATTTGCAGCTTCCTTAAATGAATAAGATTTTTCCCTTAACTCTTTTCCCGGCTCTTCGCCGCCTACTTTTTTATACTTCACCTGATTGGCATACCATTTTTCAAAACTTTCAAGGTCAATTCTCATCATCCCACCGATTATTTGAGTCTTAAATAAATTTTTATGGACCAGCCAGTAACTGTCAGTCTTTTTTAGTCCTAGCAGCTTTCGCATTTCAGACACAGACATGGTACTACGCTGGGTCAGCTTCTGCTCAGCACTTCGCTGTTGAATCTGTTGCCTTATCTCTGTCAAATCCTTCGCTTCACTCATACTGCGACCTCCTTCTCACCCACTATAACATGTACGTCTGCATATCATTTAGAAGGTAAATTATATGGTTTCGGATTTCTGATCCAGCCATTCGTCAAAACTCTTCTTTGAAATACGGTACTTGTTTCCAATCTGGATCCAACGGAATTCATTTTTCTTCAACAGCTCATATACAGTCGGTCTGCTGATCCCAAGCATTTCCTGTACTTCCTTTACGGTATAGCATCTTTTTTCTGCAATATTCTCTGCTGTCATTCCCATTATGCAATCCCTCCCAGCTGTCCATCCATGAATCTCTTTACCTGCTTTTTCATACGGACTTTTATTTTCTGCATCTTCTGTCTCGCTGATTCATAGGTAATTCCCTGATCCTCTGCAATATCCGAAATTGTCTTTTCTTTCAGCAGATACTTGGTAAATGTCTCCTTTTCTGTTCCCAGAATCCCAAGCTGACTGTTAAACAGGTTATAGTCTTTCCTCATATCCCTGAGAATGTATGCATCCCTGATATATACTTCTGCCTGGTCCACTCCGTCCAGTACGTTACCTGAAAAATCACAGTTGATCAGCGCTTCCCTTGTAATAACATTGTTGATTGCTTTTCTTGCAGTGGGATCACTGGTCATTCCTCCAGTCTGGACTCTTACTCCAAGATCTCCAGCTGACTGCCGGTGGCTGCTTTCCTTTTCACATTCGATCATGTAACGCAGTCCGTCTGTATATCCGTCCACAATGCCAATGAATTTTGTATAGTTTTTGATAATGATATCTATACGCTTCTCTGATGTAGCTCCTGTATATACTCTGATAAGGTTCTTTTCTGTCATTGCTGTACTCCTTTTATTTCTGCATGTCATGAGCTTTCGTACGTTTACTCTTCTTTACAGGAATTATTGTAGATAAACACGGAATAAAAATCGTTCCCCAAACAATAAACAAAAGTCTATTCAGAATGTACTTTTATCCAAGAAGTGCCAGTGCTTGAATCTGTTTCAGTGCAACTTCTCTCATCTGGTCATTTTTCAATTCCAGCAATGCATCCATTATTCTGGCATCCAGCGCCTCTTCCTTTTTCCCTTCCAGCAGATATGATCCACTGCAATTCAGGGCTTTTGCTATTTCCAGAACAATGCTGCTTTTAATATCTATATGGTCATTCTCATATGCTGATATCGTTGCTTTCTTAGTACACAGGATTTCTGCCAGCTGCTCCTGTGACATTCCTGCTGCCTTTCTCATTTCCCTGATCCTTGTTCCCATTGTATTTCCTGCATCTGTATTTCTCATTCTTTTCTCCGTTTCCGGAACCCAAACGGAAATACAACATGTCTTATGATTGAACAGAAAAAGAGCCTGCAAAACGCATTAAAATAAAACGATCTCTCGTTATATTTCCGTTTTGCAGGCTCCTTATAGTCTTCTGCTATATTCAGCTCGTTTACAAACTCTTGCGCAGTGGGATCATCTTTAAGGATTCTCGGTGTTACCGAAATCAAGGTTCCGGCTCCTCTGTCCAGTCTGATGGTCCACCCACTGGCTCATTTTATTCAGTTATCTATTTTTCGTGCAATATTTTCATACTGCCTATATTATTCAAATCTGATTTTTTCTGCGATCCCGTATTGTCTTAAGTTCCCCTGATTTGAGATTCGCAATCGTAACCGTCCGGCATTTCGGACAAATGATATTCAATGATATTACTTCTTTACATGTTGCCAAAAACTTTCCGCAGCCTGAACAATGAATCATTCTGTGTTCATTATCTCGTTTATCATTTCTCATTTCCATCCTAATAGTCGGGTTTTTCACTACTCCTCTATAAATATTACGATTTCACCCGTCTATTCTCCTTTCTCTGTGTTGTTCAATATCCTGAGTACATATCTGGCCATTCTCTCAAAAAAATCGCGTTTTTCCTTCCAGGGCATATTTACAACATATCTGTCTATGTCAATCTGCTCTCTCTTTCCTGTTACTATGTATCGCACATCAAAATGATAAGCCTCTTCCAGTATTGACAGTTTCTCACATGAAATTGCAGAATCTTCCATATTCGTATCTCTGATACTGCTTTGTGCATATACCAAGAGCATCCGCAACATCATCCTGAGACAGTGCATTCTCTTTTCGTATCTTTCTCAGACGTCTACCCATATTCTTTTGATATTCCTGGTCTTTATCGTTATCGTTCGACATATTACTCCTTCCATTTCATCCATAATAGAATACTATTTTCTTCTATAAATCAGAACCGAGTAATATGTGGAAGATTTTGGACATATTAGCGTGATTTTTTCCAGATAAAACCAGACACCCAACACATATCAGTATTTTTTATTATTTGTACCAAGGACAGATTATGGGGATATTTTCCTATATTCTGTACCTTTTCTGTATGTTATTACTACATTGCTCTTTTCCGCTGTCGTAATGCTTCCATATCTGTAGAGTATCTGCTGGCTTTTTCCTGATCATGTTCCTTTCCACGGCAGTTCTCAAATATCTTCATATAAATTTCATCCACCACCCCTACGATTTCTTTCTTGCATCTCACACATGTAATCTCAACACTGCAATTTCCCGCCACCTTAAACAGCTGCTTTCCGCAGGACGGGCAGCTCACATATCTCATCTTAACTCTCTCAGTCATCATCAAAGTCCTCCTGACATTGTACAATTTACGTACCATTCAACGGATAAGGGAAATGAAAACCATTGATGATTATTTTCTCTGGATAAATGAGTTCCGATGTGCCGAAGTCCGCACCATTCATCCTGTGACCTTCTTGCTGATCTTTTCGACTGGTATAACACCATTAAAAAGCTATCTCTCCTCCATAAACCACATATTGTTGTCCTCATAGAAAAGATGGCTCTCTTTTCCGTCAACAATACAGGTATAACGTATTCCGGCTCCGCCTGCTCTCAGGCTTGCCGCTCTTCTTACATCTGTTACTTTCTGAATCTCATATACATGGCCATCCTTCCAGATAAAGCTCCTTGGCAGAAGCCTTCCATCATTGGTAAATTCAGCCATGACATTTACATATACCTTGCTGCTTTCCATAATAGTTCAATCCCTCCTGTCTATCCAAAGTACCCATGCGGATGTACCGTATGATCCGACTTTGCATCACACGCTGACAGAATCCTGTCCTGGTACATGAGTCCTCTCTGAATACTGTAAAATCCAAATCTTTTGCGGATGTTATCAACCGCTGCATCCACCTTCATCTGTTTCTCCCTTGCCTGCGGATCCATGAACATATCCAGCTGCTCCCAGAAATAATCCGTCACCAGATCCGTTCCCCGGATTCCAATGCTCCGGAGTGGCTTCTGGTAAAATTCCGGTCTGCTGTTTTTCAGTTCATGCTCATCTGCCGGCATCCTGTAACTTTCCTTATAGAGCTTATATCCGGCTTCCGCTATCTCCCTGGTAATGTTGCTCGCATTTTGGAGCTTTACCTGTTTGGAGAAATGAAGCAGATCTTTGTCCCTGATGCTGATCTCCACTGTCCTGCATCTGAAACCATTTTCCCTAAGTCTGGCCGCAACACTTTCTGCCAGAATGTATAACACAATTTTGACATCTTCATCCGTTTCCATATCTTTCGGAGTTGTCGTGCTGTTGCCTACTGACTTTATCGGGGCAGACGTATTCTCCAGCTTGACAGGTGACTCATCATAGCCATTTGCAAAAGCCCACAGGATACTTCCCATCTTCCCCAGCTTCCTTACAAGAAGAGATTCCTCTGTCCTTGCCAGATCTCCGATGGTCCTGATTCCAATACCCCGCAGCTTGTTATTCGTTGCACTTCCTACATATAATAAATCAGATACCGGGAGGGGCCATGCCTTATCCCTGTACTCATCCTTATTCATGGTAGTAATGGCATCCGGCTTCTTATAATCAGATCCCAGCTTGGCAAATATCTTATTGAATGACACACCGACACTCACTGTAATTCCAAGCTCTTTCTTCATCCGGCAGCTGATCTCCTGTGCGATATGATAACCATCTCCTTTAAGGCTTACACTGTCTGTCACATCCAGCCATGACTCATCTATTCCATACGGCTCTCTCTTATCTGTATACTCTGCGTATATCTCCTGGGCCATTCTAGAAAATCTCAGGTACAGATCCATTCTTGGAGGAAGAAATATAATATCCGGACAGACCTGTCTTGCCTGCCATAAAGCCATGCCGGTCTTCACACCGCGACGCTTGGCTGCGTAATCGGCAGTCAGTACGATTCCATGTCTTGCCTCCGGATCTCCTCCCACTGCAACAGGCTTTCCGCGAAGTTCCGGATGATGCAGAAGCTCTACTGATGCATAAAAGCAATTGCAATCACTATGCAGAATTGTCCGACTCATCATTTCACCTTCTCTCTTTCACTCATATCAGCCTTATATGTGATTTGCTTACAAGGGATAATATAATACTAATCAAAATGATATTCAAGTGAATTCTTCGTCATGTTATCCATTTCATTGATATTTGTTATTGATTTTCTTTCATTTATGTAGTATAGTTGATATAGCTCATACGGTGATATGACACTAAAAAACTATCACAGAAAGGCAATTCATTATGAAGGATTTGGGAAAGACTATTGCTAAATACAGAAAAGAGCATAAAAAAAATCAAAGCGACATTGCCAAAATGCTTGAGAACTATGATATCTATGTAAAGCAGAATACTATTAGTGCCTGGGAATCCGGTACATCTCAGCCAAGTGCCAGACAGCTGCTTGCACTCTGTGAAATACTTGAGATTTATGATGTATATACAGACTTCATCGGAAAGAATCCCCTGAACCCTCTTCGCAACCTGAACGAAGAAGGCATAAACAAGGTCATGGACTACATACAGATATTGGAAAGAACCGGTGATTACAGGCTTGCTGACATCATTCCGCTCCATGTGCTCAGAGAACGCAAGGTTTTCTATACGACAGTTTCAGCCGGAACCGGTTCTTTTCTGGATGGAGAAGATTATGAAATGGTCTCCTCTCCTGATATTCCAGCGGAAGCTACCTTTGGAGTACATATCAGTGGTGACAGTATGGAGCCTCGTTACCATGACACAGAGCTTGTCTGGATTGAACAGACGGAACAACTCGGTGATGGCGAAATCGGCATCTTTTATTTGGATGGAAATGCTTATATTAAGAAATTTCAGAATAACAGAAAAGGAACCTACCTTATTTCTCTTAACAAGAAATACGAACCGATTCCTATTACAGAGAACAGCTCTTTCAAGATTTTTGGGCGAGTGCTGTCATAGTCCCTTTTATCGGACATCTTATATGATAGCCTTGTTACAGTAGAGGCAGCTATTTCCGCTTCTGCCTGGTTTGTACTAAATATCAAAAGGGGGAATTTGCCATATGAATTCAGAAACATGTATCTGCAAATTAAACGACATAAGAGCCGATTACTGCATCACACAACAGGAGATTTCCGATGCAACCGGCATCAGTGTCAGAACGATTATAAGTATCGAAAAGGGACATCGACTGCCCACTCTATTATCAGCAATGAGAATTGCAAATTACTTATCCATACCGGTCGAGCAGCTATTTGAATACAAAAGCGATATCGTACCGGTTACCGCCTTAGGAGAAATTTGTCATGAATAATACAGCAATCAATTTCAAATGTCTTTCGGATAGAGGATTTCGTAAAAATGTAAACCTCCCCCCACTCATGACATGACTATTAAAAGAATCATCCTAATAGTGACTGCTCGCTCGAAATCATGTCGTATATATAAATCAAGAGCTGGAAGCCTATTTGGGTATTCAAAGTTTTTTAGGGTCTTTACTTTTTAGGGTCTTTCGTTCGGGTTC
>OMCF01000740.1_pt1 | contig 12358 bp, 10 predicted proteins | sample 1673791 | NCBI WGS metagenome assembly OMCF01 (sample SAMEA103958127, study PRJEB25191) | human gut metagenome | biome: human-associated habitat [ENVO:00009003]; feature: intestine environment [ENVO:2100002]; material: feces | place: Germany | collected 2013/2015
CGGTGGAAGGTCGGAACCTGCCTTGGGAGAAAATGGTTTTGTTGCGTGAAATCGATTGGGGGAGCTGGACGGGGCTTGCCATTAAAGAAGTTGATTTGCGACATTTTCCGGCAGATGTGGAAACGGAGGCGATGCTGTATGAGCGTGCGGGGCGTTTTGTGGACTACTTGAAAGAGCGATATGATGGAAAACAGGTGTTGGCTGTCGGACATGGACTGATAAACAGGGCGGTACAGGCACACATTCAAGGAGTAACTTTGGAACATTTGCGTAGTGTGCCAAAGATGAATAATGCGGAACTACGCCGGTTCAAGTTAACGTAATTCCGCATTGAATAACACGTGGTTATTGCAAAGTGATTCCCATTATTCCTATCACTACATCATTGGACAGGGTTTCCAGGGTCAGCCCTTTTAGTTCCTTGGAATGATCCAAAGGAATATCGAGCAATATGCCTGCACCACCTTCTATCTCACGTCCATATACACCAGTGATGTTGAGTTCTTTACCCAGGTCACGGCTTACTTTACCGCTTTTCAAGTGCAGACGGTACGGCCGGGGAGCAGGTACTTGGAACGCTTTGCCGTCCACATAGAGGTCTTGTTCTATGGGACACCAGTTGTCCGGATTGATCAACTCCGTTGCTTGGGAAGTTCCGTCTGCATAGTGTATGCGGATTATTCCATTGGCAATGTGGCATTGCATGTGGTTGGTACTTCCCGCCATCAGCAGATAAGCATGTGAGGCTGTACCAGATAGTGAGATGGTGGAACTGTCCGGGTAATTATCCCATAGGGAGGTGAAAAGAATGTTGTTCCCTTTTTCTTTCAGACGGAAAGGGATGCCTAAAGACGTTTGGAAAGTATCATGATGTACAAGGCTGCGTAATCCCGAGTCGTCTATGGTAGCGCTCAGCAGCGGATGACACCATTCTCCTATTCCCTGTGTGGGAAGTTGCAAAGTAGTGTATGGAGACCGGGGAGACAGGTATTCATTTTGATAAATATCGGTGACAGAAGCATTCAGTTGTCTGTCAAAATCAATCATCCGGCATTTTTCGGGACGGATATCTGCAAAGTCTGTATAGGAAGGGGCTTTCCGGGTGTTCTCTATATAGATATTAACAGGTTGCCACCAATCCATTTCTCCTTGATGAGTGTAAACAAAGAAAGTGTGGTGTCCCGGTTCACCTTTTAGCTGTGCGTTGAAAGCGGTGGCTTCCACTGTGTGTTTTGCTAAAACGCTCTGAGGATCATATACTTGGGAGATGGATGCTCCCGAAGGTATTTGCAAAGCCAACTTCCCGTTTGAAGCGATAACTAGTTCTTGGACTGCCAACGTATGAAGTGATGCTCCTTCCCATTCGATGGTAATGGTGGTTGAAGATGTTCCTTCCGCCTGGATTGAAAGAAGAGGATAGCCATGGGCCGATTCGATGGATTGCCATGTGGCAGGAACACCATTCACTTTTACTGAACGGATCTTCTCTTTTCTGGCATTGATTTGCAATACCGGATGGAGAGGAGTCTGGAACCGTTGTGTGATATGATAGGTGTCCGTATCTTCTTTTCGGGTAAAGCGATAGCTTATATCGGGAGTACTGACGGAAGCCTTGTCCCAGTCGTCCGGAAAGCCCGGCCGGAGGATGATTTGCTGGTTCAGGGCATCCGGCAGGATACCGAACAGACCTTGGATCAGTACTCGTGAAGCGACCCCGATGGGATCGCCGAAATCCCGGTAGCATTCTCCGCGTGCGGCATCATAGAAGCTGATCTGGCCGAAGTTGCCCGGACTGTCTCCTAGATACATGCCGTCTAGAACAGAGCTTTTCAAAAGTTTGTATCCGGCCTCGGCACGTCCGGCCTGGAAGTATGACAATGCGGTATGCATGACTTCGGCAAAGGCGATATTATTGACACTCCATGAGTAGGGTAGCCAGTTGGTGGTGGCGATAGTGGCATATCCATTCTCTTTTAATCCATGGGCTGTGACGGGAATATGAGGAATGGCTGTGTCTATATAACGGGTAGCCTGATAGGCTTGGAACGGGTTAGCTGTCTCGCTGTCTATAGCATGATAAATGGTCCATACAGCGGCACTTTCGTGTACTCGCTTGTGTCCCATAAAATCTTGATATTCCGCCCAATGTCCTTTACCGGGAAGCCATAGCCTCTCGTTCATGGCTTTCAGAATCTTTTCGGCTTCGTTGCGGTAAGGAGTGGGATCTTCGCCTATCTTTTCAGCCAATTGGGCCGCTGTCTTGTTGGCACGGTAGTTATAAGCCGATGAATGGGTGACTCCTCCGCTATTGTAATAAAGGGCGTCACTGGCCCAAATGCAGGCGTATGCGTCATACAGCCCGTCGTTATCTGGGTCGTAGTTCAGCTTTTCCCATGCGAGGTGACGGGTGATGACAGGCCACATTTGGCGGACATAATCCAAGTCCCCCGTCCATTTGAAATGCCATAACAATTCGTCTATGTAACAAAGGTTCATGTCGTAGTGGTGCATCTGATTATTGCGATGCGGATTACGGCAGATGTATCCGTTACTGTATTGGGGTGTACCCCATTTCTTGACGGAACGTGCCAGATGCAGGGCGGAATCTTGTGCCGGATGGGGGAGGGTGTTGGGCACTTCGGTGACCTGACTTGCCGCGTATGCGTTGAAATGGGTCCGGGCACGGTCATGCCATCCCAAAACATCGCCGGTATAAGCGGCTCGCCAACCACTGAGTGGCATCCGCCATCCTATGGCACCGTGTAACCATACTTCGCCGTCCCAGATTCCATCAGCTGCCATGGCCAGAGTGCCTCCTAAGGTGTTGAAATAAGGGTCGGGTGTTTCAATGCGGATGCGTGAGGCTGTTTCGGAGCGGGCAGCTTCTGCTTTTTTAAACAGGGTTTCGCCTTCGGCAGTTGTCAGTGTACGTAGTTCCTGGTTTTCCAATAGAATATAAAGTGTTCCATCTATCTGTGCCGGGCAGGATTGTAACTGTTGAGGCTGGAGAGGAGCTTCGAAACTGTCGGCAGGGTCGGCTCCCATATCTCCGTTACGGTTTAGCTTGGAATTACGTATCTCTGAAATGGATGCCAGTAGAATGGGATTGGATCCCTTGAAATTCCGGGCGTTGAATTGCCAGATGGCCCCTTCTTTATCGGGAAGTGCCAATGTGGCAATAGATAAGTTTCCACCTTCGAAGGATGGGTGGAATAAATTGTAGCTGCGGCGTCCCGCTGTATAACGGGACTCGCAGTGTTCGGTAGAGTCAAGGGCTACCGTGCCTCCGGAGGTTTGCAGTTTAAAGCAGATGTGCTTCGGATTCTCCTTGGTATAAGCAGCGAATACGGGCTGGTCGCTTGTCTCCAGCCGGAATGCTGTGTGGCTGCCGTATAAGGCACGGGTAAAGCGATTCTTACCGTTGATGCAGACAAAATCGTCTCCGTCAGGGGTATATTGCAGGCTTCGGGTGGCATTCCGGCGATGCTCGTTGTACGAAGTGGATTCTATGAAATCGCCTATCTTTTGTGGCTGCTTGGTTTGTCCTGCGCCGGAAACGCTACCGATGCCCAACAGGCATAGAAGTAAATATGTCGTTTTCATGATGATAACTACTAACTCCTGTTCTTACGGTAATGGCTGTAATCCTTCCCAGCGTACATTCCATTTGCCATCTTTCGGAAATCCGGGATTGTTCCCTTCCGATCCATCCCATCCGGCGCACATCATAGCGACTGTGATCAGTAATCCACCGTTGCCGGGCAGGTAAATACGCAGACGCCCGTCCTGGTAATTGTGACCGTTTACCAGATAGGTGTTGGTACGTTTGTCCATCAATAATGCGCTGACTGCCTTCTCGGGCTCACCCATTCGGGCGGCATTCATGGCTGTCATCGGATAATCCCAGCCCCAGGTCTTGTCCCAGTTCCAGTTATCCCAAATCCAGTGCAGGGTGTTTTTCATATATCCGGCATGAATCAGCTGATTCATGGGCAGGATGCCGACAGCGCCCAGCACTGCCATGTGATCTGAGGTAAAACGGATATCTTTATAGGTATCCACCGCGGTCTCGGCTGCCAGATACAGCTGTTCGTCGTTGTATGCCAGCGGAGATAATTTCTCTATCAGTACATCCCATTCGGGTACACGTTCCATCCCTGTACGTTCACGCCATGTTTGGGCAACTTGCATGGCGAAATGCCAGTACGAAAGCTCAAAAGGCGGATTGACAGTTTCGGCAGCGCGCAACGTTTCCTGTGCGGGGATAGCACCTTTCAAGACATAACGGTCGTGCTCTTCCTCGTATGTGGCGAATGAATACATGAATTCGGCGGTTTCCTGTATCAGGCTATTGTATTTTTTTAGCAGTTCTTCCGATGGATTAGCCCGATAGAGCAATTCTGCCAGGTAGATGAGATGAGGCTGTTGCCAGATCAGGAAGCTGCCTACTTTAGAGGGGGCTTCAAGACCGCTGGGATCAGTCATTTTCATCCATCGTATGCCTTTGAAACCTTGTCTTTCCGCTATCTGGCGGGCTATGGGTTCCACGGTTTCATACCAGGATAAAGTGCGGTCCAACAATTCGGGATGTCCCCATAAGGCGAATTGTGCCTGATGCCACCAGATCATTTCCAAATGGAATTTCCCGAACCAGGAGTTGTAAGTTAGTCCGGTTTCCTGTGGCGGGGTTGAGCCTGCGCATTGGATAGCGAGCAGATATTGGCTTAATACGACCCGGCGTTCCAATTCTTTGGCCCGGACATCAGTACATTGTGAGAAGTCGGCGACAGCTCCCTGTGTCCAGTAATTTTGCCAATGTCCGGAAGAGGCTTGTTGTACTTCCGCAAAAGTCAGGATGGGAGAAGCGGACGCTTGCGGTGTGAATTGGCAGGTGAATGTAAATACACTGTCCGTTGGCGTGAGTACGAAATAGTTTGCACTTTTCTCACTTAGCTTCGCAGGGCCTTCCCAACTGATTGTTACATAATAGGTGGTTGCGTCGAGTGTTCTTTTTAACACGGCCGATTGTGCGTCTTCACTGACCAGGGTCGTGCTATGCTTATCATTCGCCTCCCAATTACAAGCATCGTCACAGTGACCGCCCGTGGGATAGGGGAAGTGAAACTTGATGCCGGCAGGTTGTCGGGCCGATAGGCGTGCGGCAATCATATCACGCTCCGGATGGCAGACTGTCTGAATGTAGTAGGGAGTTTCTTTGAGAGTGAACCGGCTGTTGATAATACCGTTCCACATATCCAGTGATTGCTGTATGTTTTGCACATCCGAGGGACGTACTTCATTTCCTAATTCGAGTCCGATGATACCCAGATGCAGGCGGTGTGGGTTTACACGATACCAGTCGGATGCTTCCTTTGCTCTGCCGGGTTCTTTGGGTTGGGTGGCATATAGCTCTTTGTGCCTGTGGCCGAAGTCATACTCCACCAAGGCTTCCTCCGGTTTATAGTTTTCGGGATTTCCGAAGCTGTGCCATCCCCATTGGCTTTGTGTACCCAGTGGAACTCCGTTTTTATAGACTTCGGGAAAAGTCTGCAATCCTGTAGCATCTACCGTATAGGCAAATTCTCCGTTCCCTACCGACAGGGAGGATAATGAATCTATGGCAGTCACTTCCGGATTATTGCGTGTTACCAGTGCATGGCGGTCTATGGCTTTCTCTTTGGGAGAGGTGCAAGCAGCCAATGCAAACATTGTCAGAGCATAAATGGTGTGTTTCATTGTATATAGCTAATTTAAAAAGATGGATAATTCTGTTGTTTATGCGATATGATTCTATTTGCCAAGTTGCAGGCAACCCATGATGAAAGGACCGGTAGCTTTGGCATCGTTGTCACGCATTTTTTCGCCAATGTAATATTCAAAGCTTCCGTCGCGGTAAGGAGTGCCGCCTAGTCCGCCTACTTGGCAGCAACGGGTCAGCGTCAGAGTTCCGTCGGGGTTCTCGAGAAGCAATGTTTGCTTTAATCCGTTGAAGGCCTTTTCCGCGATGGTCCGGTATTGGGCATCTATATATCCTTTGTTCACCGCTTTGGCATAAGCATACATACATTGGGTGGTTACGGATGCTTCGGGAAAATTACCTTCACGCTCGGGCTGGTCTATTACCTGATACCATAGACCGTCTCTTTGATAGTTGGGCAGGCTTTCTGCCAAACCTTGAATCCAACTGATAAGCGAGGCACGTCCGGGGTGGTTGTCGGGAATATAGTCCAGTACATCTACCATGGCCATGAACCACCAGCCTATACTGCGTCCCCAAAAATTAGGTGAAGTACCGTCTTGCGGATTTGCCCAACGTTGGGATTTGCTCTCGTCCCAGGCATGATGATATAATCCGGTTTCCGGTGAATAGGTATGTTTGTGGCAAAGTGTGAATTGTTTTACCGCCTCATCAATCAGATCAGGACGGTTGAATTCCGCTCCATAGCGGGCTAGGAAAGGGGAAGCCATATAAAGTCCGTCCAGCCACATCTGATGTTGATAGATCAATTTATGCCAGAAGCCACCTTCCAGCGTACGTGGTTGTCTTTTGAGTTGTTCTACCAGTAAGTCCATAGCTGCTTTGTATTTTTCTTTGCCTGTTTCTTTATAGAGGTCAAACAGAACTTTTCCTGAATTGATGTAATCTAGGTTGTAAGTTGACATATCATAGAGGTGGATTTCTCCTTTTTCGTTAATCAAACTATCCGCCCATTCCTCAACATAAGTAAAGTAACGTTTGTCACCGGTATTTTTCCACATATCCAGCATGGCGCAACAGCCTACTCCTTGTGAATACCCGAAAAAGAGCCGTTTGCCATGATCTAGCTGATAGGCTTTGGGAAAGCGGAGCATCTCAGAGTCGGCAAAGCGCTGGGCATATGAATCGGAAGATATACCGGGAAGGGGTGTGGGGACTGTAGGGAGAGGGGCTATGCATACTTCTCCACTGTACGGAATTGCTTTTTTAGCTTGGAGAGACATGGGTGCCATGCAGGCGGCCAATAAATAGATGTAACAGTAATTTTTCATGGTATTTCCTGTCGTTTTTATAGTCTTTGAATGATTTACATTTTTTGCTGATGTAAAAATAGGCTAATTAACGCTATAAGTCCATGAATAATTGTTCATTTAGATGGAAAATCTATCGGTTGAGTCTCTTTTTTAAGGAATATGTGTCAATAAAGAACGAATTTGTGGAAAAAATGGTAAGACAGAGAAAAACTGTTCACCCATTTGTCATTTAGAAGGAAATAAGGAATGACAAATGGATGAACTTGATGAGAATATCAGTTGTGTACCAGTGTTCCTATATTTTCACCGGTCATTACTTTTTTCAGGTTACCTACTGTGTCCATGTCGAAAACGATAATGGGTAGGTTGTTTTCCTTGCACATGCAGGTTGCTGTAAGATCCATTACTTTCAAACCGCGCTTTAATACCTCATCGTAGGTGATATCGTCAAATTTCGTAGCAGTGGGGTCCTTTTCAGGATCAGCTGTATAAATGCCGTCCACGCGTGTTCCTTTCAGCATCACATCGGCTTCTATCTCGATACCACGTAGGGAAGACCCGGTATCGGTAGTAAAAAACGGATTGCCTGTTCCGGCAGACATAATTACAACTTCTCCGTTTTCCATCGCTTCAATCGCTTTCCATTTGTTGTAAAACTCACCGATGGGTTCCATGCGGATAGCTGTCAATACACGTGCCTTGACTCCGGCTGCTCCCAATGCGGAACTCAATCCCAAGCTGTTGATAACGGTTGCCAACATTCCCATTTGGTCACCTTTTACACGGTCAAAACCTTTAGAAGCTCCACTCAGCCCACGGAAGATATTTCCACCACCGATTACAATACCTATTTGTACGCCAAGGTCGTGTATCTCCTTGATTTGTTGCGCATATTCACCCAGACGCTTTTCGTCTATACCATATTGCTTTTCGCCCATCAGGCTTTCGCCGCTCAGCTTTAGTAGAATTCTTTTAAATCTTGCCATATTGGTTTGTCTTTTAGTTTTTTGCAAAGATAAAAATATTAATCTTTTTTACTTGTTTTATATCCTAAAATATTTCTTCCCATAACTCCTTGCATTACTCCGCGAAGTAGAAGATAGGTAATGAATGCCATCCATAAAGCGTGATTGCCCATTGCTCCCCGGAAACCGTAGTAAATAAGAAAGAAACTGACAGAAGCTGCTATCATGGCTTTCAGCATCAGATGGGTGGCCGTCGCACCGATGAATATTCCATCGAACAAAAAAGCAGAGAAGCCTGCCAAAGGAATGGCAAGTACCCAATAAAAATAACTTTCGGAAGCATGAATGACAGTTGTTTCATTAGTCAGTAATCCGAGAAAGGATTGTCCTCCTATACTATATAATAAGGTGAAACTAAGTGATAATCCTAGTCCCCAGCCGAATAGTTGGCGAACCGTCGTGTGGAGTGCTTTCTGATTATTGGCTCCGATATATCTTCCTGCCAATGCTTCTCCGGCGTATGCGAAGCCGTCCATAATGTAGGAGAATAAAGTGAATAATTGCATAAGTAATGTATTGACCGCCAACACCACTTCTCCTTGTGCCGCACCTGCCGAGGTGAAAAAGACAGTAACCGCCACCAGGCAGATGGTACGGAAAAAGATATCCCTGTTTACTTGGAAGAAACGGTACATGGCCTGTTTGTCAAAGAAGGAATGCCATTCTATGCGTTTCCGCAGGGTGCTGTAGTAGCGTAACCACAACAAATATGCCATGACTAGCCCGGCATATTGTGCAGTTAACGTTCCGATAGCGACACCTTCTATTTTCATTCCTAATCCATATACTAGAAGAAGACTGACCGCAATGTTCACTATATTTTGTGTGATGGCTATATACATGGGGAAACGGGAATTTTGCATACCGATATACCAGCCGGCAAAACTGTAAAGCCCTAATACAGCCGGTGCTCCCCAAATACAGATACGGAAATAGAGACCGGCCAGATGTTCTACTTCTTCAGTCGTTTGGATAAAGGTGAATGCAATTCTTTCTATAGGATATTGCAAGGCTAGCAAAGTAAATGCAATGAATAATCCTACTCCGACGGAACGGAGTAGTAACCGGGTGACTTCATTCAGGTCGTGCCTGCCGTATGCTTGTGAAGTCATGCCGCTGGTTCCCATACGCAGAAAACCGAAAATCCAGTAGATGATGTTGAAAAGCATTCCGCCTACAGCTATTGCTCCGATGTAGGCGGCAGAGCCCAAATGACCTACAATAGTAACATCAATCAAACCCAACAGAGGAACTGTAATGTTTGAAACGATAGAAGGGATGGCAATTTGAAGTATTTTTTTGTTTCCGTTATTAAGTTGAATCATGAGTGTAGATTGATAGATGGATACAAAGGTACTCTCTTTCTCATAAATAACCAATGAAAATTTAAATTTGAACTGAAATTTGTTGTTGTTTAAGATGATATATCATTGGATTATAGATATATTTGCGGTTATTAAAATGATCAAAACAGGAGAATTATGAAAGAGAATTTTCAAATCCATATTTGGTTGGGCTTATTGTTATGTCTGTTAGGTATGTCATGTTCGGATGATACTCCGGCTAAAGGAAATGAACCGGGAAATGGCAACACGGAGTTGGAAAGAGAGTGTCATGCGCAGTGATTATTTGTGGAATAACGACATTCCTGCTCAAAATAAATTGGATTTCTCTGCTGATCCCCAAACATTTTTTAGCTCTATGCTCAGTTTGAAAGATGGAAAGACGAGAAACGGAAAGCATCTTTATTATTATTCTTATATGGAGAAGAATAAAGATTATAAAGCACGTACCAGCATTGATGCGGATGATACTTATGGTATGGAGTTTACTTTATTTAATGTTGTAAACGATAGTAATCAACCTTTAGGATATTATTATGCCCGTATCCTGTATGTTCTTCCTAATAGTCCGGCATCAAGTGCAGGTTTGGAAAGAGGGGATTGGATCGTGGGTGTTAAAGGAAGAAATAATATTAATTCCGATAATTATGGAATCTTATTAAATGGAGATAGGACTCAATGGCTCGTCAAACGTGGCGATACAGAGGTCAGAACTATTGATATAGAAGCTTCCCGGGCCGTGGAGGACAATCCCTTGTTCTATCACAATGTATATACTCGGGGAGATAAGAAGATTGGGTATTTGGTTTATAATCATTTTACTCCCGGACCGAATGGGTATTCGGATCGTACCTATGATGAGGAAATGAAGAAGATATTTGCCGGATTTCAGGCACAAGGTGTGAACGAATTTGTGTTGGACTTGCGATATAATGGAGGTGGGATATGAGAATTCTGCTAATATGCTTGCAGGACTCCTCATACCAGAAGCTTCTCGAAAAAAAGTATTTGCTGTTTTCTCTGACAATAAAGGACAATCCTATTCTAATGATTTTTGTGTGGAGACGAAAGGAACGGCAGGTTACTTGAAACTTAATTCCAATCGAATTTATATATTGACAAGCCAAAGTACGGCTTCTTCTTCGGAAGTCGTTATTAACAGCCTCAACCCATTTATGGATGTTATCCTTATTGGCGAATTGACAGAAGGAAAAAATGTAGGAATGGAGATGCAGAAAAATGATAAATATGAATGGATGTATTGGCCTATTACATTGAGAGTGACTAATGCGGTGAATTATGACTACAGTGCCGGTTTTAAACCGGATATAGAATGGAACGAGTATGATTTGACTCAAAATCCGACGGACGCTTTATTACCATTGGGTGATCCGGATGAATTCATGCTGGGTAAAGCCATCTCCTTGATTACAGGAGTAAAACGATCAGCCAGAGGCATGAATACGTTATCTAAATCGATTATGAGGGGGGAATCTGTGTATCAATCGACAGAACGTCATGCCACTGGAGGAATGTTGATGGTTCCTGAAGGGAAGGACAACTAAAGGATATATTTAACTTCTTTGAAGGTATATTTTCTAAGAGAACCGTTTTTATCTTTCAGAATCAAATGTCCGTCGGGTTCCACACGGATCAGTTTGGCAGTAAACTCTCCTTTTGCATCGCAATAGGGGTGATAACCTTCCTTGCGATATTGTGCTTTCAGGTAGTATTCCTGAATTTTGGTGATGATATCAGTTTCTCTGTTTTCTATCCGGGAATAGAGGTTTATGATATGTTCCAATACGCTGTTTAAAACTTCCATTCTGTCTGTTTCCTTTTGAGTAATTTGTCTTAATGAAACAGGGTTGGGGGCGGATGAATGAAATTCTTCCTGGTTAATATTGATTCCTATTCCAACAATGCTTTGTGAAATTTGGCTTCCTGTTAAATCATTTTCAATCAATATGCCGACTATTTTTTTGTCTTTCCAATAGATATCATTGGGCCATTTTATTTGCAGGCAATCTGCATGGACGTAATGGGCCAATGCGGTACGAATGGCAGAAGCTACCGCCATAGATAAAATGAACTGACTGGCGGGGGCGATTGTTTGGGGATAAAATACAGTGCTGAATGTCAGATTCTTGCCATATTCTGATTCCCATGAATTCCCACGCTGCCCTTTTCCGGCGGTTTGATATTCTGCCATAAGCGTGGTGAATTCCTTGATTTCTTTTTCCTGACAAAGTTCTGCAAGTCGGTCGTTTGTAGAGGTTACAGTTTCTTCTTTTAAGATTTTGCTTAACCAGTTAGGGGATTTCATCATATTCTTTTTTAAGTTTACGGGTGAATTTTTTGATAACCTCTTCGTATGAGTGGTCTATCAGTAATAAAATCAGTTTGTCGTCAATGTCACCTTGTAATGATACTTGGTTCCAATATTTCTTATTGAAGTGATAGGCTCCTTCAATGCCGGAATGATGTTCTCTTAATTCCAAGGCATATTCGGGTTTACATTTTAAAGATAGCCATTCCGGGTTGTCCAATCCGATGCAGGCATACATTTTCCCCATGACTTTGAATACTAAGGTGACATTATCAAAAGGAAATTCTTCTGTTGTTCCTTTCTTTCTGATACAGTAATCGCGTATTGTTTCTATGTCCATATATAATGTATATATTTCTACCAAATCGGAGGATAAAAGGCTTCTTCAATATGCTCTATAGTGAAAGGAGCCTTTTCGCCCACTAAGGTGATGATATCAAAACGTACAGGTAAATCTACTGAGAACTTGCGCAAGTATGCATCAGTTGAAGCTATGATTCTGCGAATTTTCTTATCTGTTACTGCATCTTCCGGATTACCGAATCTAGTATTCTTGCGGGTCTTTACCTCTATAACAATTAGTTCGTTTCGATATTCGGCGACAATATCCAGTTCTTTTTTCCCGCAATGCCAATTCCGGTGGCGGATGG
>OMCF01000745.1_pt1 | contig 12309 bp, 9 predicted proteins | sample 1673791 | NCBI WGS metagenome assembly OMCF01 (sample SAMEA103958127, study PRJEB25191) | human gut metagenome | biome: human-associated habitat [ENVO:00009003]; feature: intestine environment [ENVO:2100002]; material: feces | place: Germany | collected 2013/2015
GGCCGCCAGAAGTCCATTGCCGCCATCGAGGCTGCCATGCACGCCAACAGCAATATTTTTCTGATTGCACAAAAGGATATGGAGACCGAGGAGCCCACGGCCCAGGATCTGTATGCCTATGGCGTCATTTCGGAAATTAAGCAGGTGCTGCGTGTATCCGAAGATCTGGTCAAGGTACTGGTAGAAGGAAAGTCCCGTGCTAAACTGCTGGACTTGGATGCCAGTGGCAAATACCTGCAGGCTGATGTCCGCCCCGCTCCCGTGCGCGGTGTGGCACCAGATAAGCGCACCCAGACCGAGGCGTTGGTTCGCAGCCTGAAAGAGTGCTTTGAGGAGTATCTCTCCTACAGCCCGCAAATCTCCAAGGATGTGGTGTATAACATCGTCTCCTCGGATAATCCGCTCTACCTGAGCGAATATATGCCGGCCAACCTGCTGCTGAAATATGAGGACAAGCAGACCATTCTGCAGGAAAATTCCATCCCCAGCCGGTTGGAAAAGCTCTTGCTTGTGATGCGCCAGGAATGTGAAGTGCTGGCCATTGAGAAAGAACTGGACGATAAAGTGAACGTCCAGATGGATAAAAACCAGCGCGATTACTACCTGCGGGAACAGATGCACATCATCAGCGAAGAACTGGGCGATGCCGAGGATACCCGTGCCGAAGCGGAAAAGTATGCCCAGAAGATTCAGGACCTGCACCTGGATGCCGCCAGCGAGGAAAAGCTGCTGAAAGAATGCGAGCGTCTTGGCAAAATGGCCGGCAATCAGGCCGAAATCAGCGTGATTCGCAGCTATCTGGATACCGTCATCGGCCTGCCCTGGCACACCTTTACCAAGGATGATCTGAACCAGGCCCATGCCCGCAAGGTGTTGGACCATGACCACTATGGTCTGGAAAAGGTCAAGGAGCGCATTCTGGAAATTCTGGCCGTCCGCCAGCTCAATACGGATGTCAAGGGCCAGATCATCTGCCTGGTCGGCCCTCCGGGTGTCGGCAAAACCTCCATTGCGCGCTCCGTTGCCGCCTGCATGGACCGCAACTTTGCCCGCATGAGCCTTGGCGGCGTGCATGATGAAGCCGAGATCCGCGGCCACCGCCGTACATACATCGGCGCAATGCCCGGCCGCATCATCAGCGCCATCAATACCGCCAAGTCCTCCAACCCGGTCATCCTGCTGGATGAGATCGACAAGCTGGCCAGCGATATGCGGGGCGACCCGGCCTCCGCGCTGCTGGAGGTGCTGGACAGCGAGCAGAACCACGCCTTCCGGGATCACTTCTTAGAAATTCCGCTGGACCTTTCTCAGGTGATGTTCATTACCACGGCCAACTCGCTGGATACGATTCCCCGGCCCCTGCTGGACCGGATGGAGGTCATCGAGCTCGGCTCATACACGGATGAGGAAAAGCTGCAGATCGCCAAGCAGCATCTGCTGCCCAAGCAGCTCAAGCAGCACGGCATGAAGCGTACGCAGGTGCGCGTCTCCGACGACGCGATCCGCGAGATCATTGCCTGCTACACGCGCGAATCCGGCGTCCGCAGTCTTGAGCGGCAGATCGCCGCGCTCTGCCGCAAGTGCGCCATGCGCTTCGTCTCCGACGAGCCGCCCAAGCGCATTTCCATCACCGGCGGCAATCTCGAGGACTTCCTCGGCGTCCGCAAATTCCTGCCGGAGGCAAACGTCACGACCGATCAGGTCGGGCTTGTCACGGGCCTTGCGTGGACAGCCGTCGGCGGCACGACGCTTGAGGTCGAGGTCAACGTGGTCGACGGTACCGGCAAGCTGGAACTGACCGGCAATCTGGGCGACGTGATGAAGGAATCCGCCTTCGCGGCCATGAGCTTTATCCGCTCGCGCGCAAAGGCGCTGGGCCTCGCCCCGGATTTCTACAAAACGAAGGACATCCACGTCCACTTCCCGGAGGGAGCCGTCCCGAAGGACGGGCCGTCCGCCGGTATCACGATCTGCACCGCCATCGTCTCGGCGCTTACGAACCGCCCCGTGCGGCGCGACGTCGCCATGACGGGTGAAATTTCCATCCGGGGCCGCGTGCTCGCAATCGGCGGGCTGAAGGAAAAGACCATGGCTGCTCTGCGCCACGGGGTCAAGACCGTCATCATCCCGGCGGAAAACGAAAAGGATCTGGAGGAGATCGACCAGACCGTGCGGCAGGCGCTGCAATTCATCACGGTTTCCAGTGCCGACCGCGTGCTGGAGGCTGCCCTTCTGCCCGCAGACGATGCAGCGGGGACAATTTCGGTTCCCGCCGCGCCCGCAATGCCGATCCCCGCACCCAAAACGCGCCGCAAGCCCGGCATCCGGCAGTGAGGAGGCCTGCATGAATCTGCATAACGCGGAATTTGTCCGCTCCGTCACCTCCGTCGCCGACTGCCCGAAGGACGGCCTGCCGCAGATCGCGTTTGCGGGCAAGTCCAACGTTGGAAAGTCCTCCGTGATCAACAAGCTTCTGCTGCGTAAGAACTTCGCCCGCGTCGGCGAGGCCCCCGGCAAGACCACGCATATCAACTTTTTCCGTATTGACGAGGCCATGTACCTCGTCGACCTGCCGGGCTACGGCTATGCCAAGGTCCCGCAGAAGGAAAAAGAGCGATGGGGCAGGCTCATGGAGGCCTATTTTGCCGCGCCGGCTACGCTTACCTTCGGCGTCATGCTCGTCGACGCACGCCATGCGCCGACAGCAAACGATGTGGTCATGGCGAATTACTTTCTGCAGTCCGGCAAGCCCTTCGTGGTCGTGGCCAACAAGCTTGATAAGCTCAAAAAGAGCGAGATCGAGCCAAATCTTGCCCGCATCCGCGAGGTGCTGTCCCTGCCGGATGACGTGCGCCTGATCCCCTTCTCCGCCGAAAAGGGCGACGGCCGCGACGAGCTGCTGACCGTCATCCTGCACGCGGCAGAACAATAAACGCAAAAGCCGAGGCCCCGCCGTCTGCGGGGCCTCGGTTTATACGATCAAAACGCATTGCTGCCCGTTTCAGGCAGCAATGCGTTCGTAGGGGCGGAGCGTATTCGCCGAAAGCCGTTCAGTTTTGTGGTTGCCTGTGCTCGATCCACTTACTTTCTTTCCGGCACAAGGAAGATAAACACCAGCGAGCTGATGAGCAGCAGGTAGGGGTAGAACAGGAACGGGATAATCTGGAACGCGGTGAGCGTTTCGCCAAGCTCTGCGGCGGCGGAGATCGCCAGCAGCATCTGCGCGCCGTAGGGGATGATGCCCTGGAAGATGCATGAGAAGGTGTCGAGCAGCGACGCGCTCTTCTTGCCCGTGATACCGTATTCCTCGCTCATCTGCTTCGCGATGGGACCGGCCATGACGATGGCGACGGTATTGTTGGCCGTGGCAATGTCCATCGCGCCGACAAGCAATCCGATGCCCAGCTGGCCGCCCTTGTTGCCGTGGAAAATGCGGCGGATAAAGCCGAGCAGCGCTTCAAAGCCGCCGTATTCGCGGATGAGGCCGCACATGGCCGAGACAAGGATCGTGACCATGATCGTCTCAAACATCCCGGACGCGCCGGAGCCCATGTTCCCCAGCAGCTCGGTCGGGTGCACCGCACCGGTGGCGAGCATGATGATGGCGCCGGAGAAAATGCCGGTCAGCAGCACGAGGAACACATTGACGCCCGCCACGCCGCCAACGAGCACCAGCAGATACGGGACGGTCTGCAGCAGATGGTATTCCGGGATCTCTACCGCGCCAATATCGCTTTTCAGCGAGAACACGAGGATCAGCGCCAGCGCCACCAGCGCCGCCGGAAGCGCAATGCGGAAGTTTGTGCGGAATTTGTCCTTCATTTCGCAGCCCTGCGTGCTGCAGGCGGCGATGGTCGTATCGGAGATGAACGAGAGATTGTCGCCGAACATCGCGCCGCCCATGACGGAGCCGATGCACAGCGCCAGATGGAACCCCGACGCCTTCGCCACGGCGACGGCGATGGGGACGATCAGCGTGATCGTGCCGCAGGACGTGCCCATGGCCGTAGAGACGAAGCATGAGACGATGAACAGCACCGCAACGGCGAACCGCGCCGGGATATGCGCAAGCATGAAATACGCGACGGACTCCGCGCTGCTGCGGCCCACGACGCCGACGAACACACCGGCGGCCAGAAAGATCAGGATCATCGTCATAATATTCTTATCGCCGACGCCCTTTGCCATGACCTCCAGCTTGTCGTCAAACGACAGCGCCCGGTTCTGCAGGCAGGCGACGAGGATCGCGGCCAGAAACGCCACGACGATTGGAATGTTGTAAAAGCCCATTTTAATTTTCAGGCCGTATTCAAACAGGCAGCCCAGCCCCAGATACAAAACAAGGAACACCCCGATGGGCAGCAGGGCAATGGCGCGCGCGGGTTTCTTCTCCATAAAATACTCTCTCTTCTTCATAAAAACTCACCCCCGGCCGCGTATGCAGCCAGGAGTCTGCGCATAAGCTCTCTTATTGTATTGGCTTTCTGTCCTTTCGTCAAGTAAATCAATGATTCTTTGGTAAAACTGCATAAAAATACACGGTGCATAAAATTAACAGCCTTTTTACATTTCCGCTCTGTTCAGAACGGGATTTTTCTGATAAAATAAGAACAATTCTTGAAATAGGAGTGAGGCTTTGTACCGCAAACAGGTGTTACTGGAAAAACTGAAGGAGGCTGCGGCCTCCGTGCTGCCGATCAGCCTGATCGTGCTGACGATCTGCTTCGTGCTCGTGCCGGTCGATACGGGGCTGATGCTCTCGTTCGTGCTGGCGACGGCCATGCTGATCTTGGGCATGGGACTGTTCACGCTCGGCGCGGAAATGTCCATGAGCAAGATCGGCAACTACATGGGCGCGAAGCTGACAAAATCGCGCAGGCTTGGGCTGATCCTGATCGTCAGCTTCCTGTTGGGCGTCGCCATTACGGTGGCCGAGCCGGATTTACAGGTGCTGGCGGCCAACGTGCCGGAGATCGACAAGACGGTTCTCATCCTGACCGTCTCCGTCGGCGTGGGCATCTTCCTGATGCTCTGCATGGTGCGCATTCTGTTCGGCATTTCGCTGCGGCTGCTGCTGATCGTGTTTTATGTGCTGGTGTTTTTGGCTGCGTTCCTGTCCGATCAGGGCATTCTCGCTGTCGCGTTTGACTCCGGCGGCGTGACGACCGGGCCGATGACCGTGCCGTTCATCATGGCGCTCGGCGTTGGCGTTGCGTCCATCCGTTCCGACGAAAATGCGAAAGCGGACTCGTTCGGCCTTGTCGGGCTGTGCTCCATCGGGCCGATCGCGTCGGTGCTGCTGCTGGGCGCGATCTACAAGACGCAGCCCGCACAGGCGGAAAGCGAGACTGCCGCCGCCATCACCAATACCGTTGCACTGGGCCGGGACTATCTGCACGCCTTCCCGGAATATCTGAAGGAGGTCACGCTGGCGCTGCTGCCGATCGTGGTGTTCTTCCTGATCTTCCAGATCGTCTCGCTGCGGCTGCGGAAGCTGCCGTTTTTGCGGGTCATGGTGGGCATTCTGTATACATACGCAGGACTCGTCCTGTTCCTGACGGGCGTGAACGTCGGCTTCTCGCCGGTCGGCTATGCGCTGGGCGCGGCGCTGACGGAGGGATGGAAGCTGTGGCTGCTCATTCCGCTGGCCATGCTGATGGGCTGGTTCATCATCAACGCCGAGCCTGCCGTCCACATCCTCAACCGGCAGGTCGAGGATTTAAGCGCGGGCGCGATCTCGGCAAGAGCGATGGGCATGAGCCTGTCCATCGCCGTCTCCGCCGCAGGCGGACTTGCCATGCTGCGCGTCATCACGGGCGTTTCGATCATGTACTTCCTCGTGCCGGGGTACTTCATCGCGCTGGCGCTGTCGTTCTTCGTGCCGCGCACGTTTACGGCCATCGCGTTCGACTCCGGCGGCGTAGCCTCCGGCCCGCTGACGGCGACGTTTATGCTGCCGTTTGCCATGGGCGCGTGCGAAGCGCTGGGCGGGAATGTCATGACGGACGCGTTCGGCCTTGTCGCGCTGGTCGCGATGATGCCGCTCATCACCGTGCAGGTCATGGGCGCGATCTACGTGATCAAATCCCGCCGCGCCGAAAAGGAACCGGCTCTGCCGGACTTCGGCGACAACGAGATCATCGAACTGTGGGAGGCCTGCTGATATGGAATTATATTATATCATTGCCGTTACCGATTCCGACCGGGGCGAGGCCATGAACGCCCTGTTCCGCGAGACGGGTCTGCCGATGATCCTCAGCGCCCCCGGAAGGGGCACGGCCAAAAACGAGCATCTGGCCGTCTACGGTCTGGATGAAACGCCCAAGACCGTCACGACATCCGTTGCCAGCGCGCAGGAGGCCGCGCAGCTCGTCAAGGCCGCCAAGCGCAAGCTGTTTCTCGACATTCCCGGCAACGGGATTCTGCTGACCGTGCCGCTCAAGAGCGTGGCGGGCGGCAGAACGCTCGCCTATCTGACCAACGATCTGAAAACAGGAGGAACGCCGCATATGGAATTCAATCATGAGCTGATCGTCGTGATCCTGAACGAGGGCTACGCCGATCTCGTCATGGACGCCGCACGGGCCGCAGGCGCAGGCGGCGGCACGGTGCTGCACGCCAAGGGCACAGGCTCGAAGCGCGGAGAGAAATTCTTCGGCGTGAGTCTGGCCGACGAAAAGGATATGGTCTACATCATCGCCTACGCGGACGAAAAGACCGCGATCATGCGCGCGATCAACGAAAATGCAGGCCCCGGCACAAAGGCCGGTGCGATCTGCTTCTCGCTGCCCGTCAGCTCCGTCGCAGGTCTGCGCGAACGGGACGAGGAATAACAAAATCAACAACAAAGGGGCTGCAGCGAAATAAACTCGCTGCAGCCCCTGCCTTTTGCTTATTCCTCTTCCGTTTCCGGGAAATCCTTCTTGACGGCGGCCTCTGCCGACTTGTAGCGGCTGTAGGCCACGACGATGCGGCGGTTCGGCTCGGTGCCGGTGGAGAAGGTGGTCACGTCGGGATGATCCTGCAGCGCGGCATGGATCACATGGCGCTCATAGGCGTTCATCGGCTCGAGCGTGATGTTCCGGCGGTAGCGGGTGACCTTGCCTGCGACCTTCTGGGCCAGGCGCTGCAGCGCCTGCTCGCGCTTGAGGCGGTAGCTCTCGGCGTCAACGTTGATGCGCACGCGCTTGTTCTGGCCGCGGTTGACGGCATAGTTGGTCAGATGCTGGATCGCGTCGAGCGTCTCGCCCCGGCGGCCGATGAGGATGCCGAGGTTCTCGCCCACGAGGTCGACCAGATAGGTATCATCGCCGGTGTTGACGGCGTGCGGCACGGCATCGGAGCCCATGTGCTCGAGAAGGCCCTTGATGAAGATCTCAATGCGCTCCTCCCTGGAGCCCGGCTCTGCGGGGGCATAGACCTTCGGCTCTGCCGGGACAGCGGGCTTTTCGGCCTGCTGCGGCTGGCGCGGCTTCTGGTCGCGGCGTTCCGGTCTGGGGCCGCGCTGCTTCGGCGCGCGGTCCTGACGCGGCTGCTGCTGCGCCTTGGGCGCGGCAGCACGCGTATCCTGTGGGCGGGGCGCTTCGGGCGCGGCAGGCGCGATGACCTTCGGGGCGGCAGGCGCGATGACCTTTGCGCCGTCTGCGGGCTTGGACTCAGCGGGCTTTTTCGGCTTGCTGCGCGACGCGGAAGACAGGGCGGGCTTGGGCGCTTCATCGGGTGCTTCATAGGTGACCTTGACGCGCGCGGGCTGTGCGCCGATGCCAAGGAAGCCGGATCTCGGGTTTTCCAGAACTTCAACGGAAACGCTGTCACGGTCCATATGCAGCTCTTCCAGAGCCGCTGCGATGGCCAGATCGATCGTTTTGCCGGTTGCGGTAATAAATTTCTCCATAATTACTCCTCTGTCTGTTCTGCGTCAGAGCCGGCAGGACGCTTTCTGCCATAGTGAGCAGGATCGTAGGCACGGCCGCGGCTGTACGGGCGCTCCGGGTCGCCGGAAAGCGGCTTCTTTTCCTCGGATTCCTGCACAGGGTTCTTCCTGGCCTCGTATGCTTTGGCTGCCTTTTCAGCGGCTTCCTTTTCCTGCTGACGGATCTTCTTTTTGCTGACGTTGTCGGTGATGCCGTCGGGGTTCTGCTCGCGGCGCAGGGCGCGCTGGCGCTCTTTTTCCGCCTCTTCGGCGCGGCGCTTGGCTGCAAGCTCCTGCCGGACGGCGTCTTCTTCCTCATAGACCTTGCGGTAGTGCTTCGTCAGAAAATAATCCTGCACAGCGCCGAACACGGCCTGCGCGATCCAGTAGATGGAGATCGCGGCCGGCATGGAGAAGCCGATCCAGAGGGACATCAGCGGCATCATGAGCATCATGGTCATGTTGGTCTGGTTGGCCGTCTTGGCAGCCTCGGCGTCCTGTTCGCCGTCGGCGTTCGTGGCGACCTGGTTGTTCATCTTCTGGCTGATCCACATGGACACAGCCTGCAGACCGGCAGAAACGACCGGGATCAGGAACAGACCGATCTCGCTCCAGCCCTCGCAGTCCCAGAAGCGGAACGTGGGGATAGCGGCCAGATCAATGCCAAGGAACTGGAAGTTCATGGCCTGCAGATTGGCGTTCGCCGTAACGGCCAGGGACTTGAGTTCTTCCATATAATCGCCGATATGACCGGCGGCGGCCAGCTGGGCATAGTACGCGTTTTTGCCGAGATTTTCGCCGCTGGCCTGCAGGAAGGCGACGATGGCCTCGGAGATGGAGCGGGAGTTGTGCATCATGTACGTGATCGGCTCACGGATGACGTTGTAAAGCGGCAGCAGGATGAGGAGCGGAATGAACGACCACAGGCAGCCGCCGCCCATGGACACGCCCTCTTCCTTGTACATCTGCTGGACGGCCAGCTGGTATTTCTGCTTGTCGTCGCCGTATTTGGCCTCAAGGGCCTTGACCTGCGGCGACAGACGGGACATCTTGAGCATGCTCTTCTTGCTCTTGACCGACATCGGCAGCAGCACCAGCTTGACGATCAGAGAGAACAGGATCAGCGCCAGACCGTAGTTGTTGGTGAAGGTATACAGCCAGTCGAGCAGATAGCCGAACGGGACGCGGATCAGGTCAGAAATGCTGGTCGTATCCTTCGTCTCGGCGGCGGCAGCTTCAGCTGCTGCTACGGGCTCCATGCCCACGTATTTGTCGTTCGAGCTGACAGCGCCGGCGGCGCAGCCGGCCATGGACAGCACAAGCACGGCGGCAAGGACCCAGATCAGGACTTTTTTCTTCATTGTGTTCCTCCAAATGTGATGGGGGTACGCGTTCGGACAACGGGAAAAACCACGCTGCCCTACGGCACCGGGTCAAAATAGTCTCCCTTATAAAAGGGATTGCACCGCAGCAGCCGCTTCAGCGCCAGCCAGCCGCCCTTCACCGCGCCGTATTTCGTGATCGCCTCCAGCGCATACTGCGAACAGGTCGGCGAGAACCGGCACCGGCGCGGAAGCCCGGGGGAGAGATACTTCTGATACAGGCGGATGAGAAACAGGAGCACGCGCTTCACGGCGTGTTCTGCGTCAGCAGGCCGAGCCTTGCGGCAAGCGAAAGATAGGCGTGCTCCAGCGCCGCGTAATCCGCGCCGATGGCGCGCGACCGGGCGACGACGACAAGATCATATCCACGGGCAAACGAAGTCTCGTGCAGCCGGTAAATTTCACGCAGCTGCCGGCGCAGCCGGTTGCGCTGCACGGCATGGGCCAGCTTCGCGCCGACGGTCAGACCGACGCGGTTCGCCTGCGAACCGTTTTTCCGGCAGTAGAGCACGAGATAGCCGTTGGCCGCGCTGCTTCCCTTGCGGTAGAGACGGCGGAAGATATGATTGAGCTTCAACGAGGAAGAAAACTGCATAAACGCCCACCTTTGAATAGCTGCTGATAAACAGATGGGGCGAACAGAACTGCTTCCATTCACCCCGAATGTATGTGTGTTGCGGTGTAGGCGCGTCCAATTACGCGGAGAGCTTTGCTCTGCCCTTGGCGCGGCGACGGGCGAGGACCTTGCGGCCGTTGGCGGTAGCCATTCTCTTTCTGAAGCCATGCACCTTGGATCTGTGACGCTTTCTGGGCTGATAGGTACGAACAGTTGCCATGGAATCTACACCTCCTGTAAAAATATGCTCAACAGCGGACGCCGGTACAGCCTCCGCCGCAGCGAGTCAAGAATTTAGCTGCTCCCATGGAGCATACAAATGGTATTATAGCCGATACCCCCTTGATTTGTCAATCATTTTTTGTATTTTCGCCATGTTTTCTGTTTCTGCAAAAAGTTTGCATATTTCCGCGCTGCACTTGCATGAAGACGGAATTTGATGTATAATACTTTGTAAATTTTTGAACGCTATATGAAAGCGAGGCTTCCCCATGAGCAAGGTCTTTATCCCTGAGAGCTACCGCGCCCCACTGTCCGTCTATGAGCTGCAGCGCGCGATCGAATTCATCAAGAGCAATTTTCAGACGAATCTGTCCAACGCGCTCAATCTGCGCCGCGTGTCCGCGCCGCTGTTCGTGGAGGAGGCCTCCGGCCTGAACGACAACTTAAACGGCTACGAGCGGCCTGTCAGTTTTGACATCCCCGATGTACACGCCGAGGCGCAGGTCGTCCATTCGCTTGCGAAGTGGAAGCGGCTGGCGCTGAAGCGCTATCAGTTCAACGTCGGCAAGGGCCTGTTTACCGATATGAACGCCATCCGGCGTGACGAAGAGGTCGACAATCTCCATTCCATCTACGTCGACCAGTGGGACTGGGAAAAGGTCATTGCCCGCGAGGACCGGAACACCGACTATTTAAAGCGCACCGTGCGCGATATTGTCGGCGCTGTCTGCGAGACGAACGACGCGCTGGGCGTCGCGTTCCCGAGCCTGCACACGAAGCTTGACCGCGAGGTGTTCTTCATCACCACGCAGGAGCTGGAGGATATGTACCCGGACAAGACCCCCAAGGAGCGCGAAAATGAAATCCTCCGCCAGCACCACACGGTCTTCCTCATGCAGATCGGCGGCAAGTTAAAATCCGGCAAGCCGCATGACGGCCGCGCGCCCGACTATGACGACTGGGATCTCAACGGCGATATCCTGATGTGGAACCCGGTGCTGCAGTGCGCGTTTGAAATTTCCTCGATGGGCATCCGCGTGGACGAGAAATCGCTTGACCGGCAGCTGACGCTTGCCGGGTGCGACGACCGGCGGAGCCTGCCGTTCCACAAAATGCTCCTGAACGGGGAGCTGCCGCTGACCATGGGCGGCGGCATCGGCCAGAGCCGCCTGTGTATGCTCATGATCGGCGCCTGCCACATCGGCGAGGTGCAGTCGAGCATCTGGGACAGGGCCACGACGGACGCCTGCCGCGACGCGGGCATCCTGCTTCTGTAAGTTTTGCAACATCATAAATACGAAAGAGGATCGATCACTATGGAACAGCTTATTTCTGTCCGTTCTCTTTTCAAAGAGACTGACGCCTACGCCGGCAAGCAGATCAAGGTCGGCGGCTGGGTACGCAATCTGCGCGCCAGCAAAAACTTCGGCTTCATCAACCTGTCCGACGGCACGTTTTTCTCGCAGGTGCAGGTCGTCTACGGCTCCGAGCTTGCGAATTTCACCGAGATCTCCAAGCTGAACATCGGCGCGGCCGTCATCGTCACCGGTACGCTCGTCCTGACGCCGGACGCGAAGCAGCCGTTCGAGCTGCAGGCCAGCGAGGTCTTCGTCGAGGGTCCCTCTACGCCGGATTATCCCATCCAGCCCAAGCGCCATTCGATGGAGTATCTGCGCACCGTGACGCATCTGCGTCCGCGCACGAACACGTTCCAGGCCGTGTTCCGCGTCCGCAGCCTCATCGCCTACGCCATCCACAAGTTCTTCCAGGAGCGCGATTTCATCTACGTCCATACGCCGCTCATCACCGGCTCCGACTGCGAGGGCGCGGGCGAGATGTTCCAGGTCACGACGCTCGATCTTGACAATCTGCCGCGCACGGAGGACGGCCAGATCGACTACAGCAAGGACTTCTTCGGCAAGGAGACGAACCTGACCGTCTCCGGCCAGCTCAACGCCGAGAACTTCGCCATGGCCTTCGGCAACGTGTACACCTTCGGCCCCACCTTCCGGGCGGAGAACTCCAACACCCAGCGCCACGCCGCCGAGTTCTGGATGATCGAGCCGGAGATGGCCTTCTGCGATCTGGCAGGCGACATGGACGTGGCCGAGGCCATGATCAAATTCATCATCCGCCGGGTGCTGGAGCGCTGCCCTCAGGAGATCGACTTCTTCAAC
>OMCF01000762.1_pt1 | contig 12175 bp, 9 predicted proteins | sample 1673791 | NCBI WGS metagenome assembly OMCF01 (sample SAMEA103958127, study PRJEB25191) | human gut metagenome | biome: human-associated habitat [ENVO:00009003]; feature: intestine environment [ENVO:2100002]; material: feces | place: Germany | collected 2013/2015
TTGACGACGGTAAATGTCTGCGCCGACAATCTGACGATAGCCGACCGTGCATTCTATAGTTGCGAGTCGCTTGAAACGATTAATTCCGCCAATCCGTTGCAGCTGAGCAGCGATATCAGCAAACTTGGAATGGAATTTGAGGGGTGCAAGAGTCTTAAAGCCGTGAGTGTGGCAGGCGGGATGATAGGCTCATTCGCTTTCGACGGCTGCGAGTCGCTCGTGTCGGTGGGTATAGCCGAAGGGGTGAAGACAATCGGTGAATATGCCTTCGACGGCTGTACGTCGTTGAAACGCATACTATTGCCGGCGTCGCTCCAGGAAATTAAGCATGAGACGTTCCGGAACGTCGTGTTTGAGGAAATCACGTGTCTGGCTGTTACACTGCCATCGATACGTGACAATACATTCACCGACTATTCGGCGCATCTCTGTGTGCCGGCAGAGTCGATGGCAGCCTATGCCGCAGCCACCGGATGGAAGGAATTCTCGAATATCGGCGACCTGACAACAAGCGGCGTGTCGGCGGTGGCAGGCGACGGTTTGAGTGTGGCTGTGTGCGACGGACGCATCTGCGTTGACGGCGTAGGTGAAACAGAGATGATTAAGGTTTATTCGGCGGGCGGAATGCTTGTCGGAATGGGCTTGAACCGGCAGGTTGAAGTGCCGTCGCCGGGAGTCTATATCGTGGAATTCAAGAAAGGCACCGTCAAGGTGGCAATAAGGTAAGTTTTATAAAAAATATTAGTGTAACATCATGCGCTCTCTGGTTTGTGAAAATCGGAGGGCGTTTCTTTTGTTGTAAAAAATCATCATAATCAAAAATTAGAGTAAATTTTTTAGACATAAATGTTTGGAATTTGGATATATTGCATAACTTTGCGAACAAACCGAAATAAAAACATAAACCAGGCTAACGGATTTTAGGGAGAGTCGGACAACGGGTGTGGATTCTCCGCTTTGTTCAGGAATTTAACGCCAACGCAAAGGGACGCGTTATGACATATAGGCAATAAGCTGTGGAAACCAGACAAATGTCAGTCAAACATTGTGGATGGCAAAGCCGCATCGATTGGTGGAGCAGCGGTTGTGAAGATGAGATAGAAACCTATAAAATAAAAGAGTATGAAAAGCAAATCAAAAGTGACAATGTTGGTGGTGGCAGTGCTGCTGTCGCTGCTGTCGAGTGTAAATGTGCAGGCTTCCAAAACAGGCAAATGCGGAGACAACATCGGACTCTTGACTATATAGTCAAAATATGAAAAATTCTTTCAAAGGAACCAATTTACTAATTAATATTTACAAACCTCTGGGTATGTTTCGGCTGCCCAGGCAAAAAACTAAAAAAATTATGAAACACAACAAACCAACCAGACAAGTAAGCATGCGTATGTTTCTCACGCTTGTACTAATTATGATGTCGTCAGCATTCGTGATGGCGCAAGAAAAATACGGCTTCAAGGTAGCCGGCGTAGATGTGACGAGCGACAACTATCTCAACCTCACCGAAATCAGCGGAGTGAGCGGCAAGGTGTATTTCGACCCCAACACCAGAACCCTCACCCTCGACAACGCCACTATTGAGGCAGATGGCAGTAACGCCATCTTAAACCAAGACTGCGACTACCTGGTGATAGAGTTGATCGGCACTAACACCATTAATGTTACCAACTCGGCTGGTATATACCTGCAACAGGAGACGTCAATCTTGGGTACCAGCGGTTCAAAACTCACCATAACGAGCAACAAAGGCGCCGTGCTTTTTGAAAACTCTCCTCTCGAGATCAACAACTGTTGGCTGGAGGTGGAAGGCAAATGGGGCATATCCGCAGGCAACAACGTGGCAGAAGAGGTGCTCAAAATCCGCAACTCTCACGTTGAAGCCAAGGGCACTTCGGGCTCCATCTGCGACATCTCCGGTCTGAAGCTTGATGGATCTTACATCTATTCACCGTCCAATGCGGCATACGATGCCGATACGAAGTCGGTGGCAGTGAACGGGGTAACCGTGACAAAAAAAGTTGTGATTGAGCCAGGCTATGGCATCAAGATTGCCGGCGAGGATGTGACGTCCCTAAACTGCAAGGACCTCAGCGTCATTGACGGTGTGGATGGAAAGATAAGCTACGATCCCGAGACTAACACCCTTACTATGGAGGATGTTACTATTAATGCAACCGATTTCAATGGAATTTGGAATAGAGGTGTAAAGGACATGAAGATTAAGTTATTTGGCAATAACATTATTACGTCAAAGAAAGCATGCATTTCGATATCCGAAACATCCACCATTAGTGGTTCTGGTACTCTCAGCCTGAAGAGCAGCGGTGATTGTGGATTATATATGCACACTTCGCTTTCTGTTGAAGACGTCAAGCTATATGCGGAAGGAAAATATGGTGTTGCAGGAGGTGATGGCACGAGTGGTGAGATACTGACCTTGCGCAACGCATACGTTGAGGCAACTGGCAGCAGTGGCTCAATCTGCGACCTCCAAAACCTCGTGCTTGACGGCTGCTCCATCACCCAGCCCACTGGTGCTGCCTTTGATGCAAATGTGCACGCCGTTGCTCTCAACGGCGAGGCGGTCACCGACAAGGTCGTGATTGAGTCTGACAACAACAGCATCGGCACCATTACAGTCGACGTGCCCGCCCGCAAGCAAGGCATCTACAACCTTAACGGCGTAAAGCTGACCCAGCAGTGGGACGACCTGCCTGCCGGCATTTACATCGTAGACGGCGTGAAGCGCGTGAAGAACTGATATAGCAAACGAATAACTAAAAAATAACGGAGGGTGTGCATGGAAAAATAGAATGCACACCCTCTAAGCAGTTACACGTCCATATTCCTCATGTGTGTCAAACTAAGAATAACCTCCATAAATTCTTCTACTGGTTGCACCTCGTATATAATACGGGTTATCATCAGCCGATGCGGCGGTTGAGGGCAATGCTACTACGATTGGAGCAGGTGTCACGGGGTAGGCGAGCCAACCCCGTGCTGACATATTAAACCGTACTTCGGCAGTTTATCAATGGCAATCCGGTGATGGAGGCAACCGCCGAAGGACGGTTGTATAATCATAGCCTCAGGTTGGCTAGCCTACCTGGGGTCAGGGTGCGGAAGAATAATCTACCGCCGAAGAGCGGTTGTATAAATCACGGAAAATATTTTAGCGAGAAAAGTTGAGTCAGCGGCATCGTAACTATCCGTGGGAAGCCGTCCGGCCCAAGTAGTGGCGAACCTCCGGCATGCATCCGTTTCGCTCCGCGTACCGGGTTACGGAAGAGTGTCGTCGCTCCGCGACGATAGCCAGCCAACGTTGCCATCGTTTCATGGTGCAGGGTTTTGACATATTCTGCTTTTCCTGACTTTGGACCAGATTTCAGGCTGGTTTTTGTTGAAATTTAACAACTTTGAGTGAAACAAATCGTGTTGAAATTGTTCTATAAGTAGCGGTGATAAATATTTGTGGGCTTAGGAAATTGCTATTATGGCATAAAGCATTATCTTTGCATAAGATAGGCTGCGGTTCGGGAAAGAAAACAGAGCAAGCTCATTTCTTTCCGCTCACCTTGCATTATCTTTGCATAAGATAGGCTGCATAGCTCAGAAATTGAAGAAAAAGAGAATAACTAACAATAAAAGAAAATAATGACTAACGACGAACTATTGAATCTTATAGTTGAGGGAATTCAAGAACGCAAAGGAAAAAATATCACACATGTGGACTTGACAGGACTTGAATATGTATCTACAGAACATTTTATCATTTGTCAAGGCACATCCACGATGCAGGTTTCTGCCATCGCCGACTCTGTGCGCGAATATGTTCAGGAGAAATCGGGTGTTAAGCCCTTCAACTATGACGGCTACCGCAATTCGCAATGGATTGTTATAGACTACGGCACGATTTATGTGCACGTGTTCCTTCCGGAATACAGGGAGTATTACAATCTTGAGCAGCTGTGGAACGACGCCGAGATAAAAGAAATCCCAGATATTGATTAAGCGATAGATAAAAAATGGACAATAAGAAAAAGCAATTTAAAGGATTCCGATTCAGCATATTCTGGATGTATGCCATCATCGGTATGGTTCTGATGGGGTTGTTTTACTTCAACGACTCCTCTGCAGAAAAACCGATGAATTGGCAGCCGGATTTCAAGAAGCTTCTTGTGGAGGGCAATGTCAAGCATATGTGGGTGTATGCCGGCGACAATAAACTTGAGGCTGAGTTGACCGAGGCAAGTGCCAAGCAGGTGTTTAAAGACATGGCAAAGGTCAATTACAGCAAGGCAAGAGTCGTTGTACAAGTGCCTCACAATGTGTTTGAGGACCAGATGAAGAGCATCCCTTACACCGGAATCCTTGAATATGAGTCGGGCAGTGGAATCGCAGGGTTCTTGTGGTCGTTCGGCCCCGTAATCCTGTTGATTGTGTTCTGGTTCATCCTGATGCGCCGCATGTCGAGAGGCGGAGGCGACGGCTCGGGCGGCGTGTTCAACATAGGCAAGACAAAGGCGCAGCTTTTCGACAAGGAAAAGGGTACCAACGTAACGTTCAAGGACGTGGCAGGACTGCAGGAGGCAAAGACCGAGGTTGAGGAGATTGTTGAATTTCTGAAAAACCCTCAGAAATTCACTAATCTTGGAGGAAAGATACCCAAGGGCGCTTTGCTTGTAGGCCCTCCAGGAACCGGAAAGACGCTGCTTGCAAAAGCCGTGGCAGGCGAGGCCAACGTGCCTTTCTTCTCATTGTCGGGTTCAGACTTTGTTGAGATGTTTGTGGGCGTTGGCGCGTCGCGAGTGCGCGACTTGTTCAAGAAAGCCAAAGACAAAGCGCCGTGTATCATATTCATCGACGAGATCGACGCTGTGGGACGTGCCCGCGGAAAAAACCCCAATATGGGCTCTAACGATGAGCGCGAGAACACGTTGAACCAATTGCTCACCGAGATGGACGGTTTCGGCACCAACAGCGGTATCATTGTGCTTGCCGCAACAAACCGCGTCGACATTCTCGACAAGGCTTTGCTTCGTGCCGGACGTTTTGACCGTCAGATTTATGTCGACCTTCCGGATTTGAACGACCGCAAGGAAATATTCATGGTGCATCTGCGCGATGTCAAGATAGCTCCGGATGTGGATGTAGACCTTCTTTCGCGCCAGACACCGGGATTCTCGGGCGCCGACATTGCCAACGTGTGCAATGAGGCCGCTCTTATAGCGGCACGCCGCAGCAAGGAATTTGTTGAGAAGCAAGACTTTATGGATGCGGTTGACCGTATTGTCGGAGGCTTGGAGAAACGCTCTAAAATCACGACAGAGGAAGAGCGCGAGTCAATCGCCACCCATGAGGCAGGCCATGCCACAATAAGCTGGCATTTGAAATATGCCAATCCGCTGATCAAAGTAACCATTGTGCCGCGCGGCAAGGCTCTCGGAGCCGCCTGGTATCTGCCAGAAGAGCGTCAGATCACGCCAGAGCAGGCGTTGCTTGACGAGATTTGCTCGTTGCTTGGCGGTCGTGCAGCAGAAGACTTGTTTCTCGGCTGCGTGTCGACAGGAGCGCTCAACGACCTTGAACGCGCGTCGAAACAGGCGTATGCCATCGTGGCATATTATGGAATGAGCAAGTCGTTGCCAAATGTAAGCTACTATGACTCGACAGGTCAGGACTATATGTTTGCAAAGCCTTACAGCGAGGACCGTGCCCGTATGATTGACGCGGAGGTTACGCGCGTGCTCTCGGAGCAGTATGAGCGAGCAAAACAGATATTGAAAGAATATGAGGGCGGACATCATCAGTTGCGCGACTTGTTGCTTACGCGGGAGGTTATCTTCACAGAAGACGTGGAGCATATCTTCGGCAAGCGCAAATGGGCATCGCGTGCGGATGAGATAATCAAAGCCAACGAGGAGAAAGAGCGTCAGCGCAGCATCGCTGCTGGCGACGCAGACAAATCGGAGACCGACAGTCTGAGCGATCCCGACGACTCTGCCACTCCGCCGCCCGTGCCAGAAGAAGAAAAATAACAGTTGACAAACAAGAGGATGGCTGACCGCAGAAAGTCGGCTTTCCTCTTTTTTAAATTTATAAGTATATGAAAGTTAGATTCAGCTTGATAATGGCGATTATAGGCATAGTGCTTGCCTCCTGCGGCGACGACAACGATTCGGAGAAGTGGCTGACGGGCAAATCGCAGAATTTTTCGATAAACAGCAATCTCCGCAGGGAGACCTTGCCGGTGTTGAAGGCTCGTGACGTGTGGACAGCGACCGTGGGCTACGGCACGTCGGACCAGGGGTGGCTCACGCTTGACAAAACGGAAGGCGAAGCGGGAACTGTGGAGCTGACAGCGTTTATCGCCGCCAACACAACGAAAAAATACCGCTCGGCAACGGTGACTGTCACGTGCCACAAAGAAACGGTGAAATTCCAGTTCAGCCAGGCAGGCATGACTGGAGGCGACGAGCCTAAGCCATCGGTGTCGGCGCGTGTTGCCAAGATAGAAATGACAAATTTTGACAGAGAAATGAACGCGGTTTATGAGGAGTCGCTTGCGTTCAGATATTCAGGCGATGTGATTGTCGGAGCAGACTATCATAGCCGCGACAAGGTGGCATTGACAGAGAGCGACGTGGTTGTGACCATCGACCGCAGCCAATCTGGTAAATGCGTGTATACAATGAAAGAAACCGGTATGCCCGACGAGGTGGTCAATGCCACGCTCGACGATTTGAAACGCATTGTGTCGGTAGGCGATATGCAAATGACATACGGCGTCGAAGGCTTTCTTGCAAAGCGCACAAATGGAGAGTCGACCTGGCTTTATGATGTAGACGTGAAAAGCAACCTTTTCATTGTCACAACCGATAAAAGATTGGTCTATCAGTTTGACCCGGCATTGCCGTTGCGCGACGACTGCAACATCGACGTCAACTTTATAGCGATGATGACAATGACGTCGCGCGGCATGCTCAAATATGCGGTGCTTGCCGAGAAGGGCAATTTCGGCAAGATGCTGCCTTATGTAATCTATAAAGCCGCTTCGGGAAAAGAGTCTTATGTCTTTTCTCCGCAGATTGATTCAGCCAAGACGTTAACGTCGCTTGATTTCGCCCATCGTTACAACGACCTTCCTTACGAGACACAGAAACGTTGTGTAATAACCTACGTTGACTGACGATAAAGATTTAAAAAACGGGAGGCGGTGCTGAAATTTCAGTGCCGCCTCCCGCGTTTATGTTTTGTTATGTTGAGTGGGCAAACAATATGCCCGCAAAGACAGTTACTTTGCAGTGTAAAGATAAAAACACAAAGTCATGGAAGCAAAAACCTACTATGAGAAGACTCTCTCAAACAATGATCCTATTTTCGATGAGGCACGCCGCATAGGCGGCAGCCTTTGCAAAGCGGTTGGTAAGGCGACGTGGTTTGTCAAAGACTATCTGCAGTGCTTTCTGCTCAGCGTCCTTTTTGATTTACTGCCTGTTAAGGCGAAAAAAGACGCAACGGCTGGGGAAAGAGGCTTGAATTATGCAATGTCGACAATCATGGCATTGCTTGTGGTTGGAAGTGTAGTACAAATTTATTTGCTGTTATTTATGTAATTAGTGCCTTGGATATGGTGCTGTGGAAACGCAAAAAGGCAACCGCACATTTCTATGCGGTTGCCTTTTTATCAGTATGATGATAGGGTTTTTATTTGTTTCGGAACACGAATTGGTCACCGTCGGCGTCGATAACGATAGACTTGTCTTTCGTAACGTTTCCGGCAAGAATGTCTTTCGACAAGCGGTTGAGAATCTCACGCTGGATGACACGCTTAACCGGACGTGCGCCGAACTCAGGGTCGTAGCCTTCGTCGGCAAGCAAGGAGAGCGCTTTGTCGGTAATGTCGAGCTCTATGTCGTTTTTAGCGAGCATACGGCGAGCATTGTTGACTTGGAGAGCCACAATCTCCTTGATTTCGGATTTCGACAGAGGCGTGAACATTATAATCTCATCAATACGGTTCAGGAACTCCGGACGGATTGTCGACTTCAACATCTCAAGCACCTGGTTCTTGGTGGTTTCGACGGTCTCAGCCTTGTTTGCGTCGGTCATCTTCGAGAAATTCTCGCGGATGAGCTGCGAGCCCATGTTTGAGGTCATGATGATGATTGTGTTCTTGAAATTGACCGTGCGCCCCTGTTGTCCGTCAGCCGTCCGTCGTCGAGCACCTGAAGCAGGATGTTGAACACGTCGGGATGCGCTTTCTCAATCTCATCGAAGAGCACCACAGAGTACGGTTTGCGCCTTACGGCCTCCGTCAGCTGTCCGCCTTCCTCGTATCCAACGTATCCGGGAGGAGGACCGATGAGCCTTGACACCGAGAACTTCTCCTGATACTCGCTCATGTCGATACGCGTCATCATATTCTCGTCGTTGAACAGATAGTCAGCCAAAGCCTTTGCCAATTCCGTCTTGCCCACACCGGTGGTTCCGAGGAATATGAAAGAACCGATAGGGCGGTTGGGGTCGTTAAGTCCGGCACGTGAGCGGCGCACGGCATCAGCAATAGCCGAAATCGCCTCGTCCTGTCCCACAACCCGTTTGTGCAGTTCTTCCTCGAGATGGAGCAGTTTCTCCTTCTCGCTTGTCACCATCTTCGCCACAGGTATTCCCGTCCATCTCGACACGATGTCGGCAATATCCTCAGCGTCGACTTCCTCCTTTATCAGCGATCTGTCGCCCTGCATGTCGTGGAGTTGTTGCTGCAATTGCTTGTTTTCATCCTCCTTGTTCTTGATGCGGGAGTAGCGTATTTCAGCCACCTTTGCATAGTCGCCGTCGCGCTCAGCCTTGTCGGCCTCGAATTTGAGCTGCTCAATGTCGATTTTGTTCTGCTGAATTTTGTTTATCAGCTCCTTTTCGGCTTTCCATTTAGCCATGTAGCTCTTCTCTTCCTCGCGCAGGTCGGACAGCTCCTTCTCCAAACCTTTCACTTTGTCGGATTCGCCCTCTTCGCGTTTGATTGCCTCCCGTTCGATTTCGAGTTGAGAGATTTTGCGGATAATTTCGTCAAGAGCCTGTGGCACAGAGTCAATTTCGATTCTCAATTTAGAGGCAGCCTCATCAATAAGGTCAATTGCCTTATCGGGCAGGAAACGGTCGGTTATATAGCGTTCCGAAAGTTGCACGGCGGCAATTATCGCCTCGTCCATGATACGCACTTTGTGATGGTTCTCATAGCGTTCCTTCAGACCACGCAGGATGGCGATGCTGCTCAGCTCGTCAGGCTCGTTGACCATGACAATCTGGAAACGACGCTCCAGCGCTTTGTCCTTCTCGAAGTACTTCTGATACTCATCGAGCGTTGTCGCACCGATGCTCCTCAAGTCACCCCTTGCCAAAGCCGGTTTCAGGATATTTGCGGCATCCATGGCGCCTTCTCCCTTTCCTGCACCGACAAGCGTGTGTATCTCATCGATGAAGAGGATAATCTCGCCGTTGCTTTTGGTCACCTCGTTGACGATTGCTTTCAGACGTTCCTCAAACTCACCTTTGTATTTGGCACCAGCCACAAGCGCACCCATATCGAGTGAGTACAATTGTTTGGTTTTCAAGTTTTCAGGCACATCGCCACGCACAATCCGTTGAGCCAGACCCTCGGCGATAGCCGTTTTGCCGGTACCAGGCTCCCCCACAAGAATAGGGTTGTTTTTCGTGCGTCGGCTAAGAATCTGCAGCACACGTCGTATCTCGTCGTCACGGCCTATCACAGGGTCGAGTTTTCCACTGCGGGCACGCTCGTTAAGGTTGATGGCATATTTGCTCAAAGCGTTGTAGGAATCCTCCGCGCTTTGGCTTGTAGCCTTCTCGCCCTTTCGCAGTTCTTTTACCGCAGCCTCAAGATCCTGTTCGGTCACGCCGTTGTCTTTCAGTATTGTCGACACTTTGGTGTTGACCTTCAGGAGCGCTATAAGAATAGCCTCCAATGTCACGTATTCGTCACCGAGCCGCTTTGCGCAGTCGATGGCTTTCAGCAACACATCGTTTGACTCGCGCGACAGGTAAGGTTCGCCGCCGCTCACCTTTGGCAGAGCCGACAGCGCCTTGTCGAGTTGCATCGCAACCAGTTGCTGGTTTACGCCGAGCTTCTGGAAAACGAATTTCACAACCGACTCGCCTTTGTCGAGCAAAGCCTTCAGCAGATGCTCCGGCTCAATGGCCTGGTTGCCGTTCTGCTGAGCGGTCTGTACAGCCTGCTGTACGACCTCTTGCGATTTGATTGTAAAGTTGTCAAAATTCATAATGTATATATTTATTTGGTTTATACGTAATTAATAAAATTCAGTCATCAAGTCAGCAATCCTTGTGCCACATGCTTTTTTCTGCTATTTTGTCAGAGCGAAGGAGCAATTTTGTCGTAAAAACGAATGATTATGCGCTACATCTTGCTGTTTCAGTCGCTTACTTTCGCAGAATTTGCTTAATTTTGTAGTTTGAAATAAAATGGCTCGAAAAATATGGATTTTGAACTGCAAAAAGAGGATTTGAACAGCAACGCGCGAGCGGGACTCATAACCACTGCGCACGGCACTATAGAGACCCCGATTTTCATGCCGGTTGGCACAGTGGGTTCGGTCAAGGCTGTGCATTTCCACGAACTTGAAAACGACATCAAGGCCCAGATTATCCTGGGCAACACATATCACCTGTATCTGCGTCCGGGAATGGACATCATAGAGAAGGCCGGCGGACTGCATAAGTTCAATGGCTGGAAGCGTCCGATTCTTACCGACAGCGGAGGATTCCAGGTGTTTTCCCTTTCCGCCAACCGGAAACTGAAGGAGGAAGGCGCGTATTTCCGTTCACACATCGACGGCTCGAAACATCTGTTCACGCCAGAGGGAGTGGTCGACATACAGCGTTCCATCGGTTCCGACATAATGATGGCGCTTGACGAGTGTCCGCCGGGCGATTCCGACTATCAGTATGCCAAAAAGTCGTTGGCGTTGACTCTGCGCTGGCTGCGCCGCGGATGGGACCACTATAAGGCAACCGATGGCAAATATGGCTACAGTCAGGCATATTTCCCGATTGTGCAAGGCTGTGTCTATAAAGACCTTCGTCAGGAGTCGGCCAAGTTTGTCGCCGATCTTGGTGCCGACGGCAATGCCATTGGCGGTCTGGCAGTTGGCGAGCCTACGGAGAAGATGTATGAGATGATCGAGATTGTCAATGAGATACTGCCAAAAGACAAGCCCCGTTATCTTATGGGAGTCGGTACGCCGGCAAATATTCTCGAGGCAATCGAGCGCGGCGTCGACATGATGGACTGCGTGATGCCTACGCGCAACGGACGCAACGGAATGCTTTTCACCAAGAATGGCATAATGAATATGCGCAACAAGAAGTGGGCAGACGATTTCTCGCCGATAGAGATTGACGGCGCGTCGGAGGTTGACCGTATGTATAGTCGGGCTTATCTCCGCCATCTATTTGTTAGTCAGGAGATTCTTGCCATGCAGATTGCGTCGATACACAATCTTGCATTCTATCTGTGGCTTGTGGGAGAAGCCCGCAGCCACATTCTTGCAGGCGATTTCAAAGCCTGGAAGGACGAAACAGTGGTCCGTGTAATGCAACGCTTATGAAAAGACAAATCAAGTTGCCCAAGCCGTATGTGAAGACTCTTGATGGTTATATCATCAAGAAGTTTCTTGGCACATACGTGTTTGCCATCGTGCTTATCCTTGCGATTATCGTGATGTTTGACATCAACGAGAAGCTCGACAGTTTTATGAAAGCACCGGTGAAGGCAACCATTTTTGAATATTATCTGAACTATATTCCCTACATGGCGAATCAGTTCAGTCCGCTGTTCACGTTTATCGCCGTGATTTTTTTCACGTCGAAGATGGCTGAGAACTCCGAGATTATTGCGATGTTCTCTACTGGAATGAGTTTTAAGAGGATGCTTCGTCCCTACATGGTGTCAGCAGCTATAATTGCAATAGTAACATTCTTTTTGGGTTCTTATATCATACCCCAAGGTAGTGTGACGCGTATTAACTTTGAAGATAAATATTATAAGCAGCGCAAATCGAATACAGCTCGTAACATTCAGTTGGAAGTAGATTCGGGCGTCATTGCTTATATTGAACGCTTCGAAGATTATAGC
>OMCF01000769.1_pt1 | contig 12123 bp, 10 predicted proteins | sample 1673791 | NCBI WGS metagenome assembly OMCF01 (sample SAMEA103958127, study PRJEB25191) | human gut metagenome | biome: human-associated habitat [ENVO:00009003]; feature: intestine environment [ENVO:2100002]; material: feces | place: Germany | collected 2013/2015
ATGAGTCTTCTTGATATCGGCTGCGGATGGGGTTTTCTGCTGATTGAGGCTGCCAAAAAATACAAAGTACATGGTACAGGAATCACTTTAAGCCACGAACAATATACAGAATTCCAGAAGCGTATCAAAGATCAGGGCCTGGAAGATTATCTTACAGTGGAACTGATGGATTACCGTGATCTGCCGAAACATAACTATCAGTTTGACCGGGTAGTCAGTGTGGGAATGCTGGAACATGTTGGCCGTGACAATTATCAGCTCTTCCTTGACTGTGTAGAGAAAGTTCTGAAACCGGGCGGATTATTCCTGCTTCATTTTATCAGTGCACTGAAAGAACATCCGGGTGATCCATGGATCAAGAAATATATCTTTCCAGGCGGAACTGTTCCCAGTCTGAGAGAAATCCTGAATCATATGGCAGAGGACAATTTCCACACTCTGGACATTGAAAATCTGCGTCTGCATTACAATAAAACTCTGCTCCACTGGGAAAAGAATTTCCGTGAGAATATAGAAAAGGAAAAGACCATGTTTGATGAATCCTTCCTGCGTATGTGGGAACTTTACCTGTCAGCATGTGCTGCAACCTTCCATAACGGAATTATTGATCTGCACCAGATTCTGATGACTAAAGGAATCAATAATGATCTGCCAATGACACGCTGGTATTAAAATAACTGCCTGGATTTTTATTTTTAAAATCCAGGCAGTATATATATGATATTCCAGTACAGACCAGTAATCCATAGCAAGGGTTCTGAGCTGAATTTCTACCAGTTCCTTCTGTCTGCTCCTCTTCCTTTTTCCTCGGAACCGGCTTCTCACTCTGCTTATCCTGTTTTTTATTCTTTGATTTCTTTTTATTCATGATAACCTGCACTTTCTGAAAATATTTGTATTTTTTATAATATATCATCTGCAGAGTATTTACATCAAAATCTATGTGATATGCAGGCAAAAGTTACTGGTAAATAAAGCCCGGTATTTACTCACTATTTTAAGTTTTAAGTATCAAGATTTATTCTATTTACAGGATTTTTGCCAGAAATTCTTTCGTTCTCTTATTTTCGAATCCGACGTTTTCAGTGAACAGTAATGAATCATCACAAAATTCATACAAAATGACACAGGATTCCATTGTTTCGCTGCATATCTACATGCTACACTAGATTACATATCTTATGGGCATTTCGCCCGCAAACAGAAGGATTCAGGCCAGAAGGCCGGGAGGTTTTTATAATGATTATTTACGTTGATGCATCCGTGATCCAGACCGGAAACGGAACAAAAGAAAATCCATTCAAAACTATTCAGGAGGCCGCTGCAAAGGCACTTCCGGGAGATGAAGTCATCGTTGCACCGGGATTATACCGTGAAGCTGTTAATCCGATTCACGCTGGAACGGCAGACAAGCGTATCACCTACCGTTCTGCAATAAAAGGACAGGCGCACATTACAGGAAGTGAAGCTGTCAAAGACTGGGAAAATGTAGAAGGCACTGTATGGAAAGCAGTCATTCCGAACGGAATCTTCGGTGATTATAACCCATTTACTACCCTGGTATCCGGAGATTGGTTTATCGCTACATTTATTGCTCATACAGGAGATGTATATCTGAATGAAAAATCCATGTATGAAGTAACCACTCTGGATAAAGTTAAAAATCCACAAAAAAGTACTATCTCATGGGATCCTGATTTCTCTGTATATACATGGTATGCAGAACAGGATGAAGCCAATAATCAGACAATTATTTATGCAAACTTCCATGAAAAAGATCCCAATAAAGAAAATGTTGAGATCAGTGTAAGAAGAAACTGCTTCTATCCAGAAAGTGAAGGAATCGGATATATCACTCTCTCCGGTTTCCGCATCAGTCAGGCTGCTACTCAGTGGGCTCCCCCTACCGCTTATCAGGAGGGAATGGTCGGTCCTCACTGGTCCAAAGGATGGATCATCGAAGACTGTGAAATCTATGAATCCAAATGCAGCGGTATTTCTCTTGGTAAATATCTGCAGCCTGAAAATGATAACAAATGGTTAAAGTGGAAATACAAAGACGGAACTCAGACAGAACGCGACTGCATCTGCCAGGCTTCCTATGAAGGATGGGATAAAGAACACATCGGTTCCCATATTGTGCGCAGATGTGAGATCCATGACTGCGGTCAGACAGGTATTGTAGGACATCTTGGAGGCGTATTCTCTGTTATTGAAGACAACCATATCCACCACATTAATAACAAGCAGAATCTGGCAGGAGCAGAGATTGGCGGTATCAAAATGCATGCTGCTATCGATGTTATTTTCCGCCGCAACCATATCCACAACTGCACCCGTGGTCTGTGGCTTGACTGGCAGGCACAGGGAACCCGCGTTACAGGAAATCTCTTCCATGACAATGCTCTTCCTAATGACTTCGAGGCAGGGGATGACGCTGTCACAAGCGTAGGAGAAGATATCTTCGTTGAGGTTTCCCATGGTCCGACATTAATCGACCACAATATCCTGCTGTCTGACCGTGCACTGAAAATTGCAACCCAGGGTGTTGCCCTTGTACATAACCTGATCTGCGGCGGCTTCGTTTCTGTTGGTATCGGTACAGACAACGGTGCACCTGATATTCCATCTCCGAGATATACTCCATATCACACCAAACACGGAACTCAGGTTGCAGGATTTATGACCATCCTTCATGGAGATGACAGATTCTACAACAACATCTTCGTTCAGAAACCGATCCGTCCTTGTATGCAGGATCTGGCTGATCTTATGGGTAACAATGGAAATATGTGGGATGACTGCAATGTGATCACAGGAACTTTCAAATTTAACGGATATCCAACCTTTGATGAATGGAACAGACAGTTCGAAGGTTACTGCGGAATGGGTTCTGAAACAACAGGCAACTGCTATTATGATCATCTTCCTGTATGGGCATCCGGCAATCTCTATTTCAATGGAGCACGTGCATGGGAAAAAGAAACAGATGCAGTCACAGATACAGAACACACTGTAGATATCTCTGTTGAAGAGAAAGAAGATGGCTGGTATCTGAAGACCAACCTGTATGATATCATCAAAGAAGAAAACGACGGTATCATCTCAACTGAAACACTTGGTATGGCATTCGAACCGGAGCAGAAATACGAAAATCCTGACGGAAGCCCGATTATCTTTAATCAGGATTTCTTTGGAAATCACAGAGATGTCAAAACTGTCGCAGGACCATTTACGGATAAAAAAGCATCTGAGCAGAAGCTCTTTTAACCTGATATCCATATAGTCAATAGCTTTACCATATATAAACCATACATAAAAACAGCTATGAAGAGTACAGATATTTTTATCTGCTGCTCTTGCATAGCTGTTTTCTTATTTTGTCATACTTTTATTATAACAGTCCTAATAAATAATGCATTTAAGACAGTTCATCAGAGTGTGTGAAAGACAAGGAGGATATCTGCAGGCGTGCCGACACACGGCAAAGATATATGACGCAGAATTTCACACTCTGATGGGCTGGATTATGATGCATTATTTACTCGGACTGCTATAGATGCAAGCATTTTTGTAGACTTTCGGATGCACCACAGGCATGTCGGAAAAATATAGCAGGTTGCTGTGATCCAGGCAGTCTGGTCTGCGAAGCAGATGGCTGTGAAGCCAAAAGTTCCTACAAATCCAAGACAGACAACTGTTCTGGCGATCATTTCTGTTACGCCGGAGAAAACGGCTCTGCCTGAATATCCAAGTCCTTGAGTTACCATACGGGCGACATTGAGAATACCAAGACTCCAGTAGAAAAATCCCATACATCTGAGGTATTTGGCAGAGGCATCCAGAACTGCCACCGCACTCTTTCCAACAAACAGCATAGAAAGTGTACGCCCTGCAAAAATCAGTAAAATTCCTGCCGCAATACCATATCCTACTCCCACTGTAATACCACAGCGCAATCCTTTCTTAATCCTGTCAGACTGTCCTGCTCCAAGATTTTGGCTGCAGAATACAGAAGCAGAGGTTGCGATAGCATCAAATGGACACATGGTAAACTGCTTGATCTTCATTGCTGCAGTAAAAGCTGATACATATGTACTTCCAAGCCCGTTGTTCGCAGACTGCATAACCATACTTCCGATAGCTGTGATGGAGAACTGAAGTCCCGTAGGCATTCCCATTGCCAGAAGTTCCTTTACTGCATCCCCTTTTATCGTCCTGTTTTCTTTCTTGAGCCACAGAAGTTTCATTTTGCGGATAATAAAAATAAGGCACAAGATTCCACTGATCGCCTGTGCGGAAATGGTTGCAATGGCAGCTCCGGCACATCCAAGTTTCAGCACTACGATACAGAATAAATCCAGAAAAATGTTCAGAACAGCAGATAACGCCAGAAATATAAACGGTGTCCTGCTGTCTCCCACTGACCTCAAAATACTGGACAGATAGTTATATAAAATCGTAAAGGGAATCCCCAGGAAAATGATTAGCAGATAACTATATGCATTGTCATAAATGTCCTCTGGTACAGATAAAATATGCAGAATCTGAGGACATAAAACACTGCATAATGCTGTCAGGATCACTGCGATTCCTGCACATAATACAGCTCCATTAAAGATATAATCCCGCATTTTTTCTATTTTCTCTGCACCGAAATATTTAGCTACAGGAACACCAAAGCCTGTACAGCTTCCCATGCAGAATCCCAGTACCAGAAACTGAATACTGCTGCTGGCTCCTACACTTGCCAGTGCTTTTGCGCCAAGAATCTGGCCTACGATCGCAGCATCAATAATATTATAAGTCTGTTGCAGCAAGTTTCCTAATAATAAAGGAAACGCAAACTGTAACATCAACTTCAGCGGATTGCCCTTTATCATAGATGTGGTCATTTCTATTTATCCCTCATTTTCTATAACGTTTCCATAAGTCAAACAGATATTCGAAAAAATCTAAGATTCCGATTTCTGAAATCTCTGATTTATTTCCAGATGGATTTCATTTCACAAATTTTCACCTGCGCATCTTTTTCACTGTTCAGGCAGAATATCCCCTGTCTGTTACTATTGTAGAATAATCTGGTTCCAACATCTTCTCCATCATTTAAATATACCTCAATTGTTCTTCCGTCTACAAAAATTTCTGCATTTCTGCATTTCTCCACAGAAGAAACAAACTGTATCTTATCACTCTTCACACCAGCCATTTTAAAGAATACTTTTCCCCCTTCTGCAGTCAGACTGATGGATTTATCCCCATCCTGACCAAGAAGAATGTTGAAATCTCCTGTTTCTTCAAATGATACAGATGCATAATATCTGTTATCTGCAATGGAGCCGACTTTGATCTCACGGCCTGTGCCTTCATATACTGTATCCCCCAGAAGAGTATAAACTTCCTCTACAGGTTTTGTATATACATGTTCATTCTTCACATGAAGTTCTCTTGGCAGAGTCATGCTTCCATAAGCTCCCGGCTCTGTAGCAATATGCTCTCCATAGAAATCACTGATCCAACCAATCAGGATCCTGCGGTCTTCATGCTGAAAACTCTGTGCTGCATAGCAGTTGCTTCCAAAGTCTACCCACTGCTGTGTATGAACATCCATTGCATCACCGTTCCAGTCTCCCACATAATATCTGCACTGCTGGAATCTTCCGTATTCATCATAATGGCTCATCCATGCGCCCATAGCTACATATTTATCATCCAATGGGAAAAAGTCCGGACACTCAATGGTTCTGATCTTTGTTTTCTCTGTAATCAGAGGACATCTGTATTTCCAGTTCTCTGCATCTTCAGATTCGTACAGAAGAAATGTTCCTTTTTCATCTATACATGCACCTAATACAATATAATACTTCTCACCGATCTTAATTGCTTTTGGGTCGCGGAAATCATAGTTAGTACCTTCCGGTTTCTCCCTGATAATCTCTTTTTCCGGCTCAAAATGAATCATATCACTACTCTTTGTCATTGTCTGATACTGAACAGTGTCCCATCCGTCATCCTGAGGTCCGATATGTCTTGTGAGATAGAAGTATACCTCGTCTCCCATCGGAAGTGCGCTTCCGGAGAAAGCACCACCTTTGATTGCAAGATTATCCAGGATTTCTTCCTGAGGCTCTAACGCAACCGGAAGATGTGTCCAGTGCATCAGATCCTTGCTTGCTGCATGTCCCCAGTACATATTATTCCACTCCTGTTCAAAAGGATTCAGCTGATAAAAAAGATGATAATAACCCTTAAACCAGCAAAGTCCATTAGGATCATTATTCCAGTTCACAACCGGTGAAAAATGATACTGCTCTCTGTACGGAGTGTCAATGAATTTAGAAAATTCTTCTTTATTCATTGCTTTAAAATTATCTGTGGTATTCAGTACGCAGATTCCATTCTTCAGGATATTTTCACATTCGCTTAAATAAGCAAAGGTAATGGTGCAGTCCTGTGCAGTAATCTCGTATTCTGTATCTTTATCTGTCGGGAATTTAATCCAGTTCCCATAGATATGTTGCAGTTCTTTTATTTCTGTTTTGTTTTCTTTTACCTTCTTCAGGCTCACACTGCCTTTTTTCCCGGCTTCTGGTTTTACAAATAATTCCAGACATTCATAGTTTCCTGTGTACATATGTAAAAATCCCCTTTCTGAATTTTGTCTCCGATTCACTATATATCTATAGTACTGACCTTCTGCCGACATAATCTTACTATATCATAGCAAAATCACGAGGAGTTTCAATAAAATATTTTGACATTTTTTTATACTATTTTATCCTGTATGATCCCATATAAAAAGGATGCCGAGAGCAAATCCGACATCCTTTTCGCTGTTATAACATTCCATTCACTGTCTTATACTTATACAGCATCTCCGCATGGTTCTGTTCTTCTATCTGGATATCTGCCAGCAGCTTGCGTACACCACTATCGCCAAAGGCAAATACATCATCATTGTATGTTCCTGACACCAGCTTCTCTGTACCGATACAATCCGTTGCAAGAAAGGCATCGTGTTGTTTATCTTCCGGTGAACTCATGGCTGTATAGACTGCTTTTGGCTGATAGTCTCTGCCTGATCTGTCATTACAGTTACATTCAGGCACACTTCCGGAAAGAATCATTGACAAAGACTCATAATGCTTCTGTTCTTCCTGCTGGATATTCCGGAAAAGATTTTTAAGCTCCGGGTCTCTGGCCTGTTCTGCGTATTTTCCATACTTTTCCACACAGCTTTTCTCTTGTGTCTGAAGATCTTCGATTACTGAACGTTCCTTTTCTTTTAAAATCATAGTCTGTTGTCTCCTTTTTTAAGAAATACTGTATTTTGTTACATGAAAATAGTATGGATAAAAAATGCTTTTTTATTCTCTGTATCATGACTTATGACAATTTCAGAGAATATTTTGTGTTACTGTTCACATGCCACTGTCCCGCGAGGTGTTTTGGCATGAATATGCCAAAATCCCGAGACATACAAGCCAAAATTCCATTGCCGCAGGCAATCTGGAATGAATTTTGGCTACGTTACTGTGAACGGAGTGAACAGTAACTATTTTGTTCCAACACCACTATATCAGAGTGAATTTCTGTTTACTTTATGATATACTTATATGCACGATAAAAGTTTTAAACTTAGGAAGATTTATAATGAAACGAATTGATTTTGAAAACGGAACTGTGACCAACAATATATTAAGCGCTGCGCTTCCCATGCTGGTAGCGCAGATATTGAATCTTTTATACAACATTGTGGACCGTATCTATATCGCCAGGATCCATGATATAGGAACAACTGCACTTGGCGCTGTGGGCTTATGCTTTCCGATCATCATGATCATTACTGCTTTCAGTAATCTCTTTGGTTCTGGAGGTGCACCAATTTTCTCTATCAACCGCGGAAAAGGAGATTCCAGGACTGCTGACATGATCATGAATACTGCTTTCACCATGTTATGTGGAAGTGCTGCTGTGCTGATGCTGATCGGATTTCTTTTTGCCCGCCCCTTACTGACTCTGTTTGGTGCTTCAGATGATGCTCTGGTTTATGCGTATCCCTATCTGATGATTTACCTTCTGGGTACTCTCCCTTCCATGATAGCAACAGGAATGAATCCTTTTATCAATGCACAGGGATATGCCATTATCGGTATGCTGTCAGTAACAGTCGGTGCAGTGGCAAATATTATTCTTGATCCAATTTTTATTTTTGTTCTGGATATGGGGATTAAGGGTGCAGCGATTGCTACTGTCATCTCTCAGATTCTCTCTGCCTTGCTTGTATTTTATTTTCTTCATGGAAAATCAGAATTGAAGGTAAGATGGATTCATATAAATGAGATTTCTGAGTGCACCAGACATGCCAGGGATATCATCAGTCTGGGGTCTGCTGGATTTATCATGCAGCTGACTAACAGCCTGGTAAGTATCTGCTGCAATAATGTTCTTTCCGTGACAGGCGGTGATATTTATATCTCTGTCATGACTATTATATCCAGTGTTCGCCAGATGGTGGAGACGCCTATCCATGCGATCAATGAGGGAACCTCTCCTGTTCTCAGCTACAATTACGGAGCCAGACGTCCTGACAGGGTAAAGAAAGCAGGGGTTGTTCTGATCATTATGGTTCTGATCTATACAGGTATCATGTGGAGCGTCATTCTCATTGCCCCTGAATTTCTGATCGGGATCTTCAGTTCAGACAAACTGCTATTAAAGGATGCAGTTCCTGCGCTGAAGCTTTACTTTGCAGCCTTTATTTTTATGGATCTGCAGTATATTGGTCAGACAGTGTTTAAATCATTGAATAAAAAAAAGCAGGCGATTTTTTTCTCCCTGCTTCGTAAAGTATTTATCGTGGTTCCGCTGACTTATTTCCTGCCCTATGGATTACACATGGGCACAGATGGCGTGTTTATGGCAGAGCCTGTATCCAATGTGATCGGTGGTTCTCTGTGCTTTATTACCATGCTGGTTACAATATTGCCTGAATTAAACAAAATGGGAAACTCCCGATAAGCAGAAAAGTCCTCAGTATTTATCCATTTTTAACTATCGCATAACTTTGCAGAAATTGTAAAAAGGATAAACAATGAGGACTTTTATTTAACTGAACATGAGAGTTCTTTACATAGCTTCATATATTTCCCAATATAATATTAATCAGGTTCTTATCGAGCATGATCGTCCGATTCCATGGGTTAAGAATAATTCCCTCAATCTCATTTACCTGTAATGCTGAATGAAAAAGCTGATCTATGTCTGTCAGAAAAGTGGATTGTACGCTTCCGCCGCCTTTCAGTTCTTCCTCAAAGCTTGTAAATGCCGCCCACCAGACTTTTCCATCTCCGGTTTTCACTGTGCCGATCCGGAGCTGGTTGTCTCCTGTGGGCGGTTCTACTGAAAGGATAAACTGGCCGTTTTCTCTCATTCGTCTACGGATTACAGTCAGTGTATGTGCCAGCATTTCCTGAGTGGCTTCCTGCTGCAGAGCAGCGATCGCCTGCTCTATTTTTTCATTTCCCTGAAGACCTTTGTCCTGATTTACATTCTTATTATCGCTCATATTGTTACCTTTCATCTGTGGTGATATCACTTTTCAGACAGTGTGTAAGATCATATTTCAGGGATGTCGGCGGCAAATCTCTCATGCCGCCGGCATCCTGTCATTTATTTATATTTCACAGCAGTTCCATATGCAATAACTTCTGCTGCCCCTGACATTACCTGGGAGGAGCCATATTTCACACCGATCACAGCATCCGCATTCATCTCTTTGGCTTCATCTACCATACGCTTGGTGGCAATCTGTCTTGCCTCATTGAGCATTTCCGTATAACCTGTGATTTCCCCGCCTACCAGGGTCTTCATCCCTGCCATGAAATCTTTTCCTACATTTTTTGTCTGTACAACTGTTCCCTTTACAATTCCCAGTGCCTCAAACTCTACACCCGGAATATATTCAATACTTAGAAGCTTCATCCTCTTCTCCTCCTTCAATCTCTTTCATGCGTCCTGCAAGTGCTGCCAGAATTCCTCCGATGATCACAACCGGTATGGCAATCAGAAATATCAGCAGTCCGGTCGGTATGGGATCTTGTGTATTTGCCCACAGCATAAGCCCTATGGTAAATCCCATAAGCAAGATCATAACTACTGCTCCAATGATCGCTCCTGTCCTTCTTTTCTTACGGATATCTGTTTTCTTTATATCCATAAACCTTGCACCCTCTTTCTCCATCTGCTCGATTTCTTCCAGACAGTTCTCGGCATTCAAGGTATCCAGGGACTGATGTTCTGCGATCAGGCGCTCACACATTTCCTGCATTTTCACAAGGCCCTCCCTGCGACGTTCCAGTTCTCCCAGGTGCTGTTCCAGACAAAACTGCAGGCTTTTCCTTTTTTCAAAAAGAGCTCTCATCTCTTCTATGGAAATATCCATCTTCCGGAATAATTTGATTTCCTGAAGTCTGGCAATATCTGCCGTATGATATTCCCGGTATCCGTTCTCTGCACGCTCCACATTCAGGAGACCCTGCTCTTCATAAAAACGGATATTCTTTCTGGTGATGCCTACCAGCTCTTCCACCTGTTTGATCTTCATACTGCTACCTCTTGCTTTCCTGACAGCAGATACAGCTGATCCGCTGCTCTACTGCCCTGTCTGTGCTTCCTTTATACTGCTTCCACAAGGAGGAAGGTCAAGTATTTTTTGAAAGAAATTGAAAAAAGTATAGCTTCCGGCAGGGGGAATCTTTTAAGCTCCTGTACGGTCTGAACCTCTCATAATTGTGATCAGAGAGCTGAGCAGCAATAACATGGGATAAAATAATTTCGGCATAATCTGAAATGCAGAAATCTCACCACCCAGTTCATTCACTGCTGAGATTGCAACCAGCATCTGTGCACCATATGGAATGATTCCCTGAAAGATACAGGAAAAAGTATCCAGTAAGGAGGCAGTCTTTTGGGGTGTGATTCCATACTCCTGTGCCATCTCTTTGGCGATCGGATTTGCCATGACGATAGCTACCGTATTATTTGCAGTCGCAATATCCATGGTACCGACAAGGAGTCCCATGCCAAGCTGGCCACCCTTCTTTCCGCGGAAAATTTTATGAATCCAGTTAAGAAGTGCATCAAAACCACCGTATTCACGAATCAGGGCACACATCGCTGCCACCAGAATCGCAACCATACAGGTTTCAAACATTCCTGATACACCTGCCCCCATATTGGTCAGAAGTTCCATCGGAGTGATATGCCCTCCTGCAAGCATGATGATTGCTCCGGAAACAATTCCAGTAAGAAGCACTACAAAAACATTGATTCCGATAATGCCGCCAATCAGCACCAATACATACGGTAACACCTGAAGTAAATGATAATCCTGACTGATATGTCCCTGAATCTCCGTCTGAAACGACAGAACCAGGATTATGACCAGAGTTGCAACAGCCGCCGGAAATGCAATCCAGAAGTTTTCTCTGAACTTATCTTTCATCTCACAGCCCTGTCCATTGCATGCCGCAATCGTCGTATCCGAAATGAAAGAAAGATTATCTCCAAACATTGCTCCACCCATAACCGATGCAACACAAAATGCAAGATCAAAACCTGATGCACTGGAAACAGCTGCCGCGATAGGTACCAGAAGTGTTATCGTTCCAACAGAAGTCCCCATCGCTACAGAGACAAAACAGGCAACCACAAATAAAACTGCTACAGAAAATCTTGCCGGTATCAGTGTCAGCATAAAATATGCTACACTTTCTGCACTATTTCTTCCAACCACACCAACAAAAGACCCTGCTGCAAGAAAAATCAGAAGCATGGTAATAATATTTTTGTCTCCTACTCCATGTGCCATGATTTCCAGTTTCCTGTCAAAATTTACTGCTCTGTTCTGCAAACAGGCAACCAGAACCGCAGTAAGAAATGCAACCACGATCGGTACATTATAAAATCCCATCGGAATCTTCATTATATATTCAAATAAAATTCCCAGACCAAGGTACAGTATGAGAAATACACCAATTGGCAGAAGAGCAATGACATTTCCTTTTTCTTTTTTCATTATACAAACCTCATCCTTTTCATAATATAGGAAAATATTGCAGA
>OMCF01000770.1_pt1 | contig 12119 bp, 9 predicted proteins | sample 1673791 | NCBI WGS metagenome assembly OMCF01 (sample SAMEA103958127, study PRJEB25191) | human gut metagenome | biome: human-associated habitat [ENVO:00009003]; feature: intestine environment [ENVO:2100002]; material: feces | place: Germany | collected 2013/2015
GTGACAGTTTGTGTCCCTATGAAGGGAAACAGAACGGCTTCCGGGTTTTTTTGCGCCCATTTTTTGAAGTTGGAAAAAAAGATATCAAAAAGGGTTTTGGCAAAATCAGTGGACTTGAACCTTTACCCACGCGATTTTGGGCCGCTTTTCCGGGAATTTTTCGGGAAAGCGGCTCTTTTTTGCTCTCGGCAAAATGTAGAATTTCGACCGGCGTTTTTGTTGGTCTTGCCGAACACTCACTCCAAGCACAGATACCAGCGCGTTAGCCAGCTGTGCGACGTTTCAGACGTTAAGACCGCAGGCAAGCCTCCACCCGCTTCAGGACGAAATCACAGCGTATTGGCGATGCTGGGACGCGAGAAAGCAAAGCACCCGCTGCCAGCGCAGCGGGTGGTCGTTTATCGGTTGGCTCTCAGCAGAGCATCGGTTTTTAATGTCACACCCATCATGTCTTTGTGGGCTTCGCGGGTATCGCGGCAGAGCGGCGAGAGAAACGTCAGCGCGTTCTGAATGCGGCTCAGATCAGACGCAGAGAGCGTATTCTCGCGCAGATGGCGCAGCACCCGGCGATAGGATTCGCGGAGCTTTGCATCCACGGACGGCTGGAAGAAATAGTTTGAAATCAGGCCGCCGATCAATGCGGCTTCGTTATCGGTGTACTGCATGGTGATTGCCCTCCTCTACGATGTTCACACAACAAACGCGGCAATCATACCACAAGATGCAGTACCCACGATGCAATTTTACCCTTGCCGTGCAGCGCGTTCGTGAAGTAGTAGATGCACTTCCGGAGGAAGACGCGGCGCTGCTTCGTGCGTTATATCTGCAAACGCCGCCGCTGACCCTGCGTGCCTACAGCGAGAAAACAGGAATCCCGGTGATGACGCTGCATTACAGAAAAGAAAAGCTGCTTCGGCTTTTGAAGCAGCAAATCTGAGTCAGGTGCTCTGAGCCCCAGCCGCCAGCAGCATCCGCTCCAGCTCCCTCGCGGCGACGCTCAGGGGCTGCCCCTTCCGTTTCACGATGCACACGGCACGCAGCGGGAGGGGCTCTTGCAGTTCGATGCGGCGCACATTATCAGACGGACGAATGAACGCCTCCGGCACGATGCCGATGCCAAGCCCCGCTTCTGCCATTGGGATGATCTGGTCAGCCGTGGCGGCTTCGATGGCGGGTTGAAAAGCAACGCCCTGCGCGGTGAAAACAGAGACGTAGAACGCATGGGAGGTCGTGCCCGCGCCGAGCGTGATGAGTGGATACGCTTCCAGCTCGGAAAGCGCGACGCTTCGTCCAAGCAAACCGGAAAAGGCCGGCGCGCAGATCGGAACCTCCCGAATTTCTTTGACGATCGTCTGCGTGAGAGACGGCGAGAGCGTAACCGGCGTTGTGATGACCGCAAAATCTGCCGTCGTCTCGTGCAGCGCCGCGACGGCCTGCGGCGTGGAGTGGTTGCTGATGCGAAGATGCACGCCGGGGTACTTTTCCTGATACCTTTTAAGTACCGGCAGGAGTAAACACCGAAGCGCACCCTCGCTTGCTGCCAGAAACACGTTTCCGCGCTCGAGCGTCCGACTCTGCGTCACGGCGGCTTCGCCCGCTTCAATTTCCGTACAGGCGATCTTTATGTGCCGGTACAGCCCCTCGCCCTCCGGGGTCAAAATCATGCCCCGATTCGTGCGCGAAAAGAGTGGACAGCCGATCTCCGCCTCTAAGTTCCGAATCGCGCGTGTTAAGTTTGGCTGGCTGTTCTGCAGCGCCTCCGCCGCCTTCGTCAGATTGCCGCACCTGGCGACGTGATAGAAAATCCGGTAATACTCGTAGCTGATATACATGGCACCCTCCGTGCATTCGTTTCTCTTCTGCCATTCTATTTTGATATATCGGAAATGTCAAATATAGATTTTACATATTTCATTTTTCTGCTACGATAGGGGCGGTCAAGAGAAAAAATGTAAGACAGGAGCAAAAAAAGATGGAACGGACGATCATCTGCATCAGCCGCCAGTATGGCAGCGGCGGCCGGGAAATTGGCGAAGCAGTCGCAAAAAAGCTGGGGATTCCCTGCTACGATAAATGCCTCATTCAAAAAGCCGCGCAGGAAGCGGGGCTTTCCGAAACCGCCGTCGCGGAATACGACGAAAAGGGCGAGGATTTTGGCATTGCTGTCTCGGGCAATCCCTTTGCGGACACTGCCGCGCTGGGCGAGGCGTTTTACTCGGAAGAAGCGCGGGTCTTTGAAGCCGAGCGCCGCGCGATTTTAGAGCTTGCAGAAAAGGGTGACTGCGTCATCATTGGCCGGTGTGCCTCCGCCATTCTGCGGGCCGCAGGCTACCGTCCGCTTTCCGTTTTCATCTATGCGGATAGCGCCGACCGGGCAAAGCGCATTGCAGCGCGTAATAATTTGGATGAAAAACGCGCTCTTCATAAGGCGCAGAAGGTCGACCGGATGCGCAAGCACCACTTTGATTTTTACGCGGACACACTCTGGGGCGAACCGGAAAGCTACGATCTGATGCTCTCGTCGAGCGAATACGGCGTAAGCGGCGCGGCAAGCGTTATTGCATCCGCGAAGGAGGCGATGCAACATGAATAAGGATCTGACGACAGGCAAGCCCGAGAAGGTCCTCTGGCAGTTCTGCCTGCCGCTCTTTGGCAGCATCATTTTCCAGCAGCTCTATAACATCGCGGACAGCTTTGTGGCCGGCAAATTCATCAGCGACAACGCCCTCGCTGCCGTCGGCAACAGCTACGAAATTACGCTCATTTTCATCGCCTTTGCCTTCGGCTGCAACATCGCGTGTTCGGTTCTGGCGGCGCTGTTTTTCGGCGCGAAGCAGTATAATGACCTCAAGACGACAGTCTACACGGCGCTCATTTCCAGCTGCGTGATCTGCGCGGCGCTGATGCTTGTCGGCACGCTCTGCTGCGACAGTTTGCTTCGGCTCATCAAAACGCCGGAAGAGGTCTTCGCGGACTCGAAATTATACCTCGACATTTACATTTACGGTCTGCCGTTCGTGTTCCTCTACAATGTCGCAACCGGCATTTTCTCCGCGCTGGGCGACTCCAAAACGCCGTTTATCTTTCTTGCCTGCTCGTCCACGTCTAATATCGCGGTCGATATTCTGTTTGTTACGGCGTTCAACATGGGCGTTGCCGGTGTTGCCTGGGCGACGTTTTTGTGCCAGGGAATCAGCTGCGTGCTGGCGCTTGTGGTCGTCTTCCGCCGCTTTGCGAAAATCCCGACGGAAGGAAAAGTAAAGATCTTCTCGTGGAACCATTTTGGACGGTTCGCGGTCATCGCCATTCCGAGCATCTTGCAGCAGAGCTTTATTTCCGTCGGCAACATCATCATCCAGAGCGTCATCAACAGCTTCGGCGCGGCCGTCATGGCAGGCTACTCTGCGGCGGTGAAGCTCAACAACATGGTTATCACGTCCCTTACCACGCTCGGCAACGGCATTTCCAACTATACGGCGCAGAACCTCGGAGCCAGCAAATATGATCGCATCAAGTCCGGCTTTCGGGCTGGTATCAAACTCGTCTGGGCGCTGTGCGTGCCGCTGGTGGCGCTCTACGTGTTCGCCGGGCAGCCGCTCGTGCATATCTTCCTCGACAGTCCCACGGGGCAGGCGATGGATACAGGCGTTGCGTTCCTGCGCATCATCGCGCCGTTCTACTTCATCGTGTCTGCCAAGCTCGTCTCCGACGGTGTGCTCCGCGGCGCGGGCCTTATGAAGAAGTTCATGATTGCGACGTTCACCGATCTGGTGCTCCGCGTGGCGCTGGCAGAAATTCTGTCCCGCACGGCGCTCGGCACGACCGGCATCTGGAGCTCCTGGCCCATCGGCTGGACGATCGCAGCGGCGCTCTCGATCGTGTTCTACGCGACTGTCCGCTGGGAAAAGGTCTATACAGCGGCATAAACCAAAAACGGAGGGAGAAAGAGCCGTCAGGTTCTTTCTCCCTCATTTCATTTTATGGCATGCAATGCGCTTCTAGCACTGTCTCTTTCAGACCACCATGCAGCAGCGGCTGAAGCTTCGCGCTGCTGCATGGTGTGGATTTACTGCTTTTCGCCTGCTGTACCGAGATTCCGGAAGCGGACAATCATGGCCGCTGCTTCTGCGCGGGTTGCAGTGCCAGTCGGGTCAACGCGGTTCGCGCTCTTGCCGGTCAAAATGCCTCTGGTGCAGCCCCAACTCATGGCCTCGGCTGCCCACGCGGCGATCTGGCTGCGGTCGGCAAACTCCGGAACGGTCAGACCGGCGTTGGAGGTATTCAGGCCCTTCTTCGCGGCCAGTCTCCAAAGAATGGTGACAAGTTCCTGCCGCGTGATGTTTTTGGACGGGCCGAACTCCGTGCTGCTGACGCCCTTGACGACGCCGTTGGCATCGGAAGCGCACTGCACGGTGTAAGCATAGGTATTGGAGAAGTCGGTAACGCCCAGCTTGGTGACATCCTGGGTGAAGTCGGAGCCGGTGTACTTCTGGATGTAGTCGGCCTCAGCGAGGAACAGGTCGACCTTGTCGTCGGCGGAAGCGTTCTCCTGATTGAGAAGAGCCTCGTCGAGCTTGTCCTGATAGGCGCCATCGGCGCTCGGGGTGATGATCCAGTTGACGGTCACGCCTTCGGGAACGGTGTAGTACTTCTCAAAGAAGCCCTTGAACTCTTCGTTCCAGGCGTAGATGTTGAAGACCTTGCCTTCCTCGGAAGCGGGTTCCGCGGCGGGTGTCTCTTCGGCGGCGGTGTTTTCGTCGGTTTTGGCAGGCTCAGCCGTATCCGTGGAAGCGGCGGGCGTGTCGGTCGTCGTTTCCTTGCTGGCGCAGCCTGTAAACACAGCTGCGAGCATCAGAACTGCAAGAAGCAGCGCAAGATACTTTTTCATTTGAATTCCTCCTGTAAAAAATAATAGTTGACAGTTTGATCTATGTGCACTGCCTCACGGCAGAAAGCACCATACTTAAATCGCACGGACAGAGCCTCCCTCTACCAGCTTGCCCGGAATGAGGATCCGATCGACCAGCGCGGTACGCGGCTTTTCGATGAGTTCGATGAGCTTCGCGGCAGCGGTCTTGCCAAGCGCGGCCGTATCCTGACGATAGGTGGTCATCGCCGGATTCGTAACGCTTGCAAGCTGGATGCCGTCATAGGCTGCGGCGCTGACATCCTCGGGAAGGCGAAGCCCCATGCGCCGGATGGCGTTGCCGCCGCCGATGCTGGAAAAGTCGTCCGGCATCAGGATGCAGGTCGGCGGCTCCGGCAGCTGAAGCAGCTCACGCGTCAGCTCCGCGCAGCGGTCGGGGTCATGGTACACGCCCTCGCGGACGTACTCCTCCGGGATCTCCAGTCCCAGCGCGTCGCAGGCGCGATAGAATCCCGTCAGGCGGTTTTCCGTGACGGTAGTGCGTTCACCGTGGATAAACGCGATGCGGCGGTGGCCCTTCGCATAGACATAGCGGACCAGCTCCTCCATGCCGCGCACATTGTCGGAAACGACGGCGGCGCGGTTATTGAAGACGTGATCGATGGTCACGACCGGAAGGCGGGAATTGACCAGCTCCAGCACCTGCGGATCGTTGAAATCGACGCAGGCGATCACCACGCCGTCGACGCCTCGGTACTGGCAGTGCTGCAGGTAGGTCGTCGCCTTTTTGCCGACGTTGCGGTTGATGAAGGTAATGTCATAGCCGTTGGCCTCGGCCTCGACCTTGAGACTTTCGAGCACGGCGGAGAAATATTCATGCGCAAGGCCGCTTCTGCGCTCATCAACGAACAGAACGCCGATATTATAGGTGCGGTTCGTTTTGAGTGCACGGGCGGCGGAGTTTGTCATGTAGCCGAGGGAGTCGGCAGTCCTGCAGATCAGCTCGCGCGTCTGTTCTCCGATATCCGGCTGTCCGGAGAGGGCTTTGCTGACGGTCGCGACCGAAACGCCGCAGGCCTTTGCAATATCCTTCATAGAAACCATGCCGGTCTGCCTCCATTCTGTCCGCGAGTTTCTTAATCGTTTTCGTAGCTTCAAAATAGCTGATTCTGCACAAAATTGCAAGGGTAATTTTTGATTTTTTAGTGTTTGAAACAAAGTTTGGCTGTTCTGCTCAATTTGTTCACGTAAATTTAGCAAATTTGACAGCTTAACTTCTCCGAAACTTGCTCTGTGCCTCTCTTCCCTTCCTGAAAATCATGTTTTTCAGAAAGAATCGCAAAATATGTCTTGCATTTTGCGCAAAAAGCCGCTATTGTAATGGTGCATATCCGTTATATTGGCAACTCAAACGATTTCGAATTTTGTCGGTACGCATCAGCCTGCCGGCATAGGAAGGAGTTCCAGATGCAATTCGGCCATTTTGACGATCAGCAGCGGGAATATGTGATCACCGACCCGCGCACACCGCTTCCGTGGATCAACTATCTCGGCAGCGAGGATTTTTTCACGCTCCTGTCCAACACGGCAGGCGGCTACTGCTTCTATCGCGACGCGCGGCTGCGCCGTCTGACCCGCTACCGCTATAATAACTGCCCGGTCGACCAGGAGGGGTTTCATATTTATATCAAAGACGGCAAGACTGTCTGGAATCCCGGCTGGCAGCCCACGAAAACGGAGTTGGACCGCTATACCTGCCGCCACGGTCTCGGCTACAGCGTGATCGAGGGGCAGAAGAACGGCGTTTCGGCCGCGCAGACGCTGCTGGTTCCGCAGGGTGAAAACTGCCTGCTGATCCGGCTGTGCCTGAAAAATGAGACAGACATAAAAAAAACGCTCGATGTGTTCCCGTATGTGGAATTCTGCCTCTGGGACGCGATGGACGACAGCTCCAACTTCCAGCGGAACTTCTCGATCGGCGAGGTTGAGCTGGAACCGGAGGCCATTTATCACAAATCCGAATACCGCGAGCGGCGGAACCACTATGCCGTGCTCTGGGCAAACCGTCCGTATGACGGCTTTGACACCGCACGGGACGCCTTCATTGGCCCCTACGGCTCCCCCGCCCTGCCGGAGGCTGTCGCCGCCGGGTGCTGCACCGGTTCCATCGCGCACGGCTGGGCGCCGGTCGGCGCAATGCAGTTCCATCTGGAGCTGTGCCCCGGCGAGTCGCAGGAGCTTTTCTTTGGTCTTGGCTACGTAGAAAACCCGGAGGGCGAAAAATTCTCCGCACCCGGCGTGATCAACAAGACGCGCGCACATACCATGATCGAAACGTACCGCACAGCGGCACAGTTTGACGCTGCAGCGGATGCGCTGCGCGGATACTGGGACACGCTGCTCTCCAACTACCACGCCGAGACCGGCGACGAGAAGGTCGACCGGATGGTCAACATCTGGAACCAGTATCAGTGCATGGTCACGTTCAACATGAGCCGCTCAGCCAGCTACTTCGAAAGCGGCATGGGGCGCGGCATGGGCTTCCGCGATTCGTGTCAGGACCTGCTGGGCTTCGTGCATATCATTCCGGAACGGGCGCGGGAGCGCATTCTGGATATCGCCGCCACGCAGTTCCCGGACGGCAGCGCCTATCATCAGTATCAACCGCTCACGAAGAAGGGAAATCTTGCAGTCGGCAGCGGGTTCAACGACGACCCGCTGTGGCTGATCGCGGGCGTGGACGCTTACTTGCGCGAAACAGGTGACTGGTCGATATTGGATGAAAGCGTTACGTTTGACTGTGACCCGGACAATGCCGCGCCGCTCATGGAGCACCTGCGCCGCAGCTTCCGGTTCATCTGCACACACCTCGGCCCGCACGGACTGCCGCTCATCGGCAGAGCCGACTGGAACGACTGTCTGAATCTCAACTGCTTCTCCGCCCACCCCGGCGAGAGCTTCCAGATCACCGGCCCCAGCGAAGGCCCGGTCGCGGAGTCCGTGTTCATCGCCGGAATGTTTGTCAAATACGGCAGGGCTTACGCCGATATCTGCCGCCATCTCGGTCTGGACGCGGAAGCGGCAGAGGCAGCCGCTGCGGCGGATACGATGGAAAAAACGGTGCTGGACACGGGCTGGGACGGCGCATGGTTCCGCAGAGCCTACGACGCGTTCGGCGCGCCCGTCGGCAGTAAGGACTGCGCCGAGGGGCAGATCTTCATCGAGCCGCAAGGAATGTGTGTCATGGCCGGGATCGGCAGGGAAACAGGCGAAGCCGAAAAAGCGCTCCAGAGCGTCAAGGAACGGCTCGACAGCGAATTCGGCATTGTGCTGCTGCAGCCGGCTTACACAAGATATTATCTGAATCTCGGCGAGATCAGCTCGTATCCGCCCGGATACAAGGAAAACGCGGGGATTTTCTGTCACAACAATCCCTGGATCACCTGCGCGGAGGCCGTCCTGGGGCGCGGCGCACGCGCGTTTGAGACCTATCGGAAGATCTGCCCGGCCTATCTGGAAGCCGTCAGCGAGGTTCACCGCACGGAGCCGTATGTCTACAGCCAGATGGTCGCGGGCAAGGACGCGCCGACGTTCGGCGAAGCCAAAAACAGCTGGCTGACCGGCACAGCCGCATGGACATTCGTGTCGATCTCGCAGGCCATTCTCGGTGTGCAGCCGGAGCTGGACGGTCTTCGCATCGACCCGTGCATTCCGCCGGAATGGGCACGCCTGACGCTGACCCGACGCTTCCGCGGCGCACAGTATTGCATCACGGTCGAGAATCCGGGCGGCGCGGAGCATGGCGTGCAGGAGCTCTATGTGAACGGTGTGCGGCAGGATGGGAATCTGATCGCGCCGGCTGCGCCAGGCAGTGTTGTTTCGGTACGCGTGGTTCTGGGAGGCTGAGATGGCGTTTCGAGAGGATTTCGTCTGGGGCGCGGCGTCAAGCGCCTATCAGACCGAGGGCTTCCCGCGAGCGGACGGCAGCGGGGATAGCATCTGGGACGCATTCTGCCGCCAGCCCGGCGCAATTGCCAACGGTGAGGACGGTTCGGTTGCCTGCGACGGCTACCACCGCTTTGCAGAGGACATTGGGCTTTTAGCCTCGCTCGGCTTATCCGCTTACCGGTTTTCGACAAGCTGGGCGCGGATCGACCCGAACGGCGACGGCCATTGGAACGAGTCGGGGCTCCGGTACTATGACCGTGTCGTGGACTGCTGTCTTGCAAACGGCGTTACGCCATGGATGACGCTCTATCACTGGGAGCTGCCGCAGGCGCTGGAGGAAAAGGACGGCTGGCAGAATTCTGAGACAGCGGCGGCCTTTTCCCGCTTTGCAGCCATGATGGCAGCGCATTTCGAGGGCCGCGTTTCCCACTTTATCACGCTCAACGAGCCGCAGATCGTGCTCAAGCTTGGATACGCGGACGGTATTCACGCACCGGGGAAGCGGCTTTCGCTTCCGGAACTCGTTTCGTGCTGGAAAAACCTCATGCTGGCGCACGGGCTTTCCTTCCGGGCCATCCGGAAAGCCGCGCCGGAAGCTTTGATTGGCATTGCCTCCACCGGCAAGCTCTGCTATCCGCACAGCCCCGCCGACGAGGACGCCGCGCGGCAGGAGACCTTCCGCCTGACAGATTCCGACTGGATGTTTACGCACGCGATCGTTTTAGACGCCGTGTGCCTTGGCCGCGCTGAACCGGAGGCGGGAGCGCTTCGCAAACTTTTAAGCGAAGTTACGCCGGAGGAATGGGACACGATGCACGCTGTCCCGGATTTCATCGGCGTCAATTCGTACAACGGCAGCGAGATCGCCGCCGGGCCGGACGGCGTGCCGGTCTATCTGCCGCGGCCGCAGGGCTTTGCCTGCACGGCGCTCAAGTGGCCCATCACGCCGGAAATTATGGAGTACGGCTATGCGTTCCTCTATGAACGCTACCGGCTGCCGCTCTATGTGACGGAGTGCGGACTGAGCTGCAACGACCACATATTCCTGGACGGGCAGGTCCACGACGCGGATCGGATTGATTTTCTGCACCGCTATTTACTTGCGCTTTACAGAGGATGTGAACGGGCAGACATCCGCGGCTTTTTCCACTGGTCGCTGACCGACAATTTTGAGTGGCACAGCGGCTATGCCGAGCGCTTTGGCCTGATCTATGTCGACTATCCGACGCAAAAACGGATTTTGAAGGACAGCGCGCGCTGGTATGCGCAGACCGTCCGGGAAAACGGTAAAAATCTGCAGCGTCTGATTTCAGCAGCGCAAACGCACTGAAACGTACAAATGCCCCGCGATCCGGATGGAACGCGGGGCGTTGGTTTTGGTTTCTTACATTCTTTCCGGTGCGGAGAAGCCGAGCAGGTCGATGCACGTCTCCAGAACGCCGCGGGTCAGGTCGATAAGCGCGGCGTAGCTGGCCTGCCTGCGCTCGTCCGGCTCTGTGAGGATCTTGACATCGTGATAGAACTTGTTCGCGGCTGTCGCAAGCTCGTAGATATACGCGCAGACGGCGTTCGGCGCGGAATCGCGGTAGGCCGTCCAGAGCGCGTCCGACATACGGCTGAGCACGAGCATGAGCTGCTTCTGCTCCGCACTCTCAGGCGGCAGGAGCTGTGCGCCCGAAACAGGCTTTCCGTATTTCGCCAGAATGGACTTGATACGCACGATGGTATACAGAATATACGGGCCGGTGTTGCCCTCGAACGACGAGAAGCGGTCGAGGTCGAACACATAATCCTTCGTCGGCAGATTGCTGAGGTCGCCGTATTTGAGCGCCGCCATCGCGATGCATTTGGCCGTCTGCGGCAGCTCCTCGTCGGATACGGTCTGGTTCTCTTTGATCTTGCTGGTCACGTAATCCGTCACGTCCGCAATGAGCGTTTCCAGACGCATGACGCCGCCCGCACGGGTCTTGAAGGGTTTGCCGTCCTTGCCGTTCATCGTGCCGAAGCCGATGTGGCCGAGCTGCGTGTCCGCGCTGACAAGCCCGGCCTTCTTCGCCACGCGGAAGACCTGCTCAAAGTGCAGGTTCTGCCGCTTGTCGGTCAGGTACATATATTTCTGCGGGTGATAATCCTGCTCACGCTGGACGATGGTGGCAAGGTCGGTCGTGGCGTAGAGCGTCGCGCCGTCGGATTTGACGAGAATGCAGGGCGGGACCTCCTTCGCGTCCGTCTCCTCCTGCACCGGCACAACCAGCGCGCCCTCGGATTCCACGCAAAGCCCCTTTGCCTTGACGGTTTCGAGCATCTGCGGGATATACTTCTGCGCGTCGCTCTCGCCGAGCCACACGTCGAAGCTCACACCGAGATTGTCATAGTTGCGCTTGAGGTCTTCAACGGACACGCGCAGGATATGCTGCCAGAGTGCGCGCTCGCCGCGTTCGCCGTGCTGGAGGCGGAAGGTCTCCTCATGCGCGCGGGCGGCGAAGGCTTCGTCCTCCTTGCTGCGGGCGCTGGCGGCGGGGTAAATGCGTTCAAGCTCGGAGATCGTGAACGGCGCTTCGGCGGGGTATTCGCCGGTGTAGTCCGGGTCAAAGTACGGAAGGTCCGGCTTTTCATCCTGCAGCTGCGCCATGATCAGGCCCATCTGCAATCCCCAGTCGCCCAGATGGATATCGCCGATCACATGATTGCCGAAGAACCGGTAAATGCGCTTGAGCGATTCGCCGATGATGGCGCTGCGCAGATGACCGACGTGCAAAGGCTTGGCGACGTTCGGCCCGCCGTAGTCCAGCACGATGGTGCAGGCATTGGGATCGTCCTGTGCGCCGTAGTGCGGGGTTTGCGCCATTTCGCGCAGATAGGAAGCCAGATAGTCCTCGGAGATTTTCAGATTCAAAAAGCCGGGCATGACCGCCTCGGCGCTGGAAAACATCTCATTTTTGCCCAGCGCGTCCAGAACCGCGTTTGCGATCTGGATAGGGGCCTTGTGGTACTGCTTTGCGGCGGCCAGCGCGCCGTTGCACTGAAAATCGCTCAGGTCCGGACGGTCGGAAACCTTGACGACGGCAAATTTGGTGTCCAGGCCGTGTTTTGCAAAAATGCCGGCCAGTTTCTGGTTGAGTAGTTTTTCTAATGATTGGGCCATGTTCGTTCATCCTGAAATTAGTCGTTTTGTGCGACACTTTATAAAAAAAATCGGCTGATTACAAGTCAAAAAGACAGGGGATTACTGTACGCATCGGAAATATATGTGATTTGGAATCAGCAGTCGGCAGGTAAACGACGTCATGTCGGTCGGTTCGGC
>OMCF01000776.1_pt1 | contig 12079 bp, 9 predicted proteins | sample 1673791 | NCBI WGS metagenome assembly OMCF01 (sample SAMEA103958127, study PRJEB25191) | human gut metagenome | biome: human-associated habitat [ENVO:00009003]; feature: intestine environment [ENVO:2100002]; material: feces | place: Germany | collected 2013/2015
TATATAAGCAAATAGCTCTATCACAACTTTCAAAGGAGGAGCTAGAAAATGAGTAATCAAAATAAAAGAAGAGGCCCAATGGGCGGAAGAGGAATGGGTGCTCCTGTAGAAAAGGCAAAAGATTTTAAAGGAACCATGAAAAAACTGATGGGATATATCGGTAAATATAAAATCGGTGTCTTTGCGGTGTTGCTTTTTGCTGTTGGCAGTACGGTTTTTAATATTATCGGACCGAAGGTTTTAAGTAAGGCAACCACAGAATTGTTTGAAGGGTTAATGCGGAAAGTACAGGGAACCGGAGGGATTGATTTTGGCAAAATAGGAAGAGTTTTGATATTGCTCTTATGTCTATATCTCATCAGTGCTTTATTTTCCTTTGTACAGGGATGGATTATGACGGGAATTACACAGAAAATGTGTTATCGGTTCCGAAGAGAAATCTCTGAAAAAATCAATCGGATGCCAATGAAGTATTTTGAATCCCGTACGGTGGGAGAAGTCCTTTCACGTATTACCAATGATGTGGATACTTTGGGACAGAGTTTAAATCAAAGTGTGACCACATTGATTACTTCCATTACTACCATTATCGGTGTGGCAATTATGATGCTGACCATCAGTCCTCTGATGACTTTGATTGCCGTTGTAATGCTGCCGATTTCCGGGGGATTGATTGCCTTAGTGATGAAGAAATCACAGAAATTTTTCTTTACGCAACAGGAATATTTGGGCAAGATTAACGGACAGGTGGAGGAAACCTTCAGCGGACAGAATGTTATTAAAGCTTTTAACCGTGAGGAAGCCGTGCTGGAAGATTTCAAAAAGGATAACGATGTGCTGTATCAGTCCGCATGGAAATCACAGTTTTTATCCGGTATGATGCACCCGATTATGATGCTGGTGGGAAATCTGGGCTATGTTGCAGTGGCAGTCAGCGGAAGTCTTTTGGCAATTAAAGGAACCATACAGGTAGGAGATATTCAGGCGTTTATCCAGTATGTAAAAAGCTTTACCCAGCCAATAGCCCAAGTGGCACAGGTATCCAATATGTTGCAGTCCATGGCTGCGGCAACAGAACGTGTCTTTGAGTTTTTAGAGGAAGAGGAAGAAGAGCAGTATGTGGAACATGCTGTTGCACCGGAGGCTATTGAGGGAAGAGTTTCTTTTGAAAACGTTCAGTTTGGATATGATGAGGATAAAATCATTATCCATAATTTTAACAGTGAAGTGGAACCGGGAGAAACAGTGGCAATCGTAGGACCTACGGGAGCTGGAAAAACCACCATGGTAAAATTACTGATGCGGTTTTATGATGTAAATAAAGGAACCATCCGAGTGGACGGACATGATATTCGTGATTTCAACCGAAGTGAACTGAGAGAAAACTTTGGAATGGTTTTACAGGACACATGGCTTTTTAAAGGAACCATTATGGAGAATATCCGTTATGGTCGGCTAGATGCCACAGATGAGGAAGTGATTGCGGCTGCAAAGGCAGCTCATGCTCATCATTTTATTTCCACTTTGCCGGGAGGCTATCAAATGGAATTGAATGAAGAGGCAAGCAATGTGTCTCAGGGACAGAAACAGCTTCTCACCATTGCAAGAGCTATTTTGGCAGATAACCGGATATTAATTCTGGATGAAGCCACCAGCTCCGTAGATACCAGAACAGAGGCGAGAATCCAGAAAGCCATGAACAATCTGATGAAGGGAAGAACCAGCTTTGTCATTGCACACAGGTTGTCAACCATTAAGGATGCAGATTTGATTTTAGTAATGAAAGACGGAGATATTATCGAGCAGGGAACCCATCAGCAGTTACTGGAACAAAACGGCTTTTATGCGGAACTTTACAACTCTCAGTTTGAGGAAGTAGGAGCCTAGAAAGTAAAGTGTGAAATTTCAATGGGAATTTCACACTTTTTTCTTTGCTTTTTTTCTATGAATATGATATGATAGTTTTTGCTATAAAAAGCAGGCATCTATAGTCTAATGGATAGAACGCCGGACTCCGATTCCGGTAATGTGGGTTCGACTCCCGCTAGATGCATTTTGGGTAATGAATTATGAGACCTATCTATTAGGAGGATTTATGAATACAGAGGATTTTAAGAAAAAGTTTCAGAATGTGGACAAAGAGTCCATTGTGGAATTTTGTAAAAAGAATAGCAAGGCACTGATTGGAGCGGCGGCAGTATTGGTTTTTGCCATCATACTGATTGTGGTAGGAGTACACAACGGTTCTTCGGATAATCGGACAGGTTTTTCAAAATCAGACGAATATGAGGTGGATAAGAACGAAGAGATTGTAAAGCTGATGAAGGATTATTATACCAGCTATGCAGCAGGCGATGTGGAAACCATGAAGAAGACGGTAACGCCGATTTCCGAATTTGAGCAGAGCTACATTGTAATGTTCAGCCAGTACGTTGAGAGTTATCAGGATATCAAATGCTATGTGATGGATGGTATGGATAAGAATTCTTACATTGTTTCCGTTACAAGCAATATGAAGTTCCCGAACATTGAGACAATGGTTCCTTCTCTGGAAACCTTCTATCTGAGAACCAATGATGACGGTAAGCTTTATATTGATAATCTGTATAGCACCTTTAACTATGTGGCAACAAATGAAAAAGAAGTGGATGCCAGCGTATCCGATTATATTAAGGAATATGAGAAACAGGATGATTTCATAAAGCTGGCAGAGGAGATAGAAAAGAAGAGTCAGGAGGCACTGGCAGCCGACCCGACACTTTCCGAATATATCAATTCTCTGAACAATACAGTAATTCCGCAGTGGCTGAGTGCTTACAAAGCAGAACAGCAGGCAAAAGCAGAGGCAGAGGCAGCGGCTAAAGCAGCAGAGGAAGAAGCAGCAAGACAGCAGGCAGAAGCGGAAGCGGCTGCAAAGGCAGCAGAAGAGCAGGCAGCACAGGAGGCGGCCCAGCAACAGGCAGCACTGCAAAATGCAGAGACGGTATATACCACAACCAAAACGAATATGAGAGATGCAGCAAGTACCTCCGGAAATATTCTGGCAACAGTAGAGTTTGGCACACAGTTAAGCAGAACCGGAGTGCAGGATGATTGGAGTATTGTAATTTACAATGGAACCACCGGTTATATCAAGAGCGAGTATCTTTCTACGGAGGTGCCACAGCAGGATGTAAGTACAGCCGTATATTCCGAAGGTCAGACGGTAACCTTTAACACCACAGCCAATATTCGCTCATCCATGAGTGAGACTTCCAGCAAGGTAACCGTAGCGGCGGCAGGCGATAAAGCTACCGTGGTAATGTGTTATGCGGAAGGCTGGACCAAGGTAAATTATAAGAACAAGACAGGTTATGTAAAGACAGAATTGCTACAGTAAAGAAAAATTGCGGAGACTTCGGTCTCCGTTTTTTTGGAAAGAAGATTATGGAACAGGAAAGTATTAGAATTAACAAATTTTTAAGTGAGGCAGGTATCTGCTCCAGGAGAGGTGCGGACCGTATGGTGGAGGATGGAAGAGTTACCATCAACGGAACCGTTGCACAGTTAGGAGACAGAATCCAGCCGGGGCAGAAGGTATGTGTGGACGGAAAGCCTGTCAGCAGAGAGGATGAAAGGATTCTGCTGGCGTATCATAAGCCAAAGGGAATTGTATGTACCTCCGCTAAAAAGGAAAAAAATAATATTATCGATTATCTCAATTATCCAAAACGAATCTATCCCATCGGAAGATTGGACAAAGATTCGGAGGGCTTGCTCCTGCTGACAAATGATGGAGAGCTTGCCAATGAGATTATGAAGGCCAGAAACTATCATGAGAAGGAATACGAGGTAACGGTAAGCCGTCCCGTAACGGAGACCTTTCTTCGGGGCATGGCAGGAGGTGTACCGATACTGGACACCATGACCAGAAAGTGTCAGGTGGAGCAGACAGGAAAGAGAAGCTTCCGTATTGTTCTGACTCAGGGACTAAACCGTCAGATTCGCCGAATGTGTGAATATTTTGGTTATCGTGTAACCAAATTGGTGCGGGTACGGATTATGAATATTTATCTGGGAGACCTTCCGGTGGGAAAATACCGGGAACTTACGGAAAAAGAGTGGGCGGAGTTATCGGCAGCCTTGAAAAAAGATGAGGAAAAATAGGAGATTCTTGTATGGAAGTCAAAGAAAAAATTGACCAGCTAAAGAAAACCATAGAATACCATATTGACAGATATTACAATCAGGATGACCCTGAGATTACCGATTATGAGTATGACCAGTTGATGCAGGAACTGAAAAAATTAGAAGCAGAAAACCCGGAACTTGTAACACCGGATTCTCCTACACAGCGGGTAGGAGGCAGTGCCAAGCGAGAGGCCGGGGTACTGGTGGAACACAATGTGCCGATGTTGAGCCTGCAGGATGTTTTTGATAAAGCAGATGTGTACCGCTTTGTGGAAGAAATGCAAAAGCATCTGCAGGAGCCGGAATTTGTAGTGGAATACAAGATTGACGGGCTTTCCATGAGTCTGCGGTATGAGAACGGTCTTTTGAAATTGGCGGAAACACGAGGTGACGGAATCCAATTTGGAGAGGATGTTACCGTCAATGCAAGAGTGATTAAGGATATCAAAAAGAAATTAAAGGATACACCGGAGTATCTGGAGGTGCGGGGCGAGGTCTATATGACCAATGAAGCCTTTGAAAAGGTCAACGAAAAGCAGGAGCTTCTGGGCAAAAAACAATTTGCAAATCCGAGAAACTGTGCTGCCGGAACCCTGAGACAGTTGGACAGCAGTATTACCAAAGAACGGGATTTATCCATGTTCATTTTTAATATTCAGGACAGCAGGGGGATTTCCTTTGAAACCCATACGGAAGGATATGAGTATTTGAAAAAGCAGGGAATGAAGGTCATTGAGTCCTATACGGTTTGCAAAACTGCGGATGAGGTATGGAAAGCCATCCAACAAATCGGAGAGAACCGAGGAAATCTTGCCTATGATATTGACGGAGCGGTGGTAAAGCTGAACCGTCTGTCAGACCGGGAAAAACTGGGAGCCACCTCCAAGGTGCCAAGATGGGCAGTGGCATATAAATATCCACCGGAGGAAAAGGAAACAAAACTTTTGGACATTGAGTTGTCGGTGGGAAGAACAGGGCGTATTACCCCTACGGCGGTGTTTGAGCCGGTGCGGCTTTGCGGAACCAGCGTTTCCAGAGCAACACTCCACAATCAGGATTTTATTGATGAACTGGATATCGGAATCGGAGATACCATTGTGGTATACAAATCGGGAGAGATTATTCCGAAAGTTAAAAAGGTATTGCACGAAGAACGGCCGGAGGGTGTGCAGCGTTTTAAGATACCGGAAGTCTGTCCGGTCTGCGGAAGTAAAACAGAACGGGAAAGAGATACCGCTGATATCAAATGTACGTCACCTAATTGTCCGGCACAGTTAGAGCGTCATATCATTAATTTTGTGGGCAGAGATGCCATGGATATCAAAGGGTTCGGAACGGTTTATATCGAGGATTTAATCCGGCTGGGTTATGTTCAGGATATTGCGGATATCTATACGTTAAAAGAACACCGGGAGGAACTGATTGAGCAGGGAATCATCGGAAAAGAAAAGAATACAGATAAGCTGTTGGAGGCTATCGAGAAGTCCAAACAAAATGAAGCATGGCAGTTGTTGACCGGTTTTGGAATCCCCAATGTGGGAAAGGCAGCGGCGAAGGCGATTCTGAAACACTTTGGCAGTATTCCGGAATTGGTAAAAGCCAGTCCGGAGGAGCTGACAGAGGTAAATGATGTGGGAGAGATTACAGCTCTCAGTATCCGCAATTATTTTGAGGAAGAGAAAAACCAGAGAATTCTGGAACGTTTGGAAACATATGGTGTCAATATGGAGCAGGAAGAAGCTACAAGACAGGCAGCTACATTGGAGGGATTGACCTTTGTCATTACAGGAACCTTGCCATCCATGGATAGAAAGGAAGCGGCAGCTTTGATTGAAGCCCACGGCGGAAAAGTTACCGGTTCGGCTTCCAAAAAGACTAATTACCTGTTGGCAGGAGAAAATGCAGGAAGTAAGCTGACCAAAGCACAGGATTTGGGAATAGAGATATTGACAGAGGAAGAACTGAAGGCTATGCTGACACAGGAGAACGCATAAGAAGAAATCATAGAAAAGAGGGAATGATATGCCGATTAAGACACAGGGAGATTTGCCGGCAAAAGAAATATTGGAAAATGAGAATATATTCGTTATGGATGAAAACCGTGCCATCCACCAGGATATTCGTCCGCTACAGGTGTGTATTTTGAATCTGATGCCGCTGAAAGAGGATACGGAGTTACAGCTTTTGCGGGCATTATCCAATACTCCGTTGCAGGTGGATATTACCTTTTTAACGGTAAAAAGCCATGAATCGCAGAATGTATCTGCCAATCATCTGAATAAATTTTATACGACCTTTGAACATATTAAGCATTTGAAATTTGATGGAATGATTATCACAGGAGCCCCTATCGAGCATTTGGACTATGAAGAGGTGGATTACTGGGAAGAGCTTTGTGAGATTATGGACTGGACAAAGACCAATGTTACCAGTACCCTGCATATTTGCTGGGGAGCACAGGCAGGACTCTATTATCATTTTGGAATTGATAAGGTATTGCTTCCGAAAAAGCTGTTTGGTGTCTATCCATTCCGGGTGTTGAACCGGAAAGTGCCGCTGGTAAGAGGTTTTGATGATGTGTTTTACGCTCCTAACAGCCGCCATACCGCAATTCTTACGGAGGATATAGAGAATTGTCCGGAATTAAAGGTGCTTGCAAAATCAGAAGAGGCAGGAGTATTTTTATGTCTCTCCAACGAAGGCAAACAGATTTTTGTTATGGGACATCCTGAGTATGATCGGATTACCTTGGACAAAGAATACCATAGAGATTTGGACAAGGGATTGCCGATAGAAATTCCGTATAATTATTATCCAAACGATGATCCTACCCAGAGACCGTTGCTGCAATGGCGGGCAAACAGCAATAATCTTTACAGTAACTGGCTAAATTACTATGTATATCAGGTAACCCCGTATGAACTGTAAGAAAAGGTTGAAAATAAGCCTAAAACAAGGGTTTTCCTTGAATTTAAAAGGTTTGTTAAAAAAGCACAATTCTTCAATAAGTTGATATATCTTGGTATAAATTAATACATTTTGACATATCCGTGGAGATTTTGTGGAGATTCATTAAATTTAGATGGAGATAGTTTTTGTGTGTTAAATACAATTTTAAAATGTGTTATAGTTCTATAGGATAAGTAAAGATTTAGAGTTGAATTGTTAGACATTACCATAAGCATATATGCTTGTAGAAATACGAGTATGTATGCTTATTTTTAGTGCCTAAATTTATCAAGCGAAGAAATTCACACAGACGATAGAAAAATCAAAATATGGCGATTCTGGTGCGTTTCAGAGCCATTATATAGCACAAATAGACACACAGTTAAAAGAAGTATTTTATTGGAAAAATAAAGGAGGAAAAATGCAAAGAAAAAAAAGAATAACTGAAAATCAGATGGCAATTAGGATATTGAATCGTGAGGATAATCCAATTTATAAGCAACAGATGATAAGAAACATTCTCAATATGTATTCTGATGAAGTTAGGAAAGCTATGTTAAATGGGGAATCAGTACATATTTCAGGAGTAGGTACACTTATCCCAGAAGTAAAGGTACATGAAGGCAAATATAATATGCCAATATGCAACCAGACAGAAGATAATCCACCGCCATATACAAAGATTAGGATATATAGAACCCGTACAATGCAAAATACAATGAATCACACATTATTACAGAATCTTAAAAATGGAATATGGGGATTAAAGAATCGTCTATTTTCAAGGACGGATTTTGATTTTTTAAAAGAGACTGGATTTATACCAGAAGATGCAGAATTATATGATGATGAGAATTAAATATTGTTTGGCAGAGTAACTAAATTTTTCCATGATAGAGGATATGGATTTATTCTTGGTGAAGATGGTAATACATATTTTATTCATGTATCTAAATTATAAGGTGAATATTTGGACAGAGGATATTATGTGTTTTTCAAGCCATATCAAGACGATAAAAGCGATTATAACGCTAAGAATGTAAATGTTATTGAGGTGCCGGAGAGAAAATATAAAAGAAAGTGAGGTAAATAAATGGGTAAAGTATTGCATATTCAAGATGCATATTTCAAAATACCAGAAAAATGCAAAGATGATTTTGCGTGTGCAATTACAATGTTGGGTATATATCTGCAAAGAAACAATCTAACATTGAATGATATGAACAAAATGTATGATGATACGGATATATCAGAGTTTTTAAAGAATGATGAGCGAAAATGCTTATTGTCTTGTAGTGTTGAAGATAGGTGAGACTACAGCCTAACTGACTACGAAATCGTGGTGAGTTAAAATGTAGGATATTTCCCAGCCGGTAGGAAGTAAAATAAAGTTCCGGCATCAGGATTCAGAAGTAAATCTGATTAGTTCTATAGTGCGATTCTGCACAAATTCTCATTATATGATAAAGATATTTTGAAAATTCAATAGAGTAAGTAGATTTATAAGGCTTCGACACTTTTGTCGAGGTCTATTCGCTATGCAATTTTTCTGAATCTCTGGTTAATAAAAAAGGAGGTTCAATGAATGACAATAAGATTAAATGTATGTACTTTGACCATAGATTCACAGAAAAACCACAAGGAAAACAATGTGGATGGGTACAGAACAGTTTAACTCAAACGGATATTACGATTGAGAATTTGGCAGATGCTTTATGTCACGGAACATCATTTAAACCGGGAGTTTTAGTAGGTGGCAATAAGGCTGAAAATTGGTATCAGCAACAGTTATTTGGTTTAGATTTTGACGATGGAATCAGAATAGAAGAAGCGTATAACAAGGTTATTTCACTTGGAATCACACCTTGCTTTATGTACACAACATTCAGCCACAAGGAAGAACATCACAAATTCCGTATGATTTTCTGCAATGACGCCGTTATTACAGACGGCAATATCAGAGACAGATTACAAGCTACTCTAATGGGTGTTATCGGTGGAATTGATGAAGTATGTTTTAATCGAGATAGATTGTTATTTGGTGGCAAAGGACAAGTTGTGTTGCATCCTGATTATGAAGCAAGGATAAATGCAGAATCTATTATTGAAAAATACTGGAATGATGATTTTGAACAGTATATTTCTAATGCAAAGCCGAAGTCTAAGAAGAAAAAGACAACTGCTGCTGGTAAAAAATCTAATGGTAAACATAAAGAATATCTTGCATTTACTGATAATACAGATGCAATCAGTACACTAAATGTTGCCTTATTACAAGAGCGATTAGGCATAAATGAGGACTTAGTGAATACTAATAGAAGAAGATATTCTTTATTAGTATTCACTCAATCCCCAGAGGTTAATGTATCCGATAGAATTATAGATGGAGTTTATCAATTCCAATCTGAAGCAGAGATGTACCAGTACATCAATTCTTTAGATTTGCAAGAGTACTTGGGTGTTCCCAATGGAACATTCTGTTGTATATTACCAACACATGAAGATAACAAACCATCTGCACATATTTATATTACAGATGATGGAACACAGATATATAAGTGTTTTGGATGTAATCAAGCAAGAACAATCATTTCTATTACGGAGCAATTAGCTCATTGTAGGAGAAGTGAAGCAATTAATTTCATTAAAAAGGTATATAAAATCGACTATAGACCTTCTGAATGGGTAGAACAACAAAGACAGTTAATGATTGATTCTGCCTTATATCTGGATAGTGAAGAGTTCAAAGAAACATTCCCACAGATTAATAGATTAATTCGTACAAGAAAAACTGATATTCAGAAAATTCTTATGCACATGACAAAGCATATTAATGACGGATTGCAATATGACGGAAAACCTCTTTTCTTTGCAAGTTTAAATAGTCTTATGAAAATTTGTGAGAAAAGAGACAAGACAAAAATATCACAGTCCGTTACATTATTTGCACTTCTGAATATGTTGAATAAAGTTGAATTGAATTGTATTCCAGAGGATGAATTAAATAAAGCAAAACATATAAGTGCGAAATATGGCTTTAAGAAGATAGTGAATTTTTATCAGATAGAAGAGTATGGTTTCAACACATTAGAAAATAGTGAGAAGATAGCCGGTACTTTGATTGAAAACAACATATCTCTTAAAGGTCTTAGCAGAGAGTATATTTTGCGTACATTTGGCATCGAAACAGCCGACAGAGTATTTCCACAGTATAAATATGAGAATAGGCAGGGAACATCTGCAAAATCAGATTATCTTACTGGTGAAATTGCTTCTGTAGTGCTTAATACCATTAAAGAACAAGGTTACATATTTGAAAGAGATGTAAATATTAATGGTGCTATTGGTACACAATGGAAGAAGTCAATTCAAGAGATATTAGATTCTTACGGATTGAAGAAGGTAAAACTTAATAAAGAGTTGAAAGAAAAATATGGTATTGAGGGTAATGGTTATCCTTGCATTATTATTGAAAGCGAGGATTTTTAACCTGTTATATGCCTACCCCTGTTACCAATTAACAGATTGAGACAGTATGAGTTATTCACGCTGTCTCTTTTATTATGCTTGAAAATAAGGAGATTTAATAGATGAGTACAGAAAATACAGAAGCAAAAATACAATATATTTTAGATGAAAATGGTGAATTAGCAGAAATTCCAAAGGATAAATGTAAACCAGTAGAATTTCCAATTAAGTATAAACTGAAAAACGCATTTGAAGTGTTTGTGCGTGTAGATGATACAGAGAATTATTGGATTTCTAATTATGGTAGATGCGTAAATAATTATTTGAGTGTAAAGAATAGTAAGAAAGATAATCCAAACGGATATAAATTTTATGAGCATAAGCAAGGCAAATGTCATTACACTATTTTTGAAATTGAAAAAGATGGTAGTACATGGAAAAGAGAAACATCCCCGGAAGATTTAGTTGTTGACGCATTTTTAGTCAAGTATAAAGGAAGATTTAAGGTGTGGCATAAAGATGGAGATGAATCAAATAACTGGTATAAGAATCTTTTAACTGTCACTCCACAAGATTACAAGGATTTAAAAGCTGGTAAGGTTACATGGCAGGAATTAAATCTTGAACAGGAATATATTGAATATGAGAATAAAGCAAGCTCACACGCTTATAAGGTTTATGATGGTATTTTGGCGAGATGTAAAGATACAGTAGACAATGAAAACATTCGTGATTGTTATAATAAATCTATTATGTGTCAATTATGGCTTGATGATCCGAAAGAGTTTGTGAAGTGGTATCTGAATCATTATTACGAATGTGATGGGGAAGAGATGGATGTTGACAAGGATTTGTTTGGTGATGGTTCTGGTATGTATTGTCCTGACTTCTGTTGTATTCTTCCAAAAGGATTGAATACACTTCTTGCAAATAGTAAAAAGCATTATGAGGAAGGTCAGACACCAGATAACGTATTACCTTTGGGAGTTAGATATAGCAGTAAAACAAATAAATATCATGGAGAGATTACTTTTACAGGCATGGAAAGACCTATTTCATTATCTGAATGGCATACACCAGAAGAAGCGTTTGTAGAGTATAAGATGATGAAACAGGCTGATATATGTCGTGTGGTTGCAGAGTATAAAGAGAGTATTCCTGATTATATTTATGACAAATTTTTGACTGTGGAAGTGAAACCATACTAGAAATTATAGGCATATCAGATAGAAATATCTGGTGTGCCTATTTTTTACGCTTTTTGAATAGCCACTGCTGCACATAGGAACTTCAATCTTTTACAATGTTTATTATACCCCTATAAAGGCTGGTCTTTATTAGATGGAATATATTGGACTATATCAGAAATATTACAATTAAGAATCCGACATAGATCATTAAGAGTTTTGGTAGATACATCTTTGTTATGTTTTAATCTGTGGAGTGTACTGTGAGAAAGATTGTGTTTGTTGGTAAGGGTATACCAATTTTC
>OMCF01000786.1_pt1 | contig 11939 bp, 10 predicted proteins | sample 1673791 | NCBI WGS metagenome assembly OMCF01 (sample SAMEA103958127, study PRJEB25191) | human gut metagenome | biome: human-associated habitat [ENVO:00009003]; feature: intestine environment [ENVO:2100002]; material: feces | place: Germany | collected 2013/2015
TTATAAATCAGAAAATCGGTTTAGTTAAATAGTGTGCTATAATCCTAAATATGCTTTCATTTACCTTGGGATTTATCATAACAGCAGCATACACTATACCATTAACCAAACTTTTTTCATATTTTCGTCAACATAGTATCCATCTATTTCCTCGCCTTTTAAGAATCTCTGCTTGCTCATAAATTCACCCCACAGTTAAAAAGCTTGTACTCCACTTTGTTCATTATATCTACTTATAACCATGCACTCACTAAATATTTCATCTCTTGTTAAAATAATATTGTCCAACCTTCCATCTTGAATACTTCTGACAAACTCAACAAGCTCGTAGCGCAAACCCTCTCCCTCAAATTTGTAAAAATATTTCGTATTTTTGTTTATATCTTCATACCTAACTTCAAAGTAATCTGTCTTCCACCATGGTGCCGGCACATAGATATAGCCTTCTGTTCCAGAGATTATAAGCTCTCCCTCTGACTTAACACCTTTTCCAACTCTTATCGATGCTACAGCATCATCATATATAAAATCAATTTTTGAAAAAATATCAAACGATTTCTTTGGATTAGAAAACTTCGATGCTATAAATTTCTTTTTGTAATCTGTTCCAAGCAGCTGGAATACAGGAAGCATGGCTATAGAGCCCCACTCGCATATACTGTTCCATGTCGCATCTATTTTGTCACTCTGGATATCCTTTATATCGCGCAGGCTTGTCGCAGTAACATCAACAGATACTACCTTTCCAATCTTGCCGCTTTTTGCTAAAAGTAAAAGTCTTGAGTAGGCTGTCGCATATGCTGTCTTTATGGAATCCATAAGAATACATCCGCGGCTTTGTGCAAGCTCATGAAGCTCCCTGCTCTGCTGCAATGTAAGCGCAACCGGAGTCTCACAGAGCACATGTTTTCCCTGCTCTATAGCTTTTTTTATCTGTTCATAATGGACTGACGGCTCGGAAAATAAATATACTGCATCGACTTTTTCAAGAAGTGGATCATAATTTTCTGTGATCACACCTGAAAAATTTTTTATGTCATCAAATAGTGTTTGATTTCTGGTGCATACTCCGGCAAGCTCTATTCCGTTTACTGCCTCACATTCATTGGCAAATTTGCTTATAACAGAAGTTTCTCCGACAAGTCCGAATTTTACTTTACGCTTTTCCGCCCTTATCTCTGAGCTTGAAACACCCTGTGTCCTGTCGAGATAAACAACCTTGCAATACTCATTCAGATAATCAAACTTGCCTTTCCAGTCTGAACCGACAGTAAAAATATCTACGTTATATCTGCGTATATCATCAATCTTCTGTCCTTCATATTCCTCGATTATTATCTCATCTGCAATGCCGGTAGCCCGGACAGCCTCAACCCGCTCCATAAGAGACTGCTGCACATTGATCTTTCCTCTTGTCTTGTCAAAATCATCTGCAGTCACTCCTACTATCAGATAATCCCCAAGCGCTTTTGCCCGCTCTAAAAGCCTGATATGACCATAATGGAGAAGGTCATATGTTCCATACGTGATCACTTTAACCATGTTTAGATAAGTCCTCTCTTTTGAAGATCTTTAAATACGTCTACGAGTTTAGTGTTGTCATCCTTTGTAAGTGCCCCGATATGGCCTACACGGAATATCGTTGATGCCATGTCACCGCCGTTCGGACATACCCACATTCCATACTCATCCTTTATTATCTCAAATATCTTATGTGCATCTGCATTTAAAGGATGAAGCGGTGTAACAGCATTCGAAAGTGAATCTGAAACAATTTCAAATGGAAGTCCTTTGATCTTTTCCCTGAAATCCTGTGCAAGTTCACTGATACGCTTTATCTCGCTCTCAACTCCGCCTGCTTTATCTATTTCTTTAAGTCTGGCATTTATCTGTCTTAAGATTCCTACTGCCGGTGTGAATGGAGTCTGACCTCTCTCTCCGTTCTTTAATGCATTTTTAATGTTTAAATACATGCATTTTACATTACTGTTTTCAATACGTTTTACCGCATCTGATGATAATACGATGACCGAAATTCCCGGTGCACACGCAAGTGCTTTCTGTGATCCTGTGATCATAACGCCTGCTCCGAGTTTTTCCATATCAAACTCATCTGCTAAAAATGAGCTTATGGCATCAACAACTAAAAATATATTGTTCTTTTTACAGAATTCACTGATCATCTCTATGTCATAATGAACTCCTGTAGAAGTTTCATGAACGTTGACCAGAAATCCCGTATAGCCCTTTCCATCATATTCGTATAATTTTTCTTTTGATAATGACTGTCCATGCGCAAGATTTATTGCGTCATATGGGATTTCATAAAGCTCACACAGATCAACAAATCTCTGTCCGAAGCTTCCGCCATTGACTACAAGCAGCTTATCCTGCGGTGTAAAGAAATTGACTACACATGCTTCAAGTGAAGCTGTACCTGAGCCTGTAATAAATACAACTCTTGCGTCCTTGTCGGCCTTTGTAAATTTCTTCATCAGGCGTTCATTTTCTAACATTATATCTGAAAATTCAGGTGTTCTGAAATATGGCACCTGCTCGCCGCCTATTTCACAAACCTTCTCACTTGACATTACCGGTCCTACTGTAAAATTCAACATAAAACATTCCTCCTGTTTATCCTGTGGAATTCGTTTTACCACATATATGGCATTTTTTTAACCATAATTTCGTCAATTATTTTACCACATCCTGACAACAAATACCATATAAAAAAAGCAGCCACACCAAAAAGCATGACCACTTTAACTTATTTTGATATTAAATTCTCTTTGCCTCCATATAATAACGTTTCTCGTTTGCTTCTCCTATTGAAAACGTCTTTCTCGGAAGTACACCGCCGGCATTTATAGCCGCAAAAAGAGTATTTTTCTCAATTGACTGAAGGAAGATCCCGCATCCTCCGGTCTTTTCTACAAGCCCGTTAAGTGCATCATCCCCATGGATATAATCTATATCTGCACTTTCATTTTGGCTAAGATAATCGTCAAGAATGTTCTGAAGTATCTCAACAGGAAGTCTGTCTCCACGGTTTTTGATCGATACCTCATATTTATCTATATCGCCTGCTGCCTCATTCTTCTGACAGAATACAATTTCATCTCCGCCTGTAAGCTCAAGTCCCTGTTTTTCCAGTTCCGTCTTAAAATACTCAAGCAGCCCATCCATCTTAACCTGGCATATAAGACGATGGATTGGCTTAAATTCAAGTGCGTTGCTGTGAAGATTACATATTTCGACAAGTGCATATCTTGCCGGATGATCCTGTCTTTCTTCCTCTGTAAGGTTTCCTTTTATATTTTCCCAGCACGTTTTTGCTGTGGCAAGTGAGTGGTTTCCGTCTCCAACTGCAAATAAAAAGCCTCCGCAGTCTGCCTCTTTATCAGCAAATGTCTTTGTCACTGCCTCGGCATCCGCTCCTTCTATGGCATATCCTGTTATATGACCGCCGCCTGCCATAAGGTCTGTGTCATATAATTTTCTGAAGGAATCTTTATTTTTCTCTAGATCACCTAGTATCTTATCCTGCGGATCATCGACGAGAAGCATCACATGTGGAAGTTCTATGCTTGCATTCTGTCTTATTTTCACTCTCGGTGGGATACGGGAAAGGACCGTTCCCTCTGTTGCACGGATAAGTGTTTTGTTTTTCGGATCAAAATCATATGTATCAAGATCTATTTTTCCAACTATTCCAAGCCTTACACCGGATTCTGTTGTCCTCTCGACAAACACATATCCAGCCGTTACAGCCTGCTTTAATGTATTGTCAGATAAGTATTTTTTCATAGTGGAATTAATATTTTCTATGCGCTTTTCATCGCTTATACCGTCTTTTCCGCCGAGATAAATTTCCGGGAACACGACATTAAGTGCTGACGGCGAATCTCCTACATATTTTTTTACTTCATCCCAGTAATCCGGCTGGCTTGTAAACTGGTCACAGGCTATGACCGCCCATTTATCTTTTTCAACTGTATCATCAGGCAATAAAATATCTGCCGGTTCAAAACAATGCTTCATAATGATCTCCTTCAAACCCTTTTTGTATAATAGTATTAAATTCTGCCTGAAATGTAAAGACACAAGTTACTGATCATAACCCATTTTTCTTTCCCATGCGGTATGATACAGATGAAACAACTGCAAAAACTATTATTGCTGAAATAACCGCTATAGATACCCACCACTGCATCGCGCGCTTTTCTGTACCGCCATCTTTTGAGGAGTCATCCTGCTTTTTTGAGATCGATGTATCAAATGTAAATTCCTGTGAATGTTCATTTCCGAATGCATCCTCATATGTAAGCGTCACTGTTCCGGTTGTTTTTCCGTATTGGTTTTCGCCTTCCATCGGCGATACAAATATATTTGAATCGCCCTCGCCATCGTTTCCACTCTCCATATTCCCGACAAATGCAGTCTTCGTCTGCACCAGTCCATCTCCTGTCACATCGCACCTTACGTTGTAAACTGTGCTTCTTCCAAGGTTCATCACCTGAAAGCTTAGGGGAACCGTATCTCCTGCTGTAAGATCAGCTGCTATTGCCGGCATAGTAAGCTTCACGTTAAGCGGCTGTTCCACAGTAACGACAAATGTTCCGGCAGAGCTTAATGTATTTGCCTTAGAATCATCATAACTTAATGCCACTTCAATAGGATAATTTCCATCAACCGTGCTTTTTCCGACATGAAATGTGAGCGATAGATCTGTTGTTTTTTCTGCACCCAATTTATCTATGAATATAGTATTTGAATTATTCTTTAATTCAAAATCTGCAGACGGAACAGTTATTGATGCTACCATATTCTGTACAGATTTCGTTTTGCTTGTATTTTTTAATGTGACAGTCACATCAAAATCTTCCCCTGCCTTTGCCGTACCAGTACTCACAACACTCTTTTCCACCAGAATGACCGGCGCTGATTCCGGAGTTTCCTCAGAGGCTCCATCTTCTCCACCTGCTGCCGGCTCCGATAATCCTGCAGCATCCGACGGTTCTGCTGCCTCCGTGGTGTCATCCAGGCTGCCATCCATATCATCTTCATTTTCCGTGTTTTCGCCATTTAAGGCATCATTTTCCGCAGGGATATTTCCCGCAGCATCATCTATTCCATTTGCGCTTTCCGCATCTGTATCACCATCGTTTACTTCTGCTTCTGTCTCCTGTGATCCTTCCACTGTCTTATCGTCATTTTGGCTTTTTTCTTCTTTATCTATCCCATCTGTTATCGTCACGTAATTTTTAAATGCCTTTTGTATCTCATTTCCATTCTCATCCTCGCCCGATGCGTTTATGATCACCGGATAAATGCCATTTATTCTGGATCCGCTTAAGTCAAACGTAAAGGAAACCAGATATATTTCCTTCGTTTCTTCCGTTCCGTTTATATATTCCGGTTTACATAAAAAATCCTTTTCGTAGTTACGGAATACAAATGGCGAATCTTTTGTATCTCCAAGATCAACGGATGCCGTTATCTTGTCCTGCTTCATTTTTCCACTGCACATAAGAGGCAGGACAAGTGTGACTTTTCCATTTTCACATACCGGCTGGTAGCCTTTATTATATGCGCTTTCCATGCCCTCATAGACATTTTGGTTGTCTATACACAGTGCCACGGCTGTATCGTTTAATTTTTCTGCTTTTCCTGTTATCTGTTCTGTGTCGTTAATTTGTGATAGATCAGCAGCTTCTGCTATCATCACGAAATGGTAGCTTAAACACATTACAATCGCAAACAATATGCCAAAAAATCTCTTCACTTTATTTCCTCCACATATTTCCATCATCCATCTCGCAGACTGTATCACAAAGTTCATCGATATCAGCCTGGTTGTGGCTTGCAAGAATTATCGTTCTGCCTTCACTGCGCAGATCCTTTATGAGATTTCTTATCTGCGCCACACCATGTTTATCAAGTCCGTTAAACGGCTCGTCAAGTATCAGTATCGATGGATCTTCCATTATCGCCTGCGCTATCCCAAGCCTCTGCCTCATTCCAAGGCTGTATTTATTCGCATTTTTCTTAAGATCAGGATCAAGCCCCACTCTTTCCATAGTCTCTCTTATTTTCTTTTCATCCGCTATCCTGCGAAGTGATGCCAGGATCTTTAAATTTTTAAGACCTGAGACTCCCGGGAGAAATCCCGGTGTTTCTATGATCAGCCCCATATCTTCCGGAAAATCCATATCCCTTCCAACTTCCTTATCTCTAACTAAGATCCGCCCGTCATCCGGTCTTAAAAAGCCACAGATGCATTTCATCATTACAGTTTTCCCGCTTCCGTTGTTTCCAACTATTCCGTGTATCTTTCCTGTTTCAAATTCATGGCTTATCCCGTGAAGGATTTCTTCTTTTCCGAACGATCTGTGCAGATTTTCTATAACTATCGCTGATTCCATCCTATTTTCCTCCTGTCCCGGTAAATTTAAAATTATAGTTTCCGACCGCCCGAAGTGATGCTGCAAAAAGAATACATATAAGTACTATGCATATCAGATAGCTCTGCCACAACCGGGGCAGAAGATCAAGACCGAAATTGTGCATATAAAACGTAGCATGGTTAAGCGGTGACGCCCACCCAACAAACACATTGATCTTGTAAGCCTCATATTCCGGTGTTTTAAGCACTGCCCTGATCGTCTGCGGATTCAATAAAAAACCATATACACTAAATCCAAATGCTGCCATAACACCACCTATCTGTCCGAATTTCAGATTAAAAAGAAGCATCATAAAAACCATGATAAGTGCGTAACAAAGCATTAAAAGAAAGACTTCCGCCGCACATCTATAGGGTGTGGACATTGTCATTGCCTTTACCGATGACGGCACCGCAAGTACTTCTCCAGCCTTTGAATAACCGAGTGCGACAGCCGTGCTGCTCCACATATTTCCGGCAAAAGCTTTCCTCATGCTTATGAGTGATGTCGAAAGCATAACAAATGCCATATAAACAAATGTAGCAAAAACGATATACACCCCCTGGCCTAACAGCCATTTTTTCCTTGTTGTACGCATAAGAAAAAATGGTGTTGCGTTCGTTACAAACGGCATATCCGCAAAAAGAAATATAAGTATCATCGATGACAATAATATTGAATTGCTGTCCCCGAACGTCCATATAAAAGGCTCAAACAGCTGCATTGACGTGTCAAACTTTTCCGCAAGATTTACGACCTTATCCGATAGTAAAAAGCAAAATATAAATGCGATCGAAAAACTAAGAAAAATACGAGGATTCTTTTTCCGTGTCGAAAAATTATATCCTGCCACGATAAATATCTGTTTCATATCTCATTAATTCTCCTTTCCATTGCCGGAACAAGGATCACAGCGATCAGTATACATAGTAAAAGCAGATATATCAGTGTGCCGGTTGTGCCGAATGCCCAGTTTTCTTCCGATGGCGCAAACCATTCTTTAGGGTAGATTATATAAAGTTTTTTTAAATACCTTTCATGCAATATGATAAGTGCATATTCAAATACAAACGGCGATGCGTATGCCATATATCTGCTTGATGTGATCATTGAAAACAACATCCCAACAAGTGAAAAAAGCATTCCTAAGCAAAAAAATAAGACAAACACCATGCCTGCCCCCTGCATTTTCCCCTGCTTTTCCATCGGAAGCATCAAAAGCCTTAGCAGATCAATATAAATCCCTATCCCCACCATACATGCCATGCCTCCGCTTATCGCAGCTGCAATTATTTTTCCACATATGTACCGTCCTCTGCCGGCTCTTATAAGATAGCTTTTTATATATCCGCTTTCCAGCTCTTCTAAAAATTCCGCAGTATACGGAAGTGCTGCAAAAACCGGCAACAGCAGGCATACCGCATCAGACTTTATGGCAGTTTCCAAAACTGTATAATGTGTGCCATACTCAATAAGTCCTGTTTTGTATTTTTCCATTGCCGCATAGACTGCGGCAAAGCCTCCGATGCAAAATGCAGACACTATCCCTGAAACTGCCAATAAAAAGATCCTGCCTGACAAAGACTGCTTTATGCATGATAAAATTGTATGGTTTGTCCTTAATCGTTTTAATTTATCCATGATCAATAACCGGCCGTTACATCAATAACGCTTCCATCCACCGCATTTACTGCCAGAAGTATCCATGGCTGCTCCTGCGTATTATCATAGTCTTCCTGTCCATCCCCTTTTCCGGGCAGGAAATGAACGCTTTGGGTATAATCTCCATAAAATATCCATACCGGTGTAAGAAGTCCGCTTTTTTCGGTTCCACTGCTTCTTACACGCATAAGTCCAAGCCTTATATCCGAAACATCCGCTGTAATACTGACTTGACTGTTTTCGTCATCCGACCACTCTTCAAGATCACCTTTTGTCGTAAGCGGCATCATCTGTTCAAAAATATCCTTTGCCTGATCAAAAGAAATAATTCCCACATTATCTGATACGGAATCCTCCACCTCTATCGGATACTCCCATTCAAGATCAACAATCCCATCCGGTTCAACAACAACACTTATCTGCTCATATAACCATGTGATGTATGTATCATCACATTCATCCGGCACATAAGCCGAGCTTGTAACAGCGCTTTGTATACCGTCAACACTATGAGCCAGGATAAATTTGTATGCGGTATCATGCTCCGGATATATCATATCTCCGGAATCACCATACGTATCTTCGTTTTCCCTGACCGTAAAACCGCGTATGCACAAAGTATCATGTATTTTCCAGTCCATGCCTGTTTTCTGCACGAAATCATCAACATATTTTCTTGCATCTTCCTCACTTATCCCTATCTGCTGTTTTTCCTCATCACTGCATGATCTTGCAGGAGCGCCCTGCTGCCCGGAATAGTTATATCCACCTGTAACGGAATATCTAAGGAATGAGGTCATTGAGCTATCATCATCTGCACTTACCACATTAAGACTCCTTTTGCTATCCTCTGAACTTACTGTAAGTCCTTTTACCATCTCAGTTCCACCCAGTGTCTGCCATTCCTGATCAACATATGTGGAATCTTTTGGAACAGTTTTTAACGTGCTCTCGTCCGGTGCAGTTTTCTTATCCTCCTCACACTTCTGTATCAGATCTTCATTCTGCTGTATCGTTTCCTCACGTTCTTCTTCTGACATCTGCGTGTCATCTTTTACAGTTGCAATGTACTGTTTTAAACTCATTATCTCCTTATCAAGAGCCTCTTTTGTGACATCCGTACCGGTTGTCGAATATGCGCCCTCTGGGAAAAAATAATCGTAAACCTTATCGGTTACCTCCTGTGAGATCCCGCCGCATTTAACGTGATACATAGGTATCGTATCCTTTGTCGGAAGAGTGACCTGGACATTATCCGCAGTCATTTTAATTTTTTTATCGTCACTTTCATAATTAAAGCTGTATGTATCTGTTGTTGTTTCTATTATGTCCTTTAAGGTGCTTCCATCCTCGGGCTTTTCCTTCGCAGCTTCCTCGAGCCTGTCTATGTTTTTTTGTGTGACAAGTGACTTGTCCGGTGTTTTTTCACAGGCTGTCATTGAAAAACAAGCTGCTGCCGCCAAAAGACATACTATTTTCTGCTTCATGATTGTCTCCTCGTTTCATTTGATGATATGATCTTACCTCTTTATGTGTTTTCAAGTCATCAAAGAGTTGTAAGGAAACTGTAAAGAAAAAACGCTGCCCTCCTGCAATTTACTTTCCACACACAGCCTTGAGTTGTGAAGTGCTGCTATTTTCTGGCATAACGCAAGTCCCAGTCCAAAGCCCTGCTGATTTCTTGAAGCATCTCCCTGATAAAATATCTCAAATATATGCTTCATGTCCTCCTGCGGGATTCCCTTTCCGTTATCTTTTACCGATATCCCTCTTTCACTTATATCTATATTGATTTTTGTCGCATCTGCCTTTTTTGCATTATCGCAGAGATTTGTTATCAGCATTATAAGAAGCTCCATATCACCTTTTATGCTGCCATTTCCAACTGTCAGGATAATATCATCCCGGCCGCTCCATATCATCTCAAGATGTTTTTTCAGATCCGCAAGTTCTATATCTTTAAGTTCTATCTTATCCGGTGTAAGCCCGACCAGATCAGTCAGCTTACCAGACAGTCCTCCAAGCCTCTTTGCTTCAATATCAATAAATCCAAGAGCCTCTTCCCTTTGTTCATCAGTCATCTTCATATTTCGAAGCGAATAGGCATAACCACAGATCGCAGTTACCGGAGTCCTCATCTCATGTGAAAGTGCATGGATCAGCCGGTTTCTCGCCTCAGAAGTCTCCTCAACCTCTGCAATATGTGACTCTACAGCCTTCGCCATCGCATTAAAGCTTTGTGATAACGATGCCAGCTCATCTTTTCCTTTTACTTCTATATGACGCTCATACTCGCCCTTAGAGATCGCATCAGCCTCATCCTTTAGAAGTTCAAGCGGCTTAAAAGATTTTTTCAGGAAAATGATCATACTTACTGCAGCGATCATAGAAATGATCATTCCTATAACCAGACAAACAGCGATCATCTGATATATCTGCCGGTAAAGCCCCGTTATGCTGCGCACAACGCTGATCTGATATCTTTCTTCACCTATATCTATATTTTTGCCGCAGATACAGTAATAGTTTTTGCCCTGATGTATGATGCTGCTTTTGATATCATAAACAGCTTTATTATTGCCTTCTTCTGCCTCATCAAGTTCAAGGATTTTCCCTGCATTAAGTCCTGAATTGTTGTAGAGCATCCTGTCACCATTTTGGAGAACATACTCTGTATCTGCATCGGAGTACTGGGTTTGTTTGAAAAAATAGTATTTTATTTTACTTTCTTCTGTAAGCGTCCCATCTGTTTTTTTTATCTCATTTCCGCTTGAAAAAAAATTAGCCACAAGTTTTTGCAGTTCTGTCTGCACATAACTTGTGGTACTGTTTAACATATTCTTTTTGCTCACCGAAACAATAAGAGCACAGCATAAGCCGAGTGAGATCAGCAATAATCCAAGTGTTCCAAACGTTATCCTGCTTCGCAGCTTCATTCTCCTACCTCCAGACGATATCCGATCTTTGGCACTGACACTATGTGAAGTCCGGTCTTTCTGCGGAGTGCCGCCACATGCACATCGACAGTTCTTGTCTCCCCTTCAAAACCAGCTCCCCATATCTCATGCAGGATCTTATCACGTCCAAGCGCAATGTTTCTGTTTTTTGCCAGTATGCAAAGCAGATCATATTCCATCGGTGTAAGAGATATCTGCTCATCTTTCTTTGAAACTGTGCGCTTTTTCATATCGAGTATAACATCATCAAGTTTAATGAGCTCATCGCTTTTTCCGGTTCTCTTTAAGATTTTTTCTATGCGCAGCAAAAGTTCAAGCATCTCAAACGGCTTTACCATATAGTCCTCGGCACCGCCCGATAGCCCTCTTACCTTTGATTCAATATCCCCAAGTGCGGTCAGGTATATAACCGGGATGCCTGCTTTATTCAACGGCTCAAGCAAAGCAAATCCATCAACTTTCGGCATCATGATATCCACTATGGCAAGATCTGCCGACTGCCCGGCAGCCAGATAATCAAGTACTTCCTGCCCGTCCTGCATGGATACTGTTTCATAGCCTGTAATATTTAAATTCATGCAGATCATTTTATTGATAGCAAGTTCATCTTCCGCAACAAGTATTTTACTCACTTTTTAACTCCCTGATATTAGATTTCTAAATCATTATACCATTTTGCGGAAATTAAAAATGTTAAAGAGTTGTAAATATTTTTATAAAAATTTCTCGCAATAAAACCATCCCAATAATACAATTAAAAACAATATGTTTGCCACTGTAAAAACCAGCAGATATCTGCCTTTTGCCACATATTTCTCACGACTTATGTACTTAAAGCTGATAAGACTTGCCATCGAAGCTATAATTGTACCAA
>OMCF01000788.1_pt1 | contig 11935 bp, 22 predicted proteins | sample 1673791 | NCBI WGS metagenome assembly OMCF01 (sample SAMEA103958127, study PRJEB25191) | human gut metagenome | biome: human-associated habitat [ENVO:00009003]; feature: intestine environment [ENVO:2100002]; material: feces | place: Germany | collected 2013/2015
TTGCCCAAAGAATATACAATATTCTTACCAACCACGCGAAAACGTTGGGGCTTCTACGCAAAATTGGGCGTTTTACTCTTGAACTGTGCGCCAAAACTACAGCCTGTTTCAGCCTATTTACCGAAATTGTGCGCCAAGTGTGCGCCAAGAAAGGAGAGGGCGGCGTGGTTAGGTTGATAAACGGACAGTTGTGGTATTGCTGCCCGGTCTGCGGCCAGAAGCTTCACAAATTAACCCCTGACGCTGTTTGCAGCGGCGTTATAACGTTTTGCAAGAAATGCAAATGGGAAGGGGTGATGAACATTCGAGACAGGAAAGGAGCTTAAACAATGGCGAGTATCAGGAAAATCGAGGGGAAACATGGCACGGCGTACAAAATCACGGTCACGCTCGGCCGTGATTCCATCGATCGACAAATCAGGCACTACAAGACGTGGAAACCAGAAAAGCCTATGTCCGCGAGAGAATTGAACCGGGAGTTACAGCGAGTAGCGACCGAGTTTGAACAAGACCTGATAAACGGGTTCCAAGCAGACAACAGGCAGACATTCGCGGAGTATGCCGCATACTGCTACACTATCAGGGAGCAGCGCGGAGACAAGCCGCAAACGCTAGCCCGCGTCCGTCGGCAAACCGAACGAATCAACGAATACATAGGGCAAATACCAATACAAGAAATCCGACCAAAGACCTTGAATGATCTTTACAAGAAGCTTTCAGAGCCTGGCGCCTGCCGGTGGCAGGTATTCGCGCTTCCTGCCGTTGACTTTAATGCGCTTATTCCTGAGGGTGAGACGCGCAAAGCTTTTGCGGAAAAATGCGGCGTTTATGGGAACTTGATTCGTAGACTATGCGAAAACCAGCCAATCAGCCGCAAAAATGCCGCTATTATTGAGGAAAAATTAGGCCGCAAAGATCTTTTCAAGCTGACAGGTGAGGGGAAAGCACTGTCTCCCGGAACAGTTCGAGATTATCACGCCATTATTTCTACAGTGCTCGGACAGGCATACAAAGAAATGATCATCAAATACAACCCCGCCGAGCGGGTGACGCTGCCAAAGAAAAAGCGCGTTCGGGAAAGTAAGACATTGCAGCCGGAGCAGCTAAAAGCCGTTCTGACCGCGCTGGAAGCCGAACCGCTGCCGTTCCGTGCATTGATAACCCTTTTTATTTCAACGGGCTGCCGCAGGGGTGAAGCCCTCGCCTTGACGTGGGAGAAGGTGGACTTTGACCGGCGTGAAATTTTGATCGACAAAAGCATGATCTATCTTCCCGAAACCGGCATACAAAGTGGAACGACAAAGACCGGAAATAGCCGCAAAGTAGCGATACCAAAAGAAACGGTGGAGCTTTTACGCAGATTGCGGGCAAGGCAAGCAGAAGAGCGGTTGAAGTTGGGCGACCTTTGGAAAAACAGCAACCTTGTTTTTACAAGGTGGGACGGTGCGCCGATGAATCCGGGAACAGTGAATCTCGAACTTGATGAATTTTGCAAGCGCCATGACCTGCCGCACATTAACCCGCATCTTTTCCGCCACTCTGCCGCCTCTATTTTGCTTTCAAATGGCGTGGACGCGCTGACCGTGGCCGGAATGTTGGGACATTCTGACGTGTCGACGACGCTTGACACATACGCGCACGCCATAGACGAAGCAAAGCGCAAGACAGCAGACTGTATAAGCGAAACTATTTTTCATAAAAAGAACGCATAACGCTTGCAAAATATACAATTTTGTGATACAATAAAGAAAACTGAATGAAGTAGCTTTAAGGTGAGAAATTGCCTTTTTGCGTGTGCCTTTGTGCCTATCACTTACGCATGGTAACAGTGCGTGAGCGGTGGGCACTTTTTATTTTTTTGAATTGAAAGGAGTTTACAATGGTACGAATTAGAACTATTCCGAAAGCAGTTGCAGAGATCAAGGCGCAAGACCCCGGAACTTACATCAACGAACGGCTGCTGCGCAGATGGGTCAAAGACGGTACAATCAAGCCCGTAAACGGGAGCTATACGTTTACGCTGATCAACCTTGACGAGCTGGAAAGGTTCCTGTCTGATGAAAATAGCTGATCTTCTGCGCTACGGGCAGGCTAACGCCGTTCCGCTTCGAGATTTGGCGGGAATAACCGGCCTTGACGGTCGAACCGTCCGCGCTATGATCTCCGCCGAGAGACGAGCGGGCGCGGCCATATTGAGCGACAATGCGACCGGCTATTATCTCCCCGCGAACGAGGAAGAAAAGGCGCGTTTTGTCCGCTCCATGCGGCACAGGGCACAAGAAATTTTAAGCGCGGCGGATGCCGTGGAAAAAACCAATTAAACAAAGAAAGGATTTACAAAATGAGACAATTACTTTTCAGAAAAGTTTACTATGACGGAATCCAGAAATTGCCGGAAGGCCGACAGCTTGAAGCGTACAACGCTATTATGAAATATAGTTTTACGGGCGACGTCCCGGAACATTCCAACGAATGCGCCCCGCTGCTGACGATGATTTTCCGCAGTATCGACGAAGACCGTAGCCGCTATGAAAAGCGTTGCAGGGAGGGCGATTGAATGGGAAATGTGCAAGATGGGGGTGTCTTTACTATGGCGGATTATGCCGCACTGGATAAGCGTCCGCAATATTTCAGCTTCTTTCTGGAAGCCTGTGAATCTCTTTCATTGCTTGAAGATGCCGAAGCAGGCCACGTTATAAAGGCTATCGCCGATTATTTTATTGATGGCGAAACGCCAGAAGGATTGCCGAATTTCACGAAGAACGAGCGCCGGACATACAATCGGATAAAAAGAAAAGTCGACGAAAGTTGCGGCATTTGGTACGCAAAAGTTCAAGGCGGAAAAAAGGGCGGTGACGCGAGATGGGGCAATAGCTGTCCCATAGGTTAGCTATAGGTTAGCTATAGGTATCCTATAGGTTAGCTATAGGTATGGGGATAGCAACTCATAACTCACAACTCACAACTCACATTGTATAAGGGTAAAAGGGAAATGACAAGTCATTTCCAAAAAGGTAAAAGGGAACGGAGCCGCTTACGCGCTCCATTCCACCCCCTGCATAGAGAGCAAACAATATTTCTTTCTGGTATAAGGGATTTCATCAAGAAAGGAGGATTTTCATTGACGTTTGATTTTGAGAAATTCGCAGATATAACCGCGAGTGTATACCCGCAGAGTGTCTACAGCTTGCAAGATGCCTTGTCCGTGTTCCGGTACTACTTCGAGCAGTACGAGAAGCACATGGGCAAACCGCATCCGCCTATCAGAGCAAGCCAGATCGTGCGCATATGCCAAGATATGCCCTATATCTTTCCGGATGGCGAGGGTATCGAAGACGTTACCCCGGACGGGTACTATGCCATGATCGACAAGCACTTTCGGACAAAGTACCGGCGTTGTGACTACAACATCAACCACTTTTTCAGCGGGAGAATCCGGGAACTAAGATTTTTCGAGGAGCTTTATTGAAAGGGGTGAAAGACACGAGCGGGAAGCGATCACAGGCAAAAGGCCGCGCGGGAGAGCTGGAACTATGCAGACTCTTGCAAGACTATGGCTACCCCGTGCAGCCGGGCGAGGCCGTGAGCTATGGAAGCACACCCGACTTAACAGGGCTTGACGGTGTTCACATAGAGTGCAAGCGCGGGGAAAAGCAGGCGCTTTATGAATGGATGGAGCAGGCGCAGCGGGATAGCAGAAAATTCAAAGATGGTTTACCGGCTGTCTTTTGGAGAAAAAACCGTGCAAAGTGGCTTGTTTGCATGACGCTTGCGGACTGGATGAACTTATATAAGCAGTTTCATTGTAAGAGTTCGTGAACCAGCAAAGCTGATTGCCCGGCGCTTCCGGGTATGAGAAAAGCCGCCCAAGTGGGCGGCTCCCGTGGCGGCGATTGATTGACAAATCCATGATACCACGGGAGGGCAAAAATTGCAAGCACACAGTGCAGAACAGACCAACGCCATAGCGGCGGCTGTGCAGAATGGGGAACTGGATGTTCTGACGCTCTGGGCGGCTGTTCGCGGGTATGCGTACCGGAAGGCGCGGCGCTGGGCTGCGGCTTTGGAGCACAGGAGCGGGCAGGACATCGAAGACCTGATGCAGGAAGCCTTTCTTGCCATGCTGAGGGCGGTCGGGCTGTGGGAGCAGTATAAGGGCATGGGCTTTATCGGTGTTTATGAACTGACCTTGCGCGATGGCTTTTCAAGGGCGTGCGGCTGCCGGACGAAGAGAGAAGCCGAAGACCCGTTGCGTGCCGCCCTGTCTCTCGATATGCCGGTTGGCGAAGACGGCGAGGAAGCCGGGACGCTGGGATCTCTGGTGCCGGACGAAAGCGCCGAACGCCCGTTCTTGGGTATCGAGCAGCAGGAGCTTGCAGACGCTGTACAGGAATCCCTGCAAAGCCTGCCGGAGAATCTGAGGGAAGCCATGATCGACGCTTTTTGGTACGACAAGCCGGTCGACGCAAAGCTTCGCACAACTGCCCTGAAAGCGCTCAGACATCCAACGATCAGCCGGACATTGAGAACGTATATTTAGCGCTTTTTACCGCTTTTCGGCGGCTGGAAGCGCGGAAGGAAGTGAGAAATTGACACCACGAAAGGAAAAGGCACTGCAAGCGCTTCTAGTGAGCCGCACACGGGCAGAGGCGGCAAAGGTGGCCGGAATTGCAGAAAGCACCTTGCGCAGCTATATGCAGGACAGTGAGTTCGTAGACCGCTATAAGCAGGCGTTTGGGGACATGGTGCGCGACGCGACCCGGCAGGCACAGCAGACATTGAGCCCGGCACTGTCAACGCTGCGCGAGATCATGGAGAATAAGGGCGAGCAGGCGCAGGCGCGCATTTCTGCCGCCCGCTCGGTGCTAGAATACTCACTGAAGTTGTGCGAACAGATGGATATTCTGGAGCAGCTGCGTGAACTGGAAAAATGGAGGGAGGAAACCGATGGCAACTATTGAGCAGCGGCTTGCGGCTTTGCGGGAATATGGCGCTTACACGCCAGACGGGAGGCGCATTGCCTTATATCCGCACCCAATCGAGGGTATAGACCCGTTGAGCCTGTCACTTTATCAGATGATCGACGAAGCTATTGAAGCCGGACGGCTGGATTTGCCGGAAGAATTGGAGAGTGACCCACTATGAGCAGTTTGAAAACCCGCATTGACCACATCCGCACATTCATGGAAGACTGCCGCGGCAAGCAGCTGATTTTCCTATATCAAACGCCAGACGGCAAAGAAAAGCGCGGCAATATTGACGATCTGATCTCGGACAACGGCACATTCTTACGCGTCCTGTCTGGGAACCGGTTGGAAGACCTCGACAAGATGCTTGCATACGAAATGGGGACGATTTTATGAGCGACATCAAAGCGAGGCTTGACCGGCTGAACAGCTTCCGACTTGCGCAGAAGGGCGATATTCCGCCCGTTGATTCTGTCGCATTTCAGATGCGGCTCCTTGTAATGCCTACAATTCTGGGGGAAGCGAGTTGGCTGAACGCAGACGAAAGGGCGGCGGCTCTCGCGCTGAACCCACTCGATTATGAAGAGGGCCACAGCCGCGACACAGTATTAGAGGCACAGGAAATTATCAGGCGTGAGGACACGCAGAAAGGAAAATTATGAGCAGATACAACCATTTTGCAAGAGACCTTGACATCGCTTTCAGGGCGGCACGGGACGAATACGCCACGGCCTATGACAATCTTGAGCAGGCACGGCAGGCAGACACCGACGCGAAGGCGTGGAGGCCTAACGACAACGAAGAAGACAAGCGGCTTCGCATTGCGACGGCGGCTCTTGAGCTGAACAAGGCGGATGCGGCGTTCAAGATCGCAGAGTCTAAAATCTGGCCGGGGTTTGACACGAAGTGCAAGGAACTGCGTAGAGAACTCGAAAAGGACGTTCAGAAAAACAGCCTTGCGAACCCGGACGCGATCGACGCGAACGCATTGGAGCTTCTGAAATCGGGAGCGCTGACCGTGGAAGATTACTATTCGTTTGCGGAGCGGTACGAGAGCAACGCGACCATGCTGCGCGTGATTTCAAAGTACGCCCTGGACGCTTCTGAAAACGCGGATGATACCAAAGACGCGGTTGCGTTGCGTATTCTTTCCGACAACTGCAAAACGGGTATGGGGACAGTTTTGCGGGCTTGGAATGAGCTGGAAGGCTTGGCGTCCTATTGTTCCGGTCGCGGCGGCAACCGAAACGCCGCAACCTCTCCCGATATGGTTGTCAGCATGGGAAAATGGTGGGAAGAACTGGCCGGACAGGCTATCGAGAATTTCTGAGGGGGTGTTCGTATGCAGATTGTAATTGGCGCGATCATTTTTGCGGTTGGCTGCTTCTGCGGCGCGGTTCTGGTTGCGACGGGCGAAGCCCTTGAACGCAGAAAGCGGTGATTGCATGGGGATTCCTGCGAAAAATCTTGCAGCTGCGAAGAAGTACCTTCACACGATGAATAAGAACTTTTTGAAAGCGTGGGAAATGGGCTTTCGCGATGCAGACGCGGGGCGCGATCAGCGCCCCACCCCATGCCCAGACAGCATAAAGCCGGGCACCACGGCATATGCGGCGGTGTCTTTCGCCCGAGAAGTATACATCATGGGATACAGAGCGGGAAAGAGGGTGCATAAAGAATGAATTTGTTTGAACTCTGCGTAAAGATCGGCGCAGATGTTACCGACGTAAACAAGGGCATTGACGAAACCGGAAAGAAAACGTCCGACCTCGGCGAAAAAATAAAGAGCGGGCTTGCAACTGTCGGAAAGGCCGCGGTTGTCGGCGTGACCGCAGCGGCGACGGCAATCGGCACAATCGGCACAAAGGCGATCCAGGCATACGCAGACTATGAGCAGCTCGTCGGCGGCGTGGAGACGCTGTTTGGAACGTCTGCGGGATCTGCCGAAGAGTATGCAGCGCAAACGGGTGAAGCGGTTGACGATGTTCGCATGAAATGGGCCTCCCTATCGAGAGCGCAAAATATTATCATGTACAGAGCGCAAAACGCCTTTAAGACTGCCGGACTTTCCGCGAACGAGTACATGGAGACAGTAACGAGTTTTGCAGCGGCTCTTGTTTCAAGCATGGGAGGCGATACCGAAGCCGCCGCACAGCGGGCAGACTTGGCTATTACCGATATGGCTGATAACGCAAACAAAATGGGATCCAGCATGGAATCCATTCAAAACGCATATCAGGGCTTTGCCAAACAAAACTATTCCATGCTCGATAACCTGAAGCTCGGCTACGGCGGTACGGCCAAAGAAATGTACAGACTTCTTAGCGACGCAAAAGAAATTGATGAAACCTTTGACGCCGTTTTTTCACTCGACGAAAAAGGGCATCTTGAGGCGAACTATTCAGATATTGTTCAGGCAATCCACATCGTACAAACTGAAATGGGCATCACCGGGACGACCGCAAAAGAAGCTGCGTCCACGATTCAGGGTTCGTTCGGCATGGTAAAAGCCGCGTGGCAGAACCTCGTGACCGGCCTCGCCGACCCGGATCAGAATCTCGGAACTCTCGTGGGCAACTTCACGGATTCCATTGTCGTTGCGGGCAATAACCTGATCCCGCGCATTCAGGAGCTTTTGCCGCGCATTGTGGAAGCGATTTCCGCGCTGATGGGAACGGTAAGCACACAGCTTCCGGCCATACTCGGCTCCACGCTGCCCTCGCTTATCGAGGGCGCGTCGAATCTGGTTACCGGGCTCATGTCCGCGCTCCCGGAGATCCTTACCGTGCTGGGAGACATCGCGCCGACAGCCATTGGGGTTCTCGTTCCGGCCATAGTCGAGCTTCTGCCGGAAATCATTCAAACCGGTATAGATGTTATTATCTCTCTGGTACAAGGCATTACGGAGACGCTTCCGGAATTGATCCCGGCGGCAACAGAAGCAATCATCAAAATCGCTGAGACGCTGACCGACCCTGGAAATCTCGGAAATTTGGTAGATGCGGCGCTTGAGATCATCCTCGCTCTGGCGGACGGAATCATTGACGCCGTCCCGAGGCTGCTTGAGGTGGCTCCCAAGCTTATCACAAATCTCATCACCGCGCTTATTGAAAATTTCCCCAAAATCATCGAATCCGGCGTAAAGCTTGTCATGTCGCTCGTCGACGGCCTGATTAAATCCATTCCGCAGCTTACTGCGGCTGTACCAAAGCTTATTATCGGAATCGTGCAGGGGATTCTTGACAATCTTCCACAGATCATTTTGGCGGGGCCGCAAATCATCCTGGCTCTGATAGAGGGACTTATCAGCGCGATCCCGGATCTCGTTCAGGCCGTGCCAACACTGATCAAGTCGATCGTCGACACGTTCCTCAATTATGACTGGGGCAGCATCGGCAGCAATATTGTGAGCGGGATAAAAAACGGTATTCTAAATACATGGAACGGCCTAAAAACTGGCGTAGGAAAAGCCGTGAATGGGCTGGTCAGTGGCGTGGAAAGCATTCTCGAGATTTCGTCCCCATCCAAAGTATTTGCCAGAATCGGCGGCTATATGGCAGAGGGACTTGGACAGGGGTTCGACCGCGAGATGACCGGCGTTCAGAAAGATATCGAGGATCAAATGAACTTCGGCACAACGTCCTTCTCTGTGTCCGGCGCGGCGAAGTCTTCCGTCGGCGTTGTGAATGGCCTGCTGGCCAACAATCAGCCGAGCGGGCTGACACAGGTGAATCTTGTTGTCGACGGCCAGACGCTGGCGCGGGTGCTGTTTGATCCGCTGCGCGGCGAAATTCTGCAAAGGGGTGTATCGCTGGCGTAAACCCGCAGCTTAAAATAACAGAAGGAGGTTGAACACAGGCTACCAGCCGGGAGAAAGCCCCGGTGTCCGTCGGCAAAGCGTGCGGGGCTTCCTACCCTTTGCAGCTTTGCAAAATCCTGCGCGAGGTACTGCGCAGGTACGCCGCTAAAGCACCTGCGGCGTGCTGACCATCTGTTCTTAGCCCTAAATATAGACGAAAGGAGCGGGAAAGGCCTCCCGCTCCTTTTGCTGTTCACCAGCGAAATTCCGCCGATGAACCCTTGAAGAAATACGAACGTTCGTTTGCTGTGTGGCTGTTATAACGCCGCACACGCCGCCAGATGCCATATACCCGCTCGTTTATGCGGGAGAATAAAAAACGCCGCTGTGAGGCCGTACAAGCCCCACAGCGGCATATGCAAAACATCGTATTAAGCAAGACGCTTTTCAAGCGCCGCGATTCGCTCTGACTGCGACCGGATAACAGCTTTTAACAGCTGCATTTCGTCCTCGAGTTCGTCAACCCGTGTTTTCGGCGTCATCGTCTCCAAGATCGTCTTTTGACCTTCGGCCAGAAGTTTGAGGCTCGGCATGATCGTATTTTCGATGATCACTTGCATATCATGCACAGCCCCGCGCCGCGCCTCGTCTGCAAGCTCCACCATGTGCGCGTTCATGCGTTTTTCCATCCCTGCGAGATACTGCAAATCTTTTTCGTCTAACATCGTTTTATCCCTCCTGCTTTCATTATACGGCGTTTCCCGCCGTTGTCAATCCGTTTTCGGCTTCCCGTCCCGCTCCATTATGTCAAAGGGTTGCATTTCAAATCGCACCCTTTTTCTTGTAATTTGTTCTTGACTTATGTATCCACATAATATATAATTACTTATGTGGATACGAAAGAGAGGTGATACAATGTCTCCACGAACAGGCAGACCCACCGACGACCCGAAGCAGCTTAGCACCCGCGTTCGACTGTCGCAGGAAGATATAGACCGGTTGGAATACTGCGCAGCGAGAACCGGGCAGAGCAAAGCGGACATTATCCGGCAGGGTATTAAAGCGGTGTATGATCGTCTGAAACAGGAAGAATAAAAATCCCCCCGTGTTGGCAATCTTGGCGGAGCGACAACACGGGGAGACCCCCCCAGACCCTTGCGGGAGTGGTGTAAATATTCTACTACACCTCCCGCAAAAGGTCAATCGTGACTTTTTGTAAGGAGGTTTTTTCATGCCAAAAACAATACAGCTTGTTTTCTGGAAGTCACAAGCGCCGACGCAAGAGCCGTACACCACAAGCGAGGTTATAGCCGAAGCCGCCGGGATGAATCGCCGCACGGTTAACCGGCTTATCCAGACCCATAAGGCAGACCTTGAAGAGTTCGGAAGGGTGCGATTTGAAATCACACCCTTAAAGACAAAGGGCGGCGTTCAGAGCGTCACGGTGTACCACTTGAACGAGCAGCAAGCAACGCTTTTAATGACCTACGCACGGAACACGGAGACGGTACGGGCGTTCAAGAAAGAGCTTGTCAAGCAATTCTATGCTATGCGGTCGCTTCTATTGGAGCGCAACAGCCCGATATGGCAGGATACGCGAGCGCTTACAAAGGCGGTACGCAAGCAGGAGACGGACGCGATACGGGAGCTTGTAGAGTACGCCACGGGGCAAGGCTCAACGCATGCGGCGCGGTATTACACATCAATTTCCCGCATAGCGAACAAGACGGCGGGAATCACGGATAGGGACGCGGCTCACGTCGAGCAGCTGACAGCCCTAATGCTCATTGAGCGGGTAATATCGGACGAGATACGCGCGGGGATAGCGGCGGGGAACCCGTACCGGGACATATTTACGGCCATCCAGCAGCGGCTAACTACATTCGGCGAAATCAAGGAGGAAAAAACAGAATGAGTTTCTTATTTATGAAAAATTCCGTGAAGAGACTGTTTAAAATCATCGGCCAAGCAGACGGAACCGGAGTTGACTACAAGATCACATGGAAGACCGTGACGAGCAGCCGCTTTGACAGCACGGCGTTCAAGAAGGCCATGCCGGAACTGGCCGAGCGCTTCACCTGCTCGACTACTTCACGAAGATTTGTTGTAGCGTGACGGGAGGGCAATTATGGACAATCGTCAAAACAACGTAGACCAGTTACGCGAAGAATTTAAGGCTGCTGTATTGGAATTGACGCCAGACGAGCGGAAGGAATTGCTGAAAATGATCCGGCAGCGAAAGGCTGAAAAAGGACAGAAATATGCGACGGAGACAAGCCGCAGCATTGGGAGGGGTTGAAAATGAGCGATATCAAAGACAATCTGTACAGTCAGATTCTTTCTCTTAACGAAAACGAAGTACGCATTTTCCTTGCTCTTATGCAGGACAAGTTGCTCGAGGAATCTGCTGCTGTACCGGACATAACTCCACCGGAGGGAATGACAAAAGCCGACTGCAAGCGCCTCATTAAGTCAATACGCACAAAACAGCCCTACGCCGATGCACGCACACAACAGTACAGCCTGCGGGTAATCTCCCACATTCGCAATGTGTGGGTTCCGCAGATCAAAAGCCATGACCAACAAGCAGGCTGAGGTCATGCGGCTGTACCGGCAGGGGCTCAGCACCTGCGAGATTGCCCAGCGGCTCGGCGTGACAAAGAGAAATGTCCGCTACTTACGCGCCGCAGCCAACGGCAAGAAGCCCAAGTCAACGTACCGGTATCGAAAGCCCCGCACGGTCTGTCCCTACAGCGCCAGCTGCTTCACCTGTCCGCTCCCGGATTGCGTGATCCCATACCGTCAGATCGTCAACCTTCTGCCGGAAGGCTTTGTGTATAAATTCGATGATTGAAAGGAAAATCCATATGGAAACCAGCAAGCAGGCAATGGAAGCAAGCCGCCGTGAGAAAAGCGACGAAATCAGGAAGATGCTCGACAACGCATCACTCGAACAGATTTGCATTATAACCCTCCTCGTGCGTGGTATGCTCGGGCAGACCCCGGTAGAAAACGCCGCTAATTTTCAACTTGTGCGCCAAGAATGTGCGCCAAGAAACTAGAGAAGGAACAAAAGCGGCAACAAAAACAAGCATATTAGGCTGAAACAGAGAAAAATAGTTATTAAATTTGTGCAATGTTGCGAGTTGTAATATTTGCCCAAAGAATA
>OMCF01000789.1_pt1 | contig 11928 bp, 6 predicted proteins | sample 1673791 | NCBI WGS metagenome assembly OMCF01 (sample SAMEA103958127, study PRJEB25191) | human gut metagenome | biome: human-associated habitat [ENVO:00009003]; feature: intestine environment [ENVO:2100002]; material: feces | place: Germany | collected 2013/2015
CATAAATTTTAAAATAAAATTATTTAATTTTATACAATTTATCTAGGTTATGACAAATAGCTGTTGAAATTTACGCAATTATATGTTATTATTTCAATAAATAATCAATTAGTTATTTACGGAGGATGTATACACATATGAGAACAGAACAACAGCATAATGAAAGAAAGCAAGAAATTATGGAAAAATGCTTTGAATGCTATGCGGAAAAAGGTCTGACCGGCACGGGAATTAAGGCACTGGCAGAGGCCTGCAGCTGCACTACAGGAAACCTGTATGTTTATTTCAAAAACCTTGACGAATTGATTATTGAGTCCACAGCATACTGTATGGCAAAGGTGGAGGACGACTTTATGAGTAAAGCACCCACAGACCCAAGGGACGCTGTGAGATTTATTGAAGAAGTGCCGTACTGGACGGCAAAAAAGCACGGCAAAAAATATCGGCTGATGTATCAGATTTACACACATCCGAAATATATTGAATATGGAAAGAAATTTTTTGAGGGCGTTAATGAACGATATACAGAGTATGCAAAGCAATTAGAGCCCAAAATCGGCATACCCTACACCACCATAACGCCGCTTATATTCATATTCGTTCGTGCTTGCGTTCACTACGCTATGTTTGAGGATGAATACTACTTAAAATCCCAAATGGAGGTCTTAAAACAGGGCGTAGCCCTGTTTGCAGATAAATATGGCTCTGAATTTTTAAAGGGAGGTATTAAAAAATGAAAAAACGATTACTAAGCATTCTGATCACCCTTTGTATGGTGATGTGTGCCATTGCACCTTTGGTGAGTTATGCCAATCCGGGCGCATCCGCCTCGGGTGCATACGGCGCATTGCTCACACCCGACACAAATCCCCCTGCCGGATGGGAAAAAGATGCAAGCAATCCATACGGCACAAAAAAGGGGCAGCCTTTTGCCCTTACCCCATGGTATGAGCCGATCATTTACAGCTACCGCAATGCGGAAAACGAAGCTGCAAAGGATCATACCAAGGTATACGACAAGCTGACACTCGGAAAGAATATTATCGAGTCGCCGAGCGGTACATACAGCGTTTCCTCGGTCGATAATGTCGCTTTCGCTGTCGGTTTGGCCTACGACCCGCTCGGCACAGGCAGAAACGATCACGCTATCTTTGTCGGTTTTTGCGATATGGATAATAAAAATCTCACGGCGAAGGTCTGCTATTGGGTGCAGAACCTTGTAACCAACAAGCGCTCCGATCTTCAAAAAATTGCCGACGCGCCGAAGTGGGCATGCAAGGATACCAGGTACGGCGAGCTGGAGTATCAGGAGTTCCGCCACTATTTCAATGTCACGGCGGGCGACTATGACGGCGACGGAAAGATGACCGCCGTTATCACCTATGCCGGCAATGATGATCTGTGGGGAATCGCCGGAACGGGCATTGCCGGTGAACAGGGCCTTTCAAGAAAATCATTTGTGAAGTCCAAGGGCACTGACGATGCTTACTTCAGCGGTTGGAATACGACCAAATATGAAAGAGATCAGATCACGAAATCCCTTGCATCCGCCGATATAGACCGTGACGGTTGTGATGAGCTTTTTGTTTATGCCGGCGTTGCCGAGCCGGATAAAATTGACGGCAAGGACAAGGAACTTTCAAGCGATTCCTTCCGAAAGGCTGTTTCAAAGCTCTCGGTGTACAAAGCCAAAAGCGGAAATCTCAAGAGAATTGATCAAAAATCTCTGATGACCCTAAACCGTGAGGACGAAAATAAGGACGGCAGCCGTTACTACGATCATATCCGCTACGGAAACCTTGCCGCGGGAGACATCGACGGCGATGGCTGGCAGGAAATCATAATTGCCGGATATTTCCGTGAAGTCAGGGAAGAAAAGCAGAAGGGCTTTATCTGGGACAAGAAAACCGACGGCAACAATATGGGCTTTGCCGTTTATTACGGGCAGAACAATTCAATAACGAATGTGCAGAAAACCTCCATGAGCGGTTATACCGCAAACGGAACAAGTGATCTCGGCGTAAAGCCGAAGCCCGCTATGACAAGCGTTGCGATCAACGGCAGAGGTACGCCTAAGCAGGTATGGATCGCAGGCGGTCTGTATGAGGTTCAGCAGAACGGTGCGCTCAACCTTCTGTGCGATACCACGCGCGAGAGGAACTCGAGTGCGAAATGGTGGTGGTATCAGGATGTCATTGCAGGCAATTTTGACCACAACACGGAAGGGCGCGAACAGGTGATTGCGCTTGCCGCCGAAAGGCAAAAGAGCGTCGGTCAACCGAATGCGCGCAAATTTGACCTCTTCACCGATGTTTTCTACGGTGAGAATTTCGGCAGCGGCACGCTGTCCGTCGCCGGCAAGTATACGGCGACAGCCGAAAAGGACGAATACTCAAAGCTGTGTCACGATGCCGACCTCGCATGGGATATGCCGTATAACTGCATCCTGCTTGCGGGCGATGTGAACAAGGACGGTCTGTTTGCCCGCTATGAAGGCAAGGGCTACGGCTATTCCGACGCCCAAGTGCAGGCGGTGCTTCAAGCGGCTCCCTATTTTTCGGAGATCGGCGACTATGACCTCGATTTCTCCGACGGTTCCACCACCTATACCTTCTCCTCCGGCTATTCGGACACGAAATCCTCATCGCACAATACCTCCTTCGGCGCGTCCATTGTCGTGCAGGGCGATCTGAAGGTGTGGAGATACGAGGCATCGCTCGGATATACTATGGACTTTACCAAGAGCACCGAGGATACCCTTTCAAAGGAATACAGCGTATCCTTTAATGCCGGCGGCAACGATTCCGTGGTGCTGTACCGTGTGCCGGCAACGACCTATTATTACTCGATCTATGACCCCGAAAAGGGCGATTTTGACCTAAGCGAGAAGAATACTATCGCATTGATGATACCCGGTCAGCCGGTTTACACCATGCTTGACCGTGAATATTACGATGAGTTTGCGGTACTGTATAACGAAACCTACAAGAAAGACATTGCAGCAGGAAAGGCAAAGGCTTTGCCGATACTGACCAACTCTGTTTTGCCGGAGAACGCCGAGGGCGACCCGTTCGCCTATTGGTCGAATCCGGGCTCAACCGACAAATCGGTTACGAAATTTGAATCGTTGAGTAAGCAGAAATACGAGCTCGGCTTCGGCGCGAGTAGCATCACAAACGAATGGACCACATCAAAAGAGCATGCCGAGGGCGTTGAAGTGGCGCACGGATTCTCCGCCTCGATGAAAAGCACATGGGGCGCGGATTACTTCAACATGGGAATTGCGATTGATTTCAGCTACAGCAATGCCAAGGGAACGGTCTACACCACGACCGAGAGCAGCGGTGCCAGCGGCACGGTCAACAATATCGACCGCCGTTCGCTTCTGTCCTCCTATGGAATCGGCTATGACGTTTCAAGCCAGTATGGCTTTACATGGGATTTCGGCATGCGTACATGGACGGCAGGTGATCAGAATATTCCCGTGTTCGGCTATGTGCTGACAAATCTTCGTGCCGCACCGCCTGTGCCGACACTGACCGGTGTGTCCGTAACGGATAATCAAAGCACAAAAATCACATGGGAAGCACCGAAAGAAGATATCAGACGTCCCTTTGCCGGATATCATATCTGGATGCGCATGGACGACGGTGAGTTTGAGCGCGTGACCGAAACGCCGCTTTCTTCGGAAACTCTTTCCTATACCTACTCCTCGCTGCAAGCGGATACTACCTATACCTTTGCAGTCTCAACCGTGGGCAGCAACGGATTGGCATCGGCGCTGTCCAACACCAAAACCTTCTCAACGTTTGCGGGTACCGGCGGCAGAGAAATCGAATTCCGCAATAACGGCAGCAGCATCCAGTGGCGATATGTAGGTGAGAGTGACGGTGCCTACCGCGATCTTGTCTCACTTGCCGAACTGACAGGAAATGACGGAACGGACGGAAAGCAAATTGAGCTGCGGGTATATAACGGTTTTGTACAGTGGAAGTACAGCGATGATTCTGTCTGGAACGATCTGATTGCCCTGTCGGATCTGAAAGGCGAAAAGGGTGACAAGGGCGACAAAGGTGATAAAGGCGACACAGGAGAAAAGGGCGATAAAGGCGACAAAGGTGACCCAGGAGAAGCCGGCGCACCCGGACAGGACGGAAAAGACGGTGCGACGCCGAAGCTTAAAATAGGTGATGACAACTTCTGGTATATTTCGTATGACGACGGACAGACATGGGTATCCCTCGGCGTGAAAGCTACCGGAGAGAAAGGTGATACCGGAGAAGCCGGACAACAGGGCGAAAAGGGCGACAAAGGCGACAAGGGTGACCCGGGACAGGACGGCAAGGACGGCGCAAGCGGTGCTAACGGTGCTAACGGAGCCAACGGTGCTAACGGCGCAAGCGGTGCCGACGGAAAAGACGGCGCCGACGGAAAAGACGGTATTGACGGAAAAGACGGCACAAGTGGTGCTGACGGCAAGGACGGCGTCGGAATCGCCAAAGCGGAGATCAATGCAAACGGAGAACTCGTCCTCACTTACACTGACGGCACAACAGCTAATCTCGGTAAAGTTGTCGGTGCGGACGGTAAGGATGGCCTGACCCCTTTCATCGGCGAAAACGGCAACTGGTGGATCGGTGAGAAAGACACCGGCGTGAAAGCCGAGGTGGAGGCAGTCGTTCCTGTAGGCTCCGGAAACATATCCGCATCCGCATCCGCAGCTTCACCTGCTTTGATTGCCGTAGGCTCTGTTGCGGGGCTTGCGCTGCTTGGTAACCTCGGCTCGATTTTGTACATTATACTGAAAAAGAAAAGAGGTTCGGTGTAAGGCTGAAAAACGGAGGTAACAGAATATGAAAAAACGATTACTAAGTATCGTACTTATTTTAAGTATGATGATGTGCCTTGTGCCTACAAGCGTATTTGCCGAGGGTGAAGTGCCAACGGGCACTGCTGCAATACAATTTGGCACATATGCAATAAGTGTACTAAGTAAAAATGCGAACTCAGCGAACGCACCGACCGTGTACTTTGGGCAAAATCAAGAAAATAAGCCTGCCGCATGGCGTGTCATCGGCTATGACGGAAGCGGTGTTGCCAGCACACAGGGGAATATGACCCTTCTTGCGGCATATAACATGGGTTTGTCAAAGTTCGGCGAGAGCAACGCTTATGCAGACAGCGATTTAAAAGGAGCAATAGACGCACTTGCGGGTAAGATGACGGCGAAAGAAACCGATGCTGTTGAAAAACGGACGCTTGCAACCGGAAGCTACAACGGAGAAAATACCGATTGCGTGGAAGGTGTTGGTGCTGCGGTAAGCAATGCTGCTTTTTGGCCGCTTTCCTCAAAAGAGGCTAATGCGGTAAAAGAGGATTTGCGTGTCGTGGATCCCGAACATCAAGGATGGGCGTCAAGCTATTGGTGGCTGCGCTCCCCCGGTAGAGTTTATGACGTTGCCGCCTACGTGACTGGTTATGGTTCTGTCGACTACACTGGGTGGAAAGTCTACAAAGAGTATGGTGTTCGTCCCGCTTTTAACTTAAATCTGGACTCTGTACTCTTTGCCTCTGCTGCTGTGGGCGGAAAGCCTGACGGAGGTTTGCAGCCCGTTTCCCAAAATTATACCGGAAACGAATGGAAGCTGACCCTTTATGACAGCAAGCGCAACAATTTCAGCAGAACTACCTGGGAGGTTTCCGCTTCCACCAAGGGCGGCACCGTAGAGATATCATATACTGACGCGAAAACCGGCGCAAACGAATATATTTCCGCTCTGATCTTTGATGATGTCAGTAATGTAATCTATTACGGCCGCAGCAACGCCCCCCTCACAGAAAATGACGGTACGGCACAGATTACCATTCCTGCCGGCTTTGCCGAGGGCACCTATACCATGAGTGTCTTTAACGAGCAGTATAACGGCGACTGCAAAACCGACCTTGCAAGCGGTTTTGCGGATGTCAAGCTGACGGTTGAAAAGCGGGTCGATGAACAGTTTACCCTTACCCCCGGCGGCAGATACTATTTTGACCTTTCGGCGATGGATATCCCCGGTACGGCAAACGGCAAGCTGCCGGACAGCACCCTGCACTATGTGCCTTTCACCTATACCGGCACAGTGGATGCATATGTTCTGAATACTGCCTCCGTTGGTGTAGCAGATTCCTCCGAGAAGGCCTCCGTTGCTACGGACAAGGATGCACAGTACGGATATGTTTATGAGCACAGTCTGTTCATTGCCGATGACAAGGTTACTACCAATATCAGCTGGCTCGACCTAAACAATGCAGGTTTTATTTTTGGTAAATCTTACACTGCGGGAGGTATAAACTACACTCTCCGTGCACCTACTATAGGCAATCAGAATGATTGGGATGATTATAAATGTGGGTTGCCGATCAACAACGAGTGGGAACAGATCATTGCCAAAAACACCGGTTTTCTCAGGTTTCCGGAAAATACTGAATGCGACACTTTGGGACAGGACACTTACTATAATCAGGATAACAGTGCAGGTGCTAACAGATATAGAAGCTTTCGTATGGACTATAATCAGCTCTGGGGAATGAGTGAAAGGTCTACCTCCGGCGCCTACCGTCCCGTCCTTGAGCTGCCGACAGATCTCGCCGCCGACAGCCTAAAAGCGGTTGAGCTGGTTTTAGGTAAAAAAATGCCCGGCGAGACTGCTAACTTCATCAACATCATCGTGAAAAAGGGCGAGAGCTTCAAAGCTCCCGCCGCCGAAGGGCTGCCTCGTCCGGATGGCATCTCTGCCGACACGCCTATGTGGTGGGTAGACGAAAACCTAAACTACTACAAGCCCGGCGATACCGTTCCGGCGGAAAATATAACAATCACGGCACAGTGGAAAATCAATCAGTACACAATTACCTTTGACACCGCCGGCGGCAGTGAAATTGCTCCTATTACGCAGGACTACAACACGCAGATAACGGCTCCGGCTAATCCGACAAGAGAGGGCTACGCCTTCAATGGTTGGGATAAAGAAATTCCGCAGACTATGCCGGCGGAGAACATTACAATTACTGCACAGTGGAAGGACACAGAAAAGCCGACGGGCGAAATCAGCGTTGGCACAAGCAAGTGGAATACCTTGCTGAATAATATTACCTTTGGACTGTTCTTTAATGAAACGCAGACGGTTACTGTTGACGCATCCGACAACAGCGGCGACGAGGTAAAAATTGAATATCTGCTGTCAGCTGTGGAGCTAACCGAAGCAGAGCTTTCGGGCAAGTCTTTTACCGAATATGCAGACGCTTTTAGCATTAATCCGGATAATGAATATATTATTTATGTTAAGCTAACGGACAAATCCAATAACATTGCCTATATTTCTTCACAGGGAATAGTGCTGGACGGAACAAGCCCTGTTATCTCCGGCATTGACAACGGCAAGACCTACTGTGAGGCACAGACTGTAACGGTAATAGAGAAATATATTGATACAGTTACGGTGAACGGAAAATCGATTACACTTGACGAGAATAATCAGTTTGTCATCTCTCCGGCAGACGGCGAACAAAGAATCGTCGTTGCCGACAAGGTCGGAAATATGGCATCTGTTGCTGTAACGGTTAATGACGGTCATACTGCATCGGAGGATGACGGTGACTGTACAACGCCGGTTAAATGTATATATCACAATGATGTTATAGTTATTCCGGCAAAACAGCATGATTTTAGCGGCGAGTGGCATAAGGACGAAAACGAACATTGGCACAGCTGTCAAAACAGCGGCTGTACCATATCCGAGGCTAAAACTGCCCACAGCGGCAATGATGATAACGACTGCACCACGCCGGTGGCTTGCAAATGTGGATATGTATTGACAGCGGCAAGGTCAGAGCATACATGGGGCGAATGGGTATCCGACGGAAACGGCAAGCATACACACAAATGTACAGCTGACAGCTGCACAGCCAGCGAAACAAAAGACTGCGGCGGCGGCACAGCAACTTGCCATACCAAGGCGGTTTGCGACGCTTGTCATAATGAGTATGGCGAATATAACGCAGACAACCACGACGGCACCTTAGAGTGGGTTCAAACAGCCACCACGCATGAGAAAAAATGGAGCTGCTGCAAGGCTGTAGCTACAGCAAAGGAAAACCACAGTTGGGAAAACGGTATTTGCACCGAGTGCGGATATGGATGTGCTCACAGCGGCGGCACAGCAACCTGCCACACCAAGGCGGTTTGCGACGCTTGCCATAATGAGTATGGCGAATATAACGCAGACAACCACGACGGCGGCACAAAGGTGAGTGGCGATATTAAAGCCGGCTGTACCCAAAAGGGCTACACCGGAGATACCTACTGCCTGGGCTGTGAAAAGATTCTGACTAAGGGAACAGAAATTGCGGCAAGCGGTCATAGCGGCGGCACAGCAACCTGCAGAGATAAAGCCAAGTGCGATGTATGCGGTAAGAGCTACGGCGAGCTTAACCCGAAGAACCATGCAGACCTCAAGCATATTAACGCAAAAGCGGCAGCCACAGATGCCGAGGGGAATATTGAATATTGGTACTGTGACGGCTGCAATAAATATTTCTCTGACGCAGCTGCAGCCAAGGAGATTAGCAAGGCGGACACTGTAATCAAGAAAATGCAGAGCTATCCGAAATCTCCGCAAACAGGTTATTGCACAAACCTCATACAGCTATGGCTTGCCCTGCTGTTTGTAGGCGGCGGCGTAGTTACCGGTACAACGGTTATTATCAAAAGAAGATACAACAGATAACAAAGCATCGGTTGTAGTCAAAGAGAAAGCATATAACGGATAATAAAACGCTTTAACAAAAAGCGGCTGTCTGAAGGGGCAGTCGCTTTTTACTGAGTATAAAAAGCATTGAAATTTATCCTTGCTAAGCCTACCCTTGCTTTAAAAAAAGGTTAAAAATATATTTAGACAGCTTGCAGTATATCACATAGGGTTATTCCCTTTAACAGCCCTATACAAGCTTTGCTGTTTATGCTATAATGCAGTTGTCTGAAATATTGCAGTATTGAAAATATGCAGTATAAAAAGTGCCGTTGCTTCTAAACGGCGATTTCATTGGGCTGTAGCAAGGTTTATGAATCTATAGATAAAGAAAATGAAGCTGTAAATGTATTTACAAGGTGAATACTGCCTGTTGTGATAAGCAGACTGAATGGAGGAATTATAGTTGAACAGAGAAAACAAAAGAAAAAAATACGAAAAAGGCTACTACAAAACACACTCGTGCAACGAAACCTTTACCTGCAAGGTTTGCGGAAGAGAGGTTGTACCGGAGGGTGCAGGCAGCGGCCACAGAAACCATTGCCCAAACTGTTTACATAGCTTGCACCTTGATATTGAGCCGGGTGACCGCCAATCAGAGTGCGGAGGCCGTATGGAGCCTATAGCAGTGTGGGTTAGAAACAACGGCGAATGGGCTATTATACACAGGTGTAAGGTGTGCGGTGCTTTAAGCTCAAACAGAGTTGCGGCAGACGACAACCCAATGAAGCTTATGTCAATAGCACTGAAGCCGCTGACGCAGCCGCCGTTCCCTATTGAAAAAATTGAGGAAATGACAAGGCTGATGGGCGGTGACGGCAGGCTGGAGTAGCCGTTTTTTAAAACAGATTTATGTACATTTCTAAATTATGTGCCTATAAAAATCAGGCTCTTTGCCGTTGGAAAAACCGACGGCGAGGAGCCTTGTCTTATATTTACTGCCGAGATGTTCTGTGAATTTATTTTATAAAACTGTACAAACTGTATTTATAGGGGAGGTCGGTTATATGAATATACGCACAGATTTGGCACTTGAAGCAACCGAAATGGCAGGAAGCTGCAACGGTGTAAGGTTAAGCTCTCAAACATATTCCAATATGAAGGTAACAAAAATAAGGGTGCTGAATTCAGAGGGAGCAAAGGAGCTTGGCAAGGAGCCCGGCACATACATTACAGCGGAGTTTCCCAGCTTGTCAAATACTTTTCGGGACACCGACAGCCGCTTAGAAATTATAGGTGAATATATTAACGAGCTGCTGCCCGGTGAGGGTACTGTGTTGGTGGTGGGCTTAGGCAATCTTAATATAACTCCTGACGCACTGGGGCCAAAAAGTGCGGACAAAATTCTTGCAACACGCCATATCACTGGGAAAATTGCACAGGAAACAGGACTGGATAAGCTAAGAAGCGTAGCTGTAATATCACCGGGAGTTTTAGGTCAAACAGGAGTTGAAACAGGGGAGCTTGTGCTGAGCGTAGTAAAAAAAATAAAGCCAAGGGCTATTATAGCTATTGACGCACTTGCGTCACGCAGGCTTGAACGGCTAGGCTGTACACTTCAAATAGCAGATACGGGTATTTCCCCCGGTGCCGGAGTGGGCAACAACAGGTTTGCAATTAATGAAAAAACCACGGGCGTGCCTGTAATTGCTATAGGCATACCAACTGTTGTAGACGCCCTGACCTTGGCAAGGGATATTATACCGGACTTTGTTTTTGAAAATGATATTAAAAGCGAAATATATCCCAAGGGACAGATGATGGTGGTAACACCACGAGAAATAGATTTGCTTATTGAGCGAGGTGCACAGCTAATAAGCTTGGCTGTAAACAGTGCACTTCATCAAAATTTTAATCTGGCAGACCTTATTTCCCTTATCGGCTAGTAATACAAAAGTATATTTATGCCGCCTTTTTCATATATTCTTATATGGAACAATACAGGAGGCATAATCAATGAGTAAATTAAATGGCGGCCGTTTGACAAATATATTTGCTTCATTGCTGGCGTCTGTATTGGCAGTAACTGCGGTTGTATGTACATTTATACGGGTTAATGAGCTTAACGCAGGGCTGTCTATACAAATGCTGGCCTCCTCATTGTCTATGCCTCAAAGTGCAGCCGCCGCAGCTGTAAATCCGCCAAGCAAGCCGAAAACAACAGACGCTCCTGTGAACAGCACCGAACAGCCTGTACAGGCGGCAGCAGAATCAACCGCAGCAAAATCCGACGATGAAATTACAGACGATGAAAGTAAATATAAAGGTGATAAGCTCCCTGTAGTTGAACAGCATTTCGGAAGCTCCGGTGAAGATTACGGTAATTTTTCGGTTAAAAATTCTACCGACTACGACATTGATTACGAAAGCTTTTTATCCTCTGATTTAGGCTTTAAAATAGAAGATACCAAAGAACCACAGGTGCTTATCGTTCATACACACACTACAGAGTCGTATTTAATAAACGACAACGGTTATTATTACACAGATTATCCTTTTAGAAGTAAGGATTCCTCAAGAAATATGGTTGCAGTAGGAAAGAAAATTAAAGAGGCTTTGAAGAAGAACGGCATATCGGCAGTTCAGGCTGATAAAATTCATGACGAAACCTATACCGGCTCGTATGACCGCAGTGAGCAGACCATATATGAATATATGGAGAAATATCCAAGCATAAGGGTAATACTTGATATACACCGTGACGCAGTGGGTTACGATGATGAAAGGGGCAAATATAAGCCTACATTTACATACAACGGGAAAAAGGCGGCCCAAATAATGATAATGAGCGGCTATGACCCATATGATAATTACGGGCTGGGACACTGGCAGGAAAATCTTACCTTTGCACTGAAGCTTCAGCAAAAAGCTGAGGATATGTACCCCGGTATGACCAGACCTCTTTACTTTGGCGATTTTGCCTACAATATGTTTATTAACAACGGCTCACTGCTTATTGAGGTGGGAACAGAAACCAATACTCTTTCAGAGGCACAGTACACAGGCGAACTACTGGGAAATGTACTTTCCTCCGTTCTTAATGATAATAAAGGCTAAAGCATACATTTTACGGAAATATGTTTATATGCATTTTAAATAATTTAATGTCTTTCTTTGGCTTAATTGTAAATTTTTCTGT
>OMCF01000792.1_pt1 | contig 11911 bp, 9 predicted proteins | sample 1673791 | NCBI WGS metagenome assembly OMCF01 (sample SAMEA103958127, study PRJEB25191) | human gut metagenome | biome: human-associated habitat [ENVO:00009003]; feature: intestine environment [ENVO:2100002]; material: feces | place: Germany | collected 2013/2015
TCGCGTACTGAGGAGTACAATTTTGAGGTGCAGCTTGAGCCGATACGTGGATTGAAGATTCAGCTCACAGCCAACCGTACTGACAACCGCACAAATCAGGTGCAGTTCATGTACAACTCGATGCCTACCACCCGAAGCGGCAGTTTCACGATGACCACATGCGCCATAGCCACAGCGTTGCGCGGATCGTCGTCGAAAGACGGCTACAGCAGTGCCGCCTACGATAAATTCTTGTCAAACATCCCTGTGATGGCGCAGCGGTTGGAACAGAAATATCAAGGTATGCGCTATCCTGATGCCGGCTTTATCAGCGGCACGGAGTATGCCGGACAGCCTTACAATGCCGACAACGGAGGCGTAAGCCAGGCGAGCGGAGATGTGCTGATTCCGGCGTTCATCTCAGCCTACACTGGCAAGGACCCGCAGAAAGTGACCACATCGTTCTTCCCGGCATTGTCGCAGTTGTTGCCAAACTGGCGCGTCACCTACGACGGGTTGGTAAAAATCGGTGGTCTGAGCAACATCTTCCGCAGCCTTACGCTGACTCATGCTTATCAATGCACATACAGCGTCGGCTCCTTCTCATCGTATCTGAACTGGGTTGGCGCCGGCAATGGCGATTTTGGATTTACCCGCGATGAGCAGACGCAGCGTCCTGTGCCGTCGTCGCCATATAATATCTCGTCGGTGACTATCACGGAGAAATTCGCTCCGCTGCTTGGTTTGTCGGCTACGCTTAAAAACAACCTTACGCTCAACGTTGAATACCGCGACAGCCGCACGCTGACGCTCAACACCAGTGCCGGACAACTTGTCGAGGCGTCGCAGAAAGCGTTTACGTTTGGCGGCGGATACAAGATTGCCAATTTCAACACTGTGTTGAAGATGAAAGGCGGTCAGAAAGGTGTCAGCAACGACCTTACTCTCAATGCCGACTTTTCGCTGCAGAACAATCAGTCGATTATACGAAAAATGCAGGAAGGGTCAAGTCAGGCAACCGCCGGCACGAAGTCGATAGCCATTAATTTCACGGCAAGCTACGTGTTGAGCAAGCGCATCACGCTGCAGGCGTATTTCGACCATCAGATTAACAAACCGTTGATTTCATCGAGCGCATATCCAACAACCAATAGCAATTACGGTGTTTCTGTCAACTTGTCGTTGGCTCAATAAATAATGAATTATGGGAAGAAATAAAGACAATAAGAAAAAAGAAACAGGGAAAGGTCTCGGTGCAATAACAGCCGTGACGGAGATGTATGGACGCAACGCAAAATGGGTTAACTGGGCGATTGTGGGACTGCTCTTTGTCCTGGCATTCTATGTGCGTGTCAATGCAATCGCCGGCAAGACGGAGCTGCATTCAGACGAGGTGTTCTCTATGGCGCTATGCACATGCGATCCCAATTATAATGTGGCAGTGGCCGACGGGACCTATACTGGAGCCCAACTGAAGGACATGATTGCCCATAGTGGAGACACCGGCTTCAAGGGGATGCTCTCCGACCTGCGCCAACTTTGGGTAAACAATGGCGACGCTCCCCACGCCAGCCTCTACTATATGGCTTTACGTGTGGCGCTGACGGGCTACGACGCCTACGACCTCGATGGCTATATCGTGCGTGGAGGAGTGCTGAATATGTTGTTTTTCGTATTGTCGTTTGTGTTTATGTACAAACTGCTGCGACGCATATTCGGTGAGCGTCACATGCTGGTGTTTGTCGGACTTGCGCTTGCATATTTCAATCTTCTGTCGGTGCGCAACACGATGCTTATCCGCGAGTACCAGATGGCTGAGGCTTCGGTTGTCATGCTTACGTATGTGGCCGTTGGCTTTGTCCAGCGTCTTCGTGCGGGCGAGGAGATACGCCGTTGGCGATTTGTGGCGCTCTTCGGAGTGTTGATGGGTTGCACCGTGTCTCTTGGATATTTCAATGCCTTCTACGTCATAGGCTTGTGTCTCGCGCTCGCAGCCTCTTGCATCCGTCATCATCGTCACCGAGCGATACTGCTGATTCTGTTGGCTGGAGTGGCTGCATTAGTTTTTGCATTTGTGATTTATCCAGGATTTTTCAACTTCATACTCCATCCTACGGTACATAAGTCGATGGCGTTCCGCAAATTCTCGCTTGCATTGTCGGTTACTTTTGCACGCGACATCCGACGCCTGCTCTTTATCTCTTACGGTTTCTGGATTGTCTTGGCGGCCGTGCTTGTGGCGGCATTCTCAAAAGGAGGATTGAAAAAATTGGCAGACGGCGGACTTTTTATGTGGTTGCCGTTGCTTGTAGTGGCTTGTATGCCACTTATTCAGTATGCGTCGATACTCAAGCATCCGCGTTACTATTATTGCCTTATGCCGGTGTTGATGTTGCTGGTGCCTCAGTCGCTCGCCGCGATGCCGAATCTGTGGCGTCGTTATTTCGGCATTCTCATCCTCTTGTTTTTCCCGATTCTCACTCCGCAGATTCATTTCCGCGACAATTATAGATGGGATGCGGTGCGCAAGGAATTGGCGCGTCCGGTCATATTCTATCAGTTGAATCCCAACGAACTGATTCAGCTCGTGCCTAACCTTGACGACAATGTGGAGTATACGGTCATGGGAAAAACTCCGATGACGAGCGAAATCAGTCAGGGGGAGGAACGTCTTGTGGTGGCGAAGATGGGAAAAATCGACAGCGACAAGTTTGTTTTTGTCGGAAAGGCGATTTGGAACAGCAATATCTATCTCTTTAATGTAAAATATGTTGAAAAATAGCATTATAGCAACAGTTGTGGCGTTGGTTCTCTCGGCGTGTTCCGCTGAGACGCAGCAGAAAACCTATTCGCTCGACGGGTCGGTTGACGCCTTGCGCGACGGCAAGGCCTATCTGTATGTGCTGTTGCCGGAATATCAGAAACTTATGCTGCTCGACAGTGCGGATGTCAGGCATGGGGGATTCCGTTTTTCCGGAACGGTTGACGAGCCGATGGAGGCTTTCGTGAGACTTAAGGGCGACACGGCGGCATACTGCTTTGTGCTGACCAACAATCGGCTGACAATGACAATAGAAGATGGTACATATTCAGTGCAGGGGTCGCCGTCAAACCGGGCGTTGTCGCAGCTGCTTGCCGACCGGTATGCGTTTGAAAAGCGCCGCGAATCGCTGCAGGCTGCCTACAAAAAGCAGTCTGCCGACTCAACTCTGACCAAGGTTGTTGAGGACTCGCTGATGACGGCTTATCATCAAGCAGGCGTCGAATATCGCAGACTGCTGCTTGAACGCCTGACTAAAAAAGTTCCAGGCTATCCATTGATGGGACGGGTGGCGCTTCGCATGTTCGGTGGTGAAATGCTCCAATGCGAGATTGATTCCGTCAGCCTTCTGATGAAAAATCCCCGATGATGTCGTGGCGGTCGGAATAAGGAAGGCAAATATGATTTGTCAAGATTGATTGTAGAATACGGAATCGGAAGTGCCTTAACAAGACTGACGAGGTTTTAGGATTTGTTATAAAGGAGATTTTGCAAGTGATTTGAAAGTTTTTACTACCTTTGTAAATTGACAGAGCGTTGCTCTGCCAGATAACAACAAATCTCGTGGAAAATAGAAAGAATATAGCAATATTGGGGAGCACCGGCTCCATCGGCACTCAGACGCTTGATGTGATTTCGGAATATCCCGACCGACTTTATCCGTCGCTTCTGACGGCCAACCGCAATGTAGACCTGCTCATAGAGCAGGCGCTTAAGTTTAAACCGCGTCGTGTGGTGATTGCGCAGAGCGACTGCTACACTAAGTTGCGCGACGCCCTTGCCGGCGAGCCTATCGAAGTGATGTGCGGTCAGCAGGCGATAGCCGATGCCGCGGCAGCCGACGATGTCGACATCGTGGTGACTGCCATGGTGGGGTATAGCGGGCTGGCTCCTACAATCAGTGCCATCAAGGCGGGAAAGACAATAGCACTTGCCAATAAAGAAACTCTTGTTGTGGCTGGCGAACTGATAACCAGGCTTGTCAAGCAATACGGGTCGAGGCTTGTGCCTGTCGATTCAGAGCATTCAGCGATATTCCAATGTCTTGTGGGCGAAGATCCAGAATCGGTCGATAAGTTGATTCTTACGGCATCGGGCGGTCCGTTCCGCACGCGTCCGAAAGAAGAACTATATGGCGTGACTCGCGCCGACGCATTGAACCATCCAAACTGGTCGATGGGAGCGAAGGTGACCATTGATTCGGCCTCGATGATGAACAAGGGATTTGAGATGATTGAGGCGCGATGGCTGTTTGGCATTCCGTCGGAACGGATTGAGATTGTGGTTCATCCGCAGTCGATTGTGCATTCGATGGTGGCATATTCCGACGGTTCGGTGAAGGCTCAGCTTGGCTTGCCCGACATGCGTCTGCCCATACGCTATGCTCTCAACTATCCGGAGCGGTTGCCGTCGGCATGCCGCAAGATGAGTGTGGCTGATTATGCCAATCTCACATTTGAGGCTCCCGACCGCGAGAAGTTTCCGTTGCTCGACATGGCTTTCGATGCCATCCACCGTGGCGGCAACGTGCCGTGTGCGCTCAATGCAGCCAACGAGATTGCCGTGGCGGCTTTTCTTGCCGACCGCATAGGGTTCATGCAGATGCCGGAAGTGGTGGCGGAGGCAGTGGCTCGCAACCGGTTTATCGCCAGCCCAACATACGACGACTATGTTGTGACCAATGCAGAGATAAGAAAAATTGCAGAAGAATTGATAAAATAAGAATCTACACACCAACAACTAATGGAATCTACATTTTTAATAAAAGCGGCACAACTGATAGCGGCGTTTGGCTTGCTGATAATAGTGCATGAGTTCGGACATTATATCTTTGCCCGTATGTTTGGCATCCGGGTGGAGAAATTTTATCTGTTTTTTAATCCGTGGTTCTCTCTTTTCAAGTGGAAACCGAAGAAGAAAGCAGGCGCCGACGATGGCAAGTCGTCGTGGCGCGACACGGAGTACGGCATAGGATGGTTGCCGCTTGGCGGTTATTGCAAGATTGCCGGAATGATTGATGAGTCGATGGACAAGGAGCAGATGGCGCAGCCTGTGCAGCCGTGGGAATTCCGTGCCAAGCCGGCATGGCAGCGTCTGTTGGTGATGATTGCCGGTGTGCTGTTCAATTTTATTCTTGCCATAATCATTTACGCGGGCATTGCTTTTGCCTGGGGCGACAAATATATCCAGTTCAGCGACGCTGAATATGGCATGCAGTTTGGTTGCGAGTCGGCAAAGACGCTGGGATTCCGCAATGGCGACATCCTTGTGAGTGCCGACGGCAAGACCCTTGACGCAGCCGATTTCGGAGTAGCCACACAGGAGCTGCTTGAGGCGCGAGAGGTGACGGTGAAACGCAACGGTGCGCTCACCACGATAGATTTGCCTAAAAATGCGCTCCTCACCGTAAGCAACGAGTTGCGCGACCACAAGGACCGTGGATTTATGACCTATCGTTTCCCCGTTGTGGTGAAGAATATTGTTGCCGGTCAGCCGGCAGCTGCCGCGGGCCTTAAAGCCGGCGACCGCATTGTGGGCATCGACAGTGTGCGCACCGAGACATGGGATGTGTTTGCCGACTGCCTTGCAAAGAGTCTTGACAAAGAAATCGCCGTGACCTACGAACGTGGCGGAAAGGAGTATGTGACCCATCTTCACACATCGGAATCGGGTAAGATTGGTATTCAGCTGACTCCGATCGATGAGATATTCAAGACCCATACTATCAACTACAACATCTTCCAGGCAATACCTCGAGGCATTGAAATCGGCGTTGACAAGCTCACGTCGTACGTCAGCCAAATGAAGTATGTCTTTACAAAGGAGGGCGCGGAGAGCCTTGGCGGATTCGGAGCCATCGGCGATATGTTTCCTGCAGAGTGGAGCTGGTATCACTTCTGGTTTATCACGGCTTTTATCTCCGTGGCGCTTGCGTTTATGAACATTCTGCCGATTCCGGCTCTCGATGGCGGACATGCGTTGTTTGTTATCATTGAGATGCTTACAGGCAAGAAACCGAGTGAGAAAGTGCTTGAATACTCCACAATGGTGGGTCTTGGCTTGCTCCTTGTGTTGCTGCTTTACGCCAACGGCAATGATATTTACAGATTCTTTATCAAATAGGCTTGAACGAGATGGACTACAAGAAAATCATACTGAAAAAAGGCAAGGAGGAATCGTTGAAGCGTTTCCATCCGTGGGTGTTCTCTGGAGCGATTGCCAAGATGGACAACGATATTGAGGAGGGCGATCTTGTCAGTGTCTACACATCGGCAGGCGACTTTATCGCTGTTGGTCATTTTCAGATTGGCAGCATCGCAGTGCGTGTGCTCGACTTTGCGCAGCGTGTGATAGGTGAGGATTTCTTTGTTGAGCGTCTGCAACGCGCCTACGATTTGCGTCAGGATATCGGTTTGGTGCGCGATGACAACAATGCGTTCCGTCTTGTGCATGGTGAGGGCGACTTCCTGCCTGGATTGGTCGTCGATATCTATGGTGCCACAGCTGTGGTGCAGGCGCATTCTCCGGGAATGCACTTTGCGCGCAACATCATCGCGCAGTCGCTTCTTAAGATTGCCGGCGGACTGATACATAATGTGTATTATAAGTCAGAGACCACCCTTCCTTACAAGGCGCAACTCGACCCTCAGAATGATTATATCGTTGGCAAATATGAGACAGACATAGCCGTTGAAAACGGATTGAAGTTTCATGTGGACTGGCTCAAGGGGCAGAAGACAGGGTTCTTTGTCGACCAACGCGACAATCGCAGCCTTCTTGAGCATTATGCCAAAGGACGCACGGTGCTCAACATGTTCTGCTACACAGGAGGATTTTCGTTCTATGCGATGCGTGGCGGAGCGAAGGCAGTGCATTCTGTCGACAGCTCGGAAAAGGCTGTGCGTTTGACGAATGCCAATGTCGAGCTTAATTTCCCAGGCGACAGCCGTCACAAGGCATTTGCGGAGGATGCATTCAAGTTTCTTGGCGGAATCGATGACAGTTATGACCTTATAATTCTCGATCCTCCAGCATTTGCAAAGCATAAGAGCGCGCTGAAAAATGCCCTCATAGGCTATCGCAAACTCAATGTGAAGGCATTTGAGAAGATTCGTCCGGGAGGCATTCTTTTCACGTTTTCCTGCTCGCAGGCGGTGTCGAAGGAGCAATTCCGTTTGGCAGTGTTCAGCGCGGCGGCCATGTCGGGGCGCAAGGTGCGCATCCTGCATCAACTCACGCAGCCGTCCGACCATCCCATCAACATCTACCATCCAGAGGGTGAGTATCTTAAAGGATTGGTGCTTTATGTGGAATAATAAATTCATAAAAACTCAACAGATATGAAGAAACAATTAATCCTCTCAGCCATTGCTGCGGTGGCACTCGGCGCTCCGGCGGCTTCTATGGCTGAGTCCTTAGATTTCAATTACAAAGTGGACAGATTTGCTGACATTGAAGTGCTGCGCTACAAAGTGCCAGACTTCGAGCAACTTACAATCCAACAGAAAGAGTTGGTTTATTATCTGACAGAGGCGGCTCTTTATGGCCGCGACATCTTGACAGATCAGAATGGTAAATACAACCTCGCAATCCGCACAACACTTGAAAACATCTATAAGAATTATGATGGCAGCAAGGACGACGCGGATTATAAAGGTTTTGTGCTTTATTTGAAGCAGGTGTGGTTTGCCAACGGCATACACCACCATTATTCTACCGACAAATTTACACCTCAGTTCAGTCAGGCGTTTTTTGAGACGCAGGTGAAGAAATTGTCAAAGAAGCAGTTGCCGTTGAGAAAGGGGCAAACTGTAGATGCGTTTCTCAAGGAGATAACACCTGTGATTTTCGACCCGACGGTTATGGCCAAGCGTGTGAACCAAGCCAATGGTCAGGATTTGATTCTTACTTCCGCCAACAACTATTACGAGGGAGTGACGCAAGCCGAGGTTGAGCAGTTCTATGCTGCGATGAAGAAAACCGACAATCCGGAGGAACCAATTTCATACGGCTTGAACTCTCGGTTGGTGAAGCGCGACGGAAAACTTGTCGAGGAGGTTTATAAAGTGGGTGGCTACTATTCGGCTGCTATCGAGAAAATCGTTGAAAATCTTCGCAAGGCTGTGGCTTTTGCCGAAAACGACAAGCAGAAGGCCCACATAAACAAACTGATTCAATACTACACCGACGGTAATCTGAAGACCTTCGATGAATATTCTATCCTTTGGGTAGAGGATGTGGTCAGCAGCGTGGACTTCATCAACGGATTTATTGAGAATTATGGCGATCCGCTGGGTTATAAGGGTGCTTGGGAGTCGATCGTGAACTTTAAAAACGAGAAGGCTTCACACCGCACAGAGGTGGTCAGCAGCAACGCTCAGTGGTTTGAGAGCAACTCTCCTGTCGATCCACGTTTCAAAAAAGAGAAGGTGAAAGGTGTGACGGCAAAGGTTATCACGGCTGCCATTCTTGCCGGTGACTCTTATCCGTCAACGCCTATCGGCATCAATTTGCCAAATGCAAACTGGATTCGTGCAGCCCACGGTTCCAAATCGGTGACGCTTGAAAACATCACGGAGGCTTACGACCAGGCTTCGCACGGCAACGGATTCAACGAGGAGTTTGTAATCGATAAGGAGACAAGCGACTTGATGGATAAATATCTCTTTATTGTCGACAATATGCACACCGACCTTCATGAGTGTCTTGGACATGCTTCGGGAAAACTCTTGCCGGGTGTTTCCGACGATGCACTGAAGGAGCACGGCTCTACGCTTGAGGAGGCTCGTGCCGACCTGTTCGCGCTCTATTATCTTGCCGACCCGAAACTGCTCGAACTCGGTCTGCTTGACAACGAGAATGCTTACAAGGCTGAATACTACAAATATATTCTTAACGGCTTGATGACGCAATTGATGCGCATCGAGTATGGCAAGGACGTAGAGGAGGCGCACATGCGCAACCGTCAGCTGATTTCGAAATGGTGCTATGAACGAGGCAAGGCAGACAACGTTATCGAACTTGTGAAACGTGACGGAAAGACTTTCGTGAAAATCAACGATTATAAGAAACTCCGTGACTTGTTCGGTCAGTTGCTCGCCGAAATTCAGCGAATCAAGTCGGAAGGCGACTATGAGGCAGGAAAGACTCTTGTGGAGACGTATGCTGTAAAGGTTGACCCGGCAATCCATCGCGAGGTGCTCGACCGCTATGCGCGTCTCGACATCGCGCCGTATAAAGGTTTTGTCAATCCGGTCTACAAGCCTGTGTTTGACAAGAAAGGCAACATCATAGATGTGAATATTGACTATACGGAGGGCTATATCGATCAGATGCTCCGCTATTCAAAAGACTATTCGCCGTTGACAAAATAAAAACGGTGTACGACTGATATGAAGCCGTATGGGGACGCTGCTCTCCATACGGCTTTTTTTTCGGCATCGGCTGATGGATAACCGCTGAAAAATGGCTAAATTTGCAAAAAAGGAAAGGTTATGCTACTTACAACAACTCCAACAATTGAAGGCCGCCCGATACGCGAATATCGCGGGGTGGTGACGGGAGAGGCGATTATAGGCGCCAATTTTGTCAAAGATTTTTTCGCATCGCTGCGCGACACGTTCGGCGGACGCTGCGACATGTATGAGGATGTGCTGCGTGAGGCAAAAGACAATGCTCTCGATGAGATGTCGAAGAGGGCAGAGCGTATGGGATGCAATGCCGTGGTTGGCATAGATCTCGATTATGAGACAGTAGGTGCCAGCGGGTCAATGTTGATGGTTACGTGCAGCGGCACGGCAGTTGTCATATAATATTATGGATAAAGAAACTATAAGACAAATCAAGAGCGATTTTTTTGCGTTGCGCAATGGCGTGATTGCCGACAAGTTGCGCAGTGCGGGATGTCCGTATAAGATAATTTTCGGGTTGACGGTGCCTCAGATAGAAAGTGTTGCCGCAAAACATGAGCCGTCGGCCGGACTTGCCGAGACTTTGTGGGCAAACGATTCCACCAGGGAGAGCCGGTTGATGGCAACTATGGTTTTCCCCGTTTCGGAATTTTCTGTCGACAAGGCAAAGAAGTGGATCGCTGATGCCGATACGGTGGAATTGGTCGATATGCTGTGTTTCCGCCTTGTGCGCAATGTTGAAGGAGTGGAGCAACTGGCTTTCAGTCTTGCAGGTGAGGAGCCGACTCGCTATGCCGGTTTGCGACTGCTTATGAATCTACTCGTTGTGCGCAAGCTTGCCGATGTGGAAAAAGCCAAAGGCGTCGCATCGCAATGGGCGGAAGGCGGTGATGCCGTTGCGCGCGTTGCAAGGCAAATCAAGGAAGAAATCGAGTGGTGCTTTTAATTGTGCTTTTAATTGAACGAAAGGCAAATAAAAACGGCGTTTTTTTTCACCGAAATTCAGACGAAATCATTAACTTTGCGTTGGTATGACTGCGACGGAAGACAAATCATATTATATCGCTCGCACGAAACTGGCTGAATATCTCGACAACAGACGGTTGCGCAAAACTCCGGAACGATTCGCGATTCTGGAGGCGGTCTTTTCGCACAACGACCATTTCGGCATAGAGGCTCTTTATGTGGATATGGAGAACCGCGCGTATCACGTCAGCCGATCCACTATCTACAACACAATGGAGCTTTTTACGGAGTGTGGACTGGTGCGCAAGCATCAGTTCGGCACCAATCAGGCTGTGTATGAGAAGGAGGTAAGCTCGGGAAACCACCATCATCTGATCTGTACGGAGTGCGGAAAGGTGAAGGAGTTGATGGACTACATCGGCAGCCGCAGATATGGGACATTCTCAGTGTCGTATATCTCGCTCTACGTCTACGGCATCTGCTCCACATGCCAGCGCCGGCGCCGGCGCAATCGTAAAATAGACAAGAAAACAACTTAAACGTAAAAACAGAATATAATTATGAAAGTAGATGTGCTCTTAGGTTTGCAATGGGGCGACGAAGGAAAAGGAAAGGTAGTTGATGTGCTGACTCCGCGTTACGATGTCGTGGCGCGTTTCCAAGGAGGTCCGAACGCAGGCCATACGTTGGAATTTGAAGGCAAGAAATACGTACTCCGTTCAATCCCTTCAGGAATTTTCCAGCATGGGCAGGTGAACATAATCGGAAATGGCGTAGTGCTCGACCCTGTGCTTTTCAGAGAAGAAGCAGAAGATTTGGAAAAAAGCGGCGTCGATATCAAGAAAATTTTGAAAATATCGAAAAAGGCACACTTGATAATGCCTACACACCGTCTGCTTGACGCTGCCAACGAGAAACTCAAAGGCTCGTCGAAAATTGGAACCACGGGCAAGGGTATCGGTCCGACATACACCGACAAGGTGAGCCGTAACGGTTTGCGTGTAGGCGACATTTTCCACAACTTTGAAGAGAAATATGCAGCCGCAAAGGCTCGCCACGTGAAAATGCTCGAGATGCTCGATGCGATTTCCGACTTTTCGGAGCTTGAGGCAAAATGGCTTGATGCGATCAATTATCTGAAACAATATGAGCTGATTGACAGTGAGCATTATATCAACCATCTGCTTGCCGACGGCAAAAGCGTGCTGTGTGAAGGTGCGCAGGGCACGATGCTCGATGTTGACTTCGGATCGTATCCTTTTGTCACTTCAAGCAACACCATCTGTGCCGGAGCATGCAGCGGCCTTGGTGTGGCTCCACGCAGCATCGGTGAGGTGTTCGGTATTTTCAAGGCTTATTGCACACGCGTGGGCAGCGGTCCGTTCCCTACAGAACTTTTTGACGAGACCGGCAGTAAAATACGCGACCTCGGTCATGAATATGGCGCGGTGACTGGACGTGAACGCCGTTGCGGATGGATAGACCTTGTGGCTCTCCGTTATGCAATCATGCTCAG
>OMCF01000796.1_pt1 | contig 11882 bp, 10 predicted proteins | sample 1673791 | NCBI WGS metagenome assembly OMCF01 (sample SAMEA103958127, study PRJEB25191) | human gut metagenome | biome: human-associated habitat [ENVO:00009003]; feature: intestine environment [ENVO:2100002]; material: feces | place: Germany | collected 2013/2015
CAAAGCAATGCCCCTGCCATCGTGATCTTCGTGAGAATCGTCTGCCCCACAGAGTGCATGGCTGCTGCCACCGATTCCGTAATGGTCTTTCAGGAAGTCAGCCCGCTCTTTTTTGTCCTCATGATTCAGGAAGAACGAATAGATTGCCAGCCGACTGTCCGAGTAATTGCTGCCCCGTGTGAAATATCCATTGATTTCATCTTCCGTGATGAACTTCTTATACTCATTCCAGTGAAAGCCATCCCGCGCCGAGTAGTTCTGATAAGGTTTTGCAAACTGCTGGAACAGAGCTGCCACTTTATCCGGCTTATAAAAGTGCATACGCATCAGGTCTTTATCTTCGACGTAGGCTTCCCCCAGCGCAGATAATCTCTCGTTGAGATCGGTTAAAAAAGCTGCATCGTCCAGCAAGCCTGCCAGCCTGTCCGTCAGTTCCGGGAAACCGCCCCTGAAGATTTCTGTATCCTGAAACACTGCTTCGGCAACGCCATCGGCCAAATCACGTTCCATATAAGCCAACGTCTGCGCGTGTTCCTGTAAGGCATTCTGCCGTGCAGCATCCAGAACTGCCTGCGGTGCGTACTCGCCCTGCCGGAGTAGTTCATGGATACGGTTGCTCACATCCTCCCACGAAAGAAACGCATTGGCTATCGTGCCACCCTTAGCCGTGTCACCTGCCGCAATGCGCAACCCCAAATCATCGAACCAGACCGCATACTTTGCGCCGTCAATTTCAAAGCCTTTTCCTCCCGTGCCGTATTCGTTTTTCACAAACTCCGTGTATTCTTCCGGGGTTTTCTCGACCATGAAATTGTAGATCAGACGCAGCTGACCCTTGCTGCGGTTGCTGCCCGTGCGCAGAATTTCATCGACCACTTCGGGATCAAGCGCAATCTCGTCCGCATACCGCGCCCGGATCGGTGCTTCAATGGCGCGGATCTGCTGTTCCACGGTCGGCAAATCAGGAAAAGAAAAAGCAGAGGCAATTTCTTCCTCTGCTTCGCTCAAATCCTGTTCCGTTGTCGGTTCAGTTAATTGTACACCAATTCCTTCAAGACGATCTCCTCGGCCATCGCCGTCAGGTTGTTCTGGTGCGCCGCCCATGCCAGCGGGTCTTTCTCCTTGCTCGGTGCCGGAAACTTCTCGTTCAGGCTGTCCAGCAGGGTTTCCACCCGGCTCTCCGCTGCTTCCTCGATCTGCGCCAGATGCTGGTTCAGCTTGCCGCTCATCAGCATACTCTGATACCAGTTCTTGCGGTTCTCTTTCAGGTACGTCCTGCGCAGCATCCCGTACTTTCCGATGGTCTGCGGCTCGTCCTGCACGGCCAGATTCGGGAATAGATAATCTCCCTTGCGGTAATACGTCAACTCCATTTTCTTGTTCTCCTTTGGTCGTGTTTTCTTTGATTTCGCGCTTTAATGTGCTAAAGTCTGTATTGGTATTATACAAGCTGTCAACGGATTTTTCAAGCTGCTGCGTGATTTCTTTTTTGTAAATTTTCCGCATCTCTCGGCCAATGTCAAAAAGAACCGCTTCGCACTGTTCGGAAACCGCGTTGCCAAGGAACGACAGCACCGGCAGCTTGTTGAAATCCACAATGCGGATAAAGTCATCATCGTCCAGCACATCCATAGGCTCCTGCCCGCAGCGGCGGGAAAGCGTATAGAAAATACTGTTGGTCATCAGTTCCCGGAAGCGGACGCGGATGTTATCTTCGTCCAGTTCTTCCAGAAACGTATCCGCCACCTCATAGGCCAGACCGTCCATCGCTTCATCCAGATTGTCGGCGGTCAGCTGCTGTGCCAGCTCCATCAGGGCGGCGTTCATGCTGTCTGTCTGCAACAGGCCGTAGGTATCTGCCAGATGGTCTAAGATAGCCTGCTCATGCTCGTGGCTGTCCAGATTCCATAAGAGCGGTGTTTTTCCGCCTCGCACCAGATGGGTGTCAGCAATATCGAACACATACCGCAGCTTGGTACGCGGTCCGGTATCATCCAGAAGCGCGATGCCTCTTGCGCCACGGTTGACCCATCGGCTCATTTTCTGATTCCAGAGTTCCATTTCTGCGCAGGCGGTTGCATCGGGCCGCTGTGCGTGGATCAGGAGTGTATCGGTGAACGAATAGCGGTACAGCCGCGCCGCCACATCCAGATAACTCATCCAGTCCTGTGGCGAGTTACTGACATACCGGGCGTTCTGCTGCGCCAATTCTCGAATATCGTTAATCTGTGGCAAGGGTCAAACCTCCTTTACGTTTTCGTTTTCATCGGTGTTTTAGGAAATTCCAGGCTGTACTGTGCGCGACCATCTTCGACGCGCATCACAAGGTCAGCGGCGAATGTCTTATCTTTTTTCGCGGAATAAAAGTCTTTTACGTGGGTGCGGCCTTTTTTCAAAAGGTCTGTGGCCATCTTCTTGTCCAGCGTCTTTCTCATGTTGGACAAGTATCTGCTTTCTTTCCAGAGGGCAAATTTGCAGCTGCGGTCTGCACAACAAAAGCTGAGCTTACTCTCATGTACAGGGTTTCCGCAGACCGGGCAGCTTCCTACGCTTACCTTATTATGATGGGGAGCTGCCGCGACGGTAGGAATCTGCCGGAGGTCAGCCAACATCTTATCGAGCAATCCGTGGATTCCCTGCATAAAATCATAGGGCTTGATCTCGCCGCGCTCCATCCGCAGCAGGTCATTTTCCCATTCGGCTGTCATACTGGCAGATTTCAGGTAGTCCGGGATATTGCGGATCGCGGCCACACCGTCCTCCGTGGGAATCATCTGCTTGCCTTTACGCTGCACATAGCCGGAGGATACCAGCTTTTCCAGAATCGCAGCGCGCGTTGCAGGGGTTCCCAGACCTTTCTTCTCAGTGTTCTTTTCAAATTCCTTATTGCCTGCTGTTTCCATGGCCGACAGCAGGGTATCTTCGGTGTAGACTTTCGGCGGTGAAGTAAAGCCCTGCTTTTTCTCTGCCCATACCACCGGAATAACCATCCCCTGTTCCAGATCGTTCGGAAGTGACGCATCCTTGCTCTTCTCCGGCTCCACAAGCGGAACAGGTTTTGCAGTATAACCGGGCTGCAGAACATCCTTATATTTTGCCGTGAAGTTCCTGCCCTGGCAGCACACTGTTACCAGCACATCCTCATAGATGAACGACGGCTGCACAGCCTGCACCAGTTTCCAGATGATAAGCGAAAGAATCTTCTGTTTGGTTTCGGACAGTTTTTCCTTGCTGCATTTTACGCTCTGCATGGTCGGCAGGATCGCATGATGGTCTGTGACCTTGCTGTTGTTGATAACGCAGCTTACGTCTGCCGCCGCGCCATCTAAGGCCAGTACCAGAGATTCCACCGTCTTGCGCATATCCTCGGTCACGAACTGGCTGTCCGTTCTGGGATACGTCACCAGCTTTTCTTCGTACAATTCCTGCAATGCCTGCAAGGTCTGGCTGGCGGTCAGACCGTAATAGCGGTTTGCTTCTCGTTGTAAGGTCGTCAGGTCATACAGCTTCGGTGGCTTCTTCTCCACCTGTTTGCGCTCGATGCTGCCGACCACCGCGCACTGCCCGTCACAGGCAGCCCGCATGGTATCGGCATCCTGCTCCTGCGCCATCTGTTCCGATACTGCGACCATGCCCCCACCGGACAGTTCCACTTTATAATAGGGTTCCTTTACAAAGTTCTGGATTTTGGTTTGCCGTTCGGCCAGCATCGCCAGCGTCGGGGTCTGCACACGGCCAATGGTCTGTTTTCTGCCGTACTTTTTCGTAAAAGCACGGGTTCCGTTCATGCCGATCAGCCAGTCCGCTTTTGCCCTGCACTCGGACGCTGCAAACAGATTATCATACGCCGCACCATCTTTCAGGTTTTCAAAGCCCTGCTGGATGGCGGCATCCTCCATGCTGCTGATCCATAGCCGCTTGATGGGGAGGTTGCTTCCGGCAAGAGCATACACACGGCGGAAAATTGCTTCGCCCTCGCGCCCTGCGTCGCAGGCGTTCACCACATAATCGAATTTCTTGCTGCGGAGCAGTTTACGCAGGACATTGAACTGCGGCTTCTTGGTATTGTGTACCAGCAGTTTCCACTCAACAGGGAGAATCGGCAAATCCTCAAAACGCCAGTTTTCATAGCGTTCATCGTAATGCTCCGGGGCTGCATACTCTGCCAGATGCCCCAGACACCAGCTTACCACGCAATCCCCACCCTCCAGATACCCGTCCTCCTGCCGATATGCACCGATCACTTTTGCAATGGATTTCGATACGCTCGGTTTTTCTGCAATCACCAGATATTTCAACGCTTTCTCCTTTTTGAAAAAAGCAGGGATAGCCTTTCGACTACCCCTGCATCCTTATGTTACGGTTTTCTTATGTGCCATTTTCGTTGCCGGACTGATTATCCTCGTTCACAGTCGTAAGGCTCTGGTCGGTTTCCAGATTTTCACTCTGCGGCGTTTCTTCTTTCGGCTTTGGCTTATAAATGTAGAAGTAGAAGAAAGCACCTGCACCGCCCAGTGCCGCCACGAATACCAGCAGCAGAATCTTATTCATGCCGCCGCTCGATTCTTCTTTCGGTTCTTCGATTTCCACATCCGGGATAGGTTCAGGTTTGGTTTCGGGCAGAACTACCGCAGGCGTTTCTTCTTCCTGCTTGCCGTTCCGCTCTTCATCGTCCAGAAACTCCTGCAAATCGTACTCGTCGATCATCGAGAGCATATAGACGTTTTCGCTGTTCCGCGCCCGGTCAATCACCAGAAAGAACGTGTTGCCGCCCTTGGTCTTGACCGTAAAGAACTCCTTGCTGGGGTCGTCCACGATGTTGTCCTCCACCTCGCCGTTGCCTGCGATGGTGAACGTAATCCTTTCTTCCTCGGTCGGCTCTGCTTCCTCAACCACCTGCACGGGTTCTTCCGTTTCGGTTGTGTCCACAAAGGCAAAGGCCGGAGTCGAAAAGCCCACTGCCATCAGCAGGGTCAGAATTGTGCTGGGGATAACAACTCCCAGCCGTTTAAGCATCTTTTTCAATCGCTTCCTCCGTTTCTGCTTCCTCCGAAGCGTTGTTTACAGCGGTCAGGAACGTCACGTTGCCCGCCTGAATGTTGTCCAGCAGAGCCAGCAGTTCGCGCCCGCCCATCTTGGTGCTGCGGATGGCACGGATGATCTCGCTGTCCTCTTCCTTTTTCTGTGCTGCCCGGATGGTTCTCAGCCGTTCTTCCAGTTCCGCGATCTGCTGTTCCGTCTTTTCGGCTTCATCCAGATATTTCTGTAATTTTTTGCCCATCGGCCCTCCTTTCAGTTGATGCGGCCAAAGCCTAAAAAGTGGCTTTGCCAGTAGGTCGAATTGATGCTGGTGTAGGAAATGGGATTGCCGCAGTGGATCATCATGCCATTGCCGACATAGTAGAATAGGAAATGGGGTCGCCGCAGTGGATCATCATCCCATCACCGACATAGATGCCAACGTGCGACGCGCCAACGGTGTTATAGGTTTTCTCGAAGAAAATCAAGTCACCGGGCTGTGCATCCGCAGGAGAAACATAGCTGCACTTTCCGCGCAGGCCGTTGGCCGTTGTACGCCCAACGCTCCACCCATTGCCGCTGTTATTGATGACCCAGCAAACGAAGCCGGAGCAGTCAAAACTGGTGCTTGGGGAACTTCCGCCCCACACATACGGCATACCAAGATACTTTTCGGCTTCCTCAATCATCCTTGCGAACTTTTCATCCGAAAGGGCTTCCGATGGAATATCATACTTGAAACCACCGCCGGAGCCACCAGTACCGCTGCCTGTACCGATGCTGCCTGTTGTACCGCCGCTGTATGTCGGGGAGCCTGCGCCGAACAGTTCGGGGCGATTACCATAGGTCAGGTTGTAGGCATCGTACCGCCCGGTCTGCTTCCGGTTCATGTTCTTCCGCGCGATGGTATCGAAGCCCTTATTTTTCAGCAGGACATTGAGGATTTTATACTCGTACTCCACTTCTTCCTGATAGGTATAGGTTTCCATGCTGACATTTCCAAAAGCGTCAATCGTTGGCCGAACCCCTACTCTGGTTTCCATGCGAGTGCGAATCTCAATAGTTTCCCACACTTTCAGGAGATACTGCTGCTTGAACAGTTCCTTGATAACAGGCTTGACCTGTCCTCTGGTAAACTGCTCATAAACTGCCGTCAAATGAGAAATCAGCTGATACGGGTCATGGCCGATCTCGTCCAGCTGATAGCGGTATTCATCATAGCCCGGATGTGTGGATTCCATCTGCCGAATCTGTTTATCCAGTTCCTTTTCCAGTTCCAGATAATCCTCTTCCGCGCCTTTCATGTCGGCATCCTTGCTGGGATATGTCGTTCCCACAAAGGTACTGCCTGTTCCCTGAATTGCTGCACCGCAGCTTGAAAAGGCTCCCAGCATTACCATCACCAACAGGATGCCCACACCAATACTGACCCACAGAGTTTTGTTCTGCACGACGATCTCCTGCACCGCCGCTTTTGCTTTCTCCGTAATGGTGTTTGTTGCCGCTGCTGCCTGCTTGCTGGCGGCAGTTCCGGCTTTCTGGCCGCGCTTGGCGGCTGCATAGGCATCCTTATACTGCTTTTTCTGGTAAAACTTCGCACCGACTGTTTTTGCTTCACCTCCTGCGGCAGTCGGTGGCGGCTGGGGCTGTTTCTTTTTTAGCGACGGTTCTGCTACATTTTCTGCCGTGCCGCCCTCGCTCTCGGAGAATTTCAGACGGCTGGATTTCTGATCCTCGCCACCTCTTTTCTCCGCTCTGGCAGATTTGTCTTTGGGCTTTTTTCTGCCTTTGACAAAGTGGTGCAGGCGTTCGGCGGCTTCTTCCGACTTGTGAGCAGCTTCCACGCCGGAATTGTCTTTTTCCACCTGATGTACTTTCTGATGGGCGAATCCGGTGGCGGTGTCCACTCCTTTCTTCGCCACCTTCTTAACGCCCATCCCCACGCCACGGACAATGCCGCCTTTTTCATCCTCAAAAGAAAGTCGGCCTTTCTTTGCGGGCTGCGGCTCTGCATCCGATTCCGCAGACGCATCTTTCGGCTTACCATCCTCCTGATGGGCTTTGTAATAGTCTGCGCTCTGCTTGGCGGTGCTGTGATGCCGGGGTGCATCCTCCTCCCCATCCTCAGCATCCATGCACCGTTCTTCTTCCATGATAGGTTCTTTGTCTGTTTCCTTTTCCGCAGTTTCTTTTGCCGAATCTTCCTGCTCCGGCTTTTCTGCTGCGGTTGCGGACTTCTGTTCCCCGGTGCGGAGGTTTTCATCCACCAGACCATCCTTGGTCATTTTCTGGACGATTTTATCTCTGCCCCGAAACTTTTTGTCTGCTATGGAAATCACCTCCTTCCGGCTGGAACCGTCATGCGATCAGAGCTGCGTGGGTTTCCCACTTGTCAAGCACCTGCTCCAGCTTCCGGGCAAAGGCGATCAGACGGGCATTCACTTCCTCACGGTCAAGATAACCGTGGGCTTCCATGTGAAAGCCGTCAGTCAGTTCATCGGCCAGTGTGCCAACGGCATAGAAATCTTCCAGCACCGTATGCACCACCGATTCTTCATCGTGGAAGTTGAGCGGCTCCACCTCATCGAAAGGCGGGCCGGAATCACTTTCGTGCGGCTCCATGTCAGAGTGATGATGAATCTTACGGCTCAGTCGGTCAAAAATGTTCGGTGTGTTCATGCTTCTTTCTTCTCCTTGTATTTTCCCATCTCATTGGGCTTCGTTGTCATCAGGCTGTACAGTTTCAGCGATGTATCGAACTTATCCTTGAACGGGATAATCGTGTTACCGTAGAATAGTAGTCCCTCGCCCTCGTTGCTGTTCGTCACATACGACAGCTGGAACGGCGAAATATTCAGCTGCTTGGCAAGGATTTGCCGGTCGCCGGATGCTTGGTTAAGCATATAAATGAAATCGCTGTTCTCAAAGATGTTCTCGATTTCCCGGCTGGCGAGCAGATCCTTGATGTTCTGGGTGATGCCTGTGGGTACGCCGCCCCATTTTCGGAACCGCTTCCAGATCTCGACGCTGTATGCTGCGGTCTGTTCCTCTTTCAGCAGGAGGTGGAACTCGTCTATATAGTACCGGGTGTTCTTTTTGCTGTTGCGGTTGATGGTGACACGGTTCCAGACCTGATCCTGGACGATGAGCATACCAAGCTTTTTCAGCTGCTTGCCCAACTCTTTGATGTCGAAACAGATAATTCTGTTATCCAGTTCCACATTCGTCTGATGGTTGAACACACGCAGCGAACCATTGACGTAGATTTCCAGTGCCGTGGCGATACGCTGCGCCTGCCGTTCCTTCTGCTCCCGCAGGCAGTCGTACAGATTACCGAGCGTCGGCATATTTTCCGGCTTCGGGTCGTTCAGATACTTCTGATAGACCAGCGGCAGGCAGCGGTCAATGACCGACTTTTCTTCCGGCTCCATGCCATCCCGTGCGCCCATGATAAGTTCGCACAGGGAAAGAATAAAGTCCGATTTCATGCCCAGCGGGTTATCATCGTCCGCATAGTTGAGGTTAATGTCCATCGGGTTGATGTAGTCCTTACTGGTGGACGAGATATGAATGACCTGACCGCCCAACGCTTCCACCAGCGGATAATACTCACCTTCCGGGTCTGCAACGATAATATCGTCCGTTGTGGTGAAGAACACATTGGTGATCTCACGCTTTGCACTGAACGACTTACCGCTTCCCGGTGTGCCGAGGATCAGGCCATTTGGGTTTTTCAGCTGCTTCCGGTCTGCCATAATCATGTTGTTGGACACTGCGTTCAGACCGTAATAGAGGGAATCGCCCTCCATAAAAAGCTCCTGCGTGGTGAACGGCACAAAGATGGCGGTGGAAGTGGTGGTCAGTGCGCGCTTGATGGGAACAAGATTATTTGCCAGCGGCAGGCTGCTCATAAGGCCCTGCTCCTGCAAATAATCCAGACGGTTCAGTGTGCAGTTGAACTTCTGAGCGATACCAGCAGTCTGAAACACAGCACTATCCAATTCCTGCTGGGTCTTGGCCGTATTAAGGAACAGCACCGTAACAAGGAACATACGCTCATTGCGGCTCTGCAGATCATCCAGAATCTTCTTGGCCTCGCCGCCATAAGTCGCAAGGTCGCTCGGAATAATTTCCATATCATAACCAGACCTCACAGCTTTCTTCTGTTCCTCGATTTTCATACGGTCTAGGTCGGTAATTTTGCCTTTGATCAGTTTGATGGCTTTCAGCTGATCTACCGACTGCACATGGATACTGACCACCAGATTTTTGTCCATATCCAGAAACTCGGCCAGCACCTTATCCGTCAGTTCCGGGGCAAGGATGTTCAGGTAGGATGCAGCACCGTAGGTGTCGCCCATCATAAAGTCCTTGCCGCTTTTGAACAGAAAACTGGTCGGGGCAATGAAGTCTTTGGTCGTCATGCCGCTCTGCAGGATGCGGTCATAGCTGAAATCGAACTTCTGCTGTTCCTCCTGATGAAAGGTTTCGTACATGATCTGAAGCCGTTCCACGCCGTTCAGCGGGTAGGCTTTCACGCCCAGCACCTTGAAATTATTGAGAATATCGGTTTCGATACGTTCCAGCCGGGGCTTTGCTTCCCGGACGCTCTTTGCTTCAATGCTGAACGTGATGTACTTCGTCCGAACCAGACCGTTATTGCCCTTGGCAAGCTGCTGTTTCAGCATCTGCGCATATTCCATGCGCACATCATCGAACTGGTCGTGCTGCGGCTCGATCTGGATGACCTTGTTGTACTCGCTCATATCGCTCTTGTGGTTGATGAACGACAACTGAAAGCGGATACTGGCATCGAAGTAGTTGAGGAAGTCGCACCAGCTTTCAAAGATGGTGTTCTTATCCTCGTTCTGTGCCAGCTGGTAGTTAATGTCGTAGAATCGGACGGTTTTTGAGTACAGATGTTCCTCCACCCGGCAGATACCGTCGCGCCCCATTTCCAGATATGGAATGGAACGCTGCACAGTCAACCGCTGTTCCTTCTGGCTCTTTTCGGGTTTCCGAAAGAACTTCTGGAAGAAGCCGCCCGACTGCGATTTCTTCTTCGGTTCACTTTTTACCAAGGATGCCTCCTTTCTTCTGGATCAGCGCTGCGGTTTCCAGTTCCCGCTCATACAGGTTTTCGACCTCATAGCGGCGTACCGCAGGACGTTTGAAGCGGACGCTGATGAAATTCGTCAGGATGGTTTCAAGGTGCATCCCGTTTTTCTCGTACAGAGCAAAGAAAAATTCCGGCAGCATCAGGAGCACCATGCCTGCCGCTGCATTGCTGGTTCCCAGCGTGTCGCGCATAAGAAAATAGAACGGAACGCCAATGCCTGCTGCAAACCCCATACACACTAGCTGGCGTTTCGTCAGGTTCAGAAAGACCTTGTTCTTCACTTTGGAAAGGTCTTTGGGAATCGTTACATAGGCCATTTATCACCAGAACAGCCAGACCGCCGCCGGGAAACGGCGTTGTCTGCTGTCTTTTCCTTTCATTGGATTTTCCCGGATTTAGTGACTGCCGAAGATCTGTTTGGACAGACTTCCCGTTTTAAGCAGCGAGAAGCAAAGAATCACCGTGTAGGCCATTGTGCCGAACAATGCCGAGTGAATATCCGAAGATACCCGGATGCTGCCGATGAGGGCTGCATAGATTGCCACGCAGACCATCATCAGGAACGCCTGAAATGCCAGAGCGAACAGTCCCCGGAAGTAGTTCGTACCCACATGACCCCATTCACGGTTACTCATGGTTGCAAATGGAATCGGAGCAAGCGAAGTGTAGAGGTATATTTCTATCATTCTGCCGTACATAATTACCGTGATAACCACCGACAGAATTTTCAGACACCAGCTTACAACAAGGGTTTCCAATGCCAGCGTCACCAGTTCGCCAATCGCCATTGTTGCCATTGCCGCCTGCATCTGCATGGAAAGAGAACTAATATCAATGGCGGTATTGCCACGGATAATGCCGGAGGAAGAATTTACCACCGACTGTCCAATGTCAAATACCGCCATTGCAATATCGAACGTATGACTGACGAGATAGACCGCGATCCACATCTTCACAAAATACTTAAAGAACATCCAAGTGTCTACATCGTGCAGATTGTTCCGTTCCGTCAGCATCGAGATCAGTTCGTAGCAGAGGATCAGCGTGATGATGATTCCCGCAATGGGGATTACCACCGAATCCGAAATATTACGGATCATGCTGAAAATGCTGCTGTTCCACCCTTGCGGTGTCTGCCCGACCTGAGCAGCGATTTCACTGGTCTGTTGGTTGACCGCTGTGAACATCGTACTCAGGTTGGACTCCACCATGCCGGAAAGAAGTTCCCTCATCCATTTTTCGATTGCTGCGAAAATATTATCGAACAATGGCGGGTTTTCCTCCTATCGCTTGTTGATTAGCCGAACAGACCAGAGAGCAGCGGGATCAGCTGGGTGCCGATGAGGATGACACCGCCGCCAGACATCAGCTGCTTCATGCCCTGCGACTTTGCGCCGGGGTTGTCGTTTCCGTACCCTTCCATGAGGTTCACAACGCCCCAAACACCAAGGCCCGCGCCGATGGCAACAACGAGAGTCTGCAGAACGGTAATAGCCTGATTGAAGAATTCCATAGTCATTTTTCGCCAGATTGCAGCAATGATAAAAAACACGATTCCAAAAGAAAAACAGGCTGGCACATCTTCGGTGCTGCCTGCTCCTGCAATTCTGGCTTCTCCTTTCATTTTCATAAAAATCAGCCTTTTGAAATCGCAAAAAATGTAGAGATCAGTCGGACGAGGTTGATGTCATGGGGTCTGCCCGGACAGGCGGGCGGGTGTATTTACTTCGGATAATGATCTCCT
>OMCF01000798.1_pt1 | contig 11879 bp, 13 predicted proteins | sample 1673791 | NCBI WGS metagenome assembly OMCF01 (sample SAMEA103958127, study PRJEB25191) | human gut metagenome | biome: human-associated habitat [ENVO:00009003]; feature: intestine environment [ENVO:2100002]; material: feces | place: Germany | collected 2013/2015
CTTTCGGTGGGGATTTTTCACACATTCACACACATTTTATAACACACACTTTTCACACACTTTTTAATAATAGGTCAGGTATAACGACTGATTTAAAACAATAATACTGTGTCTTGCATTCCCCGTTCCCAGTTTATCTGTTTTTTATATCAGCTGTACCTTAATGTGTATTATATCAGCATTTATGCCCTCTTTTCATTTTATGCAAATTCAGCAATTTATTCTGCAAAAGTGTCCTTTGAGTCTCCAAAATGATTTACAAAATAATCATAGTACGTATCCAGTATTTCTTTCCGCCCACGAACACGTATAGGCACAAGTGTTCCATCTTCCATAATAAAATCGTCCAAAGCAAGCAACTCGCTGATATGCGCTGACATCTTTTCTTTTGTCAGTTCTGTCTCAAAAAATTCTTTCGGCAATGCCCATCATATTACACTCGGCAATACCACAGTCAATATGACGCTCCGGGTACACATCACGGAATTTTTTGGTGTAGGTGGCTGCCGCTAAATCTGCATCCAATACCACCAGATTTTCATGCTCTTTTCCCAGCTCTAACAATGCATCTGCATAGCCCACTCTGGTTGCAACTTTCTTTACTTCTGACATAATGCTTCACCTGCTTTCTCCAAATCTTCCATTGCCACTGCAAACTGCTCGTCATTAGGTGCTGCACCATGCCAATTTGCCGCATTCTCCATAAAGGATACGCCTTTTCCTTTTACGGTTTTTGCAATAATTGCCGTCGGCATGCCCTTGGTTTCCCTTGCTTCCTTGAATGCCCGATCTATCTCTTCAAAATCATTTCCATCTATGGTAATGGTATGGAAGTGAAATGCTTCAAACTTTTTATCAATAGGATTTGGATCGCAAACCTCTGCCACCGGACCGTCAATCTGAAGACCGTTGAAGTCCACAATAACCACCAAGTTGTCCAACTTGCGGAAACCTGCCATCATGGCCGCCTCCCAAATCTGTCCCTCCTGAATCTCTCCATCTCCACAGAGAGCATAGACACGGTAATCCTTCTTGTCCATTTTTCCGGCAATTGCCATTCCCACTGCCGTCGACAGGCCCTGTCCTAAAGAACCGCTGGACATATCTACGCCCGGTGTACCTTTCATGTCAGGATGTCCCTGAAGATAAGAACCCACATGACGAAGGGTGGTCAAATCCTCTACCGGGAAAAATCCTCTATGTGCCAATGTAGCATACAGTCCCGGTGCAACATGACCCTTAGATAATACAAAACGGTCTCTGTCTTCCATCTTCGGATTCTTTGGATCTACGTTCATTTCCTCAAAGTAAAGATAAGTAAAAATATCTGCCGCTGACAGTGAACCGCCCGGATGACCGGATTTTGCACTGTGAACAGAAGCAATGATACCTTTACGTATTTCGTTTGCCTGTTTCTGCAATTCTAGTGTGTTCATTTTTTCTCCTCTTCCTTTTCCCTGCATAGGCTCCCTCCAGGGAATACCATTCGGCAGGTATAATGTCTAATCATATTATAACTCTACTCTGCCCTCCAATGCTCGAAGTAAAGTAACCTCATCAATATATTCTAAATCTCCTCCTACCGGGACACCGCTGGCAATTCTGGAAACCTTAATCCCTGTGGGTTTTATCAGTTTACTGATATACATAGCGGTTGTCTCGCCTTCCAAACTGGAATTCGTTGCTATTATAACCTCTTCTACCTCTTCTTGCAACCTTTGCATTAATTCCTTTAACCGGATATCTCCCGGTCCAATTCCCAGCATTGGTGAAATTGCCCCGTGAAGTACGTGATATACTCCCTCGTATTTTCCTGTTTTTTCATATGCCGCCAAATCTCTGGTGTTCTCCACCACCATAATCTGCTTATCGTCCCTTTTGGGATTGCTGCAAATCGGGCAAATCTCCTGATCGGTCAGCGTAAAGCATTGTTTACAGTAACGGACATTCTTTTTTGCTTCTAATATAGAAGAAGATAATTCTTCCACATTCTCCAGCGACATATTTAAAATGTGAAAAGCCAGTCTCTGTGCAGACTTTGCTCCGATTCCCGGAAGACCGGAAAGCTGCTCTATTAACTTACTAATCTGACTGCTGTAATAATCCATGACTTCTCCTTTTGTTCAGAAAAGTTTTGCGAATCTTCGCTGTATGTAACAACATAAAATCGGGGTTTGCCTCTGCAAACCCTAATCATTTAAAACGGAAATCCTCCGCCCATTCCTCCCAGTCCTCCGGTGATTTTGGACATGGACTGTGTGGACATTTCTTCGATTTCACGGAAAGCTTCGTTGGTGGCTGCCATAATTAAATCCTCCAACATTTCCACATCATCCGGATCTACTGCCTCCGGGTCAATCTTTACCTTGGTAACCTCACGTTTTCCCGATACGGTAACCTCTACCACTCCGCCGCCTGCAGATGCAGTTGCTTCTTTTTCCTGAAGCTCTTTGGTCGCTTCCTCCATCTGTCTTTGCATTTTCTGTGCCTGCTTCATAAGGTTATTCATGTTTCCCGGCATTCCTCCTGGAAATCCGCCTTTTTTTGCCATTTCCTTTTCCTCCTGCTTTTATTCATCTTCTATTGTAATATCCATATGGATGACATCTGCCAAATCCACATAACTTTCCTCGAATGGACGATTGGTTTCATTTTTCTGTATCCGAAGTTCCACTCGGCTTCCTATCCGCTCTGTGATAGCATTCTCCAGTTCTACCTTTCGTTCTTCTTCATTCAACAAGCCTGCTGCCACCTCATCCTCCAGAACAATCAAAAGTACATTGTCTCCTCCCAAACTCAGATGAGCAGTTTTCAGATAGTTCTTTGTCAGCCCCGGCAGTTCCATCAAAATCTTATTCCAATTCTTTACTACCTGCTGCACTTCCTCCGGTATGGCTTTGGGATACTCTTTTTTCTGCACCTGCTCCGCCTGCTGTGCCGGTGCCGCATTCATCTGCTGCGGCATAGGTGCCGCCATAGGTATTCCCTGCTCCAGCTTTTTTTCCAGATGGCTGAGTCTGTTCAGAATCGAAGTCTCATCCTTTTCCATTTCTGGTTTGCATAATTTTATAATCGCTATTTCAATTAACACACGTTTTTGACTGGCATACTTTACCTGATTAAACAGTTCCGAAAAGATACGGATGTAACGCATCAGTATTTCCGGTGCTATCATCTGTGCCTCTTCTTTTAATAAAGCCAGATTTTCCGAAGACATATCCAAGACATCTTCCATATCCTCGGAACTTTGTACCAGCAATAAATTTCTAAGATACCATGTAAAATCTGTCACAAACTGTCCCAATTCCCGGCCCTGTATGATGATGTCTTCCAGACTTCCCATCGCTCCCACAAGGTTTTGGTCTAATACCTGCCGAAGTAATTTGCTGAATACTTCCGTATCTACGGCTCCCAGTACTTCCAGCACATGGTCATAGGTAAGGGTTTCTCCCAGATAGAATGCAATGCATTGATCCAGCAGACTCAAGGCATCCCGCATGGAGCCGTCAGCTGCCTTGGCAATATAACGGATTGCCTTTTCCTCCACCTCTACCTGCTCTTCTTCCATAAGCTCTGTCAGCCGTGCCGCTATGGTATCTATGGAAATCCTGTGAAAGTCATACCTCTGACATCTGGACAAAATGGTAATCGGTATCTTATGCACCTCTGTGGTCGCCAGAATAAATATAACATAGGACGGCGGTTCTTCCAAGGTTTTTAATAAAGCATTAAATGCTCCTATGGATAGCATATGCACTTCATCTATAATGTAAACTTTATATTTTCCTTCCGTAGGGGCGTATTCCACCTCTTCCCGAATCTGACGGATGTTTTCCACACCATTGTTGGATGCTGCATCAATTTCTATGACATTCATAGAATTGCCTGCCGCTATAGCACGACAGGCTTCACAGGTTCCGCAAGGACTTCCGTCCACCGGATGCTGACAGTTCACTGCTTTTGCAAAAATTTTGGCAATGGTGGTTTTTCCGGTGCCTCTGGTTCCGCAAAAGAGATATGCATGTCCGATTCTATCCGCTTTTATTTGATTTTTCAGTGTTGTAACGATATGTTCCTGTCCTTTGACATCTTCAAATTCCTGTGGACGGAACTTTCGGTATAGTGCCGTATAAGACATCTCTTATCCCGTTCCTTTATTTAATCTCCAAAGCTGATTCCCATGCTTTTTGCTTCTTTAATCATCTGGCAATCCGGATCTACTACTTTCAGTTTCCCTGCAACCTCTCCCAACGGTACACGCTTTGTCTTGCCATTAACCATTGCAATCATATTGCCGTAGTCATTGTCCATAATTGCCTGTGCTGCTGCCGCACCCAGTCTGCTGCAAAGTACACGGTCATACGGACACGGACTTCCACCTCTTTGGGTATGACCCGGAACCACTACCCGCACCTCTGCCCCGGTTTTCTTTTCAATCTCATCGGCTCCCTCTGCAACTGCCAGAATGGTAAAGCCCTTTCCTGCCCGGCTCCGTTTGTCGATAGCTTCTATTATCTTATCAATATCATATGGTATTTCCGGCAACAGAATAATATCTGCACCGCTGGCAACTCCTGCATAGAGGGTCAGCCAACCCACCTTATGTCCCATAACCTCTACAATGAAAATCCGGTTGTGAGAAGCTGCGGTGGTATGAATACAGTCAATGGCATCCGTTGCAATGTTGATGGCACTCTGGAAACCAAAGGTCACATCTGTTCCATAAATATCATTGTCGATGGTTTTTGGCAGATGGATTACATTCAAGCCTTCTTCCCGAAGAAGATTTGCTGTTTTCTGTGTTCCGTTGCCACCTAATATTACAAGACAGTCCAAATTCAATTTGTAATAGGTCTGTTTCATGGCTTCCACTTTGTCCAGACCGTTCTCGTCCGGCACCCGCATCTGTTTAAACGGCTGTCTGGAAGAACCCAGTATCGTTCCGCCTTTTGTGAGGATTCCTGAAAAATCTGCTGCAGTAAGCAGACGGTAATTTCCGTAGATTAATCCTTTATATCCATCAAAAAAGCCGTATACTTCCAACTCGTTACAACTCTCGCTCAATCCTTTTACCACGCCTCGCATAGCGGCATTCAAAGCCTGACAGTCTCCGCCACTTGTTAACATGCCTATTCTTTTCATGGACTACATCCCTTTCTTCTCTGATTTCGTCTAATTAGTATGTACAATCATAGTCATTATAATATATTTTTTTCTTCATAACAATACTTCCATAGTTGCATTGAAAAAAAAATATGATATAATTTATGGGTCTGGAGACGTATCGAAGTGGTCATAACGGGGCTGACTCGAAATCAGTTAGCCGGGCAACCGGCACGCGGGTTCGAATCCCGCCGTCTCCGTTCACAGAAAACCCCAGTATTTATCGTTAATGCCGATATTTACTGGGGGTTTGGGTTTCGTTACCTATGCTCTTTCAAAGTTTTTACCGTGGCGGCAACAATATCCTTTACTATCTGTTTTTCCTCAGGAGAGCAGACCGCCAGCAAATCCGCAATATCCTTTTCCAGATAAGTGGTAGAGCAGACCGAAAGACTGTCACACACCAGTTGGTCCAAAGAAACGTTCAGCACATTGGCTATTTTTACAAGGGACGGCAGACTTACCTGTGTGGTAGCTCTCTCTATGTGACTGATATTAGAGGTTACCATATCTATTTTATCCGCAAGCTGTTCTTGGGTCAGATGCTCTTTCTGACGATATTTTTTTATTCTATTTCCCAATTCCACATAATTAATCTTGACACTCATGGCAGTTCCTTTCTCAAAATTTTTGAGAGTTATTCAAATTACTGTTGTTAGTGTATGCCATATTATGGTATAATATAATAATCTAGATGCCATATTGTGATACATACTAATTTTTTTGCAAAAGAAATATTTCTATTCGGAAGAGGGAACCACTTACTCCAGAAAGGCGGAACTATGATAAAATACGAGTCCGATAAGATAATGTCTACTCTGGATAAACTAGCTGAAATATTTGATATTATCAGATTGGTAAATCCGGAAATCTGCCGTGAGCTTTTTGTAGACAAAGACGGTGGCATTTCTTATGGAGAAAATTGTTATAAAGATTTGAATTTATGTAACCAATGTGAGAATTGCAGTTGTCTTTCTGCCCTAAAGGCAAAAGAACGTAGGGAGAAATATGAGTTATATGATCAAAAAATATATTCTATTTTATTTATTCCCATTGTTCTAATTTTACCTGAAAATATAGAATATCCATGTGTTATAGAGATTGTGACCATCCTCTCCCAAAATCAATGGCTGAAGGAACTGGGGAACACAAAGGAAATCCACTCCATTATTGCAGACCACGAAGGGGTCTATCTGGATTCCCTGACTTCCGCTTTTTCCAGAAAATTCTTTGAGGAAAAGCAATATCTGCGAAACTATTCCCAACCTCCCCGGGAGATGGCTTTTCTCTTTGCAGATTTAAATAACTTTAAATCCATCAATGACACCTACGGTCATCTGGCGGGAGATTATGTGTTAAAAAGAATGGTGGCACTGACCAAATCTGTCATCAGTTCTAAAGATATCATTGTCCGTATGGGCGGAGATGAATTTTTAATTATACTGCCGGATAGTTCCCAAACCTCAGCGGAACAGGTGGCAAGAGAAATAAAAAGAAAATTACGAACGGAGGAGTGTTTGCAGGATGCAAAGGGCAGACACACCGGTATCAGCATTGGAATCGCCCACACCACCCACTTTCATTCCTCAGATGAATGTATTCAAAAAATGCTGAAAGAGGCTGACCTAAATATGTATACGGACAAAAAAAGTCTCTTTTGATTTAAAATAAAAAAACAGGCTGAACTTATCATAAACGCTCAGCCTGTTTCCCATACCTATTCTTTTTTTACATATTCTTCCAGAAACTCCTGATACGGACAAGGTCTTCCAAAATAGAACCCCTGAATATAGTCCGGTCCCAAATTACGAATTTTCTGAAGCTCTTCTATGGTCTCAATTCCTTCCACACAAAGCTTCAAATCCACACTGTGGGTCATCTCTACAATATAGTTCAACAAAGAATATTCATATTCGTTGTTCAGTGCTCTCACTGTAAAGGAACGGTCTATCTTGATAATATTCGGATTCAATTCGTATAGATAATGGAAATTGGAATAACCCGTTCCAAAATCGTCAATCGCCAGCTTCAAGCCCTCTTCTTTTACATTGTTCCAGAATTTCGTGTAGTTTCCGCTGGATTCTAAAAATCCGCTTTCTGTCAATTCCAGAATAATATCTGATGGTGTCAGTTCATACTCATCTAATGCTTCCAAAATCTCACTTAAAATATGACTTTTAGCAATCTGGATATAGGACAAATTGATAGAAACTTTAAAATCCGGTAAATAGTTCTTTATCTTTTTACAACGTGACAACGCTTGCCAAATAACCCATCTTCCCACCGGAATAATCAAACCCGTTTCTTCCAGCAAAGGAATAAACTCTACCGGTGAAATTCTCCCGGTCTCCGGAGATTCAAAACGAAGTAATGCCTCTGCATTCTCCACTCGATCGGATTCTCCATCTACAATCGGCTGTAAATAAATTTCAAATCCTTCAAAATCATTGTAAACTGCATTTCTTAAAATATGTATCCGTTCTTTTTTCTTCAGGTATTTCTCATAATCTTCCTGACAATATGTATACGCCCGGCTCTTTCCTTTTCGTTTCGCTTCGTTCAGGGCAAACTCTGTCAGTTTCATTACATTGGAAAAGTTCTCCTGCTCTAAGCTGACACTCATCAACAATCCTGCCGAAATCGTATAAACCGCTTCATAATGATTCTCTTCAATAAACTCATCTATCTTTACACGGATTTTCCGATAAATATCATAGGCATCTTCCCTTGTTCCACCTAGAAAATCTACAATAATAAATTCATCTGCCACCAGCTTGTAGAGGTTCTGTCCCGGATATATGCACTCAGCAATGCAATGTGCTGTTCTCTGCAAAATCATATCTCCGTATTCCATACCCCAGTTCTCATTGATGTCTTTAAAATCATCAATTCCAAGTCGTAGCATAAATCCCTGAGGAAATCCGTTGGGATGTTTCTTTAACAGATTCCTTAAGCTTGTCTCACCCAACAGACCACTAATGTTATCCGCCTTCTGCTTTGCTCCGATTTCATTGATACAGCCCAGCATCACATATGGTTTTCCCTCTGCATCCATCAGTGAACGCCCTCTGCAATTAATCCAAATCGGTTGTTTCTCCCGATCCAGCCACCGATACTGTAAATTGTGAAAGGTCTTCTCACCCCGTTCCATCTTAGTCAGATCTTCCGTCAGCATTTCAATATCATCGGGATGTACAAACAGTTCATGGGTCTTTTGTACATCATAGAATCTATGATCCGGCATATTAAATCTTTGCATCGCACTGGGCGAGATTGCATAATAATCATTTTTTAAATCATATACGTAGAGATAATCATCCATACAAGGATTCCATATATCAATCATTGCACATAGCTGCTCTACCGTAATATTTCGAACATCGTATTCCATAAAGATTCTCCTATTACCGTACTCCTAATACCTGATATAACTCCCCATTTTTCCGGGTACTTCTCTATTCTTATTATATTTGATAATTCATACGTATGTCAATCAATTTTCCGACTATTTCTTCGTTTTTCCATTATCTGTAGAGATTATTTTGGGGATTTCCATTTTTCTCGCTATTTTATCTGTATTTTTCCGTCAAAAATCGCCTTTGATACTTCAGTGCGGCATAATCTGTGATTTTCTTCTGATAAACCATGTCCGACAATCCGCCCACCATACCCACCACTGGTATTCCTTGAATGAATTTCAGGTATAAAAGCTCCTCCGAAAGGGCTGTGGCAGTTTTTTCTATCTGCTCTTTTCTGGAAATTCCAAAAGGCTGTCCCTGTTCCATCCAGAGATTCAGTTCCGTATCTTCCGCAAATAAATCCGCTCCATGGGAAACCGCCGTCCGTATCAGTTTCAGAATAAAAATCTGCTCTTCCTCTGTCTCATAGGAAAAACCATGGCTCATGGCTATCTCATAAATGCTTTTCAAAAGCAGAGACAAAAATATCGGAATATCCGGCAATCCCATTCCAAGAACGCCCATCCCCACACCTTCGGCGGTAGAAAGTGCCATATTCAGGTTTTTGGTGGCGGCAGCCTGTTTACTAAATGCCCTTAATGACCTACGGTTCTGTTTTACTTCCGCTGTAATTTCATTCATTCGGTAAGTCTGTTGCCGTTTTTCTTTATTATAGGTTTTTTCAATAATTCCCGTTCCTTTTTGAAAAATCGTATCAAAAGCTTTTTCAAATCCTTTTTGCAAGGTATTATTTAATTTCTGCGGGACATACTGTTCCACCTTCTTCTGCCATCCCATAATCCTTACTTCGCGGTTTTTGTCTAAAAAGGCCTTTTCCGCTTTTCTCAATTTTTTCCATTCTTTTTCAACGACTCTCTGCTTCATTTTGCTTTTCCCCCTCCTTCTGTCGGCGTTTCCTCTCCCTCAGTTCCTTGAAAAAACTGCTGAGCATGTGGGAGCACTCTTCCTCCAACACGCCTTTTTGAATTTCTACCTGATGATTAAAGCTGGGAATCTCCAAAAGGTTTAGCACCGAACCGGCACAGCCCGCTTTGGGATTCATGCTTCCGATGACTACTTTATCAATTCTCGCCTGCACAATGGCTCCGGCACACATCTGGCAAGGCTCTAAAGTTACATACATCGTACAACCTTCCAACCTCCAGTCGCCCAGTTTTTTGCTTGCCTTTTTGATGGCAGTCATTTCCGCATGGGCAATGGTATTCTTATCCGTATTCCTTCGGTTGTAACCTCTGGCGATAATTTTATCCTGATATACAATCACGCAGCCAATCGGAACCTCCTCCAAAGCATATGCTTTTCTGGCTTCCCGAATCGCTGCGTGCATATATTTTTCTTCTTTATTGCTTGTCCTGCTCATACTCTGTATCTTCTTTCGTCGTTTTCTTCCTCATAGAAAATATGCTGTGTTCATGTTCCCTTTCCTCCGGAATCCGGATATACTTTCTGATTCCAAACAAAATGGCAATGCTGAGAATAGATACAAAATCTTCAAAAGCATTGGTATCTCCTATAATCATATGACGTGATACCAAGAAAATCAAGACCTCCAACACAGTATCCGCATCTGGCTGACAAAGCATTTTTAAAAATTCTATACTGATAACAATTTCAAAGATAGCGTCCAAAAAGATGTAAAAGGATCCGGTCTCACCTCTGTTGCCCCAAAAGGTCAAAATCTCCGGCTTCAATCCTAAAATAGAAATAACAATCCCTACCACTACCACAACTGCCATAAACAATTCCATATAGTTACACAGTTCATATAAAAACGCTCTTAATCTTTTTGACATAATCCCTCCTAAATTGTATGCAACAATACAAAACCGAGCATTCTGCTTTGAATCCAGATGACAAACGTTACCTTGGCAGTTAACTCAGTCCAGGCACCCTCACGGCACACGAAAGGTTCTACTTAGTGCTGCTTCATTCCTGACCTGACACGGTTCATAGATTTCCGTTGCGTAAGACCCAAACGTCATCGCCACTTACCAAGGGCTGCTTTACCATCAAAGACCCGGGGCAGAATATCACTCTAGCTATAGCGGATTGCTAGTACAGGGTACCGCTACCACCCCAGCTGCTCGGAAACATAAGTATACCCAATTTCGCCGGTTTTGTCAATTTATTCTTCACTTTCCCTTGCTGGTATGACATAATAGGAATTAGTAATTTAAGAGGTGTTTATGATGGAAATTCATGGATTTCAAAAAACTACATTATTAGACTATCCGGGACACGTGGCTGCCACGATTTTTTTTGGAGGATGTAATTTCCGCTGTCCCTATTGTCATAACGGAGATTTAGTGCTGACCCCTTCTGCCCTTCCTATAATATCAAAGGAAGAAGTCCTAAAACACCTCCGAAAACGGCAGGGTATTCTGGACGGGGTCTGCATTACCGGCGGCGAACCAACTTTACAGCCGGATTTGGAAGAACTGATTACGGAAATACGCAGTCTGGGCTATGATATCAAGCTGGATACCAACGGCTCCAAACCGGACGTCCTGAAATCTCTCTGCAAAAAAAAGCTCATTGACTATGTGGCAATGGATATCAAGCACACACAGGAAAAATACAACACGGTCTGCCGCTGGGCTGCCTTTTCCATAGAAAATATTTCTGAATCTGTGTCCTTTTTACTTCAAGGAAATGTTCCCTATGAATTTCGCACCACGGTTGCCAGAGAACTTCACTCAAAGGAAGATATTCTTTCCATCGGAGACTGGCTTGCAGGGGCAGATGCCTACTATCTTCAAGCCTATCGTGAATCGGAACAGGTCATTGACCCTGCCTTTTCTTCCTATTCTTATGAAGAATTGACAGAATTTCAGACCCTTCTGAAAACAAAAATTCCAACAGTAGGAATACGGGGGTTAGATACATGAATTTTCAATATGAAACGAAACGTTTGATTCTAAAAATATTACCGGAATCCGCTGCCTCGGATGTCCTGTTTTTTCAACTGAAAAATCAGGAGCATTTTGAAGAATTTGATGGGCAGCCTCAAAAGAATTTTTATACGAAACAATATCAGAAAACTCTTTTATCCTGGAGCTATAATATGGCGGTACGACAAAAGGCTGTCCGTTTTTGGCTTTTTGAAAAAGGAAATCCCTTTGAAATTATTGGAACTGTAAGTATTCAGCGGATTGAGCGTGGAATTTTTCAATCCTGTACCTTGGGCTACAAGCTGGACAAAGACCATCTCCATCAAGGATATATGACCGAAGCCTT
>OMCF01000802.1_pt1 | contig 11821 bp, 11 predicted proteins | sample 1673791 | NCBI WGS metagenome assembly OMCF01 (sample SAMEA103958127, study PRJEB25191) | human gut metagenome | biome: human-associated habitat [ENVO:00009003]; feature: intestine environment [ENVO:2100002]; material: feces | place: Germany | collected 2013/2015
TTTTCCGTTCATTTTACAAACCTCTTATCTGATGGTTTATACAGTTATTAATAATTATATCAGAAAACCCACTGTATTCAAAGAAAAAAACTTGCAAAATGTAGATTTTACGGTACAATGTTAAAGGATTCATACAACGACACAGACAGAAAGGCAGAAATTATGATTAGTGCAAATAACATTACATTAAGACTTGGAAAAAAAGCTTTATTTGAAGATGTAAATATCAAATTTACGGAAGGAAACTGCTACGGATTAATCGGTGCCAACGGTGCAGGAAAATCCACATTTTTAAAAATTCTTTCCGGTCAGTTGGAACCTACCAACGGTGACATCGTCATCACTCCGGGACAACGTTTGAGCTTCTTACAGCAGGATCACTTCAAATATGATGAATTTACTGTTTTAGATACTGTCATCATGGGGAACAAACGCCTCTATGACATTATGAAAGAAAAAGATGCCATTTACGCAAAAGAGGACTTTTCCGACGAAGACGGTATCAAAGCCAGTGAGCTGGAGGCAGAATTTGCTGAGATGGACGGTTGGAATGCCGAGGCAGATGCCGCCATGCTGTTAAACGGACTGGGCATCCCTACGGAAAATCACTATTCTATGATGGCTGACCTGCCGGGTGCCATGAAGGTTAAGGTTTTATTGGCTCAGGCTTTGTTTGGAAATCCTGATATCCTGCTTTTGGATGAGCCCACCAACCACTTGGATTTGGATGCTATTGCATGGTTGGAAGAATTTTTAATCAACTTTGACAATACAGTTATTGTAGTTTCCCATGACCGTTATTTTCTGAATAAAGTCTGCACCCATACCGCTGATATTGATTATGGAAAAATTCAGCTTTATGCAGGAAACTATGATTTCTGGTACGAATCCAGCCAGCTTTTAATGAAACAGATGAAGGAAGCCAACAAGAAAAAGGAAGAAAAAATCAAGGAATTGCAGGAGTTTATCTCCCGTTTCTCCGCCAATGCTTCTAAATCTAAGCAGGCAACTTCCCGTAAGAAGGCTCTGGAAAAAATTCAGTTGGACGAAATCAAGCCATCCAGCAGAAAATATCCTTATATCGACTTCCGTCCGGAGCGTGAAATCGGAAATGAGGTTTTATCTGTGGAAGGAATCAGCAAGACCATTGACGGTGTCAAGGTATTGGATAATATTTCGTTTATCGTAGGACATGATGACAAGATTGCTTTTGTAGGCGGAAATGAATTTGCCAAAACCGTGCTGTTTAAAATTCTTTCCGGTGAAATGGAACCGGATGAGGGTACCTATCACTGGGGCGTTACCACTTCCCAATCCTACTTCCCGAAGGATAACACGGAAATTTTTGATACAGATTTAATTATTGTAGACTGGCTGACCCAGTTCTCTGAAATTAAAGATGCCACCTACGTCCGTGGTTTCCTAGGCAGAATGTTGTTCGCCGGAGAAGACGGAACAAAAAAAATGCGGGTACTTTCCGGTGGTGAAAAGGTACGTGTACTTCTCTCTCGTATGATGATTGAGGCTTCCAACGTACTGATTCTGGATGAGCCTACCGACCATCTGGATATGGAGTCCATCACCGCATTGAACAACGGACTTATCAAGTTCCCGGGAGTAATTCTCTTTGCTTCCAGAGACCATCAGATTGTCCAGACTACTGCAAACCGTATTATGGAGATTCTTCCAAACGGTACCATGATTGATAAAATCACCACTTATGACGAGTATCTGGAAAGTGATGAAATGGCAAGAAAACGTCAGGTTTATTCCATGTCAGCAGATGATGAGGCAGATAATTAATTTTCAAAAAGAAAAAGGCTTGGAAGTTTGAGCTTCCAAGCCTTTCTTTTATTTCTGTGTACTGTCTTCTTCTAATTTTGCCACCACAATCCAGCGTCTTTCATTCTGGTTTGCAATACAGGTGGACATGGTAATTATCTTATCATCCGTTGTGATTTCCTGTTCCTCGGCGTAAACTGCCTTGGTATTCTTTATTACACCACTTTGAACATCATCCAAAAACTTTTGACATTCCTTTTTCTTGCTAAAATCGTAGCTATAAGGTATATAACGGTCATCAAAGGTTACCGCCGCAACAATATGATATTTTAAAGTCCTGTCCGGCAGATAGATATACACATAAGGATTTTCTTTAAAAAAGGCTTCCTCTTCATATTTGTGCAAATCCTTAAACATGGTGCCGTTTTTCATATTATGTCCATAAATCACGGTATTGAAATCCGTAAAATCCTTACTATTTACCTTTTCCGTGTAGATAGAACCCGGCAATCCTTCCGTTCCCTCCACGGTATGATTCAAATAATAGGCATCATCACTGGGATGCTGTAAAATCGGATAATCAATCTGCGTTTCCGGTATTCTTATCCATGCATAAATATCAGCATTCTGCTGCTGCAAAGCTTCAAAATCAATGGAAACCTCATCATCCATCTTCTCTTCTGTCTCTTCCTTCGCAATCTTTTGAATCTTCTTATTTTCGTCCTTCGCTTTGTTCTGCTTTACAAAGTAAGATACAATTCCCACTGCACAAACGATAATGACCAGAATCAGTACCGCTATGATTCTCTTTTTCTTCTTATCCATAACTCTTCTTTTCTCCTAAAACCAACTGTTAAAATTTGTTCCGCTGTTATAGCTGTTGTAATTCCCAAAACGATTATATGTATCCGCTTCTCTGCCTGCATGATAATCAATCAATGCTGCCCGCAGAGATGTCTGATATCCGTAAGAGCTGTTACCGCTGAACAATGCCTCTACCTTGGACATATCCGCTTTCTGAAATGCCTCTTTGTCAATCTCCAGACTGTTATCGGATTTGATGGTAATACCAATCTCATTCAAAAGGCTCTCTTTGGCCTCCGTAGCCGAAATCATGCTTGCTTTGTTATTGGATACCCCGCTGTTAATGGTCTTTTCCGTACTGCTGAGTACATCATTATAATTCTGAACAAATTTATTTACTGCATTGTAAATCTTATCCGTATCATATTCTTGAGTTACATTTCCGTCTGCATCCTTGGTGTCCACTTTTTTGAATACGGATTTATTACCGGTTGCCAACAGGGCATCTGCTGCTTTCTTCAAACCCTGTGCACTGCTTTCGGCTTCTGTTAAAGTCTTCTCATCTGCCTCTGTCTTCTTGGAACTGCTATCCGTATCAGAAGTTTCCTTAGTCTTCGCATAATAAGCCTTCATCAGCTTTTTGTAGTTTCCGCTGCGGATATTTGCCCAATCACTTAAAACGGAACTGTTTCCGCTAAATATACTGCTACTTCCAAACATTCCACTGTTTCCAAATAATGTAGACATATCATCACTCCTTTGACTCTGCTTATACATCCGTGTATTAATGTTTTCATTCCTTATATCGTCATTATATAATAATCCCTTAATGTTCACAAGTGTAATCTATTTGCTTTTATTCTCAATCTGCCAATCTATCGGCTCCACACCATGCTCTTCTAAGAACTGATTCGCCTGACTGAAATGTTTGCATCCGAAAAATCCCCGGTATGCCGACAAAGGGCTTGGGTGAGGTGCTTTTAATATCAGATGCTTCGGATTGGTCAACATCGGTATTTTACTCTGTGCCGGTTTTCCCCACAACAGATACACAATGGGTCTGTCCTGAGCATTAACCGCCTGAATGATGGCATCGGTAAACTGTTCCCATCCCTGACCCTGATGAGAATTAGCCTGATGTGCCCGAACCGTAAGCACCGTATTCAACATAAGTACTCCCTGCTGAGCCCATTTCACCAAATAACCGTTGTCCGGTATATAGCATCCCAAATCCGATTCCAATTCCTTGTAAATATTCTCCAAAGATGGAGGAATGTCCACCTCCGGCTTTACGGAAAAGCAAAGACCGTGTGCCTGCCCTGCATTGTGGTAGGGATCCTGTCCCAGAATCAGCACCTTAACCTGAGACAGCGGTGTGAGATGAAGTGCATTAAAAATATCATCTGCCGGAGGATATATGGTTGTTTTAGCATATTCCTCTCCCACAAACTGATATAACTTTCTGTAATATGGCTTTTTAAATTCCTCCTGCAAGGCAGGCAGCCAATCATTCGTTATCATAGCCATTGTTTTACCTCCTTACGGATACCCCTTGTTCTGCAAGGTAATTCTTCAAATCCATGATTTCCAATTCCTTATAGTGAAACAGCGAAGCCGCCAATGCCGCATCTGCCTTTCCCTCTGTCAACGCCTCATAAAAATGCTCCTTAGTTCCAGCTCCTCCCGAGGCAATGACCGGAATAGATACATTCTCTGCAATCATACGGGTCAGTTCAATGTCGTAGCCCGCCTTGGTTCCGTCGCAGTCCATGCTGGTCAGTAAAATTTCTCCCGCTCCCAGCTTGTCAGCCTGCATTGCCCACTCTACGGCGTCCATCCCCACATCAATGCGTCCGCCGTTTTTGTAGATGTTCCAACCACTGCCGTCTGCTCTTCTTCTGGCGTCAATGGCCACCACCACGCACTGGCTGCCGAACTTATCTGCCGCATCACTGATAAGCCGTGGATTATTGATTGCTGAAGAGTTAATAGAAATCTTATCTGCTCCCTCCCGTAAAAGCACCTTAAAATCCTCCACCGTACGGATTCCTCCGCCTACCGTAAAGGGAATAAATACTTTTTCCGCAACCTTTCGTACCATATCCACAACGGTTCCCCGGGCATCGGAAGTGGCTGTAATGTCCAAAAAAACCACCTCGTCGGCTCCTGCCTTGTCATAGGCAGCCGCAACCTCCACCGGATCACCGGCATCCTGTAAATTCACAAAATTAATTCCTTTTACCACCCGTCCGTTATTAACATCCAGACAGGGAATAATCCGCTTCGTAAACATTATTTCTTTCCTCCCTGCCATTTTGCAAAATTATCTAAAATCTTCAATCCCACAGTACTGCTTTTTTCCGGATGGAACTGACAGGCAAAAATATTGTCCTTTTCCACTGATGCATGAATGTGGGTGCTGTACTCTGTGGAGGCTTTCACGATAGACTGGTCTGCCGCCTTCAAATAATAGGAATGCACAAAATATACATAAGGATTACCATTGATTCCCTCAAAAAGACTGCCCTGATTCTCCAATTCCAGTGAATTCCATCCTATATGGGGAATTTTCAAGCCTTCTTTATCCGGTATGCGGAGAATCTGTCCCTCCAGAAGATGAAGTCCCTCTACTCCCGGACTTTCCTCACTACTTTCAAACAAAAGCTGTAATCCCAGACAAATTCCCAAAAAAGGAGTTCCCTGCTCTGTTATCTCATGAATCACTTTATCCAATTCATATTTTTTGAGATTCTCCATCGCCTGTGCAAAAGCTCCCACCCCGGGAAGTATTACCTTGTCTGCCTTCCGCAGTGTCTCAAAATCCCTAGTAATCACACTTTCCTGTCCTAAAGCCAAAAGTGCCTTCTCCACACTTTTTAAATTACCTGCATCATAGTCAATAATTGCTATCATTCTTCAACCTGTCCTAAATTCAATTCTTCGATTATTTCCTGTATCCGTATACTGTAATCTTTTCGTTTTCGGATACTGTACAACTCTCTGGCATCGTCAGCCGTCAAATCAAACTGGGTGTCCAAAGCATCTTCAATTTCTGCCTCAATCACATTCAGTTGTTTTTCCAAACCATATTTTTTGGCAGTTGCCAGCTTCGCATCATAACGTCCCACACCTCTTACCAACGCATCCAATGCCATCTCGTATTCTCCCGCTGACATCAATGTCAAGTAAGCATCATGCTGCTCCTGTACCGATGCCATTGCCTCTGCCTTCGTATACAGCTTCTTGTCGGCTTTCTTCAATTCCAGACCGGACAATTCTCTATAAGCTTCTATGTAATCTGCATTGTCCATAGCATCTTTCGCCGCACTGATGCTGGAAGTGTATCCAATCAGTTTTGACATCAGAAGCACCAATACTAAAATAGATGCTACCATTAAAAAGATTAATATTACCGGTTTTTTCGGCAACGGTGGCGTATTATCCTTCTCCTTTGGCGGCTTTGGTTTCTTTTCACGCTTCTTCCGTTCTTTTTTCTCCTTTGGCTTCTTTTCCTTCTTTTCTTTTTTCTCCCGTTTACGCTTCTTCTTTTTGTCTTCCTGCTCCTCCGGTGCCGCTGCTTTTTCTGCTGATTCCAGTTCTTTGAGGATTTCAAGGTTTTCCTCGGAAATATTCTCTAAATCTCCCATCTCCGGGACAACCACTTCTTCGGTTGCTTTTACCTCTTCCTCGTCATCTCCAAAGAGCATATCTGCCAATTTGCCAATCAGACCCTTTTTCTTTTTCCCGGCTGCTTCTTCTGTTTCTTCTCCCGAATTTCCACCTGTCGGTTGAGATAGACCTTCTGCCATCGGAGTCTCCAAGCCGGATTCCTCCAGCTCAATATTTTCCTGATCTGCCTTTAACAAATCTCCTATTTCAGAGATATCTTCATCATCCTGCATATCACTCAGAAGATCCAGCAAATCCTCGTCCCCGGTTTCACCTTCTTCCATTGCTTCTTCTGTGGCATATTCCAGTTCTTTCGGCTGTTCCTCATCCTGACTACCCAGTTTTTCTTCCAAATCCTCTGGAGAAAGTTCCTCTATCAGTTCTTCCTCTGTCAATTCTTCTACGGGAATTTCCTCCGAAACGGACACAGCTTCTTCTGCCGCCTTCTCGGTCGGTTCTTTCTCTTCTTCATGTTCTCCCAACACATCTTGTTGAATATTGTTGGAAACCACCTCTTCCAATTCCACTTCCGGTCCAAGCACATCCGACAGAAATTGGGTTTCGTTCTGGGTAAGACGTTCTTCCTCAAAAGCTCCCTGTACCAGTTTCTCTTTGGAGGCTTCCGGCTGTTTTGCTGGTTCCCTGCTTCCTGATATACTCTCTACAATTCCCTCGATATTTTCAAAAAAACCTGCCTGTTTTTCCTGCTCTTCTATAGGTTCCCTGGAATTTCCATCTTCAGCTTCCAACTCTAACTCAAACTGATGCAGAAAATCGTCTGCTTCTTCTTCTGACAGTTCTTCTTCAAATGTATTTAAAAACTCCTGCTCTCGCCGGCGTTCTTCTTCTCTCTTCTGCTCTTTTTCCCTCTTGTATTCCTGCTCCTGCTTATAGCGTCTGATGATTTCCTCGCTTTTGGCTGTGGAAATATCCTCCTCTCTGGAGGGCTGGTTTTTTCCCGTCATATTTACGCTATTGATATTATTCAGCAGACTGTCCAAGTAATCCTCTGTATTACTCACCCGGCTCTCACCTCTCTTAATACTTATTAAGGGATGTGATTAAACAATCACACCCCTCTTAAATTCCTTTTTGTTCTTTTGAACCACTATCTTGACTTGTCAATCAAGTCATCAATCGCTCCTACCAACAAACCAATCTCTGGTTTGGTAAGCTGAGCATCTGCTCCAAGGGCTTCGCCTTTTCTTCTCATTTCATCATTTACAAGGGAGGAGAAAATGATAAGCGGTATCGCTTTTAATTCCTCATCCTCTTTTACAAGCTTCGTAAGACGATGACCATCCATCAAAGGCATCTCGATATCGGTAATAATACAATGTACCTTATCTCTTGCAGTTCCCTCTTTTTTATACTGTATCAGCTTATCCCATGCTTCCTGTCCGTTCATGGTAATAATCAGATTGGTATATCCTGCCTTCTTCAAACATTCTGTAATCAACTTACTCAGTAATGGAGAATCCTCTGCAATCAGAATCGGTGAGTCACATCTCTCACGTTCGCCCATATTGTCAATGGCAGATACCTTTAATCCTGTTTCAGGGCTGATGTCCGTTACAATTTTCTCAAAGTCAAGGATAATGACTAACTTCTCTTCTATCTTGATAACTCCGGTTGATACTCCGTTATTCTCCGTATTAATGGTGGAATCCGGTTTGATAATATCCGCCCACGAAACCCTATGGATTCCGATTACTTCATCCACATGAAAAGCGACATTCAGTTTGTTAAAGTTTGTAATGATAAACAGCCCTTTATTCTCAATGGTACTGTCCAGTCCAAGACAATTTTTCAGATTGATAACCGTAATCATTGTATCGCGAGGCATAAAAATTCCTTCTACGCTGGCATCTGCATTTGGAATCGGCGTTACCGGCTGATACGTCAAAAGTTCACGAATTTTTGCTACGTTAATTCCATAATGATTATTCCCCAATTTAAATTCCAATACTTCCAGCTCGTTTGTTCCGTTCTCTAAAAGAATATTCGTATCCATATCCATTCTCCTCCTGAGTCGCTTGCTTATTACAGTTATTATAACAAACATTCAAATTGTTTGCACGATTTTTTCAAAAAAAACTCATCTTTTTTCGAATTTTTCACTCTTTTAGCAATTATTGCAGTTTTACTGTATTTGTTTTCCCCGATGTAACCGCCTTTAAATCCAATGTGGTGATTCCCTGTGCGTTTTCTGCCGGCACTTCAAAAAGCAGTACACAGTCTGTTCCTGTGCTATTTACCGTACCCTGATAGGTTCCCAAATCATTGAGAAGGATGCTGGTCTGGGCTCCTACTGCTTTTCCCCCGTTTATGCTCAGCCGATAGTTCAGCTTCTTTGCCATCATATCACAGAAAACATCTCCTCCTGCGGATTCCAGATTTATATGTATTACCACATAGGTCTTTCCCGACGATGCATTCATGGAAAAATAATTCGCTTCCACATAAGAATCTGTCACATCATATCCTGCATATGCGGCAGTCAGACCGGATTCCAAGCCCAATGCCTGTTCCATGGTCACAGCCTGTTCCTGGGGAGCAGTCGTTACTTCATTTCCGGTATTTTCTGTATTATCCGAACTCTGGGTCTGTGTATCCTCCGTCTGTTCCGGTTTCTTTTCTTCCTCATCCTCTTCTATTTCCAAGTCCTGTGGCTCCAGATAGATTAACCCTTCCGCCTGTCTGCCATTGTGCTTTGTCAACACATGAGCCGCATAGCTGGCAATCTTATTCTGCTCTTCCTCAGTCAGATTGTATGGCTTCTCTCCACAGCCTGCCAGCAACATTAAAATGCTGCACATTAACATGCACAAAAAGCATTTCTTTTGTCTCATACCAGTCTCCTTAAATCGTCTTTCATCTACGTTTTATGCTAACAGATTTTCCCTTATATATCAACTGTTATTTGAATTGGTGTCCAATTCAAACCAGAATTCCACCCCGTTTTCGTGATTGCATACACCGCATTCCCTGTGGAAGGATTCCTGTATTGCCTTTACAATGGATAAACCGATTCCGCTTCCGCCGTATTCCCGGGTTCTGGCTTTGTCCACCTTATAAAACTTGTCCCAGATATTTTCAATATCTTCTTCTGGAATCTTTTTACCGGTATTGAAAACACTGACCCTGACACAGTTACCACTTTCTGTATATTTAATATCAATATGACATTCTCCGTCGATTTCCTCCACATGATGAATAGCATTGCTCAGATAGTTCATCAAAACCTCCTCCACCTTAAATTCATCTGCCCACACATAAATCGGCTCCGTAGGATAGGTAACAATTGCTTCCTTTTGTTTTAACAAAATTGCAGCATTATTTACCACTCCGTTTAAAAGCTCCGTGAGATTAAAGCGTTCCATGCAGACTGCATCCTGTCCCGACTCAAGCTGATTCAGAGTCAGTAACTTTTTCACCAGCTTATTCATCTTATCAGCCTCGTCCATAATGACCTCACAATAAAATTCTCTGCTCTCTTCGTCATCATTGATACATTCCTGTAATCCTTCTGCATATCCTTGAATCAAAGCAAGAGGTGTCTTTAATTCGTGGGATACATTAGAAAGAAATTCCCTCCGGGTGGCATCTATCTCTTCTTTTTGTTCAATATCTTTTTTCAGTTCATTGTTGGCACTTTTTAACTCAGAAATGGTTCGCTCCAGTGTTTCAGACAGAGTATTCATATGCTCCCCCAGCTCATCCAGTTCATTTGGCCGTTCCGCCGGTCTGTATTTGGCTTCAAAATCCAAATCCGTCATCCGCTTGGAAATTTTGGTAAGCTGTAACAGGGGACCTGTAATCCTGCGACTGACAAAAACTGCTATTACCGCACTGAGTATTACTGCAATACTTCCCACATACGCCAGAAATTCATTCGCCATGGTAACACTCTCTTTGATACTCTCCAATGCCGTCCTCATAAAAATCAGATTTCCATCCGTAAGGGTTCCCCAAAGCACCAGATAATCCCCTTCCATCCGTTCATCTGTCTGTTTTTCTATAATGTAATTGTCTGTAGTTTTAATTACCTCTGTATTTTCTTCCTCCATACCGCTGTAAAGAGCATTGTAAAACTGTATTTTTAATTTGTCACTGCTGCCGGTGGAGGAACGCAGCACCTGTGCATCGGGACTCAGCACCAGAATCGAAATATTTCCATTGGAACAGATTTTTTCAAAGGTAATGTCAAACTCATCACTTTCAAAAATATCTTTTTCAATGGCGTGATCAATCATTCGGAATCCCTCCAGCAGAGCCTTCTGCTTATTGGCTGTATAAAAAGACTCTAAAAAGGTACTATTCAAAAACCAGCACAATAATACTGTGCCGGTAATTAATCCAATCATGGTATATGCTATATGCTTTGTAATCGAATATTTCTTCTTCATCGCAGTTTCCTATTTTTCCAACTTGTAACCCATTCCCCAAATGGTCTTGATGTACTCACCTTTATTCCCCAGCTTGCTTCGCAGCTTTTTCACATGGGTATCAATGGTTCTGGCATCCCCAAAATAATCATAATTCCATACATGATTCAGTATTTTTTCTCTGGCCAGAGCAATTCCTGCATTTTCCACAAAATAGGTCAGCAGTTCAAATTCTTTGAAGCTCAGCTCCACCGGCTGTCCGTCCACTTTTACCTGATGGGCTGCCTTATCTATTACAATTCCTTCAAATTCTATGATTTCTTCCACATTCAGCTTATTGGATCGACGTAAAATTGCTTCTACCCTCGCCACCAGAATTTTGGGACTGAAAGGCTTGGAAATATACTCGTCCACCCCAAGTTCAAAGCCTAACAATTCATCATTTTCGTCACCTTTTGCAGTTAACATAATAATTGGCACCTTGGAATTTTCCCGAATCTCCCGGCACACATCCCATCCGTTGATTTTGGGCATCATCACATCCAAAATCACAAGTGCAATCTCTTTCTCCCCGTAAAAGACATCTAATGCTTCCTCGCCGTCTGCCGCCTCCAGCACTTCAAAATTCTGCTTTGTCAGAAAATCCCGCACCAGCTTTCGCATACGGCTCTCATCATCCACTACTAATATCTTTAATCGCTCCATGAAACAGCCTCCTGATTCTCTCTTCATTCTTGTTCTTATTATAGCCAATAAATATGTTAAAACTGTGAAACTACTGCTGTTCCAATTCTTTTACTGCCGCTTCCCGTTCCTCTAACTCCTGCTCCCACGCAGAATACTTGTCAAGCAGCTTGTTTTCGTAATTGAGGATATTGACATTGTCTGCTGTGGATGCCAAAAACATCATGGTAATTACGGAAATTGCCAAAATCAAGGTTGTGGTCATAAACAGCCTACACCGGGACTTATAATCTACGTTCCGTTCCTGCCGCTCTTTCTTTGACTTCTCCGCTTTTTTCTTTTTGGGCTCTTCATTTCCCGCCTTGCTCTTCTTTTCTTCTTTTTTACGAATAATTGGAATGTCTTTTATGTCACTGTTTTGAATTGCTGGTATTCTCAGCAGATATTCTCGCAGTTCATTTAAAAAGCAGTATCCTACCGGTGTCTCGAATAGC
>OMCF01000804.1_pt1 | contig 11788 bp, 10 predicted proteins | sample 1673791 | NCBI WGS metagenome assembly OMCF01 (sample SAMEA103958127, study PRJEB25191) | human gut metagenome | biome: human-associated habitat [ENVO:00009003]; feature: intestine environment [ENVO:2100002]; material: feces | place: Germany | collected 2013/2015
ATCTTGTTGTAGTAGTCGCGGATAACGGTGTACTTATCCATGTAAGCGGAGACATCGTCCAACAGACCTGCCTTCACCCACTTGTTGTACTCGGTATCCATGGTCCACCACCACATGATGTTCGGCATGTCGTTGGATGCCATCAGCAGGGAGATCTGGGACTGGCCGTCAGCCCAACCCGGGAGAACAACGAGATTGAACTTAACGTTGTACTTTTCCTCAAGTTCCTTCTGAACGCGGCTGTCAGCTGCGGTGAAGCCGGTCATAACTGCAACGGAAACGTCCATCGTTTCGCTCTGGTTCAGAACGTCGATCTTATCGCCGGTCGCAGCTGCGCTGCTGTCGGTAGAAGCTGCGCTGCTGTCGGTAGAAGCTGCGCTGCTGTCGGTAGAAGCAGTGCTGCTCTCGGTGGAAGCCGTAGAGCTTGCGGAAGAATTGCCGTTGCTGCCGCACGCTGCAAATACGCTTACGCTCAGTGCAAGTGCCAGAACAACGGATGCGATTTTCTTCATGTTCATGACTAAAATCCTTTCTTTGGAAATGATGATAATATAGTTTTCCGAAGCCATGCTTCGGGACAACCCAAAAGAGTGCGGGCTTAGCCCTTAACGCCGCCGATCATAACACCCTTAACGAAGTACTTCTGCACGAACGGGTACACGATGAGGATCGGCACCGTGGAAACCACGATGGTACCGGCCTTGATCGTCTGTGCGTTGGTATTCGTCTGCGCCATGACGTTGACGCCTGCCTGCTGCATTGCCTGCTGTGTATTCGTCAGCATGTTGCGCAGAACCGCCTGCAGAGCCCACTTATCAACGGAGCGGATATAAAGGACCGTGGAGAAGTAGTCGTTCCAGTAGCCAACCGCCGTGAACAGCGCGATGGTGGCGATGGTCGCCTTGGAAAGTGGCAGGATGATGGAGAAGAAGATGCGCAGGTCGGTTGCACCGTCGATGCGGGCAGATTCTTCAAGGCTTTCCGGAATGGAAAGGAAGAAGCTCTTCATGATGATGCAGTTGTATGCGCTTACGAGACCCGGCAGGATCAGCGCGAGGATATTATCCATAAGGCCGATATTCTGGATGAGCAGGAAGCTCGGAATCATACCGGCGGAGAAAATCATGGTGAAGAGGACAAGCGTCATCAACACTTTGCCGCCGCGCAGTCTGGACTTAGAAAGCGGATAAGCGGTCATAGCGGTGAGCAGCGTGCCCAGTGCCGTACCGGCAATCGTGACGATGATCGTGGTACGGAAGCCCGTGTAGATGTTCGGGTTTTTAAATACGGATTTATAAGTATCCAGGTTAAAGCCCTTCGGCCAGAGGAAGATGCCGCCCTTCATGGATGCTTCAAGGGAGCTGAAGGAAAGCATAATCTCATGCCAGAACGGATACAGCATGACGAGGCAGAGCAGCGTAAAGAACGCGTAGTTGAATACGGTAAAGATCTTTTCGCCTGTAGAGGTTTTGATTTTGTTCTTTTCCATGTTCATAACCTCCTTACCAAATACCCTCGTTGCCGGTCTTCTTGGCAACAAAGTTGACGATGAGGATCATGACGAGAGCGATGATGGATTTGAACATGCCCGCTGCGGTAGAGAAGGAGTAGTCTGCCTTCTGGATACCGATACGGTACACATACGTATCGATGATATCGGCTACGTCATAAACCAGTGCGGAATACAGCATGAAGATCTGGTCGAAGCCTGCGTTTACGATGTTGTTGCAGTTGAGGATCAGCATGATAACAATCGTCGGGGTAATCGCCGGCAGCGTAATGTTGATCATCTGCTTCCACTTGCGTGCACCGTCAATCTCGGCTGCTTCGTAAAGCTGCGGGTCAACACCGGACAGCGCCGCGAAGTAAATAATCGTGCCCCAGCCCATCGTCTTATAGATGTCGGTGATAATCAGCATCGGGACGAAGAGTGCCTTGTCGGTAAGCACCTGCAGGTCCTTGCCCGTGATGCTCTTGAGGAGCGCGGTAACGAGGCCCGTGGACGGGTCGAGGAAGTTCATGATGAGGCCGGCCATAACAACCCAAGAAATGAAGTGCGGCAGATAAAGAAGCGTCTGCGCCACTTTCTTGAACTTCATGTTGCGCATCTCGTTCATCATCAAAGCGAGGATGATCGGAATCGGGAAGCCACATACCATCTTCAAAATGGAGATGTAGAGGGTGTTGTAGAAAGTCTGCATGAACGCCGGCTTATTGAAAAGCTTGATGAACTGGTCAAAGCCTACCCATGTGCTTGCCGCCATGTTGTAGGGGTTGTAGTCCATAAAAGCAATCACATTGCCGAAGATCGGGATATAGCGGAAGATGAGCATGAAAAGCATGCCGGGAAGAATCAAAAGATACAGCCACTTGTCGCGGACAACGTCTTTTTTAAAGCGTTCCCAACCGCTCAGCTCATACGCCGGCTTTGCCGGTTTAGCTGCTGCTGCCATACGGTATAACCTCCTAAAAAATATTGTGATGACCGCGCTTTCATATAAAAAGAACACACAAGTCTGTTTTTGCCCGAGACAACACCCGAATAACAGGTTTCCCCCGTGGCACTGAAACATACCGAAGCTGGTTTCCTTTTCTGTGGAACCGCTGCCATAGAAAAAGAGACACGAACAAAACAAGTTAAATGATTTGCTTTGTATTTGGTGCATCTTACAAAAACGCGGTATATCATTTTGTTTGCATTTGTGATTTTATCACCCTCTTTTGTGAATGTCAACAACAAAAATAGCCTGTACTCGTTTTTTTGCCCAAATTTGTCATTGATTTTCGGTTTGTGCATCTTGCCTAAAATTTTTGACTTCATTTTCTGTGCCATACAAGTTTGTGCAAGCGGTTCCATATTTTTCATGCTTTTTCAAAAGACAACAAATTGCTAAATTCGCAAAATTTATGAAACCGCTTTCACAACTCTTGCAGTTATTCAATTGCATTTCACCGGTTTTTTTCAAAAATTTCGGAAATTTTGCAGGAATATTTTTTGTTCAGTCATTTCGATCAATTTAGGGCAATTTCATTTTCCTGTGCAAGTTGAAATAACGCAAACGTACCTTTGTTTTTATTGTTAAATCATATTTATCTTTTAATCAAACAATTTTCGAGTTGTACACCGTAACGGCGTACCAAATTACAATTTTGTAATTTTTTAAAATTGTCTTCAAAAAGGCGAAAAACTTCATTCACATTTGCTTCTTCCCCCTCTGACCCGAAAATACGCAGGATGCCGTCTTGCAACTTTCCTAATTCACATTTTGCACGCACATCTCCCGTTTCGGACGCTTGACGGCAGAGTAAAAACGCAGTACAATTATAGTGAAATGACCTGCACAACAGGCAAACGGACAAGAAAGGATTGAACCTATTATGGCACTTAAAGTCGGCATTCAGCTTTACTCCGTGCGCGACGAAATGAAAAAAGACCCGATCAACGCGATCCGCCAGGTCGCAGAGATTGGTTATAAGAACCTTGAGTTTGCAAGCTCCAACGCAGATACAGACCCGGGCGTAGGCTTCGGCGTCAGCGTCGAGGACATGCAGAAGCTTTTAAAAGAAACCGGCGCAAACCTCATCAGCGGTCACATCCGCCCCATCAACGAGGAGACCATCGACCCGATGATTGCGTACCACACGCAGGTGGGCACGAAGTACCTCGGCCAGTCCGCAGATTTCTACACCGGCTATGACCAGCTGATGGAGCGCTGCGAGTATTACAACTGGGCGGGCAAAAAGCTCTCCGAGCACGGCATCAAGTTCCTCATCCACAACCACTACCACGAGTTCCAGAAGCTGAACGGCAAGGAAATTCTGTTCCACATCATGGACAATACCGACCCGAACTACGTCAGCTTTGAGCTTGATACGTTCTGGGCAATGCGCGGCGGCATGGATCCGCTGGCTGTTATGGACCGCCTCGGCGACCGCCTGAAGCTCATTCACCAGAAGGACTTCTCCAAGACCTCCGATTCCCCGATCAACCTGTGGACCGTCAACGACCCGAACGTGCTCGTCACGTGGGACAGCTTCGGCAAGGGTTCCGACCACAAGGATTTCTGCGAAATCGGCACCGGTATCATGGACATCCAGTCCATCATCAACAAGGGCAACGAACTTGGCGCAGAGTACATTGTGCTTGAGCAGGATCACACGCAGCTGACCCAGATGGAAAGCGTCCGCATCAGCATGGACAGCTTCCACAAGTTCTCCGGTCTGGATTGGTAAACCTTTTCTGAACTTAAAAGGGTATCTCGGCGAAAACCGAGATACCCTTTTTTATTTGCCTGTACCGTACATTCCGTCCATTTCATTTTCCTTTGCAATGCGCAGCAGGCGGTTGTATTTTGCGGTGCGGTCGCTGCGGCACGGCGCGCCGGATTTGATGAACCCTGCGTTTACGGCAACGGCAATATCCGCGATGCTTGTGTCCTCCGTTTCGCCCGAGCGGTGCGACATGACGATCTTCATGCCGTTCTCCTTTGCAAGCTCCACGGCGGCGAGCGTTTCCGTCAGTGTGCCGATCTGGTTCGGCTTTACAAGCAGTGCGTTTGCGGCCTTGCGCCCGATGCCCTCGCGAATTCGCATCGAATTCGTAACGAACAGGTCATCGCCGACAAGCATGATTTTTTTGCCGAGCTTTTCGGTAATGGTTGTCCACGCGGGCCAATCCTCTTCGCCGAGCGGGTCTTCAATAGAGCAGATGGGGTACTTTTCGCACAGCTTTTCCCAATATGCGATGAGCTGCGCGGAGGTGTATTTTGTGCCGCGCTTCGGTAAAAGATAGCCGTCGTTCGCCGCCCATTCGCTCGCAGCCGCGTCAAGCGCAATCTTCACCTCGTCCGTCGTGTAGCCCGCGCTCGAAACGGCCTCCAAAATGACCTCTATCGCTTCTTCGTCGCTTGCGAGGTTCGGCGCGAAGCCGCCCTCATCGCCCACGGAGACCGCAAGACCGCGCTGCTTCAAAATGCCGCCGAGCGTGTGGTAGATCTCGCTGCCCATGCGCACGGCCTCCGAAAACGATTTTGCGCCCACGGGCACAATCATGAACTCCTGAATATCCACGTTATTCGCCGCGTGCGCGCCGCCGTTTAAAATGTTCATCATCGGCACGGGAAGCTTCTGTGCGTTCGTGCCGCCGAGGTAGCGGAAAAACGGTTGTTTATAGTGCGCGGCAAGCGCCTTTGCAGCAGCGAGCGACACCGCCAATGTGGCGTTTGCGCCGAGCTTTTCTTTGTTTTTGGTGTTGTCAAGCTCAATGAGCATTCTGTCGACGTTCTGCACCGTCACGCGCTGCATATTTTCGAGCATCGGGGCAACGGTTTCCTCAATGCCCTCCACGGCTTTTTTTACGCCGCGCCCGAGATAGCGCTTGCGGTCATTATCGCGCTTTTCGTGCGCTTCAAATTTACCCGTCGATGCGCCGGAGGGCGCGTTCGCCGTGCCGACGGAGCCGTCGCTCAAGATGACCGTTGCGCCGACGGTCGGCATGCCGCGGGAATCGAGAATTTCCGTCGCCAGAACCTTTTGTATTTTCATCGTTTTCATCCTTTCTGTTTTGCAATACGCTTTCAGTATGTCCAAAAGCCGTTTTTTCATGCTTTATATCTGGAAAGTTGAAAACCGCTGTGATATACTGTGTTCATTCTCAGTACACTGCACCGAAAAAGTAATTTCTGCATGATATTAAATAAAACAGCACCGCTTTAAAAATCAAACGGAAAGGAATTTTCATCATGAACAAACTGCTGCACACCCCGCTCACCGTCCATAATGTGGAACTCGCAAACCGCCTTGTCATGCCGCCGATGGCAACCGGCAAAACGCCGGACGGTACCGTGCAGGATGACCTGCTCGCATACTACGACGCGCGCTCTAAAGGCGGCTGCATCGGACTCATCGTTATCGAACACGCCTACGTCAGCCCAGAGGGCAAGGCGCACGAGGGCCAGCTCTCCGTTTCACGCGACACCGATATTCCGGGCCTTACAAAGCTTGTGGAGACTATTCATAAAAACAACACCGCCGTCATTGCGCAGATCAACCACGCGGGCAGTGCGGCAATGGAGGAAATCACCGGCCATCCGGCAATCAGTGCGAGCGTCACGGCACAGCCGGAGTATGCACGCAAAAGCGAAAAGCCCGTGCGCGAAATGACCGCGGACGACATGCACACCGTTGCAAAAAAGTTTGCCGAAGCCGCACTGCGCGTAAAAGAAGCCGGGTTTGACGGCGTAGAAATCCATGCGGCACACGGGTATCTCCTTGACCAGTTCTACTCCCCGCTCGGCAACAAGCGCACGGATGCTTACGGCGGCGACCTCGACGGGCGCATTCACCTGCTTTTGGACGTCATCCGCGCGGTGCGCGAAGCCGTGGGCGCGGATTACCTCGTTGCCCTGCGCCTCGGCGCGAGCGACTACACCGAGAGCGGCGCGACCATCGACGACGCGGTGTATGCCTGCAAAAAGTTTGAGAAAGCCGGTGTTGACCTGCTCGATATTTCCGGCGGCTTCAACGGCTTTACGGTGAAAAACAGAAAGGGTCCCGGTTTCTTTTCGGACGCCTCCTCCGCGATTCGCGAAGCCGTGCATGTGCCGGTCATTCTGACGGGCGGTGTGACAAAAGCGAACGAAGCCGAAGCACTGCTTGAGGAAGGCGCCGCCGACCTCATCGGCGTAGGCCGTGCGATTTTCAAGGACGCCGACTGGGCGAAAAAGGAAATGGAGGAATAACCATGAAAGACGTGTGGAAAGTCTACTTTAACGGCAGCTTCGGCGGCAAAAGCCCGGACGGCAGCCACCCCGGGCAGGTGCTCAAGCTAAATCAAAAGTTTCGCTTTGCGGGACGCGATTGGTACGTGCCCGCGGCGTACCTTACCGCAAAAGGACTTGTGCTCGACATTCTCATGCGCGCTGATAAAGCGGCGCTCGAAGATTTCTGTAAAAAATGGGAGCACCTTGAAGATGAAGACGTGCCGAACGATGTATTCGAACAGGCGGAGCGCGAAAATCCGCTGGCTTTTGAGTTTTCGCCGCAAATTGAGCTGAACGGACAGACGCTCCCGTTTTCGCAGGGTCACGGGCTTTCGTACCACCCGCTGTTTCAAAACGCTGCGGCTTGTGAGCCTGCACTCGCCGAATACGGCGAAAGCGATTTTGACACGCCCACCGAGCGCGCGATCATCGACCACTACGGGCTAAACCCTGAAGACGGCTGGGCGATCCACCGCTATTCGTTCCCGTGGAAGACGAAGCGCCGCCCGAAAAACATTTCGTCGCTCACGTTGACGCTGACCCCGCAGCCCGTGTGCGTGCCCGGCGCGGAGTTTGAAGTTCAAAAGCCCGGCGACATATTTGCGTTTTCCCATAATGGCATACCGTACACGCTGACGGCTCAGAATTTGGAGCCGCAGACGCTGCCGAAAAACGCTTTTTCCGACGCGCGTTTCGATTTTCCGAATCGATTTACCGCAATGACCTATACGGTCTCGCCTGCCCCGCCGAAAAACCTCATCTCCGTTGAGGACTGCACGCAGAACGATCCGCCTGTTGAGCGCGAAGCGCCCAAGGACCACCCGTTCATGCCCGAAGCGCAAAACGCTGCCGTTATCATCATCGGTGGCGCAGACGGACCCACGGCGCTGTTTGTCACGGCAAAAAGCGAAGACAAAGCCGTGCTGACCACCTGCTCGGCGCTGCATTTTGCGCCTCCGAAGAAGATCACGTGGCGCATCGTCTTCCATGAAACGCCGTTTGCGCCCGAGACATTTCCTCTTCTATAAAAACTTGAGCGGTAAAATTGTGAGCCTATGACTTCGTTCATGTGGAAAATCCCCTTCCGTTTCGGCTTTCCGCCTTTCTTCGGATTTATTATAACCGACCGTTTTTACCCGCACAAACAGGCACTTCTTTGTAACTCTCTAAAACCCTGCGCCACATAAAAAACACTCCAAAAAGCGGTTAAAACCGAACTTTTTGGAGTGTTTATCATTTTATAAGCTATCTTACACGAAATTCAGCGGGTCAACGCGCGTGCCGTTCTGGTAGACCTCAAAGTGGAGGTGGTTGCCCGTGGACTGACCTGTGGAGCCGACATAGCCGACGATCTGGCCCTTTTCCACATATTCGCCTGCGGAAACCGCAAGCGAGCTGCAATGCGCGTAGCGCGTGGAATATGTACCGTTGTGCCAGATGAGCACGTTATTGCCCCAGGACCAGTGGTACTCCGCAGAGATGACCTGGCCGGATTCCGCCGCGTAAATGGGGGTACCGTACGGAACGCCGATGTCCACACCGCCGTGCGGCGAGCCACTGAACATGCCGCCGAAATACTGTGTGATGCTGCCGTAGCCGTAGCCCGCAAGCGGCCAACTGAATGAAAGGTCGCCGGTGTTCAAAACATCGCTCGTGTTACCCGAGCCGGAAGACGTGTTGCCGCTGCCGGAGTTGTTGTTCGCGGCATTCTGGTTCGCTTCTGCCTGACGGCGTGCTTCCTCTTCCTTTTCGGCCTGCGCGTTTCGGTCTACGATAAGCTGGTCAAGCTGCGAAACGTAATCTTCCTTCGCCGCTTCGGCCGCCGCCAAATCGCTTTCCGTCTCGCTGCTCTGGACATTCAGCTCGTCGATGAGCTTCTGGTTTTCTTCCTCGAGCGCCTGCAATTCTTCCTGCTTTTTTTCAAGGTCTTTCTTCTGGTCGGCAAGCTCCTCTTTTTCTTTGTTGAGCTCATCGCGCTGATCCTGCGTCTGAATGCGGTAAAGGCGGATTTTCTCCATCAGCTCGCGGTCGTGCTTCGTGATGGTCTTCATCGCCTCGGAGCGCATGGAAAAATCGTAAAGGCTCGTGGAATCAAATAAGATCTGCAGCGACGTCAGGTTGCCGCCGGAAGCATACAGCGAGCGCAAACGGACTTTCAATTCCGCAAATGTATCGGCATATTCCTCGTCCGCCTTTTTAATCTCGGCTTCGAGGTTCGTGATGTTCGTATTAAGCTGCGTAATGTTCTGCACCGCAAGATCGATGCTCGTCTGGTACGTCGTGATCTGCTCTTCGAGCGTTGCCTGATACGCTTCGGCTTCACTCGTCTGGTCGCGCAGCGAATCAAGCTTTTCGTTAAGGCGCTCGGCCTCGGCTTCATTTTCCGCCTGCTGCGATTTAATGGATTCAATCTGCTCATCGTATTCTGCCGTCGTGGTCGCAAAGACCGAGTTGGAGGAAATGAGCATCGTCACCGCCAGCACACCGGCCACAAAACGCAAGCTTTTTTTCTTCATCTTCATATCGATTAACTCCGTGTTTTCACAAAAATCAAGAGTCCTAAAAAACTCTACCTTTATAATATATTACAATTCGGTAACTTTTTCAAGGCTTTTTGAAATCTTTCTGTAATCAGACACGGAAAGTTTACATTTCAAAAGAAAAAAGGGAAGCACTTAGCTTCCTCAATTTTCTGCATTAGAAATATCAATCCAAGATTTCTTTCGCCGCGCCGACGCGCTGCACGTCGTCCCCGTCTTTAAAGCCCGGTGCGTCCGCAAAATCGAAGCCGAACGCATTCTTTTTCGGAAACAGTTCCAAAAGCGGGAACAGCACGAACGCGCGCTCCAAAATGCCGGGGTGCGGCACATTGAGTTCCTTTTCGCGCTGTGTGAAGCCCTCGTACAGCAAAACATCTAAGTCCATGCACCGTGCACCGTGGTAAATTTCCCGCACGCGCCCCATCGCCGCCTCTATGCCGAGGCACGCGCCGAGCACCGCGCTTGGCGAAAGCTCCGTTTTCAGCAAAACGCAAATATTCCAATAGTCCTGTTGCTCGTCCGGCACGTCAAACGGCGCGGTCTGCCACACGGAAGAAACGTTTTCGACCTCCGTTTTCGGCAAATGCGAAAGCGCCGCGAGCGCTGCGCGCAGATTTTCCCGGCGGTCGCCTAAATTTGTGCCGAGCCCCAAGACGACGCGCCTCATGCACGGCTCCTTGTCATTTCGACCGAGACGTACTCGAACACCGCGTTGATGGGCGCTTCCGGCTTTTTCAGCTCCACCGTCACGCTCTGCACCTTCGGGTAGTTCTCCAAAATCGCATCGCATACCACCTGCGCCGCGCGCTCAATGAGGTCATATTTCTGCGCCGTGAACACCGCGTTCACCGTTTTGCGCACGGCGGCGTAGTTCACAGTCTCGTTGAGGTCATCTGTCTGCGCCGCGCGGGAAATATCCGCCTGCATCGCAATGTCTAAAATAAACTTCTGGCCGTTTTCCTTTTCCTCCGGGTTCACGCCGTGGTAGGCAAATATCTCAAGGCCCTTAATGCGTATTGTTTCCATTTTATACTCCCTTTCTGAATTGTTTTATCGCGTCCGCTACGCGCGCCGCCTGCACCGCTTCAAACGTATCGTGCGCGCGCACCATGTCTGCGCCGAACAGCACCGATGCCGTATGTGCCGCCACCGTACCCGCCATGCGGTCTTCAAACGGCGGGTTGCCGCAAACAGCACCGATAACGCGTTTTCTCGACGCCGCCATCAAAAGTGCCGTACCCGGCACGCGGATTTTCTCCGGATTTGCGATAAGCGCGAAATTTTCCTCATTTGTCTTGCCAAAGCCGATGCCCGGGTCGAAGCAAAGGCGATTTTTATTGACGCCATGCTGTTCCGCTTCCGTCGTTTTCTTCTCAAAAAATGCCCGAACGCGTTCCAAAATGTCGCCGCCCGCGCCGTTCAGGTCATCCGGATCGCCGGGGTGCATCACGATGCAGCCGCAGTCGGTGTTTTCCACCGCGCGCCACATTTCCGGTGCAAAACCCGTCACGTCGTTGATGATATGTGCGCCAGATTTAAGGGCTTTTTCCGCCACCTCGGGGTAAAACGTGTCGATGGAAACAGCAAGATTCGTCTTCTCCGCAACTGCCTTCACCACGTTTTCAATGCGCGCCCATTCTTCTTCGGGCGAGATGCACACGCTGCCCGGGCGGGTGGACTGCCCGCCGATGTCCACAATGTCCACGCCCTGCGCTTCCATCTCTACCGCGTGGCGCACCGCTTTTTCGGGATCAAAATACTTGCCGCCGTCGGAAAACGAATCCGGCGTCACGTTCAAAATGCCCATCACATAGGTTCTGTTCAACAGAAAGCGTTTTCCCGCCGCGTAAAATTCCGTCATATCGGTCTCCTTACTTTGCAAGCAGCAGCATGACCTCGTTGCGGGTCTTCGCTTCTGTGCGCATGCAGCCGCGCAAGGCAGAGGTCTGCGTCAAAGCGCCCGCCGCACGCGCGCCGCGCATCGTCATGCACAGGTGCTCCGCTTCAATGAACACCGCCACGCCGCGCGGGTTCAGGTTTTCTTCGATAAAGTCCGCAATCTGCGCCGTCAGACGCTCCTGCACCTGCGGACGCCGCGCAAAGCAATCGACAATACGGGCAAATTTGGAAAGCCCGATGATCTTGCCGTCGCGCGGGATATACGCAATATGGCACTTGCCGATGAACGGCAGCAAATGGTGCTCACATACGGAGTAAAGCGGAATGTCCCGCACAAAAACGAGCTCATCGTGCTCGCCCTCTTCGTGGAAAATTTTGAGATGCTGCTTCGGGTCGGATTTTAACCCCGAGAAAATCTCCGCATACATGCGCGCCACACGGTTCGGCGTTTCCTGCAGGCCCTCGCGCTCCGGGTCTTCTCCGACAGCCAGCAGAATTTCCCGCACCGCTTTTTCGATTCGTTCCAGATCCATAAATGAAACACAAGGCAGCCGACGAAAGGGATTGCGGCTGCGCCGTTCCATTGCA
>OMCF01000808.1_pt1 | contig 11739 bp, 11 predicted proteins | sample 1673791 | NCBI WGS metagenome assembly OMCF01 (sample SAMEA103958127, study PRJEB25191) | human gut metagenome | biome: human-associated habitat [ENVO:00009003]; feature: intestine environment [ENVO:2100002]; material: feces | place: Germany | collected 2013/2015
TAAAAGTACTTTCAAAAGAAAGAAAAAAATTGAAAATGATTTCAAAAAGGCTTATACTATTCAATGATTCGTCTGTTCTTAATCAATTAAATAGTAATAATTTACTAATGGAGGAAAATAATGAGCATAAATGAAAAAATCGAAAATTTAAAAGGAAAGTTAATCGTATCCTGTCAGGCATTACCTGAAGAACCATTACATTCTTCATTTATTATGGGAAGAATGGCATTGGCTGCAAAAATGGGAGGTGCATGGGGAATACGTGCCAATACAAAAGAAGATATTAAGGAAATTCAGTCTCAGGTAGATATTCCGATTATCGGAATTGTAAAAAGAGATTATGAGGACAGCAAAGTTTATATCACACCGACAATGAAAGAAATAGATGAATTGATGGAAGTAAAACCGGAAATCATTGCAATGGATGCAACGATATCTGAAAGACCGGGACATAAATCTTTGGATGAATTTTTTTATGAAGTAAAGGAAAAATATCCAAATCAGCTTTTAATGGCAGATTGTTCTACGGTGGAGGAAGCACTTCATGCAGATGAGCTGGGATTTGATTTCATTGGAACAACAATGGTGGGATATACGGAGCAGAGTAAAGGCGACAAAATAGAAGCCAATGATTTTGAAATTCTTAGAAAGATTGTTGCAAAGGCAAAACACAGAGTCATTGCAGAGGGAAACATCAATACACCGGAAAAAGCAAAACGTGTGATGGAACTGGGAGCTTTCAGTGTGGTGGTGGGATCCATTATTACGAGACCCCAGTTAATCACAAAGTCTTTTGTAGAAGCATTAGATGAATTTGCTAATCAAAACAGAGTTTAAATTTTTTAAAAGAAAAAGATATTATCAAAAATAAAAGAAAAAGGAGAAAATCATGAGAAATTTAGATAAGTATAAAGGAGTCATTCCTGCGTTTTATGCATGTTATGACAAAGAAGGAAATATTAGCCCTGAAGGAGTACAGGCATTAACAAAATACTTCGTTGAAAAAGGAGTAAAAGGTGTTTATGTGAATGGCTCTTCAGGGGAATGTATTTACCAGAGTGTAGAAGACAGAAAAATTGTTTTAGAAAATGTAATGAAAGCAGCCGAGGGAAAACTTACAGTGATTGCACATGTTGCATGTAATAACACAAAAGACAGTATGGAACTGGCAAGACATGCAGAAAGCCTCGGTGTTGACGCAATCGCAGCTATTCCTCCGATTTACTTCCGTTTGCCGGAATACGCAATTGCACAGTATTGGAATGATATCAGTTCGGCTGCTCCCAATACGGATTTTGTTATTTACAATATTCCACAGCTTGCAGGTGTTGCACTGACACAGGGATTGTTTGCAGAAATGAGAAAAAATCCAAAGGTTATTGGAGTTAAAAATTCTTCCATGCCGGTTCAGGATATTCAGATGTTCAAACAGGCGGCAGGTGAAGCTTATATTATTTTTAATGGTCCGGACGAGCAGTTTATGAGTGGATGTGTTATCGGTGCAGAGGGAGGAATCGGTGGAACATATGGAGTTATGCCGGAATTATTCCTGAAGCTGGATGAGCTTGTAAAAGCCTGTGATATGGATACAGCAAGAGAACTTCAGTATGCAATTGATGAAATTATCTACAAGATGTGTTCTGCACACGGGAATATGTACGGGGTAATCAAAGCCATTTTAAAAATAAATGAAGGATTAGACCTTGGCGGGGTAAGAGAACCGTTACCATCTTTGATAGATAGTGATAAAGCTATTGTAGAAGAGGCGGCTGAGATGATTCGTAATGCAAAAGCAAAATTTCTTTCATAAAAAGGAGAATATAAAAGAAAAGAGTTGAGTTATAAGGAGGATAAAATATGCAGGGGTTTACAGTGATAGATTTAATTATCTTGATTGTATATTTAGCGGCAGTATTGTTTGCCGGTCTTCATTTTGCGAAAAAAGAAATGAAGGGAAAAGAATATTTTAAAGGTGACGGAACCATACCGTGGTGGGTAACTTCCGTATCTATTTTTGCAACCTTATTAAGTCCGATTTCGTTCCTGTCACTGGCGGGTAATTCCTACGCAGGAACATGGATTATGTGGTTTGCACAGCTCGGTATGCTGTTGGCGATTCCGCTTACAATTAAATTTTTTCTACCAATTTACAGTAAGCTGGATATTGATACGGCATATCATTATCTGGAACTGAGATTTGGAAGCAAAGGACTTCGTATTCTTGGTGCAGTAATGTTTATTATTTATCAGATTGGACGTATGTCCATCATTATGTATCTTCCATGTATGGTGCTTGGAAGTCTCACAGGAATCAATGTCAACTTACTAATTATCATCATGGGTGTGATTGCAATTATTTATTCCTATACGGGAGGATTAAAATCTGTACTTTGGACAGACTTTATACAGGGCTCTGTATTGTTGATTGGTGTTACATTTTCTTTGATTTTCCTGCTTACGCATTTAGATGGAGGAATGGGAGCAATTTTCAATGTATTTGCAACAGAGCATAAGTTTTTGGCACCGGATCAACCGATTTTTAATCCAAATATTTTAAAAGACAGTGTGTTTATTATGATTGTAGGTGCAGGTTTTAACACAATGGGATCTTATGTATCCAGTCAGGACATCGTACAGCGTTTTACAACTACAACCGATACAAAGAAATTAAATAAAATGATGCTGACAAACGGTGCATTATCCATTTTCATAGCAACGGTATTTTACCTGATAGGGACAGGATTATATGTATTTTATCAACAAAATACACTTCCACCTGCAGCCGCACAGGATCAGATTTTTGCTTCTTATATTGCTTTTGAACTTCCGATTGGTATTACAGGACTTCTTCTGGCAGCCATTTATGCAGCCGCACAGTCGACACTTTCAACCGGATTAAATTCTGTGGCATCAAGCTGGACATTAGATATACAGGCACGTTTGTCTAAGAAAGAGTTAAGCTTAGAAAAACAGACAAAAATAGGACAATATGTATCCTTGATTGTAGGTATCTTTTCCATCGTAGTAGCAATGGTACTGGCAAACGGCGGAATAAAATCTGCATATGAATGGTTTAACGGATTCATGGGACTTGTACTTGGTATTCTGATAGGTTCCTTTATATTAGGAGCATTTACGAAGGTTGCAAATACATTTGGTACTATACTTGCATTTATTGCAGCATCCGTGGTAATGGTTTACATCAAATATTTTGTACCGGCTGAAAGTGTTTCTATCTGGTCTTACTCCATTATTTCTATTGCAGTATCTCTGGTAGTGGGAATTCCTGCAAGTTATATCTGGAGAAAAGTAAAAGGGGACAATGCAGTACCGGCACCAAATACAACCGTCTATAAAAATGAAGCTGTTGATTAAAAAGGAGAAAAAATATGATATTCGGAAATATTCATAATTTAAAAGAGTTTCCATTTTTAGAGGAAAAGGTAAAAGAATGTTTTGAATATGCAAAAAGTCATAATCTGGTATCCTATGAAGAGGGAAGCCATGAGATTGACGGAGAAAGGCTTTTTGTGAATATTGTGGAATATACAACAACGAAGCCGGAAGAACGTTTCTGGGAAGCACATATGAATTATTTGGATGTACACGTGATGCTTCAGGGTACAGAACAGATTGACTTGAACTTTATTCAGAATATGGATGTAAAAGAATTTGTGGAAAAGGATGACTTCCTTCCGATGGACGGAGACAAGAACAGCTCTGTAATTTTAAGGGACGGAGATTTCTTAATCTGTTATCCAAGTGATGGACATCGTACAGCAGTGGCGGTTCAGGAACCGGAAAAAATCAAAAAAGCAATTTTTAAGGTGCATATATAGTTCGAAAAGGACACATAAGAAGGCAACTGGAATACTTTGTTTCGGATTGCCTTTTTATGCATTTATAATATAATCAAAACAGAGGTACAGCGATGAAGAAATATGTAAGTATTGATATAGGAGGGACGGCAATTAAATATGGAGTAATCCGTGAAGACGGAGAAATCATATGCCGTGATGAAATGAAAACGGAGGCATATAAGGGAGGGCCCTCCATTCTTTCAAAAGCAGTAGAAATTGTAAAAGAACTGAATTGGGAACATGAAATCAGCGGAATCTGTATTTCTACGGCTGGAATAGTAAACACTAAAAAAGGTGAAATTTTTTATTCTGCACCCCTTATCCCGGATTATACAGGAACAAAGTTTAAGGAAACCATGGAAGAAAGCTTTGGAATTCCATGTGAAGTAGAAAATGATGTAAACTGTGCGGGGCTTGCAGAATATGTGTCAGGTGCAGCCAAAGGCAGCCGGGTTGTCCTAATGTTGACAATAGGTACCGGAATAGGCGGTTGCATGATTGTGGATGGGAAGGTGTTTCATGGACATAGCAACAGTGCCTGTGAGGTAGGTTACATGCATATGGAAGACAGTGATTTTCAGACACTGGGTGCAGCAAGTATCCTGACGAAAAAAGTAGCCGAAAGAAAACAGGAACCGGAAGAAAAGTGGAATGGTTATCGCATTTTTGAAGAAGCCAAAAAAGGTGATGAAATCTGTAATCAAGCCATTGATGAGATGACAGATGTTTTGGGAAAAGGAATTGCAAATATCTGTTATGTTGTGAACCCCGAGGTAGTTGTACTGGGCGGCGGAATCATGGCACAGGAAACGTTCTTGAAAAGTAAGATGGAAACAGCTCTGAAAAAATATCTGATTCCCAGTATTTTAAGGAATACAAGAATTGCATTTGCAAAACATAAAAATGATGCAGGGATGTTGGGAGCATTTTATCATTTCAGAGGATGTCATCAGGAAAGATAAGGAATGAGAATATTATGGAATATTATGTGAAATCCGTAGTACCGATTATCAAATCAAATTACAATAAATTTACCACTGTGGAAAAAAATATTGCTTATTATTTCATACAGAATCAGGAGAAAGCAGATTTTTCCGCAAAAGCAGTTGCGGAAAGGCTGTTTGTATCAGAAGCCTCGTTATCAAGGTTTGCAAAGAAATGCGGATACCGGGGATACAGAGAATTTGTCTACCAATATGAAGAGACCTTTGTTGAAAATCAGGAATTTATAACCGGAAATACCCGGATGGTGCTGAATGCATATCAGGAGATTTTGGATAAGACATACAGTCTGGTAGACGAAGCACAGATTGGAAGAATCAGCAAGTATTTGAGTCAGGCAGAAAGAGTTTTTGTGTGCGGAAAGGGAAGCTCCGGGCTGGCAGCAAGTGAGATGGAGATTCGTTTTATGAGAATCGGCGTAGACATAGATTCCATTCATGATACAGACCTTATGAGAATGCAGGCAGTATTTCAAGATAAGAGAAGTCTGGTATTCGGTATCAGTATCAGCGGTGAAAAAGAAGAAGTGCTGTTTCTTTTGAAACAGGCACATTTAAGAGGTGCCAAGACAGTATTGCTTACAGCAAGCAATCGGGAAGAGTTTCAAACGTTCTGTACGGAAGTAATACGATTGCCTTCTCTTCGTCATCTGAACCATGGAAATGTGATTTCACCGCAGTTTCCGATACAGGTGATACTGGATATTATCTATTCCTATTATGTGGAGCAGGACAAGTATGAGAAGGAGACTTTACATGACAATACATTACGTGCGTTAGAAGAAGGAAAGCAGAAGCGGCATGGCGTGATGGAATAAAAAGATATTTTGAAAGGAAAAAGCATGATTATTAAAAATATAAAAGTGTATACAGAAGATAAGACCTTTGCGGATGGTAAGATTATCATTCGAGAGGGTGTATTTGAAGAGATTATTATCGGGCAGACCACAGCGAGTGATTTGGAGTTACAGGATACGGAAATCGTGGATGGAAAAGGGTGTTATGCGATTCCCGGTTTAATTGATATGCATTTCCATGGATGTATGGGAGATGATTTTTGTGACGGAACCAAGGAAGCAATAGCAAGAATAGCAGAGTATGAAGCATCCATTGGGGTTACAGCTATGGCACCTGCCACAATGACGCTTCCGGTGGAAGAACTGGAACAAATTCTTAAAGTTGCCGCAGAATATAAAAAAGAAGCTACCAAAGGAGCCGATTTGATAGGAATTAATATGGAGGGACCGTTTATCAGTTCTGCAAAAAAGGGAGCACAGGATGAGAAAAATATGATTTTGTGCGATATAGAAGTGTGTCAACGTTTTCTTAATGCGTCCGACGGACTGGTAAAATTCGTTGGAATTGCACCGGAAGAAAGTGAAAATTCCTTAGAATTTATTGAAAGAATGAAGGATAAGGTAAATATTTCTCTAGCACATACAAATGCTGATTATGATACAGCAAAAGCGGCATTTGATGCAGGTGCTAACCATGCGGTACATCTTTATAATGCTATGCCGGCATTTACACACAGAGAACCGGGAGTTGTGGGTGCTGTATCCGACAGCAGACACGTAACGGCTGAGCTTATTTGTGACGGAGTACACATTCATCCGTCAACAGTGAGGGCAACCTTCAAAATGATGGGCGAAAACCGGATGATTTTGATTAGCGACAGTATGCGTGCCACCGGAATGCCGGAGGGACAGTATACTCTCGGTGGATTAGATGTAAATGTTGTTGGTAATCGGGCTACCTTGGTTTCTGACGGAGCCTTGGCAGGTTCTGTAACTAATCTGATGGACTGCATGAGAACTGTGGTAAAGAAAATGGGGATTCCATTGGAAACGGCGGTTGCCTGTGCCACTATGAATCCGGCAAAAAGTTTGGGAGAGTATGACAGATATGGTTCTATTTCAAAGGGCAAAAAAGCCAATGTGGTATTGCTGGACGAAGAATTGGACTTGCAGATGGTTGTAAAGGATGGAGAAATCTATAAGTGTATGGAAATTTTCAAATAAACCTTGACGAATGAAAGTGGCTTTGTTAATATGAATAATGTGCTGTAAGAAGGCGACATGGCCAAGTGGTAAGGCACGGGTCTGCAACACCCTTATCACCAGTTCGAATCTGGTTGTCGCCTTTTACCCTCATGTATTTTGCATGAGGGTTCTTTTAATTGAAGAAAAGAGGAATGATTATGAATTTACAGATTATCGCAGCACCGCTTATCGGTGGAATCATTGGTTTGATTACAAATGGGTTGGCAATCAAAATGCTGTTTCGCCCCTATAAAGAAGTTCGGATTGGCAAATTTCGTGTGCCGTTTACACCGGGATTGATTCCGAAAGAAAAAAAGAGAATTGCAGCAGCAGTGGGAAAAATCGTAGGTAATGAGCTTTTAAACGGGGAGACCTTGCAAAAAGCACTTTGCTCTGAGGATATGCAGAATTCCTATTTTAAAAAATATGACAAAATCACAGAAGGGCTTAGAACCAGCGATAAACTTTTAAAGGATTATCTTCAGGAAAAAGGATTTTACGATACCATTGACAGCGTAAAGGGTGGGGTCAGCAAAAAAGCAGGACATTTCATAGCGGACAAGCTGGTGGAGCAGAATATCAGCATGACACTGTTGGATTACGCTGCCTCAGAGGTAATGGAGAATTTAAGTCCGATGATTCGGACCATGGCAGCAGGAGCTGTTGAAGCGGCGAAAATGCCTCTTTCCGTAAAAATAGATAACATGATTCTGGAAAAATGCCCGGATTATATTGAAGGATATATCGGAACAAATTATGAGGAATGGATGGACAAGCCTATGAAAGAAATCATAGGACATCTGGAGGAAAAATTCCCAAGACTCCGCTATCAGATATGGATAGTATATGAAACCTTTATTGAGGAAAAAGCGGATACCTTTATTCGTAAGATTAACATTCCGAAGGTTGTGGAAGATAAGATTAACGAATTTGATGTTGCCGAATTAGAGAAAATGATTGTGGAAATTGCAAGAAAAGAATTGAATGCCCTTGTTTGGTTAGGCGGACTTTTGGGAATGCTTATGGGATTTGTAAATCTGCTGTTTTAAGAAGGTTTTACATGGACAAAAAGTGGTGGCATGATAAAGAAAAACATGACTGTTCCAGCGAACAGTCATGTTTTTTTAATGAAAATATTTTATACTTAAACAATACGTTTATCGTTAATTGCATCTACGGAATCCGGGTTAGCCAGTGTACCCATTACAACAGCATCTAACTCGCCGCGGTCGCCGGAAGCAATTTTACGAAGTACACGACGAAGAATCTTACCGGAGCGGTTCTTTGGCATTTCTTCTACAAACTGAATTTTGCCCGGAACAGCAATTGGTCCGATTTCAGAACGTACAATCTGTTTTAATTCGGAGCGTATGGTGTCTTCATTGTGATTGTCTTCGCGATTTAAAATAACATAAGCATATAAATCTTCACCTTTTACCGGATGAGGATAGCCTACAACAGCAGCTTCCACAACGGCTGGGTGAGAACATAAAGCTTTTTCAATTTCTACGGTACCCAGACGATGACCGGAGATATTTACAATATCGTCAATACGTCCTGTAATCCAGAAGTAACCGTCTTCATCTCTATATGCACCGTCACCGGTAAAGAAATAACCCGGCTGCTGAGTAAAGTAACCATTGATGTAACGTTCCGGCTCTCCGTAAAGACTCCGCATCATACCCGGCCATGCAGATGCCAGACAAAGCTCACCTTTTTCATTTACATCAGCCTCTTCTGCAGGTTCATCTCCCGAATTTCTCGCACGGAGAACAACCGGTTTTACACCGAAGAACGGAAGTGCTGCACTACCCGGCTTTAAGCCCATGGCACCAGGAATAGCAGAAATCAGAACGCCGCCGGCTTCTGTCTGCCACCAAGTATCAACGATTGGGCAGCGGTCATGGCCTACATAGTGGTAAAACCATTGCCATGCTTCCGGGTTAATCGGCTCACCTACGGAACCTAAAAGTCTCAAAGAGGATAAATCATGTTTTTCAATCCATTTTGTATCCTGATTCATAAGGGCACGGATAACTGTCGGTGCCGTATAGAAAATAGTTACTTTAAATTTATCAATGATATGCCAGAAACGGTCCGGTTCCGGGTAAGTTGGAACTGATTCGTACATTACCGTAGTGGCACCGTTCAAAAGCGGTCCGTAAACAATGTAGGAATGACCGGTAATCCATCCGATATCCGCAGTACAGAAGAAAATATCATTTTCTTTATAGTCAAAAATGTATTTGAAGGTAGTAGCGGTATAAACCATATATCCCGCTGTGGTATGTAAGGTTCCCTTTGGACTTCCGGTGGAACCGGAGGTGTACATAATGAAAAGGGGATCTTCTGCATCCATCTTTTCTGCCGGACAGTAATCCGAAATATCATCAGACATCAGCTCTTTGGAAAGAGAAATGTCTCTGTATGTAATGTAAGGAACTTCAAAATCTACCATACGGTCTACTACGAAAACATCGTCGATGGTAAGACCGGCACTTGCACATAACATACAAGCTTTGTCAGCGTTTGCCTTAGCGTTGATTTTCTGTCCTGAACGCCAGTAACCGTTAGTAGTTACCAGTTTCTTTGCTCCGCAGGCAAGCATACGGTCAGCCAGTGCCTCTGCTGAGAAACCACCGAATACTACCGTATGGACTGCACCGATTCTGGCACAAGCCAGCATGATAACCGGAAGCTGCCAAATCATCGGAAGATATAATACAATACGGTCACCCTTCTTTACGCCTCTTTTCTTCAGTGCATTTGCAAAACGGCAAACGTGTTTTAAAAGATCATTGTAAGTATATCTTTTGCAATCTGCTTCTGGCTCGCCTTGAAAAATAAGTGCAAGCTTATCTCCGTTTCCCTTCTCAATCTGTGCATCGAGACAGTTATAGCAGATATTTGTCTTTCCTCCTATGAACCATTCGTTATCGCCGATTTCAGGTTCACCCCGGTAAACCTGAGTCCATGGTTTAAACCAATGAAAATCCTTCGCAATATAACCCCAGAATGTATCCGGATCTTCAATGGATTGTCTCCACATCCTTTCGTACTCAGAACGGCTTTGGATATGTGCCTGATCAACAAAATCTTTTTGCGGTAAATATAAATCGTCTTTTTGTGTGGTCATGGTAAAATCCCCCTTTTTATGTCGTATCTTTCTATAATTGTACATCATTTTGTACAAGAAAGATACAAATTGTATTAAAAAAAATACACTTCTTAATTATATTTTACAGATTGTTAAAGATTTGTCAATAGCAAATTGTTATTTTTTTAACGACTTTCCAAAATAATTGATTTTAGGCTTCAAAAACTACTTTACAGAACTTTTTCTTACCACGTTTTACAACCTTTCCTTCTGCAAAATCAGCAGAAGTATAGGAAGTGTGGACATCTGTTATCTTTTCACCGTCTACGGTTACGCCACCCTGTTCGGTATTTCTGCGGGCTTCGGAACGGGAGGCACATAAGCCTGCGGCAACCAGTACACCCAGAATATCAATGGAGCCGTCTCTGAAATCGGAATCTTTCAGGGCAACGGTCGGCATATTATCTGCATTACCGCCGCCAGAGAAAAGTGCCCGGGAGCTTTCCTGAGCCTTATTGGCCTCTTCTTCCCCGTGTACCAGCTTTGTCAGTTCGTAAGCTAAGATTTCTTTTGCCTGATTTAACTGGCTGCCTTCCCAGCTATCCATTTTGTCAATTTCCTCCAAAGGAAGGAAGGTCAGCATACGGATACATTTTAAAACATCAGCGTCTGCGACATTTCTCCAGTACTGGTAGAAATCAAATGGAGAAGTTTTGTTCGGGTCAAGCCATACGGCACCGCTCTGGGTTTTTCCCATTTTCTTTCCTTCGGAATTTAGCAGCAGGGTAATGGTCATAGCGTAAGCATCTTTACCCAGCTTACGGCGGATTAATTCTGTACCGCCTAACATATTGCTCCACTGGTCATCTCCGCCAAACTGCATATTACAGCCGTATTTCTGGTATAATGCGTAAAAGTCGTAGCTCTGCATAATCATATAGTTAAATTCTAAGAAGCTTAACCCTTTTTCCATACGCTGTTTGTAACACTCTGCTGTCAGCATACGGTTTACGGAGAAATGAGCTCCCACTTCCCGGAGAACTTCAATGTAGTTTAAGTCCATCAGCCAGTCGGCATTGTTTACCATTAAAGCTTTTCCATCAGAAAAATCAATAAATTTGCTCATCTGCTCCTTAAAGCAGTCACAGTTGTGCTGAATGGTTTCCGGTGTCATCATCTGACGCATATCGGTACGTCCGGATGGGTCACCAATCATGGCTGTACCGCCGCCGATTAAAGCGATTGGCTTGTTGCCTGCCATCTGTAAACGTTTCATCAGGCAAAGTGCCATGAAATGTCCTACATGAAGGCTGTCTGCTGTTGGGTCAAATCCAATATAGAATACAGCCTTTCCGTTATTGACAAGTTCCTTAATTTCTTCTTCATCTGTTACCTGTGCAATCAATCCTCTTGCAACCAGTTCATCATATACTGTCATAAAAACCTCCATTTATTTTTCTTATTTTATTTAACAGGGTATCCCAACGGAATTCTCCAATGAAACTCCCTGTAAAGTAAAAAAATCCCGTCCTAATAAAAGGACGAGATATAACTTCGTGGTACCACCTTTTTTCAAGACAAATTAAAACGATTCGTTTTAATCATTATCTCCTCTTATTCTTTAACGCAGAAATACGAGCTTTTTTACAGCCACTCATGGGTGAACTTCAATAATATCTTTTATAGATAAGTTTTCAGTCTATGACTTATCCTCCCTAAATAAAATTATATTATTTACT
>OMCF01000818.1_pt1 | contig 11627 bp, 8 predicted proteins | sample 1673791 | NCBI WGS metagenome assembly OMCF01 (sample SAMEA103958127, study PRJEB25191) | human gut metagenome | biome: human-associated habitat [ENVO:00009003]; feature: intestine environment [ENVO:2100002]; material: feces | place: Germany | collected 2013/2015
GCCAGATTTCGCATATAGATACAAGTTCTGTGGATTCCCCATCGGCATAAGCATACTTCCGAGGTTTGCAGCGATTGTCTGCATCACAACGACCGGGATGATCAGATGTTCTTTCTCCGACATGGAAAGCACAATGATTGCAAACGGCACAAAGGTAATCAGTGAGACATCGTTTGTGATAAACATGCTGAACACAAATGGAAGCAACACCAGTACAAGAAACAATTGTCGCGTTGTATGAACGTGTGCAAGCAGTGCATTTCCGATCGTGCGGAACAGACCGGTTTCCTTGAATCCTGCCATAACAGCCATCAGGCAGAACAGGAGTGTGATGGAATGCCAGTCGATGTAGGAGATGTATTTTCTGTCCGGGTGGACGAGGAACATGGAGAGACCGGCGAGCACAAGACTTACCATCAGGACGGTTTCTCTTTTTATAAATGCAAGTATTTTCTTCATAATGTATCTCGATTCTGTAAAATTTTTCCCATTATATCACATGTCACTACACGATAGCGTGATGACCTGCGCACGCATCAGCGTGCTACATTATAACATAGAAAAAACACCTTGACACCACAAAATCCATTTGATAAAATGAGCAATGCGATGGCTGTGCTTGCACAAGCCGGCATATTGCGAAAACACACATGGAGCCGTTAGGCGACATGATATAATCCACACTCGGAAAAGAAAATAGAAGGTTACTATTGGAAACGCACATTCTCTTTGGAATGATAACGAACAACACTGTCTGTTAAAAATTATCATTTTAAGGAGGTTTTTTTATGCCAAAAACAAAGTTTCAAGAGGTTATTTTCACGATTATGATGGTGTTCGTCATGGTGTACGCGATGATCTGCTACAACATTGCACTGAACATCGGAGGGATGAGTAACAAAGTGTTTCTGGCCGCATTCCATGAGCTTGTCATCATGGGACCGATTGCATTTGTGCTTGATTTCTTTTTTGTCGGTACAATTGCGAAGAAGAAAGCGTTGAAGATCGTGAACCCGGAGAAGGAAAATCCGTTCCATCTGGTTCTTGCAATCTCATTTATTTCAGTCGCATTTATGTGTCCGCTTATGAGTCTGGCAGCAACCATTTTATTTAAGCATGCGGGAAATCAGTTTATTGCCGTCTGGTTACAGACATGTGCATTTAATTTCCCGATGGCACTGTGCTGGCAGATATTTTATGCGGGACCACTTGTACGTTTCCTGTTCCGCCTGATCTTCCTGGAGAAGCAGAAGCAGTAAAATATGCAGAAAGCATTTGAATAACGAATGATAGAATACAGAAAAAGGCTGCGTCAGGCAGCCTTTTTTTCGCTTATGATTCCATAAAAATCCTTTTGATTTCTTGTTGCAAAATCCCCTCTGCTCGTGCATAATAGAATACAAATAAATTCTCTTACAAAGAAAGAGAGGGAAAGAGGTAAAAACTATGGGTGACACAAATGATGGAGCAGTCAGAGATGCGAAAAAGCTTGGATTACCGAAGGTTTTGATTTTGGGATTACAGCATATGTTTGCAATGTTCGGTGCAACTATCTTAGTCCCAATTTTAGTGTCCGGGTATTTTGCAGATGCATGTGGGGAGCCATTGACGAGAGGTCTGACCGTATCAGTCACACTTTTCTGTGCAGGCTTTGGTACATTGCTTTTCCATGTATGTTCGAAGTTTAAAGTACCGGCGTTTCTTGGATCTTCGTTTGCATTCTTAGGTGGATTTTCAACCGTTGCCAATCTGGATACCGGTAAATTCGCCGATATGGCAGCAAATGACAAGGTAGCTTATGCCTGCGGTGGCGTGGTAGTAGCCGGTGCATTGTATCTGGTTATGGCTTTGATTATCAAGCTGGTTGGCGTAAACCGCGTGATGCGTTTCCTTCCACCGGTTGTAACCGGACCGATCATTATCTGTATCGGACTTTCGCTTGCACCATCCGCAATCTCAAATGCCAGCACAAACTGGTGGCTTGCGGTAATCGCGTTAGCGGTTATCATCATCTTCAATATCTGGGGGAAAGGCATGTTCAAGATCATCCCAATTTTGATGGGTGTTTTGATTTCTTACGTGGCAGCAGTGATCATGAATGCGGCAGGACTTACGAATCCGGATGGCAGTGCGATCATCGCATTCGAGTCGGTGAAATCCGCAAGCTTCTTCGGTGTACCACAGTTCCAGTTTGCAAAATTTGATCTCACATCGATTCTGGTTATGGCACCAATCGCAATCGCTGCGATGATGGAGCATGTGGGTGATATGTCAGCTATTTCTGCAACCGTTGGCAAGAACTTTATTCAGGACCCGGGTCTGCACCGTACATTAGTTGGTGATGGTCTTGCAACTGCATTTGCAGGAGCAATCGGCGGACCTGCAAACACAACATACGGTGAAAACACAGGCGTTCTCGCTCTTACGAGAGTTTATGACCCGAGAGTAATAAGAATTGCCGCTTACTTTGCCGTTGCAGTATCATTCTTCCCGATTGTTTCGGTAATTATCGGTTCAATTCCAAGCTGTATCATCGGCGGTATTTCGTTTGTTCTTTACGGTATGATTTCTGCTATCGGTGTCAGAAATGTTGTTGAAAACAAGGTTGACTTCACAAAGAGCCGTAACCTTATCGTTGCCGCAGTTATTCTTGTTTGTGCGCTCGGTCTTTCAAGCGACACGGTAAGCTTCACAATCGGCAGTGCCGCAATAACACTTTCGCCGCTTGCTGTTGCATCAATTGCAGGTATCGTTCTCAACGCAGTTTTCCCCGGTAAGGACTATAAGTTCGATACGGAAGATGTTGCCGATGCCGTAAATTTTGAAAAAGAAGTTAAACCAAAGGAAAAGAAAGAAAAGAAGTAATTTTACTTTAATAGTCGTAACACAAAACAGCCGTATTTTTACGGCTGTTTTTTTACGCTTTGTTTAAAGCTATGTATTCAAAGTTGAACGCCACTACTGAATGACATAAAAAACAGGGTACTCGAACGAGTACCCTATATATGTTGAATTATTAAGTTAGCTGTGTTCGGAAGTATGCAGATGTTATTTAATCAAACTACATACACGAACAAGGAACAGCGGTTTGCCGTGCTCGGGAACTGAAAGCTGTTCCAAACACAAACTGCCTACACGAACATGCCACGGGGCAGCCCCGTTACATTTCGGTGATGATTTCGTTGATTGTTTTTCCCGGAGGAATCATCGGGAGAACATTTGCATCGGGACTGATGTGGCAGTCAACAACAACGGGCTTGTTCATCTCAAAAGCCTTTGTGAGAATCGGCTTGATTTCCTCAGGCTTTGTGATTCTTAAACCGTCAACGCCGAAAGCGTTTGCAAGCTTTACAAAGTCGGTTGCTCTGTGCGGATCGGTCTGTGAAAAACGACTGCCGTAGAAAAGCTTCTGCCACTGACGAACCATGCCGAGAACCGTGTTATTCATAACAACTACAACAACGGGGAGTTCATAGGACTTCAGTGTTACGAGTTCGTTTAAGTTCATGTGGAAACTGCCGTCACCTGTGATGAGGCAAACCCTGTCATTGGGACGGGCACACTGCGCACCGATTGCGGCGCCCATGCCGTAACCCATAGTACCCATACCGCCCGATGTAAGGAGCGTTCTGCTTTCCATAATCTTGCTGAACTGTGCAACCCACATTTGGTGCTGACCTACATCTGTTGCGATGATGTCTGACGGACACTTGATTTCGTTGATTGTATCAAGAACTTGCTGTGGGAGCGGAAGGTCGCACTCGGGGAGTTTTTTATCGTCAAAATGATGCTTCCATTCTTCAATCTTCGCGAGCCAGTCCGGATGGTTCTGACGGTCAAGACCGATTGTGAGTGCAATGAGAATTTCTTTTATATCTCCGAGAATGTATTCATCAACCTTTACATTCTTGTTAATTTCTTTTTCGTCAATTTCAAGCTGAACAATCTTTGCCTGTTCGCCGAACCTTTCACGGTCGCCTGCAACACGGTCGGAGAATCTTGCACCGCACGCAATCATAAGGTCACATTCGGCTGTTGCCATACCTGTTTCGTAACCGCCGTGCATACCGATGTTGCCGACACAGAGCGGATGATCGGCGGGGATACAGCCGAGTCCCATAAGCGAACAACAAACGGGAGCGTCAATAAGCTCTGCAAATGCCTTGAATTCTTCGCTTGCATCAGCACTGATGATACCGCCGCCTGCGTAAATCATAGGACGCTTTGCGTTTTTAATCATTTCCTGAACAACACGAACTTTTTCGGGGTTTCTGATTTCAAAGGTTCTCGGTCTTTCGGGAATAGTCTGTACAAACTCTGTTTTGTTTGCTGTTACATCCTTTGGAACATCAACGAGAACAGGTCCTTTTCTGCCGTGTTGAGCAAGAGCAAAAGCCTTGCGTATGGTGTCGGCAAGATCCTCAACCTTTTCAACAAGGAAGCTTGCCTTTGTAACGGGCTTTACGATGTTTACAATGTCAACTTCCTGAAAGCTGTCTCTTCCAAGCTGATCGGTCGTTACATTGCCTGTGATTGCAACAAGCGGAATGCTGTCGATATTGGCTGTTGCAAGGCCTGTTACAATGTTTGTTGCACCGGGACCAGATGTTGTCATAACAACGCCTGTTTTGCCTGTTGCTCTTGCGTAACCGTCAGCCGCATGAGAAGCACCCTGTTCGTGTGCTGTGAGAATGTGACGAATTTTGTTGCTGTATTTATAGAGCGCATCGTATGTGTTGAGTGCCGCACCGCCCGGATAACCGAAAACCGTGTCAACACCCTGTTCAAGAAGACACTCGCAAATGATTTCTGCACCTGTAAGCTGCATATATATCTCTCCCTTGTATATGTAGTGTTATTCCATAAAACAATGTTACCTTTTATTTTATCCAAATGTGATTATATTGTCAATAGAAATCGAAAAAGACAACTCATTACAAAAGAAAAAACGGGAAACAAAAGCGTTCCCCGTTTTAAGTCGGTCGTAATTATTCATTTTTGAGATATTCACATATTGCGCCTACGGTTTTTTTGCTTGCAAGTTTGCAGAATTTTTCATAGTCAACACCCTTGTTTTCGTCAAGGTCATCGGAGATTGCCCTGATGATTCCGTAAGGAGTTTTGAGTGCGTAGCAAACATAACCGATTGCCGCGCCCTCCATTTCACAGACAAGAGCACCGAATGTGTCGGCAATTCTTTTGCGTTTTTTGCGGTCGGAAACGAATATGTCGCCGCTTGCGATGATGCCTTGCTCAACCTTGGTGTCGGGGAGTGTCCTGCACGCCTGCGTGAGCTTTTCAACTACTGTTTTGTCGCAGTCAAAGAATATCTTTGTACCGTCGGGAAATGAAACCTCGCCCTGTCTGTCGCCGAGAGCAGTTGTGTTCATATCGTGCTGAACGGATTTTGTCGCAACAACAATATCTCCGATTGATACAAGAGGGGAGAGTGAACCGCCCACACCGCTGTTGATTACAACATCGGGGTTGTACTTTTCAATAAGCACAACGGCACACATGGCGGCATTGACCTTGCCGACTCCGCAGACTACAACGGCTATGTCCTTGTCGTTAAGAGTACCTGTGGTGAATTTCATTCCTGCGATTTCTTCGGTTTGTGTGTTCTGAGAAAGGGCGATAATTCCGTCGGCCTCAATCTGCATGGCACATATAATTCCTGTCATAAATTTTCCTCCGATTTTGGTGTTGAAATGTAGCGGCGTTCAGCGAACGCCAATCGTTTTGGTTGCAAAACCAAAACGAACAAGCGATAAATTTATGTTGTATCATTGTCGGTTAAAAATCATTTGTAATGTCGAACCGATTTTGTAATCGGTTCGATTGGCGGTCACTGACCGCCGCTACTGTTTGCATAAATCCATACAATATTGTGCTCGGGTGACAATTGTTATCATACATAAAACTGTCTTCACGAGAGGGGTGCGAGGCACTCGCCTAAAAATTGTCGGTTTCGTACATAATAATGGATAGGGCGGCGAGGGGGGCGGTTTCTGCACGGAGAATTCGTTTGCCGAGGGTTGCCGCCTGACCGCCGATTGCGGTTACGCTGTCAACCTCCGATTGTTCAAATCCGCCTTCACTGCCGATGAACATTCCGACGGTTTTAGGCTCTGTGCCACCCAGAATTTTTCTGACGGATTCTCCGCCCATTTCGTAAAAAAATACGGTCTTTTCGTTCTGCTTTGTCTGTTCTGCCGCCTCTTTAAACGAAATGCACGGAGTTACTTCGGGGATAATGCCTCTACGGCTCTGCATTGCCGCCTGAAGAGCAATTTTCTGCCAGCGTTCACACTTCTTTTTCAGCGACTTTTCATCGGGACGGGAAACACATCTTGCCGAAATCATCGGCACAATTCTGCTGATTCCGAGTTCCGTGCATTTCTGAACGATGAAATCCATTTTATCACCCTTAGGCAGAGCCTGATAGAGGGTTACAAAAACATCGGGTTCGTTTTCACACGGCTTTTGTGAGATGATGTCAACCGTGACTTCACCCTGTGTGATGAGCGAAATTTTACATTCATACTGCGTTTTATCGGGAGAAACAAGGGTGATGTCATCGCCTGTACGCATACGCAGCACCTTAGAAATATGCTTTGCGTTTTCTCCGACAAGGGTGTAGTTGTTGCCGAATATATTTTTTTCGGTAAAAAACCAAGCCATAAAATTACCTCTTTTTTAAGCGTTTTTGCGTGAGCGCTTTCCTTTTCTATTTAATATATCAAAAAATAAAAATAATTGCAATATTCATATGCCGGTGCTAAAATATGGATATACGAAAAATTTTCGGAGATGATTATTAATGATAACTCTGACAGATACAGATGTGGTTCGGCTTTTGAGAAAAAACAATCTCAATTCCGACACGCTCCAGGAAAATGTTGTTGCAAAGCTCCGTGAAAAGGGTGTAAAGCTTGCAACCGCAGAAAGCTGTACGGGCGGTCTTTTAAGCGAAAGAATTACCGCAGTAAGCGGTGCAAGCGATGTGTTTGATTTTGGCGTATGCACATATGCAAATGAAATGAAACATAAGGTGCTTGGAGTTTCAAACGAAACGCTGTCTGTGCTTGGCGCAGTTTCGGCTGAAACTGCAATGCAGATGGCAGAGGGTGCAAGAAATGTTTCGGGTGCGGATTTAGCCGTAAGTACAACGGGAATTGCAGGTCCTACGGGCGGAACTCCCGAAAAGCCTGTCGGTCTTGTTTATTGCGGAATCAGCACAAAAGACAAAAGTTATGCAATAAAGCTTATGCTTGGCGGCAGTATTAACATGGTAAATTCAAGAGGCTATATAAGAAAACTAACTTCTGACGCTGTTTTACTGACTATTTTGAGTATATTGCAATAACTTGTCGTTGTTAAAAAAATAACTTGTAAAAATTTAGATTATGTGCTAAAATTATCTTGATACTGTGGGTTCAGGGGCGAATTGCGCCCGAATTCGCAGATTTAAAAAATTTAACAGTCCGTCAGAATGGAGTTGATTTTTATGGCTAGAAGCGCAGGTGTTCTCCTTTCGATTACTTCGCTTCCATCCCCCTACGGTATCGGCACCATCGGCAAAGAGGCTCGCAAGTTTGCTGACTTTCTGAAAAAATCAGGTCAGACAATCTGGCAGATTCTCCCCGTTGGACCGACAAGTTACGGTGATTCACCGTATCAGTCTTTTTCAACCTATGCAGGCAATCCTTACCTCATTGACCTTGACACTCTTTGTGAAGAAGGTCTTTTGACTAAGGAAGAGGTCATGAGCCGTGACTGGGGCTCAGATGACGCCGAGGTTGATTATGAGAAAATCTACAACAACCGTTTTGAAGTTTTGAAGATTGCTAACGATAACTTCAAAAAGGGTGACCAGAAGGCATTTACATCCTTCAAGCGTAAAAACAGTTCATGGCTCAAAAACTATGCACTTTATATGGCAGTTAAAAAGAGCTTTGACATGGTTTCCTGGACAGAATGGCCGGATGAGGAAATCAAAATGCGTGATGAGGCTGCCGTGAAGCGTTATGAACGCAAGCTCAAGGATGATGTTGATTTCTGGAAGTTTGTACAGTTCAAATTCTATGAGCAGTGGGAATCCTTCCGTGCGTATGTAAATGGTCTCGGCATCAAGATTTTGGGCGATATGCCAATCTATGTTGCCATGGACAGTGCAGACACATGGGCAAATCCCGAGCTGTTTCAGCTTTATGACGACGGTGATCCCATCGCAGTTGCAGGCTGTCCGCCGGATTACTTCTCGGCAACAGGTCAGCTTTGGGGCAATCCTCTCTATGATTGGGATTACCTTGAGGCTACCGACTATGAGTGGTGGTTTGAGCGTATCAAAGCTGCATCAAAGCTTTATGACATCACCCGTATTGACCATTTCAGAGCTTTTGCAAGCTACTATTCAATTCCTTATCCTGCCGAAAACGCAATCAACGGTGAATGGGTTGAAGGTCCGCGCATTAAGTTCTTTAATATGATGGAAGAGGCACTCGGCAAGATTGATATTGTTGCCGAAGACCTCGGAACACTCACTCCCGATGTAACCGAGCTTATGGAGCAGACAGGCTATCCGGGAATGAAGGTTCTTGAATTCGCTTTCGACAGTGGTGAAGAGAACGACTATCTTCCCCATAAATACACCGAAAACTGCGTTGTTTACACAGGTACTCACGATAACGATACTGTTATGGGCTGGCTTGAAACAGCTAAACCCGAGGACGTTAACTATGCAAGAAGTTATTGTCAGATGCCTGATGACGAACCGTTCAACTGGGGGCTCATCCGTGTTGCTTATGAAAGCAAGGCAGATACAGCAATCGTACCTATGCAGGACATTCTCGGCCTTGGCAAGGAGGCAAGAATGAATATTCCGTCAACACTCGGCGGAAACTGGGTATGGAGACTCGATGGTGCAGCTCTTACTGATGAGCTTGCTGATAAATTAAAAACTATGTCTGAAAAAAGCGGACGACTGGAGGACTAAACAAATGGGTAATATTATGGAAAAGCTTGAACTCACAGCTCAGTCTATGTACTGCAAAAAGATTGAAGAGCTCACACCCGCTGAGCTTCACTACTCACTCGGCAAAGCAGTAATGGGCGAAATCGCAGGCAACTGGGAAGCAAGCAAGATTAAACATGACAGCGAACGCAGAGCTTACTATTTCTCCGCAGAATTCCTCATGGGCAGAATGATGTACAACAACCTCTACTGCCTCGGCATTCTTGAAGATGTTACAAAGCTCCTCAAAAAGAAGGGCATTGACATCAATGTATTTGAGGATATCGACGATGCCGCTCTCGGTAACGGCGGTCTCGGCAGACTTGCCGCTTGTTTCCTCGACAGTGCTGCTACACAGGAAGTACCGCTTGACGGCTACGGAATCCGTTACAAGTACGGTCTTTTCAAGCAGCTTATCGAAAACGGTTATCAGGTTGAAACAGCTGATAACTGGCAGAGATTTGAAGATCCGTGGTGCAACCGTGTTGAAGATGAAGCTGTTACAGTATCATTCAAGGGCCAGACAGTTAAGGCTGTTCCTTACGATATGGCTGTTATCGGCTGTAAGACAACAAACATCAACACACTTCGTCTTTGGCAGGCTGAGGCAATAAACGATTTTGATTTTACTGCTTTCAACAACACAGAGTACAACAATGCCGTTCAGGAAAAGAACGATGCCGAAAACATCACAAAGGTTCTTTATCCTAACGATAACAAGTATGAGGGCAAGGTTCTCAGACTTAAACAGCAGTATTTCTTCTGTTCTGCATCACTTCAGGACATTATGCGCCGTTATAAGAAGAAGCACGGCAATGATTTCAGCTTCTTTGCTAAGGAAAACACAATTCAGCTTAACGATACACATCCTGTATCATGTGTTCCCGAGCTTGTAAGACTTCTTATGAACGAAGGCTTCAATTTTGACGACGCTTTTGAAATTGCAAGAAAGACATTTAACTATACAAACCACACAGTTCTCGGCGAGGCTCTCGAGAAGTGGCCTGCTGACCTTATGACACAGGTTATTCCTGAGATTTATCACATTATCTGCCTTATCGCCAACAAGTGCCAGGAAGAGCTTACTGCTAAGGGTGTGCATGAGGATACAAAGGCTAAGATGCGCATTATCGACGGTAATGTTGTTCATATGGCAAGACTTGCAACATACGCATCAACATATGTAAACGGTGTTGCCGAGCTTCACACAGAAATCCTCAAGGCTGATGTACTCAAAGAGTGGTATCAGGTATATCCCGAGAGATTCCAGAACAAGACAAACGGTATTACACAGCGCCGTTGGCTCGGTCTTTGCAACCCTGAGCTTTCTGCTCTTATCACAGAGAAGGTTGGCTCAGATGCATGGCTTACAGACCTTTCAGTTCTTGAAAAGCTCAATGACTGCATTGACACAAGAACAATCACAAAGTTCAACAATATCAAGAAGAAGAAGAAACAGCAGCTCGCAGACTACATCAAGAAGATGGACGGCTACGATGTAAATCCCGATTCAATCTATGATATTCAGGTTAAGAGACTTCACGAGTACAAGAGACAGCTCCTCAACGCTTTCTCAATCATGACAATCTACTTCAGATTGAAGGATAAGAAGCTTAAGAACTGGACTCCTACAACATTTATCTTCGGCGCAAAGGCTGCTCCGGGTTATGCAAGAGCAAAGGCAATCATTAAGTACATCAACGAGATTGCTAAGCTTGTAAACAACGATCCCGAAACAAAGGATCTCCTTCAGGTTTACTTCATTTCTAACTACAATGTATCTTACGCTGAGAAGATTGTTGTTGCTGCTGACCTTTCTGAGCAGACATCAACAGCAGGTCTTGAGGCATCGGGTACAGGTAACATGAAGTTCATGCTCAACGGTGCTCCTACACTCGGTACACTTGACGGTGCTAATGTTGAAATCGCTGAGTGCGCAGGTATTGAGAACGAGTACATCTTCGGCGCAAAGGTTGAGGATATCGAGAGAATGAAGAAGGAAGGTTACCATCCAAAGGCTCTTTATGACGCTAATCCGGAAATTAAGAGAGTTGTTGATACTCTTGTTGACGGCACATTTGATGACGGCGGCGCTCAGGGCGAAGGCAGCTTCAAGGAACTCCATGATTCACTCCTCAAGGATTCTTCATGGCAGAAGGCTGATAACTACTTCCTCATCTATGACCTTCCCGATTATGTTGATACAAAGATCAGAGCTAACACAGAGTATGCTAACCGTAAGGAATTCGGTAAGAAGTGCCTTATCAACATTGCAAATGCAGGTAAGTTCTCATCTGACCGTACAATCCTCCAGTATGCTAAGGAAATCTGGCACACATCTTACAAGAAGTAATTTGTTAAATAACTTTACTTTAAATATTTGTGCGTAAAAGTATTCAAGCCTCCCGTTTGTTCGGGAGGCTTTTTTGTTGTGTTGAAAATTTATTATTATAATGTAGCGGCGGTCATTGACCGCCAATCGAACCGATTATAAAATCGGTTCGACAGTACAAATGTTTTGTTTTAACCGATTATGATGCAACAATAAAATTGTTGTTTGTTCGTTTTGGTTTTACAACCAAAACGATTGGCGATCACTGATCGCCGCTAC
>OMCF01000820.1_pt1 | contig 11607 bp, 10 predicted proteins | sample 1673791 | NCBI WGS metagenome assembly OMCF01 (sample SAMEA103958127, study PRJEB25191) | human gut metagenome | biome: human-associated habitat [ENVO:00009003]; feature: intestine environment [ENVO:2100002]; material: feces | place: Germany | collected 2013/2015
CGCGAATGAAACGCAGCGTAGCAGCGCTACGCTAAGTGGAATGAGCGGACGCAAGTGCGGAAAAGGTGCGAGCAGATGGCGCAGGTGAATTTGGAAATAGTATTAAACAGTAATTTTGCGGAGGGGCACAGAATGGACACAACGCTACAAGATACTCTTTTTTCTTTGACCGGCATCAAGCTGTCTATCCGCTGTATGAGTGCTTTCAGGAAAAGCTGCTTGCCAGATTCCCTGAAAGCCGAATCAAAGTGCAAAAATCCCAAATTTCATACTGCAATTGCCACCTTTATGCCTGTGTGTCCTTCTTGAAGGTAAAAAAGAAATCAGAACTGCCCGAAGACTATTTTGTGCTGACGCTGAGGCTGTCCGCACCGCTGGAAGCTGACCGGGTGGCGGCAAAAACCGAGCCGTATCCGGGACGGTGGACAACACATTTTGTCATCAGCAGTCCATCCGATTTGGACGAGAAATTATTTGATTGGATCGAGCAGGCATACAGTTTTGCTCAGGAAAAATGATGCAGTACAATTCTAAGGTAACACCGCACAAATGAGGTGGTCGGCTAACGTATGGATTTTTCGTCAGATGCAAATGCAAATTTCGAAGGTTTACTGGCGGTACATCGAGGAATTTGCATGCCGCAGATGGCGGAAAAGACATCGCCAGACGCGCCGCCGAATTGCACGGCGGCGCCTTTATCAAACTGCCGTTTGTGTCAGGTTTTTTTACACCGGCTGCGGTTTGTTTATTGTATTCCGGGGAAAATCGGGGTATCATACAGGCACGAAGCGAGATGAAGAGCGCTTCGGATGAACAACAATTTTTCTCCACTGCGTCTGATTGAAGGAGGACGAACTTATGTATTATTCCAGCGGTAACTATGAAGCCTTTGCCCATCCCAAGAAACCGGAAGGCGTTGACCACAAGAGCGCCTATATTGTCGGCGCAGGTCTGGCATCCCTGACGGCGGCATGCTATCTGGTGCGCGACGGTCAGATGAAGGGCGAGCACATCCACATTTTCGAGAAAGACCCGGTGTCCGGCGGCGCGTGCGATGGCCGGAAGTATGATGTCGGCTACATGATGCGCGGCGGCCGCGAAATGGACAACCACTTCGAGGTCATGTGGGATTTGCTCCGCTCCATCCCGTCCATTGAGACCGAAGGCGCAAGCGTGCTGGACGAGTATTACTGGCTGAACAAGGAAGACCCGAACTTCTCCCTGTGCCGCGCGACCGAAAAGCAGGGGCAGGATGCCCACACGGACGGCAAGTTCGCCATCTCCGACAAGGGCGCGATGGAAATCATGCACCTTTTCTTCACGCCGGATGAGCAGCTGTATGACAAGCGTATCACCGATGTTTTCGACGACGAGGTGTTTTCCTCCAACTTCTGGATGTACTGGCGCACGATGTTCGCCTTCGAGAACTGGCACAGCGCGCTGGAAATGAAGCTCTACATCAAGCGCTTCATCCACCACATCGGCGGTCTGCCGGACTTCAAGGCATTGCGCTTCACCCGCTATAACCAGTACGAATCCATCATCCTGCCGATGGAGAAGTACCTGAAGGAGCATGGCGTGCAGTTCCACTACGCCACCAAGGTGACAGACGTCCGCTTTGACGTTACCGCGACGCGCAAACAGGCGTCCTCCATCACCGTGGAGCATGACGGTCAGACCGACGTGATCGACCTGACCGAAAACGACCTGCTGTTCATCACCAACGGCGGCTGCGTCGAAAGCAGCACCTACGGCAGCCAGAACACTCCCGCGCCCTTTGACCCGGAGCTGAAGCCCGGCAACGGCTGGGATTTGTGGAAGAAGATTGCCGCGCAGGACGCTTCGTTCGGCCGTCCGGAAAAGTTCTGCTACGATCCGGAGCAGAGCAACTGGATGAGCGCAACCGTCACCACGCTGGACGACAAGATTCCGCAGTATATCCAGAAAATCTGCAAGCGCGACCCCTTCTCCGGCCATACCGTCACCGGCGGCATCGTAACCGTAAAGGATTCCAGCTGGCTGATGTCCTGGACGCTGAACCGTCAGCAGCAGTTCCGCGATCAGCCGAAGGATCAGCTGTGCGTGTGGGTGTACGGTCTGTTCTCCGATAAGCCCGGCGACTATGTGAAGAAGCCCATGCGTGACTGCACCGGCAAGGAAATCTGCATGGAGTGGCTGTACCACATGGGCGTGCCGGAAAGCGAAATCGAGGAACTGGCGGAGCACAGCGCGAATACGGTGCCGGTCATGATGCCTTACATCACGGCGTTCTTCATGCCGCGCGCCGCGGGCGACCGTCCGGACGTTGTGCCGGAAGGGGCTGTGAACTTCGCGTTCCTCGGTCAGTTCGCAGAGGTGCCGCGTGACACCATCTTCACCACGGAGTACTCCATGCGTACCGCGATGGTTGCCGTGTACACGCTGCTGAACGTTGACCGCGGCGTTCCGGAGGTCTGGGGCAGCACCTACGACATCCGCGACCTGCTGAACGCGACGGTGCAGCTGCGCGACGGCAAGAAGATTACCGACTTGGATCTGCCGCTGATGGAGCGCTTGGCGCTGAAGGAAGTGCTAAAGAAGATTTCCGGCACGGACATCGAGAAGCTGCTCAAGGAATATCACTGCATCTAAGGGATTTGCCCCCGCTGTCTGGATTGGCAGCGGGGGATTTTTGTATTACAGGGGCGTGACTCCCCCTGCATGATAAGCACAAATCTATGCGAAAATCAGATTCCCGAAAAAATCCGCAAAAAAATAAATTTTTTTTTGAAAAGCAAGCAGGAAAATTGCAAAATACGTCGAATATAAATACTGTCAGAGTTTTTGACGCTGACCCAATGCGGGAATGGCGGAATTGGCAGACGCGCTAGATTCAGGTTCTAGTGAGGGCTAACTTCATGCAGGTTCAAGTCCTGTTTCCCGCACCATACAGCAAAGCATCCGAACCAATGGCTCACTTTGAGCTGGGTTCGGATGTTTTTTCATGATTAGTTCTATTCTCTGTCGAAATCATGACATTTCTCTGTAGCGATTATATCCTGCGTTTCAAACTGAAATCGCATCTTTCATGGCGTGCATTCGTAAGTTTCATTCTCATTTATGCAGGATCAGTGTTCTACTCGTTCTCTTGCCGCAAAACGTTTTATTTTTTCACTCGTCCTTGTTGACAAATCACTTTGTCTGTTGTATTATTGTAAAGGGATTCCCCACTGAAGCTTAAAAACTGCAAAATCAGACGGAGGAAGCAAAATGTCTTTCAATTTTGACTTCAATTATGTTAAGAATGGAACGCCAATCGTCACTCTTAGCTCACTCGGAATTGCTTTCAATCGTGCATCTCGCGAAGCTCTTCATAATCCCAAGCGTATTCTTATAGGGTATGATATGAGCGCGCATGTAATTGGCGTAAAAGCGGCTAATGAAGGTGACACAGGTGCGTTATACGAATTTGCATCAAGAGTAAAAAATGACTGGGTACGAATTGGCTGCAAGGATTTCATTAAGCACTTAGCAATAGAAACAGGTATCAGCATCGACAAAAAGGCGATACAATTTATAGCCGAATACGATTCGGAATTGGAGATGCTTATCATATGCGTAGATGAAATGCATATGAAATCAGCAAAATAATTAAAGTACTGAAAGGGGGAATGCCTATTGAAAGATTATTTGAATATACAAAAAGCGTACCACAAAACTGTTGCAGCAGTCAAGTGATACGCTCGGAATAGAACATGATGTCATGTCTACACTCCAATATGCATGATATCATAGTTTATCTCCGTACGCAAGATGGTTTGTGTATTTTGTATGTTCTTTTTTGCGTCTGATAAATTGTACCAACCACGTTAAGGAGACAAAATATGATAAACGGCTTGTCTGAAATTGATATTTTCAAAGTTGTTCGTCCCGTGATTGACGGATGTGAGCTTGATTCCCATGACTTTCCCATCATCCAAGCTCCTACATTAGACTCAATTGATTGGGAAAACATTTACCCAATCAACTATCAAAATCTTTCACCAAAGAACGATAATTCCAATGCTGTCGCTTTGATGTTTCGGTATGACAAGGAGCTTTTGGCATTGTGGAATAATCCTCTCAAACGAGTTCCGCTATTCCAAGGATGCATGGCCGTTTGTACGCCTGACTTCAGTGTATATCCTTCAATGAACTCAAACGAAATCCGTCACAATATATATATGGCGAGGTGGCTTGGGTGCACATGGCAAAATTATGGTTGCACTGTAATTCCAACAATCGGTTGGGCAACCCCATGCACATATGACCTTTGCTTTGCAGGAGTTGAAGAAGGGTGTCCTGTAGCCATTTCCACAATAGGCTGTCGCGCTCACCAAGATGTATTTTGGGAAGGTTTTGAAGAAATGAAGCGCCGCATTAAGCCGTCAGTTATTCTTGTCTATGGTGATATGATTAATGGCATGGCAGGGAAATTTATACATTTCAGATATGAAGATGCTTTTTCAAAGAGTGGGATCCAACTTCGTATGAATAACGTATCTCAAGTCTTTATAATTAAGGAGGCGGTTTAATGGGATCTCGAGGGGCTTTTGTGGATGTTAACAATAGCGATTTTTCTTTTGTTGTAAATGGACAGCATTACAAATCTTTAGGGATACTTCATGATAACCCAAATGTTAAAATCATTGTTCAAGACACAAGCAATGTTAAAGCACCCGAATTTTCGCGCACTGCTGGGCGCATTTATGCAATTGTAAAAAATGGCGAGCTTAAGCATTTAGCTTATTATGACGAGAATCACAAGCAGGCAGTTAGTATTGATTTTACTCATCCACATAAGGGAGTGCAACCGCACCGCCATGTATATCTTAGCCATAATAAAACCGATCCGGGAGTTCCCCCTTCTGCTGCAGAAGAGGCTTTGGCTAACAAAATAAAGAAGGAGTTTCATTTGAAATGAATCATGAACAAATGACCCGTGAGCAGTTTCTCTCCCAATACACCGGGGAATGGTCGCCATCCGACGGGCATTGGTTTGGCTTGGATTTTGGCTGGCGAGGGCAGGAATATCGTTTTCAGACGGATTCGATGTATCACCCGGCAAATACAGTACTGCCTGACGGGCGTGAAGCGCGATTCGGCGTGTACAAAAAAGAAGGTTCGGCGTATGCGCTGATTGGCGAATATGCCACGCCGCAGGAAGCGCTGGCGCAATGCCGCATTCAGGGAATGCCTTTGGGCGACATTCTCGAAGATGAATCGACAGAATTGCTTGGGCAGGACTAAAGTGGAAAATGATAGCAGCTTTCCTGAAAGGGGAAGCTGTTTTTTACAGCAGATAAATGCCTATTATACTATTTCCAGATAAGAATGCGCCAAGATGCGCCGCGAATTTTTCATTCTGGCTAACGTGAATGAAACGCAGCGTAGCAGCGCTACGCTAAGTGGAATGAGCGGACGCCAGAAGGGAAAAGGCGCAAGCAGATGGCGCAGGTGAATCTGGAAATAGTATTAAATGGAAAAGATGAATCTCTTTCGCGCATTGCAAAACCCGCGCATCTGTGCTATCATGTCGATACAGGCTGAAAACCAGCCATCAAGGAGGAAAAGTGCAATGTATACGCATCAAGGCAACAAGGTGACAGGCTTGACGGTGGCTTACATCGGCGGCGGCTCGCGCGGATGGGCGTGGGGTTTCATGCGCGACATTATTTCCGACGGGCAAATCAGCGGCACGGTACGGCTTTACGACATTGACCGCGAGGCGGCGGAGCGCAATCAGAAAATCGGCACGATGCTGGCGGCGCATCCCGACGCGGCATCCAAGTGGACGTTTGAAGTCAGCAGTTCCTTGCAGGGGGCGCTCACGGGCGCGGATTTCGTCGTCATCAGCATTCTGCCGGGAACGCTTGCGCATATGCGCGGCGATGTACACCTGCCGGAGCGGGTCGGCGTATATCAGTCCGTGGGTGACACGGTGGGCGCAGGCGGCTTCATGCGGGCAATGCGCACGATTCCGATGTTCGTTGAGATTGCCGAAGCGATTCGCGACTTCGCGCCGAACGCGTTCGTCATCAACTATACGAACCCGATGACGCTTTGCGTGCGGACGCTGTACGAGGTATTCCCGCAGGTGAAGGCGTTTGGCTGCTGTCACGAGGTGTTCGGCACGCAGAAGGTGCTGTGCGCGATGCTGGATGAGCAGGAGCACATTCCCGGCGTGAAGCGGCAGGACTTGTACACCACTGTCACCGGCATTAACCACTTCACTTGGATTACCTCCGCCAGCTATCAGGGCATGGATTTGATGCCGCTGTATGCCCGCTTTGTGGACGAGCATCCCGAAGGCATTCAGCTGGGGTCGGACAATTGGATGAACAGCCATTTCGCGTGCGCGCACAAGGTCAAGTTCGACCTGTTCCAGCGCTACGGGGCGATTGCAGCGGCGGGCGACCGCCATCTGGTGGAGTTCCTGCCGCAGTGGTATCTGCACAGTCCGGAGACGGCGCACCAGTGGAAATTCGATCTGACGCCCGTGTCTTGGCGCGAGGACGACCTGAAAAAGCGGATGCAGCGCTCGGACGACCTGCTCAGCGGAAAAGAGCCGCTTGACCTCACGCCATCGGGCGAAGAAGGGCATTTGCTGCTCAAGGCGCTGCTGGGGCTGGGGAACATGGTCAGCAACGTGAACGTGCCGAATCAGGGGCAGATTCCGAACCTGCCGATTGGTGCGGTGGTGGAGACGAACGCGCTGTTCTCGCGCGGGCGCATCGACCCGATCTGCGCGGGCGACATGCCGGCGAACATCCTGCCGCTGGTGGCGCGCCACGTCTATAATCAGGAAAACACCTTGCAGGCTGCGCTGCACTGCGACCGCAAGCTGGGTTTCTCCACGTTCATGAACGACCCGCAATTGGGCGGCGTGACGCTGGAGGACGGTCAGAAGCTCTTCGACGACATGCTGCTGCATCAGCGGGATGTGCTGCCGAAGGGATGGTTTGAATAAATGAAAATCAAGCGCTGGCATGTTGTTGTACTGGCACTTTTCGTGCTGCTCTGCGGCGCGCTCTTCTACCATTTCTACACGGAACGCATCTCGAACGAGGCACTTCAAGCGGTTGATTTCCAAGCGCTGCGGGCGCACACCGCCGAACTGTTGGAAAACGGCTTTCGGGCGAATGACCAGCTGTTTTCGTCGGATTATTACGATGTGCGCCCGGACAGCACCTGCTACATTTGGCTGAATGGATCAGAGAATGATGCGGATACCCCCGTATCTGTGGCAACGGGCTATCTCAATATCCGCAAATCGAGTCCGGATGCGGAAAATAAATGGATGCTGCGGGTTAATCTCTGGCAGGAGGGCGGCGCGCGGGTGCGCATGGATGTGGATGCCAAAACGAGATGGGAGTGCGTCAAGCTGATGAATCAGCGTATTGTGACGCTGTTTACAGAATTCCGCATTCCGTAAACGGAGGATTTGCATGAAGCTCAGGCGAATGTTGGCACTCACACTGGTGCTGATGACGCTGACGACCGCGGCGCTGGCGGCGGATGACCCCGGTCTGTACTATATCGGGGACGAAGCCACCCCGGAGAACCTGACGGGTCACACACGCATTTACAACGCGGTGGATGCCGCGCCGGGCTGGCGCTACGGTTTCGTGGCGTACTTGACGGACGGCACACGCGCGTACAGCGATTCCTCTGCGGCGCAGGAGGGCGCGGTGTCCTTCGACATCCCAGAGGGGACGCAGTATCTGTACTTTGTCGTGCTGGGCGCGCCGGAAAGCTATCAGGTGCACGTTTGGGACAACGATGAAGCGACAGATGCGCAGATGCCGTTTGAGATTCGGGTGGAATGGGGAAAGTGAAAATAGTATAGCATACGAGAACCCGCTGCCCATCCCTGCATTGGGGGTGAACAGCGGGTCTTTTTACGTTATATCCCTTACAGAACCGTCAAATCTTCCTTCTCGCAAGCGGCAATCGCGCCGTCATGTCCGACGACGCACACGCCGCCGTCCTTTGCCATCTGGTCAAGCACGCCGCACCACGTCAGCAGCGCGTCCTTGGTGGTGGAGAGCATTTCCGCGCGCTCACGGCAGAGATCCTCCGGCGTGATGCCGCACAGCAGGTTTTCGTCGCTGACAAGAATCTGATTCTCCGAACCCAGCGGCGGTTCGCTTTCACCGACGGTGGAAATGATGTACTTGTCAATCCGTTCGTCGCCCGCCACGAAGTCACGCAGACCCTTCGACATGCTGCGGTTGATGCCCAGCGTACGCGCCGGGGAGGGGTCGCGGTAGGAGTAAGTGACCATGCGCCCCGTCTCGCTGGTGTTCAGCCCTGCGCCGTATGCACCGCCCTGCACGCGGACTTCGTTCCACAGGTAGCTTAGGGACAAGATGTTGCTCATCACGCGCGCAATACCGCTGTACACCTTGCCCGCACGGCGGTAATCATAGCCCAGCGACGCAAAGCTGATCTGCGACGGGATGCGGTAGGCGCACTTGGCAGGCAGGTCGCTGACATACGGCGCGGCATCCGGGATGGGCGTGCCGACCGGGTAGGCGGAGAGAATCGCGGCGGGGTCAAGCGCCTTATTCGTGGACAGGCTGAACGTGACGCGGGACTGCACCGCGCTGTCCTTGCTGAACCGCTCGCAGAGGGCAAGGAAATCCGCGTACTGCGCGTCGAAATTCTCCGCCAGCGCCTTCTGCACCATGCAGGCACTCAGACCGTTCAAGGCTTCCCGCGCTGCCGAGGCCGCGCTCATCGTCGCCGATGCGGCGTACATTGCCATCCTGTGGCCGTCGCTGATGACCTTTTGCTTCGCCATCTCGCCCAACTGGAGAAACAGCGTCTGCACACGCGCCCTGTCGTCAAAGCACGTTTCGGTCAGAATTTCCCGCACGAGCGCGGCTGCCTTGTCCACGTTCGCATCCAGCACGGAGCAGCTCACGTCCAGCACGGGCGTCGCCATTTCCGCACAGCGGGACATGACGCGCAGCTGGAACGTCAGCTTGCCGATATCGCGCTTGATGGCTTGGAAGAGGGATAGCGAATCGTGGCGCTTCGTCGGCAGCTTGCCCAGCAGTTCGGGCAGTATCGACAGGCGTTTGAGTTCATCCAGGGTGAAATCGGTCAGGGAGATATACCAGTGCATGATGGTGATGCCGTTCATGGACAGATCATGCGTGATGACCTTCGCCGCGCCGCACTGCGCTTCCGCCGCGGGAATCAGCAGCGGGTCTGCGCTGATTTCGCTCAAGGACAGCACGGGCAGCGTTGCCAGCTGCTCGGCGGTGTCGGGGGTCTGCTGCCACGCGGTCAGCTTCTCGTTCTGCGCGCGCAGCGCTTCCTTGTCCGCGTCCGTCCACGATGCCTGAATCGCCTGCAGGCGCTCCGTTTCCTCCGCGCGGAGTTCGTCGCCCTGCGTATGGGACGGCACGGTGCGGATGATGCTCATCGTGCTTTCATCCAGCAGAAGTTCTGCCATCAGGCGGTCAAAGCCGTCGCCCGCCGCCATTTCCCGCAGCTTCTGATAGCGCTCTTCGGACAGGAGCGGCTGCATCGGGTCGCCGCCGTAAAGCCACGCGTCAAGCGCATGGATGCAGCGGAGCAGCCCCGACGGTTCGCCCGGCTGGCGGGCGGAAAACTCGCTGCTGTTGATGGAGGCAGTCAGCGCGTCCTTGTCCAGCCCGGTTTTAACCAGTTGCTGCACGGTGTCGCGGATTATCTGGCGCAGTTCCTGCTCACTGCCATCGGCAATGTTGCGCAGGGTCAGCATCATGTACGGCTGCGCCATCGCGTTGTCCAGAGACATGCCTACATCCTGACACTTGCCCGTCGCCAGCAGCGCCTTCTTCAGCGGCGCGTCGTTGCTGCCCGTCAGCACATCAAAGAGGATTTCCGTCGCCGTGACGCGCACCGTATCCGACCACGGTGCAACAATCTTCGCCAGCGTCAGCATGGTCTTGTCGGCAGTATCCTCCTCGGCGCCGATTTCATACGCCTGTTCCGCTTCAGCGGCGAAGGGCTTCTGCATGGGAATTTCGTGCTTCTCGTCCAGGCGGTCAAAGCAGCTCAGATACTCCTCCGCCAGCGTCAGCACCTTGTCCAGCGGCACAGCGCCATCCAAATAAATGCGCGCATTCGACGGGTGATAATAGCGGCGGTACATGCGCAGGAACTGCTCGTAGGTCAGGTCGGGGATGTGCTTCGGGTCGCCGCCGGAATTCCAGCCGTAGCAGTTGTCCGGGAAGAGGACATCCAGCGTCTTCTGGTAAATCTGCTCGTCCACATCGCTCATGGCGCCCTTCATCTCGTTGAACACAACGCCCTTGTACAGCGGCGCGCCGTTTTCGTCCAGCTCAATGTGCCAGCCTTCCTGATAGAAGATGTTCGGGTCTTGCAGGATGCGCGGCGCGAACACAGCATCCAGATACACTTCCGCCAAGTTCAGGAAGTCCTGCTCGTTGCGGCTGGAGACGGGGTAAATCGTCTTGTCGGGGAAGGTCATCGCGTTCAGGAACGTCGCCATGCTGCTCTTCATCAGCTCGACGAACGGTTCACGAACGGGATACTTGGCGCTGCCGCAGAGGGCAGAATGCTCCAGAATATGGAATACACCGGTCGAATCCTCCGGCAGGGTCTTAAACGCGACGCAGAACGTCTTGTTCACCTCGCCGTTATCCACCCAAACCAGCTGCGCACCGGTCTTTTTGTGGTGCATTTCCACCATCTGCCCGTGCAGCTCTTCGCTTTCGCGCACGCAGTCAACGCAAAAGCCGTGACGCGCCGCAGTTTCGTTCAAATTCATCATGGGGAACTCCTTTCCCTGTGACCCAATCAGATAGGCGGGTCATTCATCTCCTTTATCATAGCACAACGGGCAGTTGAGTACAAGCGAGAATTGGCTGATTTTTGTCAAACGGTTATCGAATGCGCAGAAGTTCCGAAACATCCTTGCGCTTGGGGGCGGCAGGAGATTCCGCAGGCACGCCAATCGGAATCAGCGCCGACACGCTCTCCGTTTCCGGCAGATTCAGCACGGCCTTGACCTTCGCTTCATCATAAATGCCGAGGATGACCGTGCCAAGCCCCGCATCATGCGCGGCGACGCAGAAAGCTTCCGCCGCCAGACCCGCATCGAAGGACTGCCAGTGCGTCCCTTTGCTGGTGCTAAACGAGCCGTCGCGTTCGTAGCCGCTGCGGTCGTTCACGGTCGTAAGGACAACCAGCGCGGGCGCGCCGTGCAGGGTATCGATGTTCTTTTGAAAGCCCATCGTGCATTCGTCCGCTACGCGGTCAATTTCCTCGCGCTTGGTCAGCAGGGTATAGCGGGTGGTCTGGGAATTCTTCCAGCTGGGCGCATACGCGGCGACGGCGACGATAGCGCGGATGGTGTCGGGCGACACGGGCGTTGGCTGGAACTTGCGAATGGAACGGCGGGCGGTAAGAGCGTTGCTCATGAGGGGTGTCCTCCTTATCAGCACATAAATGGATTTTGTGGATTTCGAGACGTGATTCATCGGGTTTTGTGATGCTTCCATGCTGATTATACGATTTCCAGATAAGAATGCGCCAAGATGCGCCGCGAATTTTTCATTCTGGCTAACG
>OMCF01000837.1_pt1 | contig 11461 bp, 9 predicted proteins | sample 1673791 | NCBI WGS metagenome assembly OMCF01 (sample SAMEA103958127, study PRJEB25191) | human gut metagenome | biome: human-associated habitat [ENVO:00009003]; feature: intestine environment [ENVO:2100002]; material: feces | place: Germany | collected 2013/2015
AAAGAAAATAGAAAAGTTATTCACCCAATATCCGCAGATCCACGTATGGAACGTAGACTTTGAAGATTGGGAGAAGATACTGAGAATTGAATGTCAAGGGATAACCCCGACTGATATCTCGGACGCACTGAATACAATCGATATCTGCGCAACAGAGTTAGAATAAAGTAGAAGTTATTCCAAGAGCTGCTACCGAAGCACACTAAACAAGCGAATTACTATTTATCTCAAACTTACCGACAGGCCCCTGAAAGGAGTTCAAACAGTTGCTTCCGTTTTACCGGCTTAGGCAAGAAAGCATTACATCCGGCATCCATAGCACTGGCGCGGTCAGCATCGAAAGCATTGGCTGTAAGTGCTACAATCGGGATGTCACTATTGAACTCCCGAATCTTCCGAGTAGCTACCAAACCGTCCATAACAGGCATCTTTATATCCATCAAAATCATATCGGGCCGGCAACCCTCAAATTTCTCAATAGCCTCCTGCCCATCGTGGGCACGGTAAACTTCATACTCCTTTCTTAAAATTATAGATAATAAGAGGTAATTACTTTCCGTATCTTCAGCTACCAAAATCTTTTTCATTTCTTCTTTTCATTGATTACCTTGCAAAATTACGATATAAAATGATATAAACAATATTTTTTTTGTATATTTGCTGTCAGTAACAAATATCACGCATCTAAATTCGCTAAGAGAAACAGTATATTGAGAATCATACTATTAATATGAAAATTCCGAGTAATATATTGCACGATAAGCAGTATGCAGACAAAATTCTGGAAATTACGGCTGATACTATGTTTTTCGTATATAAAGACGGCACCTGTTTAGACTTCAAGGCTAATACGACGGACTTCTTTATAAAAGAACAAGATATTATAGGGAGAAATATATTCTCTTATTTCCCTGTGGAAACGGCACGGGAGATGTATGCGGAATTCACCAAAGTACGGGCAGGAGACAAACTTTCCGCACGGAATTACAAATTAATATTGGAAGATGACGTAAAATACTACAAATGTATTATCAGCAAGTATGATGAGGAGCATTTTCTTTTTCAATACAGGGATATCACAGGCCGGAGTGTCGTCAGGCTGAAACTGGAAAAAAAGCAAAAAGATTTGTGCGAAATAGAAAAAGCCGCAAGAATAGGATTATGGGCATACGATTCGTCCACACGGTTCTTCACTTATTCGGGATACACCCGGATATTCTGTAACGATGAGGAACAGAAACAGATTTCCATAGATGAATACATGAACTATATGCACCTTGATGACAAGGCCCGTTTCAGTCAATGGCTGGAAGAAAATCTGAAGGAGAAGGATGCTTCCAATACCATAAACTACAAACTCCTTATTGACGGAAAGACCGTCAACATGAGAATAAAAACATATCATAAAGAGGTATATATGCAAAGGACCGTATTGGAAGGATATATACAGAACACATCCGAGATTGTTTGGAAAGCAGAACGCTCCAACCAGCTGAAATCTGCCTTCCTTGCCAATATGAGCCATGAAATCCGTACACCGTTGAATGCCATTCTAGGATTCTCACGCATTATAGCTGAAACGGAAAACGCCGAGGAAAGATTGCAGTATTACGATATTGTAGAAAAAAACAACATGCGCCTGCAGGAACTTATCAACGAGATTTTGGACCTGTCGAAGATTGAATCGGGCATGATGGAATTCAACTATGCGCCTGTATCCCTTTATACTTTATGTGAGGATGTAAAAAACACGTATAGTTTCAGGTGTCAGCCTGGGGTGGAGCTTGTTTTCGAAGAGTCCGATCCGTCACTGGTTATCTCGACAGACAGGAACCGCTTGTTCCAGGTTTTCTCCAACCTGATAGGTAATGCTACAAAATTCACAGCCAAAGGTTCTATCAGCTTCGGATATAAATTGACGGAAAAAGAAATTGTTTTTCATATAGCCGATACCGGAAGCGGTATTTCCGATGACAAGATAGACAAGATATTCGACCGTTTCATCATGGCCAACAACCAGGTGCAAGGTACAGGACTGGGGCTTTCCATCAGCAAAATCATTGTAGAAAAGTTAGGAGGAAAAATAGCTGTACAATCAAAAATGGAAACCGGAACCACATTCACTTTTACATTGCCTTACATTTCAGCAAACGGAGATATGAAATGGGAGGAAAAACTTCCACCAGCTTCCGTTAAAGACAACAGCAGAACTTCCCATCAGGAGATGACCATCCTAGTGGCGGAAGACTATCAAAGCAATTATGACTTAATAGAGGCTATGATCGGAAAAATATACAAACTGGTGCATGCTCATGACGGCATGGAGGCTATCATATTCTATGAACAATACAAACCCGACTTGATTTTGATGGATATAAAAATGCCTAACATCAATGGTCTGGACGCCACCAGAGCCATCCGGGAAATGTCTGCCGACGTACCTGTCATCGCTGTAAGCGCATACGCATATGAAAAAGACAAAATAGCTGCCATAGAAAGCGGATGCAATGATTTTTTAACCAAACCGGTATCTGCCGACTTATTGAAAATGACTATAAACAAGTATCTAAAACAAAAGTAATTTATGGGAAGATTAGCCGTATACAAATTTGCCTATTTTTTATCTATCCTGTTCACAATCTTCATTCTGGGACTTTCCATCTTCGCTTACTTCTCAGGTAAAATAAATCCGGTAGAGAATATGTTCGCCGCGTACGTTGCTTTAAGCAAACCTATACTGGTGGTTGTCAATACGATATTATTTACTTACTGGCTCATCAGACTCCGGTATTGGTTATGGATTCCATTGACGGGGCTGATGGTAAACTACGAATACATCACTTCCATGTACCAAATTTATAACCCTACCAAATATGCTAACGAGAACAGATTGAAAGTAGTGACTTACAATGTCCACTCATTTGGAAATGAAATCACGGGATTCTCCGCCAAAGAGTTTGCCGAGATGATGAACAAGGAGGAAACGGACGTACTTTGTTTTCAGGAATATAGAGGTAATGGCGACTTTACGGAACAGGATTTACAGAATACGTATGCTAAAACATTCCCTTACTCGTTTATCCCCGAAGGATTGAGTCAGGCCATTTACAGCCGCTACCCCATCAAACAGTCACAAACAATAGAATTTCCGAATACCAATAACGGAGCCATCTGGGCCGACCTGGATGTAAAAGGTATGACGATACGCATCATCAACGTGCACATGCAGACTACCAACTTTGACAGAATGCGTTCCAAAGCAGCACAGGCTCGGGGAGCACAAGATGAGGAACAGGAAAGAGCCATTTATCTGGACTATTCTGACAACTTCCGGGAAAATACTGTCAGACGTGCCGGACAGGCTGAACAAATCAGTTCGCTGATCAATGCCACGGAATATCCCTTGATTGTATGCGGTGACTTCAATGACCCTCCGGGAACTTTTACTTATGAAACGCTGAAAAGCGGCTTGAAAGACGGATTTCAAACCGCAGGAGAAGGGTACGGAGCCACTTACCGGGGGTTTCACCATTTACTACGGATAGACTACTTGTTCCATTCCACCTTATTGGAAGGTATAAAATATAAGGTGATTCCTTATGATATGAGTGACCATAACCCGGTATATCTGGAGGTGGGACTTTGATAAATCACTTCTTCAAAGCTACCGAGAAAAAGAAAGTGGAACCTTTCCCCTCTTCAGACTCAAACCATAAATGCCCACCATTCTTAACAGCGAAATCCTGACATAACAACAAGCCTAATCCGGAACCTTCCTCATTATTCGTTCCGTATTTGCTGAAATGAGTTTCCGTGTTCAACAATTTCTTTTGATCTTCCTCACCCATGCCTTTTCCAGTATCTTTTACACTGACTATGACTTTATCACCCTCTATTCCAGCATTAACCAGAATTTCGGAATCATTATAGCTGAACTTGATCGCATTGCTGAGAAGATTACGCAAGATAGTCTTCATCATATCCATATCGGCATGTACCTCAATCTTTCCGTGCACCGGGAAGTTCACCTTTATATTCTTCATACCGGCTACCAGATTGAAAATTTCGATAACCGAAGCAATATTCCCCACAATATCAAAGTCCTGATAAACGACATTCAGCTTGCCTATCTGGCTTTTAGTCCATTTCAGCAAATTATCCAGCAAAGAGAAAACATCCTCCGTACTTTGATTGGCCATGCTCAGCATATCAAACATTTCCTTACCGATCTGTTCGGACGGAAGACTGAGTATCAACATATTGAGCACCATCTTAATGGATCCCATGGGTGAACGCAGGTCATGCGCGATAACAGAATATAACTTGTCGCGCCCCATAATAATCTTACGCAGTTCTTCCGTCTGCTCCATGATGATCCGTTTGGCGGCAACCAGGGATATCTGATGAGTAACACGGATCACAAGCTCTTCCTTATTAAAAGGTTTGGATATAAAATCATTCGCACCTACCTTGAAACCCTTCACTATATCGGCGGTGGTATTCAAAGCTGTCAGAAATATAATAGGAATATGTTGTGTTTCCGGATCGGCTTTCAATCGTTCGGCAACTTCAAAACCATTCATCTCGGGCATCATGACATCCAACAAAATCAAATCGGGGCGGGCATTGACCGCCTGAGATAATGCCTCCTTTCCATTACCGGCAGTTATCACCTTAAACTTCTCGTTTGTTAACAACACTTTTAACAACAAGACATTAGAAACCACATCATCCACAACTAAAACAGTGTACTCAGAATGACTTATTACAACATTTACATCCGGTGTCATAGGTATATATTATTTAGCCAGAACACTTTTAAAATAATCAATCACTTTCGTCAGCCCCTCTTCCAGATGAATGTGAGGCTCCCAATCCAGCTTTTCTTTTGCCAGAGTAATATCCGGCCTGCGCTGACGAGGGTCATCATGAGGTAAAGGTTCGAAAATAATGTTAGAATGAGAACAGGTCAGTTCCAATATCTTCTGAGCCAGTTCGAATATGGAAAATTCGCAAGGGTTACCGATATTCACCGGTCCTGTGAAGTGATCTTCCGTAGCCATCATACGTATCATCCCTTCCACCAGATCATCTATGTACTGAAAACTACGTGTCTGTTTTCCGTCTCCATAAATGGTTATATCTTTATCTAGCAATGCCTGTACCACAAAATTGGAAATTACACGTCCGTCATCGGTCAGCATATTAGGACCATACGTATTGAATATGCGGATTATTTTTACCAAAACGCCATGTTGACGGTAATAATCCATGCACAAAGTCTCGGCACAACGTTTTCCTTCATCATAACAAGACCGGTAGCCTATGGGATTCACATTCCCCCAATCTCCCTCCCTCTGGGGATGCGACAACGGATCACCATACACCTCACTGGTAGAAGCCTGAAGTATTTTTGCTTTGTTACGCTTCGCCAGTCCCAACATATTAAACGTGCCGAAGACAGCCGTCTTCGCCGTTTTGATAGCATCATGCTGATAATGTATAGGAGAGGCGGGACATGCCAGATTGTATATCTCGTCCACATCCGTCCAAAACGGATTAATTATATCGTGTTCTATCAGTTCAAAGCGCGGATGCCCGGTCAGGTAACTTATATTCTCTTTACTCCCCGTGAAAAAGTTGTCTAAACATATAACAATATTACCTTCCTCTATCAGACGAGTGCATAGATGTGACCCTATAAATCCTGCGCCTCCCGTTACTAGGATTCTTTTCATTCCCCTTATTTTTACTTTATTTTATGTTTAGCAAAAATAATTGATTCCCTTCACTTGTGCAAACATTTAAAACAAGATTATTCGTTATCTTTGCAAATACTTTGTCAAAATGAGATTTATATGAAGAAATATCCTTGTGTATTAAGTATAGCAGGCTCCGATTGCAGCGGAGGAGCCGGTATACAGGCTGACCTGAAGACAATCTCCGCCTTGGGTGGTTATGCTGCGACAGCCATTACTGCAATCACCGTACAAAACACTTTGGGAGTACGTGCCATACATCCCGTACCACCGGTATATGTGCGTGGCCAGATAGAAGCCGTAATGGAAGATATCCGTCCGGATGCTGTTAAAATAGGTATGATTAATGATGTGGAAATAGTCAAGACCATAGCCTCCTGCCTTCGTACATACCGGCCCCGCTTCGTTGTGTTCGATTCGGTCATGGTATCGACCAGCGGACACCGGCTGATAGAAGAGGACGCCATCAGTGCACTGACCCGGGAACTGATGCCTCTGGCCAGCCTGATTACACCCAATCTGAGTGAGGCGGAAGTATTGACGGAACACCGCATAGGCTATGTGGACGAAATGAAAGCTGCCGCATCGGAATTATTAAAGTTCGGTTGCGGATCCGTTTTACTGAAAGGAGGACATTTGGAGGGCGACAAGATGTGCGATGTATTACAAATAGTTGGAGAAGACAAGCCTCATCTCTTTATTTCAGACAAGATAGAAAGCAAAAACACACACGGAACAGGATGTACTCTTTCTTCCGCCATTGCTACTTTTCTGGCACTGGGATATGATATGCCGCAGGCCGTAGAACATGCAAAAGCATATGTCACCAAAGGCATCCACGCCGGGAAAGACGTGCATATAGGCGAAGGACACGGTCCGCTGAATCACTTTTACGCACCTGTCCCGATGAAAATAATGAAATAATTTGTCTATGCGCTAATTACCATGCGGTACATAACGCAGCATATTAGCAAATTGCCTCATTATTATTCCGTAGTTCCGAAAGAAATAATTAACTTTGCAACGTTTTTAAACCAAAAAAGGAAAAATATGAAAGCATTTGTATTCCCCGGACAGGGAGCACAGTTTGTAGGTATGGGTAAAGACCTGTACGAAAACTCGGCTTTAGCCAAAGAACTTTTTGAAAAAGCAAACGACATTTTAGGATACCGTATCACAGACATCATGTTTGAAGGTACTGACGAAGACTTGCGCCAGACTAAGGTAACTCAGCCTGCCGTTTTTCTGCACTCGGTAATTTCCGCTCTTTGCATGGGTGATGATTTCAAACCTGAAATGACTGCCGGACACTCGCTAGGCGAATTTTCCGCATTGGTTGCAGCCGGAGCATTGTCTTTCGAAGATGGTCTGAAACTGGTTTATGCACGTGCTATGGCTATGCAGAAAGCTTGTGAGGCACAACCCTCTACGATGGCTGCCATCATTGCGTTGCCTGACGAAAAAGTAGAAGAAATCTGTGAAGCGATTTCTAAAGAAGGAGAAGTGGTAGTGGCTGCCAATTATAACTGCCCGGGACAAATTGTCATCTCAGGTTCTATCGAAGGGATCAACAAGGCTTGCGAGCAAATGAAAGCTGCCGGTGCTAAACGCGCCCTGCCGTTGAAAGTGGGAGGCGCCTTCCACTCTCCGCTGATGAACCCCGCCAAAGTGGAACTGGAAGCTGCTATCAACGCTACTGAAATTCATACTCCGAAATGCCCAGTATATCAGAATGTGGACGCTTTACCTCACACAAATCCCGCTGAAATCAAGGCAAATCTGGTGGCTCAGCTCACCGCTTCCGTACGCTGGACCCAGACTGTGAAGAATATGGTTGCCGATGGTGCCGATGACTTTACTGAATGCGGACCGGGTGCTGTACTGCAAGGACTGATCAAGAAAATTGATGGATCGGTCAACGCACACGGTATTGCTTGATAAATAAATTTCAGTTATTATAAATTTTATACGGATTACCGGAATATGCTGAGTAATCCGTATTTTTTTATGGCATTTCACAAAAATATTCGTAAGTTTGTCGGTATCTAAACGAGATCAGACTATGAATGAATTTAAATATAACATTGGTTATGCCCTGAGCGGAGGATTTATAAAAGGATTTGCCCATTTGGGGATTATGCAGGCTTTGCATGAACATGGCATCAAGCCGGAAATACTTTCCGGAGTAAGTGCAGGTGCTCTTGCCGCCGTCTTCTATGCCGACGGCAAAGAACCTTTTCATATTGTTGAACTTTTTGAGCACCATTCATTCAAAGAACTGACCACTTTTTCTATCAACAAACAAGGTCTGCTGAAACTGGACAGTTTCATTGATTTCTTAAACAGCAACCTGGAGTCGAAAATGATAGAAGAACTAAAAATCCCCACTATTATTACCGCTACCGATTTGGATCACGGACGCATCGTTTCTTTTAAAAAAGGGAAAATAGCCGAAAGGCTGGCTGCTTCCTGCTGTATGCCTATCTTGTTTGCCCCCATACGCATCAACAATACATATTATGTAGATGGAGGAATCTTGATGAACCTGCCGGTAAGCCCCATCCGCAAAGAATGCGAGAAAGTGATAGCACTCAATGTAGACCCGCTGGTAGCAGATGAATATAGCAAGAATGTGGTAAGCATCGCACTCAGAGCCTATCATTTTATTTTCCAAGCCAATACACTGCCTCAAAAAGGGATTGCAGATTTGCTGATCGAATCATACGGACTGGAAGAATACAGCAACAGGGAGCTGGAAAGAGCCGAAGAGATATTCGAAAAAGGATACAATACGGCAACGGAACTCCTGGACAGATTACTCCTGGAGAATGGAACGATTTGGAGATAAACAAAAAAAAGAATAAAATGGATACACAAGAAAAAATTATTATCTATCAGGTATTCACCCGTTTATTCGGGAACAACAGCCTGCGTTGTAAGCCTAATGGTTCTTTGGAGGAAAACGGTTGCGGAAAAATGGCCGATTTCACGACAAAGGCTTTAAGCGAGATCAAAACACTGGGTGCTACACATATTTGGTATACAGGTATCATTGAACATGCTACCCAAACCAATTATACCCGCTATGGTATCAAACCCGATCATCCTGCAGTAGTAAAAGGAAAGGCCGGATCACCGTATGCCATCAAGGATTATTATGATGTAGACCCTGACTTGGCAACCAGTATCCCGGACCGTATGAAAGAGTTCGAGAATCTGGTAAAACGAAGCCACAAAGCCGGATTGAAAGTCATCATTGATTTTGTCCCCAACCATGTAGCCCGCCAATATGGTTCAGACGCCAAGCCTGAAGGAGTAACCGATTTGGGTGAAAAAGATGATATGACAAAAGCATTCAGCCCCAACAATAATTTCTATTATATTCCAGATACAAAACTGGAAGGTAATATCGACCTGCACCGTGGCGCAGCGGAACCTTACATAGAATTTCCGGCAAAAGCAACCGGTAATGACCGTTTTGACGCATGGCCCAACTCCAATGACTGGTATGAAACTGTGAAACTGAATTATGGTATAGACTACATGAACGGTCATAGCCGCCACTTCGAACCGATTCCGGACACATGGGTAAAGATGCGTGACATCCTACTGTTCTGGTCTGCCAAAGGCATTGACGGATTCCGCTGTGATATGGCAGAAATGGTTCCTGTAGAATTCTGGGGATGGGTGATTCCGCAAATCAAAGCCGAACATCCGGAACTGATATTTATCGCCGAGATCTATAATCCGGGAGAATACAGGAATTATCTGTTCAATGGTAAATTCGACTATTTATATGACAAAGTAGGTCTGTATGATACGCTACGCGCCATTACCTGCGGATGGGAATCGGCAACTGCTATTCCACAACGCTGGCAAAGCTTGGGAGGTATCGAAAAACGAATGCTCAATTTCCTGGAGAATCATGACGAGCAGCGCATAGCTTCCGATTATTTTGCCGGAAACGGCTCGAAAGCCATCCCCGCAATGATTGTATCGGCTTTCATGAATACCAACCCAGTCATGATTTACTTCGGGCAGGAATTGGGAGAACATGGCATGGATACGGAAGGTTTCAGCGGGCGTGACGGAAGAACTACTATCTTTGATTACTGGAGTGTGGACAGCATACGCCGCTGGCGCAACGGAGGCAAGTTTGACAATAAATTCCTGAATGAGGATGAAAAGCAATTGAAACAATTCTATACCCGCCTGCTGAATATATGCAACAGTGAAAAAGCCATACGGGAAGGTGTGTTCTTTGACTTAACCTATGCCAATCTGGCCGGATGGGTGTTCAACGAACATAAGCAATACGCCTTTTTACGAAAACAGGATGATGAACTGATATTAATTATGGTCAACTTTGACTCCATACCGGCACGTTCAGCCGTCAATATTCCGCAACATGCGTTTGATTATTTAGGCATCCATCGTTATGGAGAATATGAGGCAACCGAATTGCTGACCGGAAACACAGAAAAGCTCACTCTTATGCCGGACAAAACAACTCCCGTATTACTAGATGGAATGAATGGAAAAATTCTGAAATTCAAGCTATAGTTTCCCACTACAGATTACTCAGATTAACACAGATACAGATTGAAATAATCAATAAATCGTATTTCAATCTGTGTAATCTGTAGTGAAAAAATATTTTAATTCTAGGAAAATACAAATTCTTTCATTGTCCTATCTCTTCAACAGACCAATTTTCAAGTTCAGTTTAAAATAATAGACTCCGTTCTCACGTTCCAGATATCCATATTTATCTTTTTCAGTGGAACTTTTCTCAAACCGGGAATTAACAAACAGGAAATCGGCAAAGACCTGACGGTCAGCCTTCTGATAACAAAGTATCTCTCCATTACCATCTACAAACAGAAAACCGGATATAGCAGAATCTATCCCATTAAAGATCTTGGCAGGACGCATTCCCAAAGCCAAAGCCATAAGAAACAGCTTCATCTTATATTCATAATAACTATGCTTATGAATCAATTCATCCTTTATTTTCAACGGATTGATTTGTTTGATTGCTTCTATCAGGTCACTAACTTTGGATATGCCATCCAAATGCATGACACGCAACATCTCGCCCAACATACGGGGAAAATGAAGATCTATCATGCAAAGATTACTACGGAATACCTTATCGGCCACATCATTATATTTCAAGATTCCTCCCAAACGTTCTATCATCAACATACGCCCTGCCACATCATCTTCTTCACCAAAAGCATTAATTTTGTTTACGGTAGGAGTAGCGAATTTAACACCTGTCTGCTCGAACTTCAAATTGGCGGCACGCCCTCCATCCAACAACGGGAACATAGTCCCCAAACGGGAACGAACGCAAAAACCTACCAACGGGGCCTCTATACCGTAAAAAGCAACATAAAAATCAGTACGGTCATCCGTCTTTGCTTCCAAGTCATAAATGGCGACTTCATCCAAAAATTCTTCCACACCGTCGGGAGACATCACATCATTCTCGCGACTCTCTTTGACAGCAGCAAAAACCAACTCTGCCACAGCCGCAAAATCCTCACGAGGTATCTGCTTATCTATCTTTTCCCCACAAATACGTACGGTCGCCTCATCCTCCAGAATATAACGGCGTGTCCCGTCATGTTCCTCACGCTGTACCATCGCCACAGGAAACTTTTGCACTTCATTCCTTTTCACATCAGGCGTACCTG
>OMCF01000840.1_pt1 | contig 11432 bp, 18 predicted proteins | sample 1673791 | NCBI WGS metagenome assembly OMCF01 (sample SAMEA103958127, study PRJEB25191) | human gut metagenome | biome: human-associated habitat [ENVO:00009003]; feature: intestine environment [ENVO:2100002]; material: feces | place: Germany | collected 2013/2015
ATTTTCTTTCTTATTATCATTATCCTTTATATTATCATTATCATTATCGGGTTTTTTTGGGTTTTTAAAAAAACCATTTGGGTTATTTTGGGTTTCTGAAAAACCCACTGGGTTATTTTGGGTTTCTGAAAAACCCACTGGGTTATTTTGGGTTTCTTTGGAAGCAAATGCTTCTTTTGTTTCCTTTTGCTTAGCAAAATAAGCATTTGCTTTTTTTGCTTTCGTTTGCTTTTCAGAAAAAGCATTTGTTTCTTCTGTTTTTTGAGGTCTGCCCCCATTTTGCCCATTTAATTTATTTCTTTCTACAATAGATAAGTATTTTTCATAATCTCTGTCAAATTGCGCTTTAAACGGCTTAAAAGCAACCCTTATCAGTGTATTATCAATTTCTGATAAGTCAAAAGACATACCATCATGTTTCAATCGTTGATACTTGATAATTGTTTTAATCAGTTCGCCCGCTTCCTGATTATTTAAATCATCAAAAACGTCTAAAGAATCTAAATGTAGGATAAATGATTTTTTTTGCATGGTCGTGTATAAAAATAAAAGAGGTTCATTTTTAGCTACGACCCTAAAAACAAACCTCTTTACGGTAATATACCGTGAATATCTTCTTTGTTGGTCGTAGTCAACACCACAAATATACGATTATTTTTTTAATTTCTTTATTCTTTTAAGCCTTTTTCTTGCCAAATCATATTTAGTTACCTCTTTATCTATCTTTTTTAATTTTTCTAATTTCCGTATGTTGTTTTCATTGTTTGCCATAGAAAATCCAAATATTAATATTGATGTTGCCGGAAATAACCTATAAAATTTCTTGCAAAACTCTACGCCTATATATGGGACTATATATATACCTAAGAGTAGAACAGCGAAATATAACAATATTAAAACGACTAAATAAATAATTATTTTTGTGAGTATCATAATTTTAAAATTTTAAGTGTTTTCCCTTTTGATTTTTTTTTTACTGATTCATATATCAACGGAAATTCAGTTTTTAGCTTCTCAGTGTCTATTGTGCTACGTGTATAGTCCTTAATTGTAGCCACTCTTACGCCTTCGCATACTAATTCGTTGCAATTGTTGAAAAGTAACGCTATTTTGTTTTCTAAATCTTCTTTCTCCTTCTCCAGTATTTTTATTTTATTTTTTATCTCGTTATAGCTATTGACTAATTCCATGTATTCAGGAGAAATGTTCAAAGATATTGTTTCAGAGGTATTTGTAATATTAAAAATATCCTCTTTGTTAATTGGAGCCGGTGGAACCCCTTTAAGTATGTGATTTTCTGTGAATTCTTTAGCCCCAGTTAAAAGATACTCGAATAAATCTTTGTCAAAATCGAACATCCTCCATTTCAGTTGCTTTTGTCCATCATATACTACTAATATTCCCGCGTCATATTCTCCTACCCCCATGTTCCAAACTAATTGCATATACCATGAATTAGGAAAAGTTTCGGGGTCATTTAAATCTACAGTACGTAATGTGTCCTTTATTTCAACGACAATGCGGTTTTTCCTTCGGAATTTAAACAATTCCCTATCAGGTGAGGCAATTATATAGGGCGGGTAATTATCGTTGCTTAAAACGAAGTATTTCGCGCTTTCTTTTATCACCCTTTCTGTAGACTCTGTTTCAAAAAGAGTAGCTATAGCATTTTCCATTGCTTGCCCCCTTTGGGTATTATAATTAATTTCATTTTCCATTGCTTGCCCCCTTTGGTAGTCATTATACCAGTCTAAAGGCGTTTTGTATTCATCATGACCAGTTATTACCGCTATATCATGTCCGCCAATAAAATAATCACTTTTTCGGTAATTGTGCCACTCTTCGTAATTCCTAAACACTTTTCTATCTATCATATTGCCAAAATTTTACAGTTGAATAATAATATACATTTCCGTCTACTCCGAAAACAAAAGGTATGCTTTCTGGATGGAATACCCCTATTTTAACATCTCCACTTTCTAAAATAATTCTTATTCTTTCATGTGAAGGAGGAAAAACCCTCGAATTCGTCCATTTCATCGAAAAATTTATCCCTTTTTCTTTATTCATTTGTCCCGTCTAAATATTCTAAATCTGTTAAATTTTCGTTCGTTGGTGTCGAAAAATCATATTTTATTGCGTTTTCTATGCTTTCAGTTTTCGGCCCGTATAAATTTAAAAGGCTTTTTGCTACTGTTTTATTAGCCATCATCTCAAAATCTGTGACCCATAATCCCGTTTTATTCCTATAAGATTGCGAATATTTTTGCGCGTGTGCCTTTATCTCCTCGACTGTCATATATTTAAAATATTCACCTCCTGAAAGATATTTTATATAGGCAATATTGCCGATATAAGCCCGTTTTTTTCTTTCTATATAGCCGTTATAATCATATGTTTTCAATATTATTTCACCTTTGAACGGGTCTATACCTTCAATATCACCCTCGCGAACCTCTGAGACATTTATACGCTCTAATTTTTGCGTCCTATTAGCTAATTCAATGAATCCACGATACATTATTTGTGCTTGTGCGTTGTCCTTGTAAGGGACGATACACGATTGCCCAAGAGCGGGAACTAATGACAAACCAGTCGTTGCAATAGCTAACCCGCATAAAATTACGCTATTCGGGTTGCAAAATTTTAATCTGGAATTGTACGAAGCTTGCAAAATGTTTTCTACGAACGCCCGCCCCTTTGATTCTCCTAAAATTTGGCAAAAACGCTCTAAATTATTGGAATTAAGGGCTAATTTCTTTATGTCTTTGTAGTAGTTTACTGTCTGTACAGTCGCTACGTTGTTTTTTATTTGCTTATTTATGTCCATAATTTATTTAATTAAATATGACTATACTATCATTTAAAAATACCTCCACAGTATCGGGGTAATTAGTAATTTCTTTTGTTTTTTGTTCCTCTAATATTTGCGTGTCCAACATACCGCCAATTAGAATTAGAAGAAATAATATAAGCCCGCAAATTGCGTTTAATTTGTCTTTTTTAGTTGTCATAGTAATATCCTCTTGAATAAATGTTGTAATTGTCTTTTTCTGATAAAAAATCATTTATCATTTTCAACGCTATTTTTTTTGCCTCTTCATTATCTCCTACATATTTTGTAGAGAATTCCCATGCTTTTAATTCGCAATGAATATCTATTGCTTTGTTATTCTCTATTTTTATTTCTGCATAGAAATCACATATTTTATTTAAAATAATTATCTCATCTTTCAAAATAACATTTTCGTTTTCGTCTACTTCAAAATTGAAGTAATTAAAAATAAAATAAGAAGCTATTTGTTTATAAAATAATTCTACGTTTATTAGTCCTATCATTTTATTGTCTTATTTAGTGTTTTATGCCCTATTATTTCGTTTTTCATCTCATCTACTCTTTTATCGTAGTCTCTTTCCCCTGAATTAGCAGAAACGTATTTAATTATTTTGTCCTCCTTTTTTATTAGTAATGTTAAGTATGGATATATATACATATTATTTCCAAAGAACTTTGCAAACAGGAATTAAACCAGACAGACGCATGGATTGAAATTCCCGAAGCAGTGCGTGAAATGTACAAATACTATCGCAGCACACCATTGGTACGTGCCTACGGACTGGAAAAAGCACTAGGGACTCCCGCACATATTTATTTCAAAAATGAAAGAATACATGTCATTTTCTGAAGCATTTGGCAACATTTCTAATATTTCCTTTGCATCTTTGAGAATATCTTTTTTTTTCATATTATATCGAATTTAAAAATAACATCCTGACCAGCATATAAATAGTCCTTAATTTCAAAAGGGTACATTTTCCCATTTCCGTCTTCAGCCGTGAAACATGTATATGTATGGTTATCTTTTTCGTAAAAATCATTGAAATAGCATTTTTTTGACAATAAAAACGGAAGATAAGTACCTATGTTTAATTCATATTCACAAAAAACAAATTTAAGTAGCTCTTTTTCAAAATATTTATCCAACCTAATTTTGTGCCCCTTCAGACATTCTACCTTTTTAGAGTTAATGTGCGTTAATCTAATGTCTGTCAAGTTGACATAATAGTCCGAATCTTCGCCGTTCTTTTGTATTATGCTTGTTTCTACAAAAACAAATTCATCCCCATTTTTCCCGACATCTATTATTTTGTATTTGCCAGTAGCTTTATTTTTGCATGCTATGACTCTGTTAACAGAACCGTTAATTAAATCAACATCTTTTAAAGTACTGATTATTTTATATATTTCGTTCTGATGTCTAAACGAACCGTGTAAATCGTTTAGCTCTTTTAATCTTATTTTCTGTAACATAATTATCCTTTTTTTTATCCAACAATCCTAATTTCATTCATATGTAAATAAGCCATATTATTTAGCCAATAGTATGGTATAAATGAATGATATAATGTCCCGTTATCATATAATCCCCCAAAAATAAAATCATTTTCGCCCGAATTAGATATTATATCAATTTCTCTATACCCTAATTTAGCTATATTACGCTTCTTTTTTAGGTATTTTAGCTCTTTTTTGGCGTCTTCTGGACATAATTTAATATTATAATCACATAATTTAGTAGAAATGTTTTTTCCCCTTCTGTTGCTTTCTCTAATGAGATAATTTATTTGTCTATAGGTTATCTCGCCTTTTGATATAATAGTATTTAATATATTATTTAGTGCTTCCATATTCTTTTATTTATTATAGTATTTAAACATTCCAGTATATTATATATATACCTCCTTTTGTCCCTTCGTGGATGTATTCTAACCGATATTTCTTACCATTCCAGTAAATACCGCTATTATCCGGTTTTATCCAATATGTTTTGCCGTGTACTTTATACTCAAACCATTCTTCGCTCCTATATGTACCTTTTATCTTTTTCATTTTTCACTAATTTATTTTCAAATGATAATTATTTTTACTTTTATTTAGAAGTTCCAATAAATTAAATATTCTCCGCCCCTTGGTCCTATGTGTGTGTGCTCAAGTCTATTTCGTTTCTTATTCCAATACAATTCACCTTGTACCCAATACTTTTTACCGTTTACTTCGTATTCAAAGTAATTATTGTCCCTATAAGTGCCTTTTATTGTCTTCATAGCTGTATTTTTTATTGTTTAAATATATGTCCGTCTATTTCGAAATAATCGTACATCAACTCTTTTTCGTATAAGTCGAAATCTATATAATATTTTATACGTTCAGTACATTCAGGGAATTCAGCATTGAACATCTCTTCTACAAATGTTTGTAAGTCTTCATAATATCCCACATAAGCGTCTTTAGCCCTATCTATTAAGGCTAATATGTCAGAATCTAATAATTTGTAGTGATAATTATCAACCCAATAGAAAAAGGCTTCTTTGAAATCTTCATCATCTTCTCTCGTGCAAAAGTAGTTACATAATTCTATTGTTTCATCAGGCAATCTGTCACTTAGTTGTAGTTCTTTGGGAATGTCTTCAAATTCTACTATTTTATAGTAATCCGCTCCGGTATCCTTTAATAAGTCTTCCATTTCGTGTTCAAAATCTGAAGAGCAAAAGTAGGATACTACGTCAAACCATTCACTTTTTACTACTTCGTTTGTCTCGTTTTTGCGGAATTCTACGCGTATTCTCGCGTCTTCAATGTTTATTCTTTCCATATTGATAATGTTTTTAGTGTTAATATTCGTCTTCTTTTTCTCCTTTTCTGTATTACAAATATATAAAACTTCTTGAAATTACGCAACATTTTTCTCAGAAAAATGTATTATATATCATATGTTTTAACTATATATTAACATACCGAATACTATGTTTACATATTGAGCGCTCCTTCATATCGTGCCGCCTTTTTACTCCTTTGCCTTCCTTAGTACCCTCACATGATAACCCAATCTATTTGGGGTATCTTCTATCCATTTTCTTGTTAACCTATCTTATGAGGTGAACCTTTTATTGTTAACATAACTTGGTGTTTTCTTTAGAAAAAAAGAAAGGAAATAACTACATGCAGAGGCTATATATTATATATATTATTACTATATATGAATTGTATATATATAAATAAAGGAGATACATTCATAACGTGCGTGTGTGTGCGCGCAGTTCTGTTTGCTAATGCGGTGAATAACAAAACGTTACAGAGGTGAAAATGTTAATATCTCATTTGGAATTAAGTTAAAACAATACGGAAATGTTAACGGGATTGTTTCACATGAAACAGAGAGGAGAGCGGGGCGACTGATGGAGGAGAAGGGATAACGGAACCGGAAGCCAGACAAGAAAAAGCAAAGCGAGGATGAAGCAAAAGAGATGATGCGGAAAGGAAGCGGGGAATCTCTTTGGGAATCGGAATCACATAAGGGGTTGCATTGGTTAGCTCCGAAGCGAGGGGCACAGCCCCGAGCGAGATTATTACTTCCTTTGTTTTGTTTTTGAGTCAGGGGTAAACAGGGGTAGGGGGTCGGGCTTTATTAATAAATTTGGAAATTCGGCTAAAAGTATTACCTTTGTTGTATGGGTACAGCGATAGACATAATCAAGGGGAAAGAAGAGCGGGAGCTACGCAGGCATGGAATGGAGGAGCGTGGCGAGATAAAGAAGTACGAAGTAGACGACAAGGTACGGGAAGAGTTCAGGGCGACATTTGGGAAGACTGTAGCGTTTTTGGACATGATAGGGGTACGGGAGAAGTTGGAGGAGATATTAGGGGACATAGAAGTAGCGGACAGTCCGGCCACGATAAGCAAGTTAAAGGGGAAGTTAGATGTCATCATGAAGTACGTGAATGTGTTCAAGGCAGCGAGTGACAGTATCAACCGGACGGAGAAGACGATAATCAAGGAGCAGAGGGGAGAAGAAACAGAATCGGTAATGAGTGGGGATGCGGGGAATATAGAGATAATAGAAAAGATAGACTATGATACTATTGCCGGAGCGGTTAAACGATAAGCAGATAGAGTTATACAATTTGTTGAATGAGGACAGATATGTAGAGTATTTGTTTTACGGTTCGAGCAGGGCTGGTAAGACATTTTTGATATTTGCGTGGTTTGTGACTCAGTGTATAAGATACGGAGCTAATTGTTTGATAATACGGAATACGTTTACGTCGTTAAACAATGGGATGTTGATGCAGACAGTACCGGCGGTATTGAATTCTATGGCGAGGCGTTGGGGGTACAGTGATTACAAGAAGGTGATGATAGGGGGAGAGAGGTTTGCTCGGTATGTAAACAAGGACGACAGTTTGGTATTTTACAATGGTTCCTACATAAAGTTCGGGAGTTTGCGGGGGAGTTCGGACAGTGAGTCGAAATATGATTCGATATTAAGTACGGAATGGGGGCATATATTTTTGGATGAGATAAGTGAGATAAGTTGGCAGCCTGTAAGTAAGTTATTGACACGGTTAGCGCAGAAGTTGCCGGTAAAGAACAAGATGTTGTATGCGTTGAATCCGTGCAGTAAGAATCATTGGAGTTACAAGAGGTTTTTTTTGCAGGAGGATTACGATACAGGGATGAAGTTAGACCCGAGTATACAGGCGATGTTGTACAAGAAGCATTTCAGTGTAGAGGACAACAAGGAGAACGTATCGGCAAGTTATATGCTTACGATGAAGAGTTTGTCGAAGATAGACAAGCGTAGGTTTTTAGACGGGGAGTATTACGATGAGATGGAGGGAGAGATATTCCACCATATACCATGGGGGACAATGCCGGAAGAAGAATCGTTTGTACGATATATAATCTACGTAGACCCGTCGGCAAAGGAGAGTGTAAAGAACGATTACAAGGCATGCGTATTGTTGGGGTTGACGAAAGACAAGATATGGTTGGTGGACGTATATGCAGTACAGGGGAGCACATACGAGATGTTGGAAGGCATATATAGCTTATACGTAAAATGTCCGATAACGCCACGTTTATACATTGAAAAAAAGCAAGTTCCGTTGGATTTCAACAAAACATTGCTTAACTTTCAGGCGCAAAAGGGGTGGATATGTCCGATAGAGTGGGACACGCGCAATCACGGGAACAAGTTTTATAACATTGAGTCCACTTTAGACCCGTTGTTCAAGAATGGGGGGATAATGTTCAACGACAAGATGAAGAACACTCCTATGGGAGAGATTACGGTGCAGCAGTTTTTGGAGTTTTCGAGGAAAGAGAGTCCGTTAAAGAAAGACGACATACCGGACGCGGTGGCCAAAGGAGTTTCGTTAATGGGAAGGAATCTGAAGATAGTTAATCCAGCCCAGAAGAAGACGAAGATGTTTATAGCGATAGGAGGGAAATTAAAGTCCTTATAATATGATAGAGATAAAAGATTTATATCAATGGATACAGCCTAACACATGTGATGAGATAATAGGCATGAATCCGACGGCATTGGAAGACGCCTATGTATCCGCTATAGGCTATTTGGCTGGCGAGATAGGGAATATATACGATTTGGAGGAGATGTTGCCGGTAATGAAGGATGTCCATCCTGATTTGTTCTTTATGGTAAGGGTATTGACGGCATCAGCCTTTATGGGTTCTACATTTGCGTGGAGTACTGTTTTCACGAACCAGTACAACAGTGTGATGTCTACTATACACAGGATGAAGTCTGGGACATCCCGCATGACTGGGGCGGTTAACAAGCCTGAGCCTAACGCGATAGGTAAAATAGTAACGAACATAAATGATTATATAGGCTAATATGACAATCTGGAATACACCCCAAATAGACCCTTATTACATTCCCAAGTCTGTAGGGACTGGAGTAGTTAAGTCAAAATATCTTATTAACTATTATGACACTCCGTATACAGCGAAATACTGGAGAGATGCGATAGACAGGGCTATAAATTACAGTGATTTGTACTACTATGGCGTTTTGCAGTCGTGGGCTATACAGTCGAGTCCTTTTTTGGTGTCCTTATTGGACAAGAGATATGTTCCTGCTCAAAAGAACTTCTATGCTTTGGCGAAATACGGGGAAATGAGCAGGATAGACGACAAATTCTCCAAATATTTTACGCAGACCAACATTTTCAAGCAGCTTGTTTGCCGTGCTCCGTTGAACGCGAAGATTCGCGGGGTAGCAGGCAAGCAGATAGACATAGAAAAGGATATTGTAACGGATTTTCCTATGCGGAATATAGACATGTTCAACAGGGCGATACGTTATATGACCTTTGATATCCAGAGTGTGGCTAAATTTGACGATTATGACAACATGTTTTATTTCGAGGCTTCCCCTGAAGAAGACTATAAATTAGGTCTGATGCAGGAGGTTACACGGGCTATAATCGAGATAGTGAATTCTTATCGCAATTGGGGCATTCTGACGGGGCGTTATTCCTATCCTCGCTATACGATAGGGTATCAGGCGCAGAACGAAGAAGCCCAGCAGATAGCAGCGGAATACGCCAGATTGATAAATGACCCTACAGCCACACCGGTAGTTCCCTTTGAGGTAAACGAATTGTCCACGAATAAGGAGAGGAAATACCAAGTAGAGATAAATTCCGTCAATACGGAAGCTCCGAGCGAAGCTTTCAGGGCTCACAAGGAGTTGGTAGACAAGTGGGAAAGCGAGCTTATGCAGCTTATCACCGGAAGTACGTTAATCGGGAACACCGAAAAGAACACGAATTCCGAGCAGTTGGCGGAAATTCACATGCAATTGTACAAGAATATCCTTGACGAAGACAACAAGGACATTTTAAGGGTGACGAATACCCAGACCATGCCGAAATTGGCGAGATTGATAAAGAACAAGGATTTGACGGATTATCAGGTAGTGATTATTCCCGACAAGAGTATCTCTGTCAAGCATTTTATCCAGATTACGGATACTTTGAGCAAGCAAGGGTTGCGGATTTCCGAACAATTCCTGCAAAAAGTGGGGTTGGATGAAGGGGATATCGACAAAAAAGTCACCAACAAGTCATGGATTACCAACACAGTAGACAAGATAAAGAGCATTTTTACCCCTAAAAGCAAGAAAGATGGCGGATACGATGCAGGATATGATAAACAAGCTCAAGAGTCTTAGGAATTGTGTAAGGAGCGAAATGCCCAAGGCGATATCGGAAAGCATGCTCAAGGAAACGAAGCAGAATTTCCAGAAAGAGGCATATTTAGGCAACGGGAAATTTGAGAAATGGAAAGAGCGTATGTATGACGTTCACAATACGCCTATCGGTATAAAGTTGCCTTATCCCAAACTAAGGAGGACAGGGAGATTATACAATTCTATCAAGAAAATAACCAATGTCCCATACACGGCAGGATTAAAAACCAGCGTTCCGTACGCACAATTGCAGAATGAAGGAGGGAAGTCTCCTAAAAAATGGGTTCAGCCTGCCTATAAAATATACAGGAAACCCCCTCAAATACCAGCCCGCCAATTCATGGGGGTAGGCGAGCGTACATATAGGAGGGCGCATAAGGCGATTTTGACGGTTTGGAACAAAAATTTCAATAAATAATTGATTGATAATAAAAAACTTCATATTTTAGCGAAAAATAGGGCATATGATAGGGTTATTGACTAAAAAATTAATAGATTTTTTCAGGCAAACGGATATTGTCATAGAGAATCATATACCCGTATTGACGTCTAATGTATCGGACGGAAGGACAGTAGTAAACACTACATTGCCGGCTATTGTAGTAACCGTAGATTCAGCCCCTAACAATATGGTTTATATTGGCGGTCTGATAAGGGACAACATCAATATAGACATTGTAGTAATGGACAGGCTGGTAAATTACACCCTATCAGGAGAGACGGATATATACCAATGGAGGCGGAACCTCGCGTATAAGCTTAGGACAGAGCTTTTCACGGATAGGGCGTCCGAATTTTTCAAGGATATACTTCAAGGGAACAACTTTTTGCCTATGTATCGTGGCATGAATAACTTTATCAAGCAGGGATACAAGGAAGACACGGAAGAAGATATCGAATGCTGGCGTATGAAATTCGAATGTGTCATGGTGGACAATTCTACCATAGACATAACCTATATAAAAGCCAAATCAGGCTCTGTGCAGCTTATAGACAAGCAGATAAATCCCGTCACCCCTATACATCCCCATTATGGTATAGAAGAGATGATGTGGAAGTACGGCTATGGGCAGTATATCCCTGATTTGTTAGATATGATTGTCAAGAGCGGTCAGATAACAGACCAGTATAAGGAGGAAGGTTCTGGGAATATCCCCTCCAGTATATCAGAAAATGTATTGTTTTTGCCCGAGAATTTCCATGAAAAAACAAGTTATCAGAACTTATATGGGATATTAAGCATGAAATATGTCCCGTATAATGATAATATGACTATTTTTAGCAATAATGCAGAAATAAGGGAGTTAAATGTAGATACCTCTGCATGGAGAACATTTAATAGAGCATTTAGATATAATAATTTTTTATAT
>OMCF01000846.1_pt1 | contig 11408 bp, 6 predicted proteins | sample 1673791 | NCBI WGS metagenome assembly OMCF01 (sample SAMEA103958127, study PRJEB25191) | human gut metagenome | biome: human-associated habitat [ENVO:00009003]; feature: intestine environment [ENVO:2100002]; material: feces | place: Germany | collected 2013/2015
CGTTGGTTGCACGACGGGGGACCGCGGCGAAGAATTGCGCGCAACGCCCCACGCCTCCATGCCGTACAATGACCGGCATGGAACCTATCGCACGCATACATACCGACCTGCCGCAGAAGTTCGGCATTCCGCGCAACAGCTTTTTGGCGCCCCATCTGCAGGGACGAATCTTTTTTGAGCCGGAATTTGCCTCCAATGCAGCGGTTGAGGGCCTGGACTCCTTCTCTCACCTGTGGCTGCTGTGGCGCTTCGAAAACGGAACGCCCGGCGGCACGGCTAAGGATATTGCCGTCGACGCTAAAACGCAGGACAGGTCCGGCACCAACGCAAAATGGTCGAAAACCGTGCGCCCGCCGCGTCTGGGCGGAGCCGAACGTGTGGGAGTGTTTGCCACGCGCAGTCCGTTTCGCCCTAATCCCATCGGGCTCACCTGCGTCAAGCTTGATCGTGTCGAGCTCACCGACGATGGCCCCATCATCCATGTGTTGGGGGCCGACCTGCGCGACGGTACGCCCATCTACGACATCAAGCCCTACATCCCCTACGCCGACTGCCACCCGGACGCCGCCGAGGGCTTTACCGGGCAGACCCGCACCCACCATCTGGAAGTCTCCTGCCCGGAAGCGCTGTGGCAAACCGTACCGGAGGCCGACCGCGCCGCTTTGCAGGGCGTGCTTGCCAGTGACCCCCGCCCCTCCTACCAGCACGACCCGGAGCGGGTGTACACGCTGGATTTCGGCTGCAATAAAGTGAAATTCACGGTGGACGGGGATATTTTGAAGGTTGTTGACATCTTATAAACGGGAAGGAAAGGCGGCGCGGCAAAGCCGTCCGCAGAAAGCCTCCTCGCGCAGCGGGGAGGTGGCCGAGTTTACGAGGCCGGAGGGGTACTACCCGTTGACCTTTACAAAAAGTTTTCTCTTGCATTTCCCCAAAATCCATGTATAATTAAAATTGTTTTCGCAGAGTAGAGACCTGCGCGTGGGGCTTGGCCCCGAAGTGCCTGACCAACGGGGAGTTGTGGCAGGACGAAGTAACCGCAAGGTTCGCGGTGCGGGTTCCGCATCCCACTGCTGCATGATGGTGTGCAACGGCGGATGCGGCGTTGTGCCCATCCGACAAAAATTGCCTCCTCCCTTGTGCGGCAACGCACAAAGGAGGATTTTTTATGTGCGAACAAAAGCTGGCCGTCTTTTCCGCTGACTACTGGCGCGCTGCCCGGTGTGAGCTGAACAACCCGCGGGTGCTGGCCTTTTCGGGGCTGGTCTGCGCCATGGCCATCGTGCTGGAAAGCCTGCCCATCTACCTGCTGGGGCCGAGCCTGAAAATTTACTTCAGCTTCCTCGCCGTCTCGCTGGGCTGCATGTGCTACGGCCCCGTCGTCGGCATGATGGCCGGGGCTATCATTGATACGGTGGGTTTCCTGCTGGCAGGCTACGGCGAGCCGTATTTCCCCGGCTACCTCATTACGGCCATGCTGTCGGGACTGATCTACGGCGTTATGCTGTACCGCCAAAAACCGACGCTGCCGCGCATTATTGTGACGCGGCTCATCATCAACTACGGCAGCAACGTCCTGCTGGGCAGCGTCTGGAAGGCGATGCTCTACGGCAAGGGCTACCTTTACTATTTCACCTCGGGTCTGGTAAAGAACACGACGATGCTGCCCATCGAGGTGTTCCTGACCTGGGTCGTGCTCAACGCCGCCGTAAAGCAGGGGCTGGATAGAAAGTTTATCCATAAGAGGTAAAAGCCTCCCTGTGAGGAGGGCGGCCCCAAAAAGTAAAGTCATACTTTTGCACAAGAAAGTATGACTTTTACTTTTTTTCGTTGTGCGTCCTGCCCAGTGTACTGTCTGCACAGGCAAAACATTTACCTGTTTTGCTGAACTTTTCACAAAAATTTAAAAATTATTGCAAACGGATCGTAAAGCGGCTACAATGGGTCTTGCAAGGCAGCAAAATGCGTCAATTCCCGGCAGATTCCGGCACGAAGCGACGCATTTTTGCCGTTTTCTGTACATACAACAGGGAGGAACAACACACATGAAGAAACTGATGGGCATTCTGCTGGCCGCCTCTATGGTGTTCAGCCTGGCCGCCTGTGGTTCCACCGCTGACACTGCAGCCAGCAGCGCCGCCGGTACCACCGCTACTGCAGAGGGCAGCAGCAACAACCAGGCCCCCGACGTCAAGGTCGGTGCTATCATTCTGGGCGACGAGACCGAAGGCTACAGCGCCGCGCACATCAACGGCATCAAGGAAGCTGCCGCCGAGCTGGGCATGTCCGATGACCAGATCGTCTGGAAGTACAAGATCGCTGAGGGCGGCGTCACCGCCGACGCAGCCGAGGACCTTGTCGGCCAGGGCTGCAACCTGATCATCTCCAACTCCTACGGCCATCAGACCTACATGGAGGAGGAAGCCGAGAAGTACCCTGACATCAACTTTGTGGCCATGACCGGCGACTTCGCCGCCATCTCCGGCCTCGATAACTTCTACAACGCCTTTACCGCCGTCTACCAGAGCCGCTATGTCTCCGGTGTCGTCGCAGGCATGAAGGTCAAGGAACTGGTCGAGTCCGGCACCCTGACCCCCGAGACCCAGCCCGACAGCTTCACCGCTGACGGCAAGGTCAAGATCGGCTATGTCGGCGCCTACAACTACGCCGAGGTCGTCTCCGGCTACACCGCCTTCTTCCTGGGCGTCCAGAGCGTTTACCCCGATGTCCAGATGGAGGTCATGTATACGAACTCCTGGTTCGACATCGACAAGGAGGGCGCTGCCGCCGAGGCCCTGATCGCCAACGGTGCGGTCATCATCGGCCAGCACGCTGACTCCACCGGTGCCCCCGCTGCCACCCAGAAGCTGAAGGACTCCGGCAAGATCTGCTACTCCATCGGCTACAACATCGACATGCTCGACACCGCCCCCACCGCTGCCCTGACCTCCGCCACCAACGTCTGGAAGGTCTACTACAAGGAGCTGTTCGAGGGTGCGCAGGCCGGCAGCATCCCGCAGGATTGGTGCAAGGGCTATGAGGATGGCGCTGTCGCCATCACCGACCTTGGCCCCGAGGTTGCCGACGGCACCGCCGAGAAGGTCGCCGAGGTGGAGGCTGCGCTGAAGGACGGCAGCCTGCATGTCTTCGACACCAGCAAGTTCACCGTCGACGGCGCGGAGGTCACCACCGCCCCCATCGACCTGACCTACTACGATTTCAGCACCGGTTCTCCTGTGGCTGTCTATCAGGGCGAGACCAAGGAGGCTATCTCCGACGGTTACTTCCACGAGGGTGAGCTGCGTGCAGCCCCGACGTTTGCCCTGCGCATCGATGGCATCATCGAGGACGCTGACCCCGTCGCCTGATTCTGACTGAATCTAAAGGGAAGACTGCGGTGGAACCGCAGCCTTCCCTTTTGGTGGTTTATTATAATAATGTTCCTGCCTTGATTTTTTGAATCCCTGTAGGGGCGAGGCATGCCTCGCCCGCAGCATGACCGCGGTTGCCCGCTTATGGGTGGCCGCGCAAGGCCGCGGGCCGGGCATGCCCGGCCCCTACTGCGCGGCGGCTGTTACTTCGCCTGCATGAACAGCTTGCGGTTCTGCCACAGGTAGATGCCGCCGGAGAGCAGGGTCGCCGCGCCGCAGAGCCAGTGCAGCGGCATGTCGCAGAAGCTGACCATCCGCGGCACTCTTGCAGTGGAGCAGGCGGATTTCCCCGTCCCGGTGGAGGCCGCATGGGCCGTCGGCGGCACCCCGGCCGACTGCGTCAAGGCAGCTGTCAAGGCCCTCGTCCCCTGCAGGCCGGACGTGGTGCTGACGGGCGTCAATCAGGGCTGGAACGCGGGCCTTGACATCGCCTATTCCGGCACGATCGGCGCTGCGCTCGAGGGCGTGATGAACGGCATCCCCGCCATCGCCTTTTCCGCGCGGGAGTTCTGCGACCCGGGCGCAATGGAGGTGTATCTTCCCCGCGTGCTGCAGGAGCTGCTGCAGGCGCTTCCGAAGCCCGGGACGCTCTGGAACGTCAACTTCCCGGACTGTGCTGCGTCCGCCTGCAAGGGCATCCTGCGCGGCCGCGTCCCGGCCGCGTGCAGCTTCTATGACAACGAATATGACCGGGCCGAGGGCGCGCTTTCCATCCGCGTGTCGAACCCGGGGCCGGAGCAGTGCAGGGAAGGCAGCGACATCCACGCCATTCTGCACGGCTATGTCTCCATCGGCGAGGTCCGTAGTCCGCTTTTCTGAGTATCTGAGACAAAACAGGAGGAACCAACCATGTATGATGTGATCGCGCTGGGCGAGCTGCTTGTCGATCTTGCAGAACGCACCAAGGATGAAAACGGCTATCCCACGCTTGCCGCCAACCCCGGCGGCGCGCCCGGCAATTTTCTTGCCGCGCTGAGCGCGTATGGAAAGAAGACCGCGTTTCTCGCCAAGGTCGGCGACGACACCTTTGGCCATCTGCTGACCGGCACGATGCGCCGCGCCGGGATCGACACGCGCGGCATTCTGATCAGCTCCGATACATTCACGACGCTTGCGTTCGTGACCTTTGACGCGCACGGCGACCGCTCGTTCGCCTTCGCGCGCAAGCCCGGCGCGGACACACAGCTGCGCTGGGAGGAGATCGACCCGGCCATGCTGGCAGAAAGCCGCGTGTTCCACTTCGGCTCGCTCAGCTGCACGGACGAGCCTGCCCGCACGGCCACGCAGAAGGCCGCGGCCTATGCCCGCGCGCACGGCAGGCTCGTTACCTACGACCCCAATTACCGCGCCCCGCTGTGGAAAACAGAGCAGGAGGCAAGGGAACAGATCCTCTGGGGCCTTTCGCAGGCGGATATCGTCAAGATCAGCGATGAGGAGACGCAGTTCCTCTGGGACTGCAGCCCGGAGGAGGGCGCGGAGCGCGTGCTGGCGCTGGGCGCGAAGCTCGTCATGGTCACGCTGGGGCCGAAGGGGTGTCTGCTGAAAAATAAGCAGGCAGACTTCTCCTGCGGCTGCCCGAAGGTGCATCCCATTGACACGACCGGCGCAGGCGATATCTTTGGCGGCAGCGCCGTATCGCGCTTTTTGGAGCTTGGGAAAGCGCCGGAGGCGCTGACGCGGGACGATCTTGCCTATATGGCCCGCTACGCGGCAGCCGCAGCAAGCCTCTCCACCGAAGCTTCCGGCGCCATCCCGTCCATCCCGAAAAAGGAAGCCGTCCTGCAAAAGATGCAGGAGGCATATTGCGTGCAGGCGGACGCACACCGATAACGATCCGACGTTTTGACGCAGAAAGCGGCATTCCCGGCCCGGGAATGCCGCTTCTGTTTTGCAGCTTACGCTTTTTTCTTCGGCCCCATGATCTCGGCGCTCAGGAGGGCGACGAGGGGGACGGTCAGGATGATGCCGATGGTGCCGGCCACGCCGCGGATGATCTCGATGGCGATGGAGTCAGCGTTGAAGATTTGGATCATGGGATAATCAAAGATCTGGAACAGCAGGAGCGTATTGAGGCTCGAACCGGCGAAGGCGAGGATGAGCGTGTTCGCCATGGTGCCCATGGCGTCCTGGCCGATGTTCATGCCGGAGCGGAACAGGGCCTTGCGCGGCAGATCGGGGTTCAGCTCGCGCAGCTCCCAGCAGGCGGAGGAAATGGACATGGCCACGTCCATGACCGCGCCGAGCGAGGCGATGAGAATGCCGCTGACGAACAGACCGCTGATCTTCAGTCCCCGGTCGGACGCGCGCAAAACCAGTTCCTCCGCCTCCGGCAGGTTGAAGCCGTTGAGCGGCGAGATCGACCCGCACAGGGCGGCGAAAATGCCGGCCACCGCCACGCCGCCGATGCAGCCGAGCGTGGCGCAGAGCGTCTTGCGGCTGAAGCCGTTCAGGAACAGGAGCGAGGCCGCCGTCGTCAGCGCGACAAGCACAACTGTGACCACGACCGGCTGCGCGCCGCGCAGGATCATGGGTACCTGAATGAACCAGACGCACGCAAGCGTATACAAAAGCCCCAGCAGGGCCGTAAGGCCCTTTTTCCGGCCGATCAGCAGGAGCAGCGCCGCAAATATGGCAAGCAGGCCGAGCAGCACCGGGGCGCGGTTATAATTCGGAATGGATATGATATACGGCGCGCCCTCGTCGTCCAGATCGAGGCGGACGACGATCTTTGTGCCGATCTTCGCGTCGACGTTGGTATAGATGGTCAGATAGTTGATCGCCTCAAGCGTTTCGCCCTTCCACGGGCCGTTCAGGATCTCGACCTCGAGATACTGCTGGCCGATGCGGCGGCCCTCGGTCCAGTCCTGGGTTTCCGCGTTGTCGTCCAGAATGTCCGTGACGCGCGCAACGGCGAAATACCGCTTGCGCGCGGCAGTCGCCTCGCGGTCAGGCTCCGTATATTCCAGGACCAGCGCCCACGCGATGATCAGCACAAACAGCAGAACGCTCATGCCGATCTCCAGCCAGCGCTTGCGCGTCAGCTTGCATTGTAAGTTTTTCATGGATTCTCCTTCAGGATGCGCAGTTTTTGAATGATGGGGGACTGCCCCGCCGGAAGACCCGGCGGGGCAGCTTTGTACTGTTGGGGAACTCAGCGCTCGAGATAGCGGTGGATGATCGCCGCGACCTGTGCGCGGGTCGCCTGTGCCTTCGGCACAAGGTTGCTGCCGGAGCCGTTGATCAGACCCTGGCCGACCGCCCAGTTCATCGCCTGAATGGCGTAGGCGGAGAGCTGCGCCGTGTCGGCAAAGCTGCCGAGATTTTCCTCGAGCGTCACAGCCGTCATGCCGCCGTAGACTGCGTAGCGGTACAGGATCGCCGCAAGCTGCTCACGGGTCACGGGGTCGTTCGGGCCAAAGAGGCTGTCGCCGTAGCCGTTGACGATGCCGTTCGCTGCCGCCCATGCGACCGCCTTGGCGAACCACTTGCCGGCAGCCACATCCGTAAAGTCGGACGAGCCGGAAACGGACGGGCTGCCCGCCATGCGGTAGAGGATGGTAACGATCATGGCGCGGGTCAGCGGTGCGTTGGGAGAGAAGCGATCGGCGCCCGTGCCGTCCATGATGCCCTTCTCGTAGACGTAGCGGACATCGTTATAGAACCAGTCGCTGCCGGACACATCGGCAAACGGGAGCCCTACCGGGGCAGCGGGCCTGGCCGGGGTGACCGGGGTGCCGGGGGTGACGGGCGGAGGCGGCAGGACAGTCTTCTGCCAACGTGCATAGAAGGTCTTGTCGCCGGTCTCCGTCGCCTCGATCTGCTTGACCTGCACGCCGCCGGTGTAGGCGGTGAACCAGCCGAGGAAGGTATAGCCGGGCTTGGTCACATTGGTCGGGAGAACGGTCACAGTGCCCTTGGTGTAGGTCGTCGGGTATTCACCGTTGATCGTGCCGCCATCGGTGACGTAGGTGATGCTCCACGTCTCGACCGGCGTCTCGCCTGCGGTGCAGACGACGTCCGCGCGGTCGCGGATACGGATACGCGGGTAGACCGGCGTGCCGTCCGAGAGGACGAAGGTGTTGTCATAGGAGGCAAGGCCAACCGCCTCGACCAGATTGCCGACGATGGCGTTCTGGACTTCCTTGTCCTTCGTGATGTAGCCGTCGATGAAGACGCGTGCTTCGTTGCCTGCTGCATCCCTGACCATGATGGTCTGGATCTTGCCTTCGGCCTCTTCCACTCTGGTGATCGTGCCCTTGATCTTGACGAGGCTGCCGAGGACGGAGCCGTCGTTGATCTGCGCGGCAGTGACTTCCACGGGAGCCGGAGACTCCGCGTCGGCGATCTTTTCGATCTTCGTCACAGCCAGCTGACGCTCGCCCTGATAGGAGGACGTCGTACCGGTGACACGAACCTTATCGCCGATCTTAAAGTTGCCTGCAACCGGGAAGGCGTTGATACCGGCGGTGTTGTCCTGCACATAGATGCAGTCGAAGAACGCGGTATCCTTGTCATAGCCGGAGGCGTTGGAGGTCACGATGCCCTCCACGGTGAACTTGACGCCCTCCTCTGTCTCTGCCTGCACATCCGCGATCTTGGTGATCTCGGTCTGGTTGAGCATGGAGACGAGATTCTGGCAGATCTTGTAGTTGGAGTAGTTCTTCTCCGCGCCGCTGTCGGAGACCTGGTACTGCACCTCGAAGTTCGACATGAAGGCTGCGCCGGAGACGATGATGAGGCCCTTGCCCTCGAGCTGCTCAGACGCCATGACCATCAGGCGGTCATCGTTTTTCGCGAAGGTGTACTTCGGGATACCTGCGCCGCCGAGGCCGTCCTTGTCAACGTCCACAGAGTAGGTCGTTGCATGGCCGTAGACTGCCGGGCTGACCGTTGCGGGCAGCGTGGAGGTTGCATTGCCGCTTGCGTCAACTGCGTAGATGGACGCGCCGCCGTAGTGGCTGAAGCGTTCGGTGTAGAGTTTGTCATACGGATGCTCTGCATCGAATTCCACGCCCTTCAGAAGCGGGTTCTCCATGTTGTAGGACGAGAAGTAGAGTCTCCACTTGTCGACGCCGTCGGCTGCGGAGCGTTCATCGTCATACGTTGCGTCGTCAGAGATACGGAGGCTGGAGCCGAGTTTGGCCAGAACCTCGTTTTGCGTCGCGGCCATATGCTTGATGTCCGGGTTGTTCTGGATGATGGGGTAATTCTCGTAGTTGTCAGACCAACCGGCGAGGATCACCATGCCGCCGTTGTCGTTGAACGTCTTGATGGCGTTCAGTTCTTCTGTGGAATAGGTCTTCGGATCCTTCTGGGCCGCTTCCAGACGGCGGGACGGAGCCGTCAGGATGATGGCCTTGTACTTGGGATTGCCGCAGGCCGCGATGAGCTCCTCGCTGGTCTTCAGCGTGACTGTACGCACGGAATAGGCCGCAGCCAGTTCGCCGAAGTTGCCCATGGAGTCCTTATAGTTGCCTGCAACGTATTCGTTGTAGTGCGAGGCGTCAATGCCGATGTAGACAAGCTTGCTTGCGTCAAGCACATCGAGCGTGACGTCCTTGGTGAACGTGTACTCCTTGCCGTCCTGCTCGATCACAGCCGTGATCCGGACGGTCATGATGCGGGCCTTGGTCGGGGTATACTTGAATTCCACATCCTGCGTGCTGCTTGCAGCCAGCGCGATGGGATCCGTCACGGTGCCGATGGTTTCGCCGCCGATGGCATAGGTGATGGACTTGATGGTAGCGGGCTTTGCCTCACTGTTGAAGAACGTGGTGGTGATGGTCAGTTCTTCGTCGGTGACAGGGGTAGACGTGCCGCATTCAGCCTTGGAAATGCCAAGCTTGAGCGATTCGCCGACCCAGACGGGAGCGGTCACGGCCAGATCGCCGTCGCCCTCGGTGACGCGGACAAAGTAATAAGTGTACTCAGGCGCCAGCTCCACGCTGACGGAGCCCTTGGCGAGATCTGCGGCACTGTCCCAGGTATAGGCGACCTTGCCGGAGTTGACGACCAGTTCGACCTTGGCGATGGAATCGGTGCGGTCGGGATCGTTGAAGGAGATCTCGAAGTTCAGCTTCTCAGGAACGTCGATGATGGAGCCCATCATGCTGCCGTTGACCGTGTAGTCCAGATCGAGGTTCTTGTCCTCGGTGGCGTACATACGGCGCGCTCTGAGCGCTGCATAGATGCCGTCTTCGGTAAAGTCGTCGGTCAGGATGACGTCGCGGGCGTCGTTGGCGTTGCCCCAGCGGCCCTTGTGGTTATCCTGGTTGTTGGTCGGGGCGACGTGCCAGCCCTTGTCGAGCGCCATGATGTACTGCTCGTAGCTGGGATAATAGCCGCCTGCGCCGATCTGGCCTTCGCCGTTGCCGACTTCGACCATGTACATACGGGTGTCAACAACAGCATCCCAGTAACCGAAGTCAATGAAGTTGCCGAACGTCGTGCCCGGATGGTTGAACTGGCTGATGGAGTTGGCGCCCTCTTTCTGCGACAGGAGCTTGTAGTAGGCCTGCAGGCCAGCATCCTTGGTCTTGTTGTTGAGCGTCGTGTTGTTGCGGGAGACGATGCCGGGGGTATTGAAGGTGTTGATATGGCCGGGACCGCCGGACCACGTCATTTCAAAGCCCGCAATGGCAACCATGCTGCCTGCATTTTCCGTATTGAATGCAGCGACCGCGTCCTTATAGGACTTCCAGGTCTGCTGGCTGTATTCCGTTGCTTTGGTCATGTCGTAGAGCGCGCCCTCGGGGTTGGCTGCGCCAGACTTGTCAAAGTAGTTGGAATGGTCAGTGAATGCGACGAAGTCGACGTTCGCATTGTCAGGCAGCGCCTTGATATACGCCAGTGCGCTTTCCAGCGAGCCAGCGCCGTCGGAATACTGCGTGTGGGAGTGCAGCTGGCCGAAGTAGCGCTGGAAGGTCGCCTCGCCGATGGTGAAGGACCAGGTCTTGCTGGTTTCCTTTTCATCCGCACGCTTGACCGTCACAGTTACCGTGACCTTGCCGTCCGCCATAGCGGCAGCCGGGGTGTAGGTGACCTTGCCGTTCGCGTAGGCCGCATTGACCTCCGCGCCGTTGACAGTCATCGTTACGCTGGCGTTCTCGCCAGCGTTCGAGATCTCCGCGGAGATCTCCGGCCGCTTTTCGGCTCCGGTCTGCGCACCCTGCGCAGGCTTCACGTTGGAGATCACAGCCTCGTCGAGGATGTCGACGGTGTAGGACGCTCTGGCCTCGTTGCCCTTGATATCCTTGAACGCAAAGGTCAGGGTCATCGTGCTGCCGGCCTCAGCTGCTTTCGCGATATCCGAATCAAAGACCGTGATATGGACGCGGCCCTTGCCGGTGGTGAAGCCGTCCAGAACCTCCACGTCCGTGTTGCCCTGAAGCTGGCTGATGCCGGGGATGTACGTTCCGTCGGCCTTCTTGACACTGTACTCGATCCACGGATTGTCGATTTCATAGATTGTGTCGATCTCGAGTTCAAATTCGTAATCGTTGCCGACATAGGCCGGGAGCATGGTTTCGGGGAAGGTGATGGTGGGCTGCACGACGAGGCCGCCGTCCACATTCACGCCGTCCGCCACGGGATAGAAGAAGAAGGAGTAGATTGTATAGTCAAGATCGCCGGTCTTGCTGTACATGCTGTAGACCTTGAACGAGTCGGAGAAATACTCCAGCCACTGGCTGTGGCCGCTGAACTTCGCCGTGCGGCTCTCCATCTCATAGCCGCCCACGCCGCCGGAGCATTCGCGGACGAGCCAGTCGGCGTCGTCAGTCGTAACGCCCTCTTCGGAGAAGTCCTTGCTGTAGAACGCGTTGTTGCCGGTGCCGTTGGAACAGAGATAGCCATAGGCTTCGCTCTTGAAGCGGAGGTATTCGCCGTTCTGCTCGACGGTGAACACAACAGCGCCGTTCGCCGGGGTGGCCTTGCCGTCCGCAACGGTGGCTGCCGCCTTTTCAATGGACTTCGAAT
>OMCF01000847.1_pt1 | contig 11381 bp, 10 predicted proteins | sample 1673791 | NCBI WGS metagenome assembly OMCF01 (sample SAMEA103958127, study PRJEB25191) | human gut metagenome | biome: human-associated habitat [ENVO:00009003]; feature: intestine environment [ENVO:2100002]; material: feces | place: Germany | collected 2013/2015
TATCAATGTAGGTGGTATTTATGATCGTGCCGGGACAAGAACCAATGAAGCAGAGGCAAAAGCTGTTGTGGATGAACTTGAGCGGCGTATCATGGCCGGAAAGGCTCAGTCCATCGGTGTGATGACCTTGAATATTCAGCAGAGAGGATTGATCAATGATCGACTGCAGGAAAGAATGGACCAGAATACGGCCTTCCATGAAGCAGTTTCTGGGATGAATCCGCCATTGTTCATCAAAAATCTTGAAAATATTCAGGGTGATGAGCGGGATGTGATTATTTTTTCCCTTGGTTACGGACCGGATGAAGAGGGGCATATGAGCATGAATTTCGGACCGGTGAATCAGGAAGGCGGACACAGACGTCTGAATGTGGCAGTGACAAGAGCCAGACAGGAACTGTTGGTTTATACATCCTTTGAACCATCTGCCATGCGGACAACAGAGCACAGTGCCAGAGGGTTGAGAGACTTGAAAGCTTTTCTTGAGTATGCCAAGCAGGGGGCGGCAGTTTTGGATTGTCAACCTGGTTCGGCATCGAAGGAAAAAGAAACAATTAATCGACAAATTGCAGAAAAATTGAGGGAAAAAGGCTGGAAAGCAGATATAAATATTGGAACAGGAAAATTCCGGATTGATGTGGCGGTGCATCATCCGGAGAAAGCAGATTCCAAAGTTCCGAAGAAACATTGGAGTCGTATTTCAGGATTTCCGGTTGTTAAAAGACCGGAATGTCTATGAGAATGTGGCTTTTGCCCAGAGGGTTGTGGGTACCAGCACGAAAGTAATACGGAGCAAGGTTCCTCAGATGCTTTCCGTGGTAGGACTGGCGGCAAAGTACAAGTCTTTGCCGAGACAGTTGTCGGGAGGAGAGCAGCAGAGGGTTGCTATTGCCAGAGCATTGGTCAATGAGCCGAAGATTTTATTGGCGGACGAGCCTACGGGAAATCTGGATGAAAATAATGCGTGGGAGATTATGAAGCTTTTGGAAGAGATTAACGAGAGAGGAACCACAGTAGTGGTGGTTACACATAATCTGGAAATCGTAAAAGCGATGAAAAAGCGTGTCATTACAATGAAGAAAGGCGTTGTGGTAAGCGACGAGAAAATGGGTGGCACAGATGAGATTTAGTACATTTTTATATTCCGTAAAGCAAGGTATTAAGAATATAGGCAGAAACAAAATGTTTTCTCTGGCATCTATGGCAACCATGGCAGCCTGTATTTTTCTGTTTGGTCTGTTTTTTGCCGTGGTAACTAATTTTAGAGCTATGGTGAAGACCGCAGAGGAGGGCGTGGCAGTTACCGTCTTTTTCAAAGAGGGAACCTCTCAGGAACAGATGGATGAGATGGGAGATTTGATTAAAAAACGCCCGGAGGTTGCAAAATATAACTTTGTGTCGGCAGAGCAGGCATGGCAGGACTTTCAGGAGGAGTATTTTGAAGGAAATACAGACTTGGCAGAGGGGTTTGTGGATGATAACCCTTTGGCAGATTCTGCACACTATGAGATTTACTTAAATGATGTGTCCATGCAGGAAACCTTGGTCACTTATCTGAAATCGGTGGATATGGTTCGGGAGGTGCACCAGTCTGAGGTGGCAGCCAATACCCTTACCGATTTGAATGCATTGATTGGCTATATTTCCGCAGGAATCATTTTGATATTGATTGCAGTGGCAGTGTTCCTGATTAGTAACACCATTCGTACCGGTATCTCTGTAAGAAGAGAAGAAATTGCGATTATGAAGCTGATTGGTGCCACGGACTATTTTGTAAGAGCACCGTTTATTGTAGAAGGTGTGCTGATTGGATTGGTTGGATCTGTGCTGCCGCTGATTCTGTTGTATTTTGTTTACAGCAGTGTTATTTCCTATGTGGCAGAAAAATTTGTATTCCTGAGCAATATGCTGAATTTCCTTCCGGTGGGTCAGGTATTTCGGATTCTGGTGCCGGTGGCATTGCTGTTGGGTGTGGGAATTGGTTTCCTGGGAAGCCGTATCACTACAAAGAAGCACTTGAATGTATAATGTAATCCCAATAGGGGACAGGCTCCTATTGGGATTCTTTGTTAGATATTTATAAATCATGAAACATCTAGAAAAAATGAGGAGAAGGCTATGAGAAAACACAGAGTCATATCGGCAGCGGTAGTTGCGGTGGCATTGTCGGCAATGTTATTTGGAGAGCCGTTGATGCAGGTCTATGCGGACAACAAGTCGGATCTGAAGGAAGCGGAAAAAGAAAAGGAAGAACTGGAAAAGGATTTGAAAGAGGCTCAGGAGCTGATAGATTCTTTGAAGGATTCCAAAAGTGACATCAAGGATGCGGTAAAGCAACTGGATGCACAGTTGGACGAGGTATCTGCAAAAGTAAAAAAACTGGAACAACAATTAGCGGAAAAACAGCAGGAAATCTCAGATGCGGAAGCAGCGTTGGCAGATGCCCAGGCGAAAGAGGCTGTGCAATATGAAAATATGAAAAAACGCATCAAGTTTATGTATGAGAACAGTCAGACCTCCACAGCCGAGATGCTGTTTTCTTCCAAAGACTTCTCGGAATTTCTCAATACGGCGGAATACATCACACAGATTTCACAATATGACCGTAAGATGTTAGAGGAGTATCAGAATACGCAGGAGACCATTGCGGAAACGCAGGAGATATTGAAAAAAGAATATGCAGAGATTGCAAAGCTGGAGGAACAGGTCAAGGCAGAGAAACAGGCAGTGGCGGCTCTAGAGGCGGCAAAAAAGGGAGAACTGGCAGATGTTTCGGAGGATTTGGCGGATGCAGAGCAGATAGCCAAAGTTTATGAGGAAGAAATAAAGGCTCAGAATGAGGTCATTGCTCAGATTCAGGCAGCACAGCAGCAACAGGCAAACAATGCCGGCAACAGTGCTAGTGCAGGAGAGGGTTCCGGCGGTGGACAGACGGTGCAGGGAACCGGAAGTATGCTGTGGCCATGCCCTAGCAGCCACAAAATTACCAGTGACTACGGACCGAGGGAATCACCAACCGCAGGTGCGTCTACCAATCATAAGGGAATTGATATCGGAGCAGCTTACGGGGCAGATATTGTGGCGGCAGACAGCGGAGTAGTTATTGTATCTACCTACAGCAATAGTGCCGGGAATTATATCGTTATAGATCATGGAAATGGTATTTGCACCGTTTATATGCATGCCTCTTCCCGGCTGGTGTCAGTGGAAAATACGGTAACCAGAGGTCAGGTTATTGCAAAGGTGGGAAGTACCGGTTATTCCACAGGCAATCATCTACATTTTGGTGTAACAGTCAATGGATCCTATGTAAATCCGTGGGGATATGTAAAATAAACTGCATAGAATATTAGAGATACATAGAAAGGATCTTGTAGATGGAAGAAAAAGAGATGATACAGGAATCACCGAGAGAGGAAGAACGCTTTAAAAAGGGTGTACTGGTGGGAATACTTGCTACGGTGGCAGTATTTCTGGTTGCAGTATTGATTGTAATATCTGTGGTAAAGGATAAATATGCAGTTACCCTGATTGATAAAGAAGCATCGGACACACAGGAAGTTCTGGACGCAGATTCCGAGAAAAAAATAAAAGAACTGTTGGGACAGATGGAACTGTATTATTATGAGGATATTGATACGGAGGAATTGACCAACGGACTATACAAAGGATTATTTGAGGGATTAGGTGACCCCTATTCCGTGTACTACACCAAGGAAGAATACGATTCTATGATGGCGTCCACCAGCGGAACTTATTGCGGCATCGGAGCGGTTTTAAGTCAGGATATGAAGACCATGCAGGTAACGGTGCTTCATGTATATAAAGACACTCCGGCAGATAAAGCGGGGTTAAAAGATGGTGATACCATTTTAAAGGTGGATGATATCGAGGCAACCAGTATGGAACTTTCCGAGCTGGTAACAAATATCCGCGGCGACAAGGGAACCAAAGTACATCTGGAGGTTTACCGCGAAGGTGAGAAAGATAAGCTGGAATATGATATTGAACGGGATAAGGTAGAGGTGCCGACAGTAGAATACGAAATGCTGGAAAACAATGTGGGTTATATCCAGATTACAGAATTTGCAGAGCCGACAGAAACACAGTTTACGGAGGCGGTCAATGCCCTTCAAGCACAGGGAATGCAGGCGATGATTGTAGATTTGCGAGATAATCCTGGTGGATATTTGAGTGCGGTAACGGAGATACTGGATGATATTTTACCAGAAGGAATTACCGTATATACGGAAGACAAATATGGAAAACGTCAGAATTATACTTCGGATGATGAGCATCGTATAGAAATCCCTATGGCAGTTCTGATTAATGAGAACAGTGCCAGTGCTGCAGAGATTTTTGCGGGAGCGATTAAAGATTATGATTACGGAACTCTGATTGGAACAAAAAGCTTTGGAAAGGGAATTGTGCAGACCGTCAAACAGTTAAAGGATGGAAGTGCCATTAAGCTGACAACGGCAAAATATTATACCCCAAATGGAAATTATATCCACGAGGTAGGAATCGAACCGGATGTAGAATTGGAATATGAATATACCGGGGATACCAATGAAGACTATGACAAGAGTCAGGATAATCAGATTCAAAAAGCGTTAGAGATATTGGAGTCTGATGTTCAAAATAAATAGAAAGAAGGTGGCATGTTGGTAGAATTGGATCAGTTTAAGACAATCTTAAACAGCTACAAAGAACCTTTATGTGAAGTGAGGGATTCACTTTGACTTAGCCAATAAGGAAAAGCGAATCGAAGAACTGGAGCGGGAGATGGAAGCTCCGGACTTCTGGGATGATACAGAAGTCTCTCAAAAGAAAATGAAAGAATTAAAAAGCCATAAGGATGATGTGGAGATATATCATCAGCTTACAGGCAGCTATGAGGATATTGAAACCCTGCTGGAACTGGGCTATGAGGAGAATGATGCATCTATTTTGGCGGAAATTGAAGAGGAACTGGAAAATTTTAAAGAGCATTTTGAACAAATTCGAATCAAGACATTATTGTCCGGTGAGTATGACAAAAATGACGCCATACTTTCTCTTCATGCAGGTGCCGGCGGAACAGAGTCCTGTGATTGGGCAGCCATGTTGTTCCGTATGTACAGCCGTTGGGCGGCAGATAAAGGATATGAGTTAGAGATTTTGGATTCCTTGGATGGGGATGAGGCGGGAATCAAGTCCATTACCTTCCAGATTAGCGGAGAAAATGCTTATGGATATTTGAAATCCGAAAAAGGAGTACACCGTCTGGTGCGGATTTCGCCCTTTAATGCGGCAGGAAAGCGGCAGACTTCCTTTGTGTCCTGCGATGTAATGCCGGATATTGAGGAAGATGTGGATATTGAGGTAAAAGATGATGATATTCGTATCGATACCTACCGTTCCTCCGGTGCGGGAGGACAGCATATCAATAAAACCTCCTCTGCCATCCGAATCACACATTTACCTACGGGAATTGTGGTTCAATGCCAGAACGAGCGATCCCAGCACATGAACAAGGATAAAGCCATGCAGATGTTAAAAGCAAAATTATATCTGTTAAAGCAGGAGGAAAATGCAAAGAAGGCGGCGGACATCCGGGGAGACGTTACGGAGATTGGCTGGGGAAACCAGATACGTTCCTATGTGCTGCAGCCTTACACCATGGTAAAGGATCATCGAACCAATGAGGAGACCGGAAATGCAGACAGTGTTCTGGATGGAAAAATCGATCTCTTTATCAATGCATATCTGAAGTGGATTGCACTGAAATAAAAGAAGAAGGCTTAAAATATGACAATAAATGTGATATTTTAAGTCTTTTTTTATGCAAATACATGGATTAGAAAAAAGAGGTTGCAAATAGTGGTAAAAGTATGGTACTATCTTTCTTGCGAGTACAAATGTATTTCTGACGCAAACAGAGGAGAAGCAAAATGGAAGAAAAAGTTTCATACTTTGTCTTAAAAGAAAAGGCTGTTCCAGAGGTTCTGCTTCGGGTAGTAGAGGCCAAGAGACTTTTAGAGTCGGAGAAGGTTGTTTCCGTTCAGGAGGCAACAGAACGGGTAGGAATCAGCAGAAGTTCTTTTTACAAATATAAAGATGATATTTTCCCATTTCATGATAATTCCAAGGGAAAGACCATTACCATGGTGATTCAGATGGATGATGAGCCGGGATTATTGTCGGTTGTGTTGCGGACTGTGGCGGAATATCATGCAAATATATTAACCATACACCAGAGTATTCCGGTGAATGGTATCGCATCATTAACCTTGAGTGTGGATGTATTGCCGGAAACCGGTGATGTGAATAAGATGACAGAGACCATAGAGAAACATTCGGGGATTCATTATTTAAAAATACTAGCTAGGGAGTGATAAGATGATTAAAGTTGCCGTATTAGGATATGGAACCATAGGTTCCGGTGTGGTAGAGGTTTTGGAGAGAAATAAAGACCATATCACGCAGACTGCCGGAGAAGAAATCGAAGTAAAATATGTGTTGGATTTAAGAGATTTTCCGGGAGACCCGATTCAGGAAAAAATTGTACATGATTATAAAGTGATTGAAAATGATCCGGAGATTGCCATTGTAGTAGAAGCAATGGGCGGCGTGGAGCCGGCGTATACTTTTGTAAAGGCAGCATTGCTGGCAGGAAAACACGTGACTACCTCCAACAAAGCATTGGTGGCGAAACACGGTGCGGAGCTGTTAGCTATTGCCAAGGAAAGAGACATCAATTTCTTGTTTGAGGCAAGTGTCGGAGGCGGTATTCCGATTATCCGTCCGCTGATTACTTCTCTCAGTGCGGATATCGTAGAAGAGATTACAGGTATTCTCAATGGAACGACCAACTATATGCTGACAAAGATGAGTGTTGAGGGTTCCGATTACAATGAAGTATTAAAGGATGCACAGGCAAAGGGCTATGCAGAGGCAGACCCTACCGCAGATGTGGAAGGCTATGATGCATGCCGTAAGATTGCTATTTTAACATCCTTAGTATGCGGAAAAACCGTGGATTTTGAACAGATACATACCGAGGGAATTTCCAAGATTACACCGATTGACATTGCCTATGCAAAAGCAATGGGACGTTCCATTAAGCTGTTGGCTACCAGCAAGCTGGAGGGAGACAGCTATTGGGCAATGGTGGCACCGTTTATGTTAAGTGAGGAGCACCCTCTTGGAAATGTCAATGATGTGTTCAATGCCATTTTTGTTCACGGAAATATGCTGGGAGATGCCATGTTCTATGGAAGCGGAGCAGGAAAGCTCCCGACAGCAAGTGCAGTGGCAGCGGACATTGTGGACATTGCAAAGCATTTAAAACGAAATATTATGATTACTTATAGTGAAGAAAAGCTGACATTGCTGGATTACAAAAAGGCAGAAAACAGTTACTTTGTCCGTACGAAGAAGAGCGAGATGGATGCCAAAGAAGTATTTGGAGATATTGCTTTGATTAAAATCAAAGAGGCACCGGATGAGACAGCCTTTGTAACGGGAAAAATGAGTGAAGAAACCTATCTGCAAAAAGCAGAGGAACTGGGTGACATTCTTCAAATGATTCGTATGGGCTAGGAGGCATTTACGTGAAATACATTGTAATTTTGGGAGACGGAATGGCAGATAAGCCAATAGATGAGTTAGATGGAAAGACACCTTTGGAATATGCAAAAACCCCAATGATGGATGCATTGGCATCTATGGGAGAACTGGGAATGGTACACACGGTTCCAACAGGAATGAAGCCAGGCAGTGATACGGCGAATCTTTCCGTGCTGGGATATAATCCGAAAAAGTACTATTCGGGACGTTCACCGTTGGAGGCATTGAGTATCGGCGTTCCTATGAAGGATACGGATATTGCACTCCGCTGTAATATTGTGACCCTTTCTGAGGAAGAAGAAAATTACGAGGATAAGATAATTATCGACCATAGCTCTGACGAGATTAGCACCGAGGATGCGGCAATTTTGTTGGAAGCAGTGCGAAAAGAATTGGAAACTGACATCTATAAGTTTTATGTGGGAACCAGTTACCGCCACCTCTTAATCTGGGATAAGGGAGAGGTTGTGGAATTGGTACAGCCTCACGATGTTCTGGGACAGACCATCGGGGATAAATTACCGGAGAACAAAGCCCTTCGGGAGATGATGAAAAAAAGCTATGAGATTCTGGCAAACCATCCAATCAACATCGAGCGAAAGAAAAAGGGACTGAATCCTGCAAATTCCTGTTGGTTTTGGGGTGCAGGTACAAAACCGGCACTGTCCTCTTTTGAAGATAAGACGAAGAAAAAAGGAGCCATGATTTCTGCGGTAGATTTACTGAAGGGAATCGCAGTGGGAGCTTCCATGAAGGTAATTACCGTAGAGGGAGCCAATGGCGGACTTCATACCAATTATGAAGGAAAAGCAGAGGCAGCCGTAAAGGTTCTTACGGAAGATGGTTACGACTTTGTCTATGTGCATGTGGAGGCACCGGATGAGATGGGTCATCAGGGCAGCGTGGACAAGAAAGTAAAAGCCATTGAGAATTTAGATGAGCATGTCATTAAGCCGATTGTACAGGGAATGAACGATGCGGGAGAGGATTACCGTCTGGTAATTCTGCCGGATCATCCGACTCCAATCTGTATCCGCACTCATACGGGAGATGATGTTCCGTATCTGCTGTTTGACAGCAAAAAGAAAGAGGAACATACTTGGAAATATAATGAGCGAGAAGCAGCACAGACCGGTAAGTATATCGAAGAGGGTCATAAGCTGATAGATTACCTTTTTTCATAAGGAGAAAAGGATTAGAATAAGATAGAAGACAGCTAGGAGGAAGTTATGCTGATAGTTAAGAAATTCGGTGGAAGTTCCGTCGCCGACAAAGAAAGAATTTTCAATGTTGCCAAGAGATGCGTGGAGGACTACAAAAAAGGAAATGATGTAGTGGTAGTGCTTTCGGCAATGGGAAAAACAACGGATCATTTAATCGAGATGGCGAATGACATCAATCCAAATCCATCCAAAAGGGAAATGGATATGCTTTTGGCAACGGGTGAGCAGACTTCGGTTGCACTGATGTCCATGGCGATGGGAGTGCTGGGAGTACCGGCGATTTCTCTCAATGCCTTTCAGGTGGCAATGCACACCTCATCCAGTTACGGAAATGCCAGATTTAAACGAATTGATTCTGACAGAATCCGTCATGAGTTGGACAATAAAAAAATTGTCATTATTACAGGCTTTCAGGGAATCAACAAATATGATGACATTACAACTTTAGGAAGAGGAGGCTCCGACACTACGGCAGTGGCTTTGGCAGCGGCTCTTCATGCAGATGCCTGTGAAATTTACACAGACGTAGAGGGTGTTTATACCGCAGACCCTAGAGTTGTGCCAAACGCAAAGAAAATGAAAGAGATTACTTACGACGAGATGCTTGAACTTGCAACTCTGGGTGCAAAAGTATTGCATAACCGTTCGGTAGAAATGGCAAAGAAATATGGCGTACAGTTGGTAGTACGTTCCAGTCTCAATAATGCAGAAGGAACAGTTGTTAAGGAGGAAGTAGAAGTGGAAAGTATGCTTGTTAGCGGAGTAGCTGTAGATAAGAACGCAGCCAGAGTCGCATTAATCGGATTAAAGGATGAACCGGGAATTGCCTTTAAGGTATTTGATTTGTTAGGAAAGAAAAACATCAATGTGGATGTAATCTTACAGTCCATCGGACGTGACGGTACAAAGGATATTTCATTTACCGTTGCAAGAGATAATTTGCAGGAGGTTGAGGAAATCTTAGAGGCAAACAGAAAGAGATTGACCTTTGAGCGAATTGAAACCGATGACACCGTTGCAAAGGTATCTGTTGTAGGTGCGGGAATGCAGTCTAACGCAGGAGTTGCAGGAAAGATGTTTGAGGCACTTTACGGAGTGGGTGTCAATATCCGTATGATTGCTACCTCAGAAATCAGAATTACCGTATTAATTGATGAGGCAGATGTAGACACTGCAACAAAGGCAGTACATGATAAATTTATCGAAGACTAGAATAAGAAGATACAAAAATATTCCAGTAGGAACAACAAAAGCCCCGGAGATGGCAGTCTCCGGGGCTTTCTTTAGGCTAGTTGTCTAACCATTTGCATACATAGTAGGCAACTATGCTTGCTATGACAGAAATCAAGAATGAGAATATCAATTCTAAGTAGTACATCTCCATCCGTGATTTATAACACAAATATATTCTTCATTAATGTGGTGTCGAAACAGTATAAGGGAAAACTGCCTTCACTTCGCTTGAATAATCCCCCTCAAATGATTTATCGTTCAACAAAATAATAGAGATAAAACAAAAAGCAGGCTCTTCCTGTATTATGATATGTTCCTGTAAAAAGGAAAATATCATGACGGAGGGGCTTTTATATTTAGGGTTTTTTCGCTTTCGAATTTAAAAGCAAAAAAATCTTGACATTTTACAATTTCGTAAGCGAATAATGAAAAAAAGAGTCAGAGAAAAATTAATGAAAAGGATATTAGCATATGTGTGTGGTTTTTTTAGCAATAATTCTATTAGCAATTGTAAAGTTGCCGGTAATGGCGGCACCAGCAAATGTAATTGCCGACACATCTCTAGATGTTAGCTGGCTAACATCTGGTGAGACCAATGAAAATATTGATAAAAGTACGGAAATAATAAAAAAGATAATGGAGATAGGTCTTATTTTTGTGGTGTTTGTAGGTGGTATAGCAGCAGTTATTTGGATAATAAAAAATGAAAATATAGATATGGATTTAAAAACGGCGTGGATTTTAGTAGTTGTAGCTATTGTCTTGGTAATAATAGCTATTGAAAATATAAAATAAGCATTACTTTTATAATAATATTTCCATAAATTGGACAGAATAAATGATGCGAAAGGAGTATTTGAACAGGATTTAATCAGTACGATGAATTATATTGCAAATGTTGTGAAAAATGAGGAAGTAGCTCAACAAGGAGCTACTTCCCATCTGTTATATAGGTCTTAATATCCATAACAACATCTTGAATTTGTAAAATATATCAAAATTAAATCACATAATCCTCAAAACTATCTTCTGTCTGAGTTGTAGGCTGTTGCTCCTCCAAAATGGAAAGATACAACTGTACCTGTGTCTGAGACATATATGGTCCCACCCAGAGCATACCGATTCCAAAGCTTAGAACGGCTAAAAGAACCAAGCCTATAAAGCTTAAATTAATATAAAATGCACGTCCTTTATTACCTTTCATTAACCGTTTGCTTTCCCGGAACAAATCCAATACTTTTTCTTCATCATCATATTTAAATGATATTACTCCAAGGTGCTCATAGTTATATGATACGGAATTCGTAACTCCGA
>OMCF01000849.1_pt1 | contig 11358 bp, 10 predicted proteins | sample 1673791 | NCBI WGS metagenome assembly OMCF01 (sample SAMEA103958127, study PRJEB25191) | human gut metagenome | biome: human-associated habitat [ENVO:00009003]; feature: intestine environment [ENVO:2100002]; material: feces | place: Germany | collected 2013/2015
GCCAGAACGAAAAATCTGCTATGCTCGATGCCATGTTTTAGAATCGAATTAGTATCACTTGTGCTTTTCGGGCGAATCTGGTATACTGGATGCAATCAAACGGAAAGGTCGTGCGGATATGCCGGATTTGCTCCCTGCCGCCGAAGCGCTGGCGGAGAAACGCTGCCTTGTCACCCTGCGCAATCAGCCGGATTTTGTGCTGCTTCAGCCCATTGACGCGCGGGACACGCTTTCGCAGGAAATGCCGCTGCTTGCCGCGCAGACGACACGGAGCTTCCTGCACGTCGCGTTCCCGGTGGAAGCGTGGAATGTGGATTTGTCCCCGTGGGACGCGCCGCCTGTGTTCGGCAGGGAAGCCTTCGGGCACGGCGCGGCGGATACGCTGGATTGGCTTCGGTCGCGCCTGATGCCGGAAGTGTGCGCGAAGTACGCGATTTCGCCGGATGCGCCCGTCATCCTTGGCGGATATTCGCTGGCAGGGCTGTTCAGCCTGTGGTGCGCGGCGCAGGTGGATGATTTCGCTGCTGTCGCCGCGGTATCGCCCTCCGTCTGGTTTCCCGGCTGGCGCGCATATGCGGATCAGCACGCGCTTCGCAGCCGCGTCGTCTACCTCAGCTTGGGCGACCGGGAGGAAAAGAGCCGCAATCCCGTGCTTGCGAGCGTCGGCGACGCCATCCGACGGGAGGACGCACGGCTCAGCGAGCGGGGCGTGCGGCATACGCTGCAATGGAACGTTGGAAATCACTTTCAGGACGCAGAGAAGCGCTGTGCGGACGGCTTCGCGTGGTGCATGGCTCAACGAAAGGCAGGAGGGGAAAAAACACATGAACATGAAACAGTATGAAACGTTTGAATTGCGCTTCGGCGGAGAGGTCTTGCCGGACGCGTGGGCGCAGATCGACCTGACGGCCACCTTCTCCTGCGCGCAGGAGTCCCTGACGGTCAAGGGCTTCTATGACGGGGAAAGCGACGGGCGGGGCGTTTATGTCGTGCGCTTCCTGCCGCAATATGCCGGCGTTTATCGCTATCAAGTCCGCGGCGCGGTCACGGCGGAGGGCGAAATTGTCTGCGAAGCGTCCTCCCCGGAGGCGCACGGAATCGTCCGCGCCGTCGGCACGCACTTTGCCTTTGCGGACGGCGCGCCTTATATTCCCTTCGGCACAACCGTCTATGCGCTTATCTCGCAGGACGACGCGCTGGTGGAGCAAACGCTGCAATCCCTTGCCGCCGCGCCCTTCAATAAGCTCCGCCTGTGCGTTTTTCCCAAGGATTACGACTACAACCACAATGAGCCGCCGCTGTACGCCTTTGCGCGCCGCGAGGACGGCTCGTGGGACACATCGCGTCCAAGCATCGCCTTCTATCAGCGTCTGGAACGCATCCTTCGCCGCATCGCCGCGCTGGGCATTCAGCTCGACCTGATTCTCTTCCACCCCTATGACCGCTGGGGCTTTGCCGCCATGCCGCAGGCGGATAATTTCCGTTATTTAGACTATCTGCTCCGCCGCCTGTCCGCCATGCCGGAAATCTGGTGGTCGCTGGCCAATGAATACGACCTGTGTATGCCGAAGAAAACGCTTGCGGACTGGGAGGCGCTCGAAGCCTTTGTCGCCTCCTGCGATCCGTATCATCACCTGCTGTCCTGCCATAATTGCTTCTGCTTCTGGGACTTCAAAAGAAAAGACGTGACCCATGCCTCCATCCAGACTCGGGCGCTGACGGAAATTCCTCGTTATCTGCGCGAATACGGCAAGCCCGTCGTCATTGATGAATGCTGCTACGAAGGCGACCTGCCGCATATCTGGGGAAGCATATCCGGTCAGGAGATGGTTCGGCGCTTCTGGCGCTGCTATGTCGGCGGCGGCGCCTGCACGCACGGCGAAACCTTTTTGTCGCCGGACGACGTGCTGTGGTGGGCACGCGGCGGCGTCCTGAAGGGCGAAAGCCCGAAGCGCATCGCGTTTCTGCGCCGCGTCATCGAGGAGCTTCCGGGCTTCCTGTCGCCGCTGGAAAGCGTATGGGAGGAGGCCGAGCAGCAGGACGAAGCGCAGCGTCCCGACTGGATTCGCCCCTTCCTTGCCAGCCTGTCGCGAATGGCTCCGCCCGACCGGCACATGCTGCTTTGCGGGGAGCATCTCTGGGCGGCGCACTGCGCGGAGGACGCTTATCTGTGGTATTACGGTCAGCAAACCGCTCGGGAGCAAATCATCAAGCTGCCGCCGGCGCATAGATACCGGGTCGAGGTGCTGGACACATGGAATATGACCCGCGAGACGCTGCAAACGGGCGTAAGCGGGCGTGTCGTGCTCACGCTGCCCGGTCGGGAGGATATGGCGGTGCTGGCGGTTCGGATGGACTGACCGCACGTGAAGCCCGCGCTGCATTCTTCTTTTCTTTTTCCCCATAATCACAAGAAAATGAAGGCGCAGTTGTCAAACCTCACAAAGAAACGACGGCATATTCTACGCCGAGATTTTGTTGAAGTCTTGACAATCCCATCCCGTCGTGTATAATAAATGGTATTACACCGCAAAAAATGCGGAACGAAAAAGAGGGTATTCAGATGCAGACTCGTCGTGAATTTTTGAAGAAGAGCGCCGCCCTGCTGGGCAGCGCCGCGGTTGTCGGCAGCGTTCCCGGACTGCTGAAGGCGCAGGCGGAGGACGGTCAGGAAGTCCCCGCGTACCCCTACCCCTATGTCGAACTGGATCCGGCATACGTCGAGAAGCTCGCCTATGAAGGCTATTTCGAGAACGGCTGCTGCTTCGGCGTCGCCAAGGCGATTCTGGTTGCCCTGCGCGAGAAGGTTGGCTATCCCTATACCGTCATCCCGGAAGAGATGTTCGCCAACGGCAAGGAAGGCTACACCTGCGGCACGCTGTGCGGCGCACTCGGCGGCGCGGTGGCGATGATTGGTCTGGTCTGCGCGTCTGCGGATTCCCGCCAGCTGACCAAGGATCTGTTCGCGTGGTACTGCTCCACCAATCTGCCGATTTACCAGCCTGAAGCGGCTGCACCCGTGCAGACGGTGGCGCCCAGCGTCAACTGCATTGACTCCATCACCAAGTTCATGACGGCTGCGAACGTCGAGCGCGGCGATATCATCCGCAAGCGCCGCTGCGGCGGCCTGAGCGGCGACGTGGCGCGCCGTACGGTTGAACTGCTGAACGCGCACTTCGGCTTCGCGGAGCTGCCGGTCGCCTCTCCCGTGGCGGAGGAAGAAACCCTCGCGCCCAACGAGTACATCGGCGAAGCGCAGTCCTTCGGCGGCACCCTCCGCGTGAAGGTCACGATGGACGGCGACAAGATCGCTAAGATCGACATCCTGTCCCACAGCGACACCGCCGGCGTGTGCAACGCGGCGTATGACACCGTGCCGGGCAAGATTATCGAAGCGCAGTCCACGAATGTTGACGCGGCGACGAACGCAACCATCTCCAGCAAGGCCATCATGGCGGCTGTGGAAGACGCGCTGAGCAAGGTCGGCAAGTAATCCGCTGCATTTCGTATCACATTGGGAGGGCTTGCATGGGCGCTGCCTGGCACGCCCTCCCTTTCTTTCATCGGTCATAAGCGCCGAAAGGAGGTCATCAAGCCATGTTCAACATTGGTTTTTCGGAACTGCTGCTGGTGCTGCTGGTCGCCTTTCTGGTGGTCGGGCCGAAGGATTTGCCCAAGGTTGCCCGCTGGCTGGGGCGCACGGTGAAAAAATCGCGCCGCCTGCTGAACGAAATCAAGAAGGAATCCGGCTGGGACGAGCTGGAGAAGGAAGTTCGCGATGTTCAGCACGACGTCAAGGACGCCGTGAAGCAGGGCGATGTCTCCGCGGAATTGCGCGAGGCGAAAAAATCCGTGCAGGACAGCGCGGAAAAGTTTGACAAGGACACGAAATCGAACTGAGGGAGGACACAAACATGCGTCTGGGAACCACGGAAATCATCCTGATTGTCGTATTGGCGCTGGTGCTGTTCGGCGGCGGCAAGCTGGCGGGCGTCGGCAAGGCGCTGGGCAAGAGCATCAAGGACTTCAAGAATGAAGTGAAGGACGACAAGGCGGAGGAAAAGTCCAAAGAGGACAAAAAGGACGAAACATGAAGCAGAAGCAGACGACCCCTGCCGAGGAGACGGAAGACAAGCGCCCGAATGAGACGCCCGACGGGGACTCACCCGACGGAGAAACCTCCGATGGCGAATCCTCCGATGGCCTGAAGGAAGCGGGCGAATCCATGCTGTCGCACCTGATGGCGCTGCGCAAAGTGCTGCTCATATCCGCCGCGGCGGTGCTGATCGGCTTCGTCCTCGTCTTTTATCTGGCGATTGACCCGCTGATGGCGCAGATTCTCGCTCCCATTCAGGCGCGCGGGATTCAGGTGATTTTCACCACCATGTCCGAGGCGCTGGTGACGAAGTTCAAGGTGGCGCTGCTGGCGGGCATGATTATCGCCAGTCCCGTTGTCATCTGGGAGATTTGGGGCTTCATCAAACCCGCGCTGTACCCGCAGGAGAAGCGGAAGTTCCGCCTGCTGTTCGTGCTGGCGCTGCTGCTGTTCCTGACGGGCGTTGTGTTCTGCTATTTCGCCGTGTATTCTCTGGCGGTGGATTTCTTCCTCGTTGCGGGCGATTCGCTGGCGACGCCGATGCTGTCCATTGACAAGTACGTCAGCTTCCTGTTCGGCTTCCTCGTGCCGTTCGGGGTTGCGTTCCAGCTGCCGGTGGTGCTGTACCTGACGACGCGCGTTGGGCTGACGACGCCCGACATGCTCCGCAGCAAGCGGAAGTATGTCATTCTGGCGATTTTCGTCCTCGCGGCGATTTTGACGCCCCCGGATGTGGTGTCGCAGGTGGCGCTGGGCCTGCCGATGTGCGGGCTGTACGAAATCGGCATACTGGTCAGCCGCTGCACGAAGGCAAGGGAGCGGGCATAAGGGGATGAAATGCGCTGCGCATGGCTGATGCCGCAGCGCTTTTTGCGTGGGGGCGGATGAGGTCGTTCCCCCCGAAATTCAAAAAATTTTAACACCTTTTCCGGCGGATTTGCTTGTCATTCGCGCTGACTTGCGCTATAATAAGGAAAGTACCCCCTCAATGAAATGTATAGAGATGGGAGAGAATAAGTTTATGCAGAAAAAGGCTCTGCTGGCACTGCTGCTGGTGCTCACGATGATTCTCAGCGGCTGCTCGCTGATTGTCAAGGACGAAGCGGTCGATGCCGCGCGCGTGGTCATCCGCGTGGGTGATGATACCTATACCAAGGCACAGGTGCAGGCGCAGATTCAGAATCAGGTCAACTATATGACCGCTCTGTATTCCAGGTACGGCCTGTCTTTCGACAGCACCAATGCGGACGTAATGAGCAGCCTTACCGACAACGTGCTTAACAGCCTTGTCGAGCGTTCTGTGCTGCTGGCGAAGGCGAAGGAGCTGGGGCTTGACCAGCTGACGGACGAAGAAAAGACGAAGATTGAAGAGAATACCGCATCTCAGCTGGATTCTCTGCGCAAGAGCGCGGCGACCGAGTTCTCCCTTGACCTCGAAACGCAGCGGGACGAAATCAACGCCAAGCTGGATGAAATCGGCTACACGGAGGAAGTTGTCCGCAAGAGCGTGACCGAATCCCTGCTCATCACCAAGGCGGAAGATTACGCGGTGAAGGACGTGACCGTGACGGAGGACGAAATCGTCGCGGACTTCAACAGCAAGGTTGAAGCGGCGAAGACCTCCTACGAATCCGACCTGTCCGCGTATGGCAAGGCGGTGCTCAACGGCACGACGGTCTACTATCGCCCGGCGGGCTACCGCAACGTCAAGCAGATTCTGATTAAGTACAGCGACGAAGATTCCGCGCTGGTGTCCAACATCCAGACCGCGCTGGACAACGTGATTACCGAGCAGAACAACGCCGCCAACGTGATGGCGAAGCTGGGCGTGACGAACATGGACGAGCTGGCGAATCAGGTCACTGTGACGCTCAAGCCCGCCACCGAAACGCCCACCGCGACCGTGGAGGTTGAAAGCTCCGTGTCCGCGTTCGAGGAAGGCCTCGACGAGACGGTGGCTGCGACGGCTGTGACGATTGCCGAAGCGAAGGCGAAGCGCGCGTTCCTTGAGCAGCAGCTGGCGGACGCGAAGGCGAAGGCGCTGGCGAACATCACCCCCGAAGCGGACGCAGTGCTGGCGGCGCTGGCGGAAGGTCAGGACTGGGACACGCTGGCGGAAGCCCACAACGACGACCCCGGCATGAAGGCGGGCGCGGCGAACGCGGCAACCGGCTATCCGGTCTGCGAGGGCTTCACGCAGTTTGACACTGCCTTTGTCGAGGGCGCGATGGCGCTGCAAAACGTCGGCGATTACTCCGACAAGATTGAAGGCAGCTACGGCTACTACATCATCCAGTACACCTCCGACGTGGTGGAAGGCGCGGTGGACATGGAGACGGTGCACGACACCATTTCCTCCTCCTTGCTGAGCAGCAAGCAGAGCACCGTGCGCGACGAAGTGGTGGCGCAGTGGGTGAAGGATGCCAACGCCACGATTAACAAGGACATCCTGAACGACTAATTCCCAATACAGCAAAATCCCCCGATTCGCGTAGAGTCGGGGGATTTTTGTGGGTTTTTCACGGAATCTTGGGGGGGGGAAGAGCAGCTTGGAGGCGCGTCTGCGGACGCGCAAAGTTGGTCGCGCTTTCATGCGCCTTCCGCGTGCAGCTTTTTGGTGCTTCGCCGAAGCCTTTGTTTGCTCCCCTGAACTTCCCGTGAATAGCCAAAAAATCCCCCGAATCGTGCGTGATTCGGGGGGGACAATGCTTACCGCTCTCCATTGCGGCCGCGGCTGCGGTTGACGCGGCGGACGGGCTGTCCGGCATTTTTCTTCGCGCCGGATGCGTTCGTGCGGGCGACAGGCTTGCTCGCCGGGGCGCTCTCGACGCGGACGGGCGTGCCGCCAAGGCGCATCTTGCCGTCTCTGCCGATGACGACAGGCTGACCGCTGCGTGCTGCGCGCTGACCGCTGGCAGGGCCGAAGCGCGGCACGGGATTTTGCTGATGCTCGCGGCGGATGACCTGCATCTCGCGCGGGGCGGATTTCGCGGCGCGCTTCTCCACGGACGCCTCGCGAATCGGGGCGGATGCGGCGAGTTTGGCGGGTTTGGCGCTCATCGGGCGATTCGCCTTGCGCTCCGGCGCGGCGTTGCCCTGCATCGTCAATTTTGCCGGGCGGGGCTGGCGCGGCTTCGGCTCGCTGGGGGTGGTGATTTCCATCGGCCACTCGCTTTCCTTCAGCGGCAGACGCTTGCCAATGAGCTTCTCCACCTGCCCTAACTGCTTCACCTCGTCGATGCAGCAGAAAGAAATCGCGGTGCCGTCGCGGCCAGCGCGGCCCGTGCGCCCGATGCGGTGGACGTACGCTTCCGGCTCCATCGGCATATCGTAGTTGATAACGTGGCTCAAGCCCGCGATGTCGATGCCGCGGGCGGCAATATCCGTCGCGACGAGGACTTTGCACTCGCCGGTCTTGAATGCGGTCAGCGCGGCCTGACGGGCGTTTTGGCTCTTATCGCCGTGGATGGCGACCGCGTCGATGCCCTCGCGCTTGAGGTCGCGGACGATGCGGTCTGCGCCGTGCTTCGTGCGGCTGAACACGAGCGCGTTTTCCACGTCCGGGTCGCGCAGGATTTTCGCCAGCAGATGCTTCTTGTTCGCCTTATCGACATAATACAGGCACTGGTCAATCTTCTTGACCGTGGAAGACACAGGGTCAACCTTGACGGATTCCGGCTCATGGAGCAAATCCATCGCCAGCTTTTCAACCTCCGGCGGCATCGTCGCGGAGAACATCAGCGTCTGGCGCTTTTCCGGCAGCTTTTCCGCAATGCGGCGGACGTCGTGGATGAAGCCCATGTCAAGCATTCGGTCGGCCTCGTCCAGCACGAACGTCTCCACCTTATCCAAATGCACAAAGCCCTGGTTCATCAAGTCCCACAGGCGGCCGGGGCAGGCAATCACCACATCCGCGCCGCGGTGGAGGGCATTCACCTGCCCCTGCTGATTTACGCCGCCGAAGATGACAGTCGGGTAGACGGGCAGCTTTTTGCCATAAAGCACGAAATTATCATAAATCTGCTGGGCGAGTTCGCGGGTCGGGGTGAGGATGAGGGCGCGGATGGCGCGGCTCTGCCCGAAGCGGGTGGGCTTTTTTGCCAGCTGCTGGATAATCGGCAGGGCGAACGCGGCGGTTTTGCCCGTGCCGGTCTGCGCGCAGCCCAGCACATCCTTTCCAGCGAGGACGAGCGGGATGGTCGCCTGCTGAATCGGGGTCGGGGTTTCATAACCTGCCGCCTGCACATTCTGCAGGAGCAGGGGCATCAGTTTCAAGTCATCAAAACGCATTCCGATAGTTCCAATCTTTTCAATCTATGGCGCAAACAGAACGCGCCAAATGCTATTATATCACAATTCCGGGGATGATACAAGGAAAAATTTCAGCCGAGCGCGGGAAAATAGCGCAAAATCAGCCGATTCGCAGGATGATTTCGGCTGACGGCGGCGCGGCAGTCGGTTTTCGCGAAATTTCGCTTCCTTTATTATATAGGATTAGACGGGATGTGCGCGGGACGAATTGCCACAGCGCGCCACGTCCAGCCACCAGCAGCGCAAAATCACCACGATACTCCCCTTCCGTCCACCATCAGGGCAAACGCGCCACGGCGCGCCCCATTTTGTCCTTTCGGTGTTTTTGCCTTGCGAAGCGCCGCGCAATCTGGTATGATGAAATCAGCAGAAATCGCGTTTTGACCCCTTGACAAATCTGCTATTTCTGGTATAATTCATTGCATTAGCGCTTTATTGCGCTAAATCATCAAAATTATGACAGGAGGCGGCACAATGGAGCGTCGCAGACTGCAAATTCCCAGCGGTATGCAGGATACCCTCCCCGGCGAATGCGCGGGCAAGCGCCGCTTGGAGGACAAGCTGCGCCGTCTGTTCACCCTCGGCGGCTATCAGGAAATCGAAACACCGATTCTGGAGTATTATGACGCGCTGGATGATCAAACATTCGGCTATCGCCCAGAGCAGGTGTGGAAGACGTTCGACCCGCAGGCGCGCATTCTCGCCGTCCGCCCGGATTCGACGATTCCGGCGGTTCGGCTGGCGTCGGGGCGGCTGAAAAACGCGCCGCTGCCGCTGCGTTTATGCTATGTGCAGTCCGCGGCGAAATTCCACTCCGAAACGCTGTCGCTTTTGTGCGAGGACACGCAGGCGGGCGTGGAGCTGATGGGCGAAGGCAGCGCACAGGCGGACGCGGAGGTCATCGCGCTGGCGGTGGAAGCCCTGCGCGCCGCCGGGATTCGCGACTTTCTAATTGAACTGGGACAGGTGAAGTTCGTCAGCGGTTTCCTGGAGGAAGCCGGGCTGACGGCACAGCAGTGCGCGGCGGTGCGCGACATGATGGCGCACAAAAACGCGCTGGATATGCAGCTCTACCTCGACCGCCTGTCCATTGAGGCGGACGTGTCGCGCCGCCTGATGCGTCTGCCGCAGCTTTTCGGCGACGCGGCGGTGCTCGATGAAGCGGAGCAGCTGACACAATCGCCGAAATGCCTGCGCGCGATTGCGCATCTTCGGCAGGTGCTGTCCATCCTGAAAGACTATGGCTGTGCGGACTGCGTAAGCATCGACCTTGGGCTGACGCAGCAGGCAAATTACTACTCCGGCGTGGTGTTCCACGGCTTGGCAGCGGAGCTTGGGCAGCCGCTGCTCTCCGGCGGGCGCTATGACGGGCTTCCGGCACAGTTCGGCCGCCCAATGCCCGCGACGGGGTTCGCGCTCTCGCTGAAACTGACGCTGATGGCGCTGGAGCGGCAGGGCGAAACGTTCGCGCCGCCCGTACCGGACGTCATCCTCTCCTTCGCGCCGGGCGGACTGCGCTCTGCCATCGCCTACGCGCATCAGCTGCGAGACAAGGGCGTTTCAGTCGCCCTGCTGTACGGGCTGACCGCCGAGGAGTTGCACCAGCGCGTCGACAGCGGGGAAGCATCCGCCGCCGTGTACCTGAACGGCAGCGTTTTCGAGCAGTACGGAAAGGCGGTGTTCTGATGGAGCAGCCGGTCATCACCTTCGCGCTGGCAAAGGGGCGGCTTGCGGAGCAGGCGTTCGACCTCCTGGAGCAGCTGGGCATTGACTGCTCTGAGCCGCGGAATCCCGGTCGTCAGCTGGTGCTGTGGGACAAAAAACAAAACGTCCGGTTTATCCTCGTCAAGCCGTCGGACGTGCCGACGTATGTGGACCACGGCGTGGCGGATTTAGGCATCGTCGGCAAAGACACGCTGCTGGAAGCCGGGCGCGAACTGTACGAGGTGCTGGATTTAGGCTTCGGCAAGTGCCGCTTGTGCATCGCGGGCTACCCCGGCGAGCAGGGCGGCAGCGTCAACCGCGCCACCTTCCGCGTCGCCACGAAGTACCCGAATATCGCCCGAAGCTATTACGACAGCAAAGGGCAGACGATTGAAATTATTGAACTGCACGGTTCAGTAGAACTTGGCCCCGTCATCGGGCTGAGCGACGTAATCCTCGACATTGTGGAGAGCGGCTCGACCCTGCGCGCCAACGGCCTGACGGTGCTGGAAGACATCTGCGACGTATCAGCGCGCTTAGTCGTCAACCGCGTCGCCATGAAAACCAAGCGGGAGCGCATCCGCCAGATTATCGACGGACTGGGCGCGCTGCTCGCCGTGAAACAGGAGGGACAGGCATGATTCCGATTCTGCGCGCATCCGACGCGGGTGAACTGAAACGCCGCGTTATGAACCGCTCTCAGCTGCAAAACGAGGAAGTTTCGCGCATCGTCAAGGAGATTGTCGCGCGCGTCCGGCAGGAGGGCGACGCCGCCTTGTTCGACTACACGGCGAAATTCGACCATGTGACCATGACCGCTGAAACCGTGCTGGTGACGAAGGACGAAATCGCCCGCGCTTACGCCGCCGCTTCCCCCGAATGGCTCGACGCCATGCGCGAAGCCGCCCGCCGCATCACTGCCTTCCACGAGAAGCAGAAGCAGAACACATGGTTAAATTTTGACCCCGCCATTTCGCTGGGGCAGAAGATTACGCCCCTCAAGCGCGTCGGCGTGTACGTTCCCGGCGGCACGGCGGCGTACCCTTCCACCGTGCTCATGGACGTCATCCCCGCCAAGGTGGCGGGGGTGTCCGAGATCGTGATGACCACCCCCGCCGGGAAGGACGGCAAGGTGAACCCGGTCATTCTGGCCGCTGCCGCCACCGCCGGGGTGACCAAAATTTTCAAGACCGGCGGCGCACAGGCCGTGGCGGCGCTGGCCTACGGTACCCAGAGCATCCCGGCGG
>OMCF01000859.1_pt1 | contig 11294 bp, 9 predicted proteins | sample 1673791 | NCBI WGS metagenome assembly OMCF01 (sample SAMEA103958127, study PRJEB25191) | human gut metagenome | biome: human-associated habitat [ENVO:00009003]; feature: intestine environment [ENVO:2100002]; material: feces | place: Germany | collected 2013/2015
TTGGTCATGATCAGCTTGGTGGTGCGGCAAAAACTCTTGAGCTTCTGGTGAAAGAAAAGCTTCATATAAAATGCAACGAGCGTCAGGAGTTTTTAGGCGACGCCGTTTTAAGCATTGTTGTTTCCGACTATATTTATAAGCACTGTCCGTCACTGCCCGAGGGTGACCTTACAAAGCTGAGGGCGGCACTTGTCTGCGAGAAATCCCTTGCAGGATATGCAAGGTCAATTAACCTTGGAGATTATCTGCTTTTAAGCAAGGGCGAACGCCATTCAAACGGTCAGGAAAGACCTTCAATTTTGGCAGATGCATTTGAATCTGTTATAGCCGCAATTTATCTTGACGGCGGTATGGAGGAGGCAAGAAAATTTGTTCTTCGCTTTGTAATACCGGATATTAAAAGTGCAAAGCCTATTAGATTTAAGGATTATAAAACACAGCTTCAGGAGATAATTCAGAAAAATCCGGAAGAAAAGCTGGAGTATGTACTTGTAGGAGAAAGTGGGCCTGACCATAACAAGCACTTTGTCGTAGAAGTACATTTAAACAGTAATGTTATCGGCAAAGGCGGCGGCAGAAGCAAAAAAGAGGCAGAACAGCAGGCGGCAAGAGAAGCGTTAGGACTGATGGGCTATTGAAGCACTCAAATGTAGCTATTTTTGTACCGCACAACGGCTGTCCTCATTGCTGTTCATTTTGTAACCAGGTGAAAATTACAGGTCAGCAAAAACAGCCAACAGCAGACGATGTTATTAATGCGGCTTCCGTTGCAATAAAAAGCAAAAGATATAACCCGCAACAGTCTGAAATTGCCTTTTTTGGCGGCAGCTTTACAGCTATTGACCGCAGTTATATGGTAATGCTTCTGTCTGCGGCATATCAGTATGTAAAAAACAACAGCTTTGCCGGAATACGCATTTCCACAAGGCCGGATTATATTGACAACGAAATTCTCGAAATTTTAAAAAGCTACGGTGTTACCGCTATTGAGCTTGGGGCGCAAAGTATGTGTGACGATGTTCTTACAGCCAATATGCGTGGGCATACCGCCAAGGATGTAGCCAACGCATCGAAGCTCATAAAAGAATACGGCTTTTCCCTTGGACTTCAAATGATGACAGGGCTGTATAAAAGCAGTATTGAAAAGGATATTTATACAGCCGAACAAATTTGCAGCCTTTCGCCCGACACCGTAAGAATTTACCCCACCATAATTATGGCGGATACTGTACTTGCAGATTATTATAAAAACGGGGATTACAATACATATCCACTGGAAGAAACTGTTGAGCTGTGTGCAAAGCTTTTGCAAATGTTTAACAAACAAGGCATTAGGGTAATCCGTTTGGGCTTACACAGTACAGAGGATATATCAAAAGGTATGGTGGCAGGGCCATGGCACCCGTCGTTAGGAGAGCTGTGTGCCGCAAGGGTTTTCAGAAACAGTATTGATGATTATATAAAAGCGAATGCTTTGCCTGCAGGCTGTTATACTGTAGCAGTAAACAGCCGTGACATTTCAAAGGTGCTCGGACAAAAGCACAGCAATATTAAATACTTTTCACAAAAGGGCTATAGCTTAACTGTAAAACAAGGCAATATAGTGCCGGGTGAGTTTTATTTTCAGATTTAGCAGATAAACAGAACACCTGTTTTAATAAATCATAAATATCGGCTGTATATTTTACACATCACATAAATATTGGAGTTAGTAAATTGTTATTAAAATCACTAGAGATACAAGGCTTTAAGACCTTTCCGGATAAAACTAAATTAACCTTTGACCATGGCATAACCTCCATAGTAGGGCCAAACGGCAGCGGCAAAAGTAACATTAGTGACGCCATACGCTGGGTTCTCGGAGAGCAGTCACCTAAGGCTATACGCTGTTCCAAAATGGAAGATGTTGTCTTTAACGGAACAGACAGCAGAAAAAAGCTTGGTTATGCCGAGGTTACCCTGTCTTTTGAAAACAAAGACCGTGCCCTTGCCTTTGACGGCGACGAGGTTTCTATTACCAGGCGTTATTACCGTTCCGGCGACAGCGACTATATGATTAATAAAGCCGCCGTAAGACTAAAGGATATCCACGAGCTTTTTATGGACACAGGCTTAGGTCGTGACGGCTACTCTATGATTGGTCAAGGTAAAATTGACAGCATAGTGGCGTCAAAAAGCGAAGATAGGCGAGAAATTTTTGAAGAGGCGGCAGGAATATCAAGATACAGATACAGAAAGCTGGAGGCAGAGCGAAAGCTAAAGGGTACAGAAGAAAATCTAGTTCGTCTGCGTGACATATTAACAGAGCTTGACGACAGGGTAGGACCCTTGGAAATTCAGGCGAAAAAGGCAGAGGCTTTTTTGGAATATTCAAACGAGAAAAAAGACCTTGAAATTGCTTTATGGCTAAATACAATAAAGCAGTCTGCCGCCGTTTTGCGTGAGCAGGAGGAAAGGCTTGAAATTGCCCGCAGTCAGCATCAGGCGGCACAAGAGGCACTTGAGGACATTCAAAAAGAAAGCGAAGAACTATTTTTAAGAAACGGCAAATACCTTTCGGAAATTGATGAAATCAGAAAAGAGATTTCTGACTATGAACAGCAAATATCAGAGAAAAAATCAAACATATCTGTTGCTGAAAACAGCATTACTTATAACAACCAAAGCATTGAAAAAGTAAATAATGAAATTGATTCTATTGCAAGCTCGGCAGTTGACACAGAAAATGAAATTGCACTAAAAAAGCAAAAAATCAGCCGGTATAATGAAAAAATTTCTACGCTTCAAAAGCAATATGCAGAAATTGAAAGCAGCTTAAACGAGGTTAATGTAAGCGTAAGCAAAAATTCAGATGTTTTGCAGGAGCTGTCACTTAATCTTACAAGGCTTAGCACACAGGCGGCGGATATTAAGGTGTCAGCTATGACAAGTATGGCGTCTGTAAGCGAAGCTAAGGAAAGAATAAGCAACCTTAACAACCAAAAGCAGGTTAAGGCTGAGCAGATTGCAAAGCTTCTAAAGCAATGCAGCGACTATGAAAATATGCTTGCTGACACAAACAACAGCATAGACAGTCTTGGCAGTGAACTACAGCTTAGCAGACAAAAGCTTTCACAAAAGCAGCAGCAAAGCGAAGAGCTAAAGCAGAGGTGCGACAAACTTAACCTTGACTATCAGGAAAGAGTACGCCGTGTAAGAATGCTTGAGGATTTGGAACGCAATATGGAGGGCTTTTATAACAGTGTAAAAATTGTTATAAAGGAGGCACAGCGTGGTACCTTGCAGGGAATACACGGGCCTGTATCCAGAGTAATTAATGTTCCGGCAGATTATACAGTAGCTATTGAAACGGCTCTTGGAAATTCTATGCAGCACATTGTTACAGCTGATGAAGATACCGCAAAGGCGGCTATCGGACTTTTAAAAAAGCGTGACGGAGGCAGAGCTACATTTTTACCCCTTACAACAATAAAGGGCTATCAGCTTAATGAAAACGGACTTGATAATTGCAGTGGATTTGTAGGTGTAGCTGCAGAACTTTGCAGCTGTGAACCTAAATACACAGGCGTTCTTAACTCTCTGTTAGGCAGAATTGTTATTGCAGACAATCTTAACAACGCTGTGGCTATAGCAAAAAAATACAGCTACAAATTCCGTGTGGTTACACTTGACGGACAGGTTGTTAACGCAGGCGGTTCGCTGACAGGCGGCTCTCAGGGCAGAAAGTCCGGCTTGCTTAGCCGAACAGCTGAAATTCAAAAGAATAAGGACACTGCAGAAAGGCTAAAAGCAGAGTTTGCAAAGGCACAACAGCAGTATAAGCAGGCTGCTCAGGAGCTTTCAGCCGCAAACGCTGAAATAACAGCCTCGTCCGCAGAGCTTTCTACGGCACAGCAGGATAAAATTAAAATTGAAGCGGCGTTAAAAAGCAGTAAAACAGAGCTTCAAACCCACCAAGGGGCTGTGTGCGACTTAGACAATGAAATCAAGCTGCTGACCGCTAAGGCAGAACAGCAATCCGACATACACAGACAGTCGCAAAAACAGCTTGATAAGCTGAACAAAGAAATAGAAGCGGCAGAAACACAGTCAAGTGAAATTACAGGCGGCAGAGAGGAGCTTTCTGTTAAGCGTGAAACTTTGGCACAGAAGCTTCAGGATATTCGTTTGGAAGTAGTTACGGCACAAAAGGACATTGAAAATATTAATGCCGAAATTAATATCGCACTATCAAACGAAAGCAACAGAAAACAACGCAGAGAGCAGCTTGTTAAAGAGATTGAAGAGTACAACAGCCGCAATAATTCAATAAATGCACAAATTGAATTACTTACACAGCTTGTTAAAGAGCTTACCGAAAAATCAAAAACTGCACAAAGGAAAATTGAGTTGGTAAACAGAGAAAGAAGCGAAACAGAGGCTAAAACCGCACAGCTGAGAAAGGCAGAGCGTGACAAGCTTAACGAGCGTGAAACCGCCGGCAGAGAGCTTTCAAAGCTGGAGGAACGCAAAATAAACCTCCAAAAGCAGTACGACGAAATAATAAGCAAGCTGTGGGAGGAATATGAGCTTACCCCACGAGAGGCACAGGAAAGCTGTAAGCCGATGAACAATGTGCAGGCAGGCAAAAAGCGGCTAAACGAATTAAAAGGCAAAATAAAAGCACTGGGCAGTGTGAATGTGTCTGCTATAGAAGAATATAAAGAGGTGTCAGAAAGACACTCCTTTATGACAAAGCAGGTAGAAGATGTTGAAAAATCCAAGAACGAAATTCTTAGACTTATCGGCGATCTTACAAAGCAGATGAAAGAAATATTTGTAGACAGGTTTGTTCAGATAAACGATAACTTCTCTAAAATATTTGTTGATTTGTTTGGCGGCGGAAAAGCCCATATAGAGCTGACTAATCCGGAAGATGTTCTTACAAGCGGAATTGAAATTATTGTTCATCCGCCGGGTAAAATAGTAGTACACCTTGAGGCACTTTCAGGCGGCGAAAAGGCACTTGTAGCCATAGCCCTTTACTTTGCCATTATGAAGGTAAATCCGGCACCGTTCTGCGTAATGGACGAAATTGAGGCAGCACTTGACGAGGTTAATGTTGACCGCTTTGCACAGTATCTTCGTGTTATGAACGAAAAAACACAGTTTATTCTAATAACCCACCGCCGTGGAACAATGGAGGAGGCCGATGTTTTGTACGGTGTAACAATGCAGGACAAAGGCATTTCAAAATTGCTTTCACTTCGTGCTTCAGAGGTTGCAGAAAAGCTGAATATGAATTAAAATATATTTATATTGTAATAAGGAAAAGGTGATATAATTGGGTTTTTTCAGTAAAATTAAAGAGGGACTTAAAAAAACCAGAAATGCCGTTGTTAATCAAATTGACGGTATGCTGAAATCCTTTACCAAAATTGACGAGGAGCTTTTCGAGGAGCTTGAGGAGCTTTTGGTAATGGGCGATGTCGGCGTTAAAACAGCGTCAAAAATTACAGAAGAGCTTCGTGTAAGGGTAAAAAAAGAGGGCGTAACAGACCCTAACGAGGTTCACAGACTTCTTGAAGAAATTACTGCCGATATGCTAAGAGGCGGCGAGGAGCTGAACCTAAATACCAAGCCGTCAATTATACTTGTTATAGGTGTAAACGGCGTAGGCAAAACCACCACTATCGGCAAGCTGGCAAACAACCTGCGTATGCAGGGCAAAAGTGTGCTTTTGGCGGCAGCTGATACCTTTAGGGCAGCAGCTATTGATCAGCTGGAAATTTGGGCAGAGCGTGCACAGTGCGACATAGTAAAGCAAAAGGAAGGCTCCGACCCTGCGGCTGTTGTTTATGACGCTATATCAGCCGCAAAGGCAAGAGGAACAGATGTAATTATTGCAGATACAGCCGGCAGACTTCACAATAAAAAATACTTAATGGACGAGCTGGGCAAAATTACAAGAATTATAGACAGAGAGCTTCCTGACGCCGACAAGGAATTTTTAATTGTGCTTGACGCTACTACAGGTCAAAACGCAGTAAATCAGGCAAGAGAATTTAAAAATTCAGCAGGCATTACAGGCATTGTTCTTACTAAGCTTGACGGCACTGCCAAGGGCGGCGTTGTACTTTCTGTAAAGGAAGAGCTTGGTGTACCTGTAAAATATATCGGCATAGGCGAACAAATGGACGACTTACAGCCATTTGACGCCGATTCATTTGCCAAGGCTTTGTTTGCCAAAAATGGGGAGTAAGCTATGAAAACATTTGTAATTGCAAGCAACAATCCTAAAAAGGTAAATGAGCTTAACAGAATATTAAATCCTATGGGAATTACAGCAAAAACAGCAAAGGAAATGGGAGTTTCGCTTGACGATGTTGAGGAAACAGGCACTACCTTTGTTGAGAATGCCCGACTAAAAGCAAGAGCAGCCTTTGAAAGAACAAAGCTGCCGTGTATTGCAGATGATTCGGGGCTTATGGTAGACGCATTAAACGGCGCTCCTGGAGTATATTCAGCCAGATATTCCGGCGAAAATGCAACAGACAGTGCCAATAACGAAAAGCTTTTAGCTGAGCTTTCGCAGGTACAGCCGGCACGCCGTACAGCAAAGTTTGTGTGCGTTATTTGCTGTATATTGGAAAACGGAAAAGAAATTATTGCACACGGTGAATGTATAGGTACAATAGCCACAAAGCCTCGGGGAAATGACGGCTTTGGCTATGACCCGCTGTTTATTGTTAAAGGCGGCAAAAGCTTTGCTCAGCTTTCGCCGGAAGAAAAAGATAAAATAAGTCACCGTGGCAATGCTATAAGAATATTAAAGCAGCAGCTAAGTAAAGAAATTACACAGGGGGAAAATTAATGCTTACAAGCAAGCAGAGGGCATACCTTAGGGGTATGGCTAACTCATTGGATACAATTTTAATTATAGGTAAAAGCGGCGTTATAGATACTGTTGTAATACAAGCGGATACCGCACTGGAGGCAAGAGAGCTTATAAAGGGTAGAGTGCTTGAAAATTCGGACACTACACCAAGAGCGGCGGCTGACGAAATAGCAGAAAGGGTAAACGCCGATGTCGTACAGGTTATAGGCTCAAAGTTTGTACTGTTCAGGCAGAAAAAGAAGGAATCGCAGTATAAGCTTCCGCAGGCAAGGGCTAAATAATATGCTTATAACAAATGCTGATCTAAGCAACATAAGAAAGCCCTTTGTAGCTATGTACGGCGGCAGCTTTAACCCTATACATACAGGGCATATACAGCTGGCACAGTATTTTGTAAGTGAGCTTGGGCTGGAAAAGCTCCTGCTTATTCCCGACAACACGCCGCCGCACAAAAGCAGCAGTGCAATGGTATCACCACAGCACCGCTACAATATGTGCCTGCTGGCGGCAGAGAATCTGCCTAAAATAGAGGTAAGTGACATTGAACTAAAACGGCAGGGGAAAAGCTACACGGTAGATACGCTTATACAGCTTTCGGAAATTTACAAAAATTCACAGCTTTTTTTGATTATGGGGGCAGATATGTTTTTAAGCCTTACTACATGGAAAAATTTTCGGGAAATTTTTAAGCTTGCTGTAGTTTGTGCCGTTCCACGGGACAGTGACCATGTCCGTACATTATCCCAATATGGCAGCACACTTGAAAAATACGGCTGTAAATATGTAATTGCAGATGAGCATATGATGAATGTTTCTTCAACTGAAATACGAGAAAATATAAAACTGAGTAAATCAATAAACGGTATGGTTTGTCCAAGAGTTTCGCAGTATATTTATGATAATTCTTTATATATGGGGTGACAGCTTTGAATTTAGAGTATTACAAGGGCATTATTAAAAAGAGAATGGGTGACAAAAGATATATTCACAGTGTAAATGTTGCAAGGGCGGCAAAGCATTTGGCAGAAAAATACGGTGCCGATGTTGAAAAGGCGGTGATTGCCGGCATTTTGCACGATGTAACCAAGGAAACACCTTATGATATTCAGTTGAAAATAATGCAGGAAAATGGTATAATACTGGACAGTGTTCAACAGGTTTCACCTAAACTCTGGCACGCTATTTCCGGCAGTGTATATGTAAAAACACAATTAGGAATTACAGATGCAGAAATTTTAAATGCTATTCGTTATCACACAAGCGGCCGTGAAAATATGAGCTTGCTTGAAAAGGTGATATTTGTAGCAGACTTTATCGGTGAAGAGCGTGACTACAAGGGAGTTGATGTTATGCGTAAAAAAGCGGAAAGCAGTCTTGATGAGGCAATGCTTTACGGTGTTACATTCAGCATTACGGACTTGGCGACAAGGCAATGTGCCATAGACCAAAACACCCTGGCACTGTATAACCAATTAATAATAAATAACAATAAATAATATCAAGGAGTGATTTCGTGACATCTTTAGAGGTTTCAAAGCTGGCGGCTAAAGCTCTTAGCGCCAAAAAGGGATTGGATATAAAGGTAATTAAAATAGAGGATATTTCAGTTTTGGCAGATTATATGGTTATTGCAACAGGTACAAGCAGTACTCAGGTAAAGGCTATGGCTGACAATGTAGAGTACGAGCTTGACAATGCCGGCGTGTCTGTAAGCCATATAGAGGGCTATCGCTCTAACACTTGGATCCTTATGGATTATATTGATGTAATAGTTCATGTATTTATTGACGAAACAAGAGAGTTTTATGACCTTGAGCGTCTGTGGAAGGACGGCGAGGAAATAGACATTTCCGATGTTGTTGACTAAGCTTTATTTTTATAAATAAATTTGCAGGAGGAATTTTTGTGAGATATGATCATAAAGCCATTGAGCCAAAGTGGCAAAAAATATGGGAGGATAAGGGAGTTTTTCACGCAGAGGATAACTCAGATAAAGACAAATTCTATGCTCTTATAGAATTTCCTTATCCATCCGGACAGGGCTTGCATGTAGGTCACCCAAGACCTTATACCGCTCTTGATATTGTTTCAAGAAAACGCAGACTTCAGGGCTACAATGTTTTGTATCCTATCGGCTGGGATGCATTCGGCTTGCCTACAGAAAACTATGCTATAAAAAACCATATTCACCCACGAATTGTTACACAGCAAAATGTTGCAAGGTTTAAAAAGCAAATTCAGTCACTGGGTATCTCCTTTGACTGGAGCAAAGAAATAAATACAACCGATCCCGAATATTACAAGTGGACACAGTGGATATTCCTGCAGCTTTTCAAAAAAGGCTTGGCATACAAAAAGGAAATGTCTGTAAACTGGTGTACCTCCTGTAAGTGCGTGCTTGCTAACGAAGAGGTAGTAAACGGCGTATGCGAACGCTGCGGCAGTGAGGTTGTACACAAGGTTAAGTCACAGTGGATGCTTAAAATTACAGAGTATGCAGACAGGCTTATTGACGATCTTGATTTGGTAGATTATCCGGAGCGTGTAAAAACACAGCAGAAAAACTGGATTGGGCGTTCATACGGTGCAGAGGTTGATTTTAAAACATCAACAGGCGACACACTTACAGTTTACACAACCCGTCCTGACACACTGTTTGGTGCTACATATATGGTTATTTCACCTGAGCACCCAATGATTGAAAAGTGGAGCGAAATTTTAAATAATATTGACGCTGTAAGAGAATATCAGACTGCTGCCGCAAAGAAGAGCGATTTTGAAAGAACAGAGGTAGCAAAGGATAAAACAGGCGTAAAGCTTGACGGTGTTACAGCTGTTAATCCTGTAAACGGAAAAGAAATACCTATATTCATTTCTGACTATGTTTTGGTGTCGTACGGAACAGGTGCTATTATGGCTGTACCTGCTCACGATACTCGTGACTGGGAATTTGCAAAGAAATTTGATTTGCCTATTATAGAGGTTGTAAAGGGCGGAGAGGTAGAAAAAGAAGCATTTACAAACTGCTCTACAGGAATAATGGTAAATTCAGATTTTCTCAACGGCAAAACCGTTGAAGAAGCTAAAAAGGCAATTACAGAATTTCTGACAGAAAAGGGAATAGGTCATGCAAAGGTAAACTTCAAGCTTCGTGACTGGGTATTTTCACGCCAAAGATATTGGGGCGAGCCTATCCCGATAGTACACTGCGACAAGTGCGGCTATGTGCCTGTACCCGAGGATCAGCTTCCTCTGACACTACCTAATGTTGAATCCTACGAACCAACCGAAAGCGGTGAGTCTCCTCTTGCTAATATGACGGACTGGGTTGAAACTACTTGTCCTCATTGCGGCGGTAAGGCACACAGAGAAACCGACACAATGCCACAGTGGGCAGGCTCATCCTGGTATTTCCTAAGATATATCGACCCGCACAATAAAGAGGCTTTGGCAAGCAAGGAGGCTATAAAGTATTGGATGCCTGTAAACTGGTATAACGGCGGTATGGAGCACACCACCCTGCACCTGCTTTACAGCCGTTTCTGGTATAAATTCCTGTATGATATTGGCGTAGTTCCAAACCCGGAGCCATATGCTAAGCGTACAAGCCACGGTATGATTTTAGGCTCTAACGGTGAGAAAATGAGCAAGTCCAGAGGCAATGTTGTAAACCCTGATGAGGTTGTAGACGAGTACGGTGCAGATACCATGCGTCTGTATGAAATGTTCATAGGCGACTTTGAAAAGAGTGCACCTTGGAATCCGCAAAGCATAAAGGGCTGCCGCAGATTTATTGAAAGATACTGGAACCTGCAGGATATTCTAACTGATGACGATAATCTCAGACCTGAGCTTGAATCATCATTCCACAAGACTATCAAAAAGGTTGGCTATGATATAGAGAATATTAAGTTCAACACAGCTATTGCCGCATTGATGGCTCTTATTAACGATATAACCGCTACAGGAAGCATTACAAAGAAAGAGCTTGAAATTTTCACAATTTTGCTTAATCCTTTTGCACCTCACGTTACAGAGGAGGTTTGGCAGCAGTCTAAGCTGGGTGACGGCATTGTCGCTCAAGCACAGTGGCCAAGCTATGACGAAGCAAAATGCAAGGACGACACAATAGAAATTGTAGTTCAGGTAAACGGCAAGGTTAAGGCTAAGCTGACAGTTGAGGCAGATATTGACAAGGACGCTGCACTTGCACAGGCAAAATCAAACGAAAAAATTGCACCGCTTATTGACGGTAAAAATATAATTAAAGAAATATATGTACCGGGCAAGCTTGTAAATATAGTAGCTAGGTAATAAATTTTTGTATAACCATCTCCTTTGCTTTTGCCATAAGGGATGGTTATACACTTAACAAACAAAATTATATGCAATAGCTTTCATATTAATATAATTTTTT
>OMCF01000864.1_pt1 | contig 11264 bp, 9 predicted proteins | sample 1673791 | NCBI WGS metagenome assembly OMCF01 (sample SAMEA103958127, study PRJEB25191) | human gut metagenome | biome: human-associated habitat [ENVO:00009003]; feature: intestine environment [ENVO:2100002]; material: feces | place: Germany | collected 2013/2015
TTTAAAATCATTTGAAACTCAGCATCTCCCACAGGTTTTACTTTTCTTCCGTCCAAATCCACGTTGCATACCGGGTCGTTTGCGCAGTAGGCGTAGGGGGAGAGGGATGGGTAGGAGAGAGCGAGCGGGTCGGGCGTGGTGAAGCGCACGAGCAGAGGGTCATAGAATCGGGCTTCGTTGTCATACCAATCTATGCTCTCGAACTGCTCGAATTCCTTACCCACGTGCATGCGGCGCGTGGCTGGGATGCTGTTGGGCGCCTTGTAGACGGGCAGCCCGGAGGCGTAGTAGCAAACAGCCTGCTCCACCGTGCCGGCGCTGTCGGTTACAGCCACGATGCTGCCGAGGGAGTTACGCACGTAGCGGTGGCTGTGCCAGCGTCCGTTGTCGTCCTTGGAGAAGAATCCGCCGCTCCACTCCAGACGGCGAGTCCTACCGCCGACGCGCAGCACGTCGCCGTAGTATTCGCGGATGGTGGATCGCGCCCGCTTCTGCTCGCGCACCACCGTGTCGCCGTTCTCAACGCGAGTCACCGTCGTGACGTAATAGCTCGTCTCCGTCTCGCGCTCCTTCACGCCGTCGGCGTTGTAGCTCAGGCTCAGTGTGTTGCCGTTGTCCATCGTGAAGCGTATCGGCAGGTGACGGTCGTTGTAGAGAATCGAGGCGATGCGGCGTGTGCGGTCGGCTGTTATGCGCCCGCACTGGTCGTAGGCAATCGGACGGTCGTATTCACCCTCTGCAAACCGCGGCGCATATACCGCCATCGCTGGCGACGATGAGTCGACGATGCGGCTCACGCGGTTGCCCTCGTATTCGATTGCAGCCTCCTGCACCGCCGGGTATCCGCGGTTTATCATCGTGACATTGCCGTTGAGGTCGTAGTCGAACGTCTCGGAGAAAAGCTCCGTGAACGGCGACAGGTTGCTCTCCCCGCATATCGCCGCCGTCAGGAAGCGTCGGTCGCCGTAGTCGTACTCCATGCGCTGGACGAACTTCTTTCCGCCGTAGGCAACGCTTGTGGTTTTTTCCGCCACCAAGCCATTGGCGGCGAAGGAGAGCGTCTCGCTGTAGCTGTTGTTGGCGATGGCAGTGACGCGCCCCTCCGCATCGAGCGTGTAGCCGGTCGCACCGTCGCTGCCGCCTCTCCGCCTCACAAGCCTGCCGGCGGCGTCATAGTCGTGGTAGGCACGCTCCCATTTTCCGCCGTCCACCCGGATTTCCTCCGCATATAGCTGTCCGCCGTCCTGCATGTATGAGAAACAGCGGTCGATGGTCACCTCGTCGGGATTCGTCTGAAACTCGCCTTGCGGCAGCGACAGCACGGTGCGGCAGCGCGTTGGGCGCCCGATGAAATTGCAGTCGGTGAACGTGCTTTCGATGAACTCCGCCGTGTACTGCCTGCGGCACCGGGCGCGCTCGCGTCCGCGGCGGTCGTAGAGCCACACCGTGAACTCCGGGAAGCCCATGCCGCCCATCACGGCGCAACCCGTGGGCTTGCCCAGGCGCGACGGTGCGCGCTCAAAGGCGTATTCCGCGTCCGACGGCAGAGCCCAGTCGGAAGTCCAGAAGTCGTATGAGTCGTAGTACCAAGCATTTGTGAGATTGTAGTCGCGGTCGGGCGCATTCTCGAGACGGTAGCACATGTGCATATCCTTGTCGACCGTGGCGTCGAACACCGCCGAGATTTCCGACTGTGCATACTTCCGTTCCAGCTCCTCCCGCGTCCACGGTATGGATGAAATTCCAACCGTCACGCCCGCCACGGCAAGCCTCTTGTCGCTGTCGTAGGCATAGAAACGCCACTGCCCGCGGCTGCGCAGACAGCCGTCCTGCTCGAGCGCCAGCCGACCGAGCCGGTCGTAGACATAATATGTCGGCGCCACGCCGGGCACACGGCTCATCGTCACCCTGTTGCGTCTGTCGTATCGCCATTCCGAGCAGTATTGCTCCACTATAGTTGAGTTGCACACGCCGTCGGCCGTCAGCCTCCGTGCCCCCTCGGGCGACACCGTGAATCTCAGCCTTCCGCACTCGTCGTAGACCCAGAAAGTCCAAGCGTCGTCTTCAAGCTCCGCCACCTTGCGTCCGTCAAAATCCGTGAAAACAGAGCGAGAGTACGTCTTCGTCTCGTCGGTCTCAATCGTGAACCTCAGCGTCCCCTCCTTGTAGTATCCCTGGCGCACCAGCCGTCCCTCGCCGTCAACATCAAAAATCGGAACCGTCTCGTCGAAGCAGAATCCATGCTCCATGATGCGGGGCTTCGATGCCCCCGGGCGCGTCATCGACACCGGTCTGCCTTCCTCCGACAACTCGTATTTAAAAGCCGTCAGCGGGCTGTCGCATCCGTAGAACGCCTTGGCCTCTCCGATCAGCGATGCCGGCGCCACAAACGCCCCTCCGCTGTGCGTGCCCACCGGCAGCCACCGCTCCGCCACCTTGTCGCCGTGGCCGTAGACCGTCAGCTCCGCCACGTCCTCGAAATCGCCGCCCGCACCCACGCGTACAGTCTCCACCGGGCGTCCCAGCCCGTCAAAATAAGTTGTCGTGACACGCGCCATATCGAAGAATGCCGCCGGCTCGCTGCGCGACGGCGAGTAAGATTCGATCACGCGCACATAGCTCATCGGTGTCTCCGCCGCAACCATAGGCAGGGCAAGCAGAAACAGTGGTATGGCAAAGACAGGTTTCATATAGACGCCAAGTTCGTAATTTTCACAAAGATAGAGTGTTGTTTTTGAAAAAGCAAGGGCGGAGGCTATAAAATGCGGGGCAGGAAAGGTGGAGGCAGGGCGATTTAAACATTTTTAGGCGAAGAAATTGCACAGGGATGACGCTATTTGCTAATTTTGCATAATTAAAGGAGATGTGAAAAATGAAGAGACTTTTGCTTGTGATAATCGCAATGATGTCGCTGCTTCCGGCATTCGCCGGCGAAAAGGCGAAGATGACGCTCGTGACAAAAGTACATGACTTTGGATATGTCAAGGAGAAAGGCGGCGACGTGACATGCTGGTTCGAGTTTCGCAACACTGGCGACGAGCCGTTGATAATCCGCACGGCGCGCTCTTCGTGCGGCTGCACAAAGCCCGCTTATCCAAAGAAGCCCATTGCCCCCGGCGAGACTGCCAAAATCGGAGTGACGTATAAGCCCGACGGCCGCCGCGGAGCGTTTGACAAGACCGTCACGGTGGTGACCAACGGCGGGACGGCGTATTTGAGGATTAAAGGCAACGTGATACCGTAATGCGCAGACTGACGGTGATATTGACGGCGGCGCTTGTCGCCGCGGCTGTCTCCGCGCAGTTGCAATGGAAGGAGACGGCGTGGGACTTCGGCATCATCAAGGAAGCCGACGGCAAGGTGGCTCACCGGTTTGCCTATCGCAACGGCGGGGCCGACACGGTGGTGGTGAAGCGCACTTCGTCATCATGCGGCTGCACGACGGCAAGGCTTGCCGACACGGTGATATTGCCCGGCGACAGCGGCAGCCTTCTTGTGGAGTTCAATCCGTCGTATCGCCCGGGTCCGTTCAAGAAGCATGTGGCTGTGCATACCGACAAGGGAACCACACAGCTGCAGATAGCAGGCAAGGTGCGCCCCGAGGGAGAGACCGTAGGGCGGATTTTCCCGGAGAAAGCCGGTGATTTGCGGCTTACGTCGCGCACGGCAGTGGTTGGCGACGTGCGGCAGGGACACCGCCGCCAGACAAGCGTGATAGCCTACAATGCCGGTCACGACACCCTCAGCCTTTCGTTTGAGAGCGCCGACAAGCGTTTTGTCGTGGTTGCCGATTCCGCAGAGGTGGCTCCCGGCGACCTGACTTCGTTCAGCATCGTCTTTCAAGCAGACAGTGCCGACGAGACAGGGCGTGCCGACACGCAGATAGCCGTCAAAGCCAACGGCAGGAGTATGGGCGTGATAACCGCCACGGCGCAAGTGGTGGCAGCGCATCCAGAGAAAGTGGACTATGCCTCCGCACCGCAGTTGAGGCTTCGCGCCGACAGAGTGGACTTCACCCCGATAGGCACGAAGAAGATTATGCGCAGCGTGGAGATAGAGAATATCGGCAAAGCCGACCTTCACATCACCGGCACCGGCACGATGGACGATGCGGTGGCAGTGAAAAAGACGGCGCGATGCCTGAAACCCGGCCGGAAAGGCAAGATCTGCATAACGCTCGACCCGAGCAAGATGGCCGACGGCCGACTGCTCAACAGCAGTGTGGTGATATTCACCAACGACCCGCTGCAAGGCACAGTGCAGATACGCACTGTAGGCACAACAGAAACAGTTAAAAAACAAAAATAACAAAAGACACAACGATATGGAATTTCTTGATCATGACGAGCATCACAATATGGTGAGCCATCCGGAGAACAGCAAAGAGTTTGCCGGACTTGCTGTCAACAGTGGAGTGGCAGAGCCACCGAAAGTCAACCCTTACTTCCATCCGCGCAAGCGCCGCCGCACGATGACAGCCGGCGAATATGTGGAAGGCATCCTCAAGGGCGACGTGACTGTGCTGAGCCGAGCGGTGACGCTTGTGGAGAGTCTGGTGCCCGAGCATCAGGCATTGGCTCAGGAAGTAATAGAAAAGTGCCTTCCGTCGGCAGGCAACTCACGCCGCATCGGCATCACCGGAGTGCCGGGCGCCGGCAAGAGTACGTCGATCGACGAGTTCGGACTGCATGTGCTTAAAGACGGCGGCAAACTCGCCGTTCTCGCCATCGACCCGAGCAGCGAGCGCACCAAAGGCAGTATCCTCGGCGACAAGACCCGCATGGAGAAACTGTCGATTCATCCCAAAGCCTTCATCCGCCCCAGCCCGTCGGCAGGCTCTCTCGGCGGCGTGGCACGCAAGACTCGCGAATCCATCGTGCTTTGTGAGGCCGCCGGCTTCAACAACATCTTTGTGGAGACCGTCGGAGTGGGACAAAGCGAGACGGCAGTGCATTCGATGGTCGACTTCTTCCTGCTGATACAGCTGGCAGGCACCGGCGACGAGCTGCAGGGCATCAAACGAGGCATCATGGAGATGGCCGACGGCATAGTCATCAACAAAGCCGACGGCGACAACATTGAGCGCGCCAACCTTGCCAAAGCACAGTTTCAGAGCGCGTTGCATCTGTTTCCGCCCACATTGTCGGGCTGGATACCCGAAGTGCTAACCTATTCGGGCTACTACGGCATCGGCATCAAAGAAGTGTGGGAGATGATTGACCGCTATTTCGAGTTTGTCAAAGGCAACGGCTATTTCGAGCACCGTCGCATGGAGCAGGAGAAATATTGGATGTATGAGACAATCGACGAGCAGCTGAAGGCGCACTTCTACCGTGACCCTGAGGTGGAGGCGTTGCTGAAGGTGAAGCAGGACAATGTGCTTGCCGCCCGCCAGAGCTCGTTTGTAGCAGCAAAAGACGTGCTTGACTATTATTTCCAAAAAATGGGTTTGAAATAATTTGCACTGACTTTTGATAAGTTAGGCTGCGTCTCGGAAAAGAAAATTGTGCAAGCACTTTTCTTTTCACTCGACTTGCACTAACTTTGTGCGAATTTTAAAATTTGGTCAGAAATTGGAAAAAGAAAAGATAAAGAAATCGTTGGGCACGGTGTGCAAGGTGGTCATACCATTGGTTGTCGGAGTAGGATTGTTTTATTGGCTCTATAACAATGTCGATGTGGAGCAGATGAAAAACATCCTCCGCTACGACGTGGACTACACTTGGATAGGCGTAATGCTCGTAATATCAACGTTCAGCCACGTGTTCCGCGCCATGCGATGGCGTTTGCAACTGCGTGCGCTCGGCATCGATGCGCCGCTCGGAGTGCTTGTGGTTTCGATTTTCGGCACGTATGCTGTCAATCTTGTTTTTCCACGCCTCGGAGAGGTGTGGCGCTGCGGCTACATCTCGCGTCGCCAGAAAGCCCCGTTTACCAAAGTGGTAGGCTCGATGGTCGCCGACCGTCTGTCGGACACCGTCACCGTTCTGACGTTGACTCTTGTGACGATGTGTCTTGCGTGGTCTGCGTTCGACAAGTTTTTTGATGCCTTCCCTCAAGTCAAGGACGGCATATTCAATACCGTGACATCGCCCGTCACATGGATAGGAGTGGCAGTCGTCGCCGGACTCGTTGTAGCGTTGTTCAAATTGGGCAAGCACTTCGCGTTTATCCAGAAAATCGACAATGCCATCGCCGGACTGTGGCAAGGCTTCTACAGCATAACAAAGATGAAAGGCAAGCGCTGGTTCCTGTTTTACACGCTTCTCATCTGGGGCTGCTACTTCACGCAGCTCTACGTTTGCTTCTTTGCCTTTCCGTTTACGAAAGACCTCGGCATTGTTTGCGCACTGGTGTGCTTCGTGCTGAGCAGCATCTCGATGGGCATACCCACCAACGGAGGCCTCGGCGCATGGCACATTGCGATAATCTTCGGCCTGTCGCTCTACGGAGTAGGCACGTTCTCGATCAATCGTCCCGACGCCAACGCCACCGCGTTTGCCATGCTCGTTTGGGGCACACAGACATTGTTGCTGATAGCGTTGGGAATCTATTCCTACGTCTACATATTGATGAATAAAACAAAAGAAGGGAACTAAGAGATGGCACTTAGAATAGACGATTATTTCGATGAGGACGAGCGTCCGGCAGAAGAACGCGACGACGAGGCGCAACCCGCACAGTCCGAGGAGCAAGCCGCGCCGGCAGTGCCGGAGGAAGAGCAATACCGCGAAGACTTTATCGTGACCAACGGTCAGCGCCGCCGTCGGCGGCACGCTTCTTGTAGTGGCGGCGATAGTTGTCAACATGCTCTTCGTGTCGAAGAAAGTGGACAAAGGCTGTGTGCGCGGCTATCTCGTGAAGGTGGAACTCAGCAGCGGACTGCTGTTTGACTCCTACGAATGCACTATGGTCACCGATTATCCCGACCGAGTGACCGACGCAAATGACTTGATTTTTCATTTTTCCGTGCGCGACCAGAAACTTGGCGAGAAAATCTACAAAGCCATGCGCGGCGACAGCGTGCTGCTTGTAGGCTACGTGCGCTATTCAATGAAAATGCCGTGGCGCGGCAACACCGACGTGTATGTCGACAGTGCCACGGTGATGAAGTTGCCCGTGCTCCGCAGTCCCGAACAGGTGGCTCACGACAAGGCGACATACGGCGCCAAGCCCGACACCACAAAACGTGGATAAGACATAAAAAACAAAATAAATTAAAGAAGGTTGCTCCTTTTCGCGGTCACGGCTGCGGAAAGGAGTTTAATTTTGCATAAAAAGTAAAAACGAAATGCTATGGAAAACAATTTTATTGAAATGGAATGGAGCCGGCTGTGGTGGCTTCTCAGTGTGGTGGTTACGGAGTATGTGCTCGTTCTCGCCGCGGTGGGCGCCGACATGGCAAGCGGCATCAGCAAATCCCGTAAGCGCGGCGAGGCAACACGCAGCCGCTCGCTCCGCCGCACCGTCGACAAGCTGGCGCGCTACTACAACGTGCTTGTGGTGCTTACTGTTGTCGACGCCATGCAGATAGCCGGTGCGTGGTTTATGCGCGCAGTTGAAGGCTATGCCGTGCCCACCGTGCCGCTGTTCACGCTTCTCGGGTCGCTCGGCATGGCAGGGATAGAGGTGAAAAGCATCTTTGAGAAAGGCAGCGACAAGGAGCGCACCGATGTAGGCGCGTTGCTCGACCTGCTCGAATCCGCCGCCGACAATGAGAAATTAACCAAAATTATCAACAACCTTAAAAACTTGAAGAAATGAAACATTTTACCATTGACGAACTTACACATTCAGACACCGCCATCGGCCACGGCATAGCCAACAATCCCGGCGCCGTGGAGCGGGAAAACCTGCGCCGTCTCGCCGAGCGCGTGCTCGACCCCGCAAGAGAACGCCTCGGCGCGCCAATCTACGTCAACAGCGGCTACCGCGCGGTGAACCGACTGGTGGGCGGAGCGCGTCGCTCATATCATCTGCAGGGGCGCGCCGCCGACCTCGACACCCGCAGCGGCCGCAACGCCGAACTGATGCGCATCCTCCAGTCGCTTCCCCACACCGAACTGCTGTGGGAACAGGGCGGCCGCTGGATACACGTAGCCCTGTGACGGCAGCCGACGGCGCCTTTTCCGCAGTGAAAACGGCGGAAAACGGCGGTTTGCGCACAGTTTTTTAACAGAAATAGGATGTCGTGGTTTAAAAAATGTGAAAAATAAAGCCAAACCGCTAAATATTAGATGTTTGGCTTTTATTGTTGAGTTTTTGTTGTAGTGGTTTGTGAGTTTTTGTTGAGTAATAAAATGAACACATCGCGCGCGATGCGCGTAAATTTGCAGCATAAAACCAACATAATTAAAATCGTATGAAAAACTTATTCACCATTATTGCAGCCAGCCTACTGCTCGGCACGGCATCAATGGCGGCAGAGCATACGGGGATTGACAACAATTCGGCATATCTTGATTTGCGTCCAAACGGCACGACGCTCCGCACGACGGCAGCCTCACGCATCGTGGTTTGCAACGTGATGGGTCAGATGGTGGCCAACACAGAGGCAACCGAGGTTTCAACCGCAGGTTGGCAGTCAGGACTCTACATTGCCCGTCAAGGCAATGCGGTAGTGAAATTTGTAGTGAAATAAATAAAAACTTAAAAAATAATACAACAATGAAAGCTAATTTATACTCAATTGTACTTATGGCAGGTGCGATGATCTCGTCGGTCAATGCATTTGCACAACCAACAACTTCCGCTCCGACACCTCCCGAATTGGCAAAGAGCAAGGTGATTTCAATCTACAGCGATGCCTATGCGTCGACAGACTTCAAGTTCGGAGAATGGGGCAGCGGCTCAACTTACGCTCTGGAGAAAATCGGTGACACCGACAATGTGGCTAAATTCACCACAACCGACCTGGGCAACTTCGGATGGCAATTCGGCAAAATCAACACCGCAGCGATGGACAAGCTCCACGTTGATGTCTATGGCGACGCCGCATTTTCTGTCCGCGTGGTGCCTATCACTGGTGGCACGGAAGTGGGACAGACCATAGAAGTCAGTGCCGGCAAATGGACAAGCGTCGACCTTGACACCAAGGTGTTTGCCGACGGAGGCGCCAACCTTGCCAACGTGTATCAAATCAAGTTTGACAACGTCAAGAGTCAAACGTTTTATATAGACAATGTCTATTTCTGGAGCACATCGACCGACGTCGACACCGAGGCTCCGGCATGGGTGTCGGACCCGACTGCCGTAGCAAACTCAACATCGGCAACGATTTCGGTCAATGCTAATGACAATGTCTCAACGACGCTGACATACGAAGTGTCACAGACTGCGGATTTTGCGACAGTGGAGGCAACAGTAAACGGAAAAGCGAATGAAACTACAGAAATTGCGTTGAAAGGACTGTCGCCAGAAACAGGCTATAAATATTACGTTCGCGTTAAGGATATGACAGGCAATGTAAGCGCAGAAGTCAAGACCGTGACGTTTACGACAACAGCACAGGCAGCAGTCGTTGCAACTTACTACGGCGTATTCTATACCAACGATTGGGAAGAAAAGGCAAAAGTTGGCGAAAAAGAGGTGACACCGCAAATCAATTGGAAGGCTGAAACGCTGGAAGGATATAATGATGTGATTGTTACCGCAGAATTGTCAGAAGCACTTCCTGATGGAGCGGCGCTTAAATTCTGCGCATATATTGAAGGTGACATCAAACAAGTTGACAACAAGGATATGACGGCAACTGGCAAGGCAAATGAGTATACAATCAAGTTGAGTGAAGTGCTTCCAAAAGGTACGACATTGGCAAAAGACCAAATTTTTGGCCAGCTCTTCTTCCGCATTTATCCTAAAGAGGGTGGGGTTTCACGAACAAAGATTCTTGCAGCAGTATATAAGGTAGGAATGTCAAACGATCCTATTGCCACAGACACTAAGGCTCCGGAATGGGGCGTAGATCCAGTGGCACAAAACGTAACAGACAAGGCTGCTGAAATTGTGGTTAATGTGACAGATGATTCAGGCAGCGCCGTCATTACTCTGACAGGTGATAATGGATTTGCTGAGGTGAAGAAAACAGTAAAAGCCGACGGCACAGATCAGACAATCGCGTTGAACGGACTTAAGGCAAACACTGCCTACAATCTGACACTTGCCATTGCCGACGCAGCAGGCAATGCCGGCGAGAGCAAAACAGTGAAATTCACCACTCAGGAAACGCCGGACCGTGAGCCACTGTATCTGACTATCAATTTCACTTCAGAGGACTGGAGCAACGAAGCATACAATCCTAATGGTTCAATGCTTATAACGGTAAATCCTGACAACACGTTGTCTTTTAAAGTTTCGCTTGATCAAGATCGTGAAGACTTTATAGAAACCAATATGTATGTTCACGGGGTTCAGGAACCTGTTTCTTTGATTCGCACTTCTGAGGGCGTCTATGAATGCACAACGACAAATTCAATATCCAATAGAGATGCGTTGGTTCATTTCCATATGTATTTTCTGTTCAGTGACGGAAATTCGACATTTGCAGTTAAAAACTTCACACCGTCAGAAGGTTCGACATCAGCAGTAGCAGAGGTTGAGACAGAGGCAGCTAAGGTTGTTGCAGCCAACGGCGTAATCCGCGTTGAGGGCGACAAGACGTTTGCAGTCTACACCGTAGCCGGACAATTGGCATTCCGCGGCATGGGCGAAGTTCGCCTTGACAAGGGTGTCTATGTGGTTGTTGTCGACGGCAAGGCACAGAAAGTTATGCTGTAAGAAAACAATAATTGGTTAAGGCGAAGAGCGGGGCTTCCGGGAAACGGAGGCTCCGCTCTCTGCGTATGTCGCAAGGCGTCACGGGGTAGGCAAACCGATGGGATGACGTTTCTACAACCGCTCTTCGGCGGTAGATTGGTGATGCGTTGATGTCACGGGGTAGGCAAGCCAACCCCGTGCTAACATATTAAACCGCTCTTCGGCGGTTTTTCGTGATGGTGGTGTATTGCGCCGTTGGCGCAATCAGATGATGATGGCGGACGATGGGGCGAGGCAACCGCCGAAGGACGGTTGTATAATTGTAGCCCCAGGTTGGCTTGCCTACCTGGGGTTGGTTGTTGAATGAGAGGTCTACCGCCGAAGAGCGGTTGTATAAGTTATTTGCAAGGTGATTGCGTTTGTGTGGGAGTCATTGGGTTTGCTCGCCTCGGTCTTCTACAACCGCTCTTCGGCGGTAGTCGCGCGTGCATCGGTGTCACGGGGTAGGC